>SDBV01010684.1_pt1 | contig 12007 bp, 9 predicted proteins | sample 2277081 | NCBI WGS metagenome assembly SDBV01 (sample SAMN10402039, study PRJNA504765) | marine sediment metagenome | isolation source: marine sediment core GS10_PC15, 223 cmbsf | place: Arctic Ocean: Southern Knipovich Ridge | collected 2010 | reverse complement strand
AAATACTTCGGTTGATTATTGCTGACACAGAAGGGGTGAGGAATTAGCAATGATAAAGATTATATGTGTATGTGGCGCCAGGCCTAATTTTATGAAGATCGCCCCGATAATGCGGGCTTTCGAGGCTAACGGTGGCTTTGAGTCCCTTTTGGTCCATACCGGTCAGCACTATGATGAAAAGATGAGTAGATTGTTCTTCGAGGAATTAGGGATACCAAAACCTGATATAAATCTGGAAGTTGGGTCGGCTTCGCATACAGTTCAGACGGCAGAGATTATGAAGCGATTTGAACCGGTGGTTTTGGATTTTAAGCCGGATTATGTTCTTGTAGTAGGTGATGTCAACAGCACGATAGCGTGTGGTCTTGTCGCGGTTAAGCTCGGGGTGAAACTTATACATGTCGAGGCGGGACTTCGCAGTTTCGATCGTGATATGCCGGAGGAAATTAACCGGTTGCTTACCGACAGTATCAGCGATTTGCTTTTTGTTACGGAACAATCGGGTATTGATAATTTACGGAATGAAGGAACAGATTCTGATAAAGTGCATTTTGTTGGCAATGTAATGATCGACACTTTGCTTGTAAATAAACAAAAGGCCGCCAAGTCTGACATTTTGCAAAGGCTAAAACTTTCGAAAAAAGAGTATGCTGTAATTACACTGCATCGGCCGAGCAATGTCGATGATACGGATAAATTTGAACAAATTATCATGGCGTTTGAAGATATCGAGAAGCAAATGAAGCTGGTCTTTCCAATTCATCCCCGGACACGAAACAATCACGAAGGAACAGATTTGGGCAATCGGCTCGTTTCGATGAAAAATATGATATTACTTGAGCCTGTTGGGTATCTTGATTTTTTATGTTTGATGAGTAACGCAGCTTTGGTGATGACGGACTCAGGGGGAATACAGGAGGAGACGACTATACTTGGTGTGCCGTGTATGACACTTCGTGAGAATACGGAACGTCCGGTGACAATTAATGAAGGAACTAACCGGCTGGTGCATATAACAACCGAAGATATTTTGAAAAGCTACCGCCAAATAAAAGATGCCGACAAGAATCTTGAGTGTCAGGTTCCCAAATTCTGGGACGGTAAAGCCGCTGGGAGAATTGCAAGGATTATTGCCAAAACATAAAACTAGCCAAAACAGTCCTCCGAAATAAACGTAACTGACTTTTTATTCTTAGCTTGTATTGATCAAATATCTATTTGCTTGGTTTTGTCAGTGGAGAGTCTTATCTGTTTTGTTGTTTTAAAGCATTAACAGTTGTGATCTCTGAGAACATAGATCCAGATAAATCATCATTGCACTAAAAAATATATCGGAATTTCAGTAAATTATTTAAGCGATGAGAAATAAGGTAAGTTACAAGGAAAAGTCAGATATTTTTACCAGGGTAACAGCTAGGTTATTTTTTTTATTTTACTATTATTTTGCAAGATTTCTACCTGTAAGCAATAGGATCGGAGGGAAATTCGCAAAAAAATTGCGTTATTTTCTTTGCAAAAGGTTGTTTAGAGAGTGCGGCAAAGATGTTAACGTTGAACATGGAGCGGACTTCGGTTTTGGGAAGATGATAACAATAGGAGATCGAAGTGATATTGGAATATGCTCATGGATTCGTGCTGACTTAACAATAGGTAAATATGTCATGATGGGTCCTTGTGTTTCGATTTATGGAAGATACCATAATTACGATAGAACAGATATACCGATGATGGATCAAGGTATGGGAGACTTTGGGCCCATAGTGATTGAAGATGATGTTTGGATTGGAACGAATGTTATTATACTAAGAAATGTTAAAATTGGAAAGGGGGCTATTATAGGCGCAGGCTCTGTTGTGACCAAAGATATCCCATCTTATTCTATTGTTGCAGGTAATCCAGCCAAAGTTATAAAATGGAGGGACAGTAACCATAAGGGAGTGAATTAAAAGCTTGGTTATGCTCGAAGACACAGCAAAAACAAAGTATAGTAAAAGTCATTTTCTCAGAGGTATGGTATGGACTTCTTGGGGAAATGTGATAGCAATAGCCACAGGTATAATTACAGTTGTTTTAGCATCCCGTATATTGAATAAAGAAGAGCTTGGTGTCTATTTTCTTATTTTGATGCTGGGGAATTTCGTTAGTGTTGTAGGAGATTTTGGATTACGTACTACCAGTATCAAGTTTTTGTCTTCAGCTCATGGAGAGGAAAAAACACACATTGCAAATTCATTACTGAGTATGCAGTTTCTGCAAATAGTATTTATAGGTGTCATTTTAGTGCCAATATTAATTGTACTAAAGAAGTTTTGGACAAGTGAGCTTTTTGGGGCTTCAGTGTGGTATGTAATTCCTTTTGCAGTTTTTCAGATGGTTAATAACGCTCTCTCCACGGCTTTTGTTGGTTATCATAAGTTTAAAACATTTTCAATGTTGATTATATGTTTGGCAGTATTGCGCATGGTTATGAGCGTTACACTTCTATTGCTTGGGTATAAATTAGATGGTTTGATGTGGAGTCTGATTTTCTCAACGTTCCTTTCTTGTATAATTATTTGGCAGGTACTTCCTTTTAACTTTACTTTAACATTTAATCTTCTAAGGATAAGGCAACTTCTTAAATTTGGAAGTTGGGTATATGGATCAAGTGTTATTTCAATTGTAATGGCAAGGGCAGCAGAAGTGATACTGGTAACATGTGCTGGTCCTGCAGTTATTGCGATTTACGGCAACGCTATGCGAATTCCAAATTTGTTGCTACGCTTGTTTGAATCTATTAGGCCGATAATACTTAGTTATGTATCTATAGAGCAAAAGAATTATCAGCAGGCCACAATAAATTCAATAAGAATATTATCGGGTTTACTGTCCGTTTTTGCAGCTTTTTTAATCACGTTTGGAGAACAGTTAACAATTCTTTTATTCTCAGAAAAATATTTGGAAAGTGTGCCAATATTGCGTGTTCTCGCTTTTTGGATTTCAATCAGCATAGTCAACTATTTCCTTGTACTATCGTTGATAGGAGCTAATCAAGTAAGACGAATGTTTTTTGTTAGTTTAACACAATTCGCAGTTACAATTGTAACTTATTTGGCATTAATCCCAAAATATGGCGCTATGGGAGCAGCAGTTTCAATGACAATAGTTGCAGGTATATGTGATATAGTGAGTATAGCTATGTTTGCTGGCAGAAAAGTTAAAGTAGCTATTGGTTTGATTTTAGCAATGTCACGGTCTGCAATTCCTTTGTTTATATATTTGATGATTTTTCGATTTTTCGATTTTTCGATGGTGGGCGCAATAGTATTGTTAACGAGCTTTTTGGTTGTTCTTAGGCTTTTAAATGCTTTGACTATTAAAGATATCAAGATGTTGTATTTACATACTTTTTATAAAAGAGTAACTTAATTTTAATATTAAGGGTGGCAAATGGATTCTACAGCTTTTATCAGCGATGAATATACTGAAATATGCGAATATATAAACGAAGAATCACATTATAAATCGATAACCGAATACAATATAGGTATGGTCGATTTCTCTTTGCTGCTTATGATGTGGCTTCTGGCTTTTGTGACTTCAGTAAGAAGTTTTGGTCGTGGGCCTGGGGTATTGTTTTTGGTATTAAATATTTTTTTGGTTTTACGGAAGGCCAGTAATGGTATTTTAGTTCTATTATTACTGTTTTATGCTCCTATTTTAACATTGTATATTCCAAGGATATTTGTTTGCTGCTCAGCTATTGCCTTGTTTGGGTATTGTATACACGGCTATTTTGCAAATATTAATGCAATTTTTAATAGGTATTTAATTTATGTGGGCATTTTTGTTATCTTTTCAGGAATGCTTATTTTTATCTCGCCACACTATGCTACTGCTATTGATTACTATATGAGATATTTTGAGGGTTTTCTAGCAGTTATTCTACTGTTTGGGCTGATAAAGAACCGTGAAGATCTTGGAAGAATGCTGAAATGGTGGGTAATAGTTGGTGCTTTGTCATTGATAATATGTATAGCACATTATATCATAGGAAATAATACTCCATTATTTGACCTTGTAACAGCTACTATCAGAGAAGATGCCAAGGTAACGTTTACCTATGTGGGCGGGTGGAAATATAATAGGCTATTGTGGCCTGGCGCGGAAGCAAACTATTTTGCCGCATATCTTATTATAGCATTTGGAATATCAATAGCTTTTTATAGTTCTGTAAGAAGGTATTCCAAGAAGTTTTTTTGGGGTATTATCGGATGTTTTATTGTTATTAATATTATAGGCACATTCAGCAGGAGTGGATTTCTGTCAACTGTTTTCGTTTTGGGGCTATTATTGATTAGGAAAAATATTCGTGCGATCATTCCTGTTGGAATTATTATTGGTTTGGGATTTATGATGCTTCAATTTCTACCCGGTATACAGGAAAGAATCCTTGGGATTCGTTCTGTAGCAGAACAGGGAGCTTCTGGGCGTTTTGTCCTTTGGGGCCTAGCTCTTGCGATGTTCTCTAGATCACCAATATGGGGAAATGGAATAGGTGCTTTTGTGGTATCACATCATGATGCTACTCACAATACTTATCTTCAGATACTTGCTGAAGGAGGTTTAATCGGCATATTTCTTTATTGTTTTATTTTATTCATGGCACTTAAATATTGTTATAGCATAAAATATTACTATTTAGATGTCAAGCACCCCGACATTCAGTTTTCACAAGTTATGATCATTGCGGTACTCGGCTTATGCATGATGATAGCGACAATAGCCTTCCAGGATGTTAAATTACTTTGGATGGTGTGCGGAGCATGCTATTTGCTTTATCAACTAACCAAAAAAGAATTGGGTTATTAATTTTCTATCTTATGAGTATCTGCATTATGATGGATTACAAAATAGGTTTGATAGAAAAGTAAAATAGAATAATTATTTGAATAGATGGTCCTTTTATGAGAGTTTTATTTCTTGTCTATCCGAGAATAGGTCTAAATCGCGGCGGTCTTCAGATACAAATTGAAAAGACTGCCGAGGGACTGGCCAAACTAGGTGTAGAAGTTTTATTTTATGATCCTTGGAAGAATCAAATAGAGGACGTTGATATCTGTCATGTATTTAGCATCGACACTTCCATGTCCTATCATATCAGACGAGCTAAAGAAATGGAAAGGCCAATTGTTGCATCACCTGTTTTTAATGTCTTTGAGATTCCAGCTTGGCTTATTAAGTTGAAAGTCATGTTGTCTGAAAATGTCCCGGGTATGCGTGCAGGGCTTGCCCTATCAAAATTTATGCTGAAATCATCACAACGAGTTTTGGCATTAAATGGACGGGAAAGGGATTTGCTGATAAGCGTCTTTGGACTTGAGTCACAAAAATGTACCGTTATTCCCAATGGGATTAATAAGACTTTTGGCTCTGGTGCCCCAAAGCTATTTGAAGAAAAATATGGTATTAAAGATTATATTCTTGAAGTTGGGGCAGTAGGAAGAAGGAAGAATCAATTAACTTTAATAAAGGCAGTGGCTGGATTACCTTATTCCCTTGTTATTATTGGTGGACCTGCTGGTGGTGATGAGAGTTACATGAACCAATGTAAAGAAATTGCCGGTGACAATGTTTTTTTTATGGGAGAAATAAGTAACGATGACCCATTATTAGCCTCAGCTTTTGCTGCAGCTAAATTATTTGTTTTGCCAAGTTATAGTGAAGTAATGCCTTTAACATTATATGAAGCCGCAATTGCAGGTTGTAAAATAATAGCATCACAAAATGTGCCCGTCTCAGAAGAAATCAGCACCCATGTTCAAACATTCAATCCTGATGATGTAAATAGACTTATTCAATTAATTGATCATGAAATGAAGACCCCGAAAAACAATATGTTAATGGACATCGCGGCTAAGTTGCCTACCTGGATGGATGTTGCTGAACGAATTAAGGATGTTTATGAAGGGGTGCTTTCGGAAAAGCAACCTCAGGGGCCTGGTGTTACAGTTTAACTTGCATTCTTGCATTAGAATCTTATGTCAGAAAAAGCCAGAATACTCTATTTTGTCCCAGAAAAAAAAGCTTTGGAAGATGGTATCCTACACTCTCAAGTTTTAGCACAGGCCCAATATCTTCAGAATGCAGGTTATAAGTGCATGTTCATTGGAGCGGAAAGCACTGATTCCAATTCTTTTCAAGCAACAAAAAAAATTGAAAAAGAGTATGGCATCGCTTCAAATATCTATGCTTGCTATAATGCAAGGTTTGGTTTGCCGAGTTTAATGTATACAGCGTGGAAAACAATGATTATGGCCAGTACTTCAATTCGGCAGTTTAAACCAACTCATATATATACCAGATCTTTAGGAAGTTCTGTCTTTGGGCGTAAAATTGCCAGACAAAATAAAGTTGTTTCTGTATATGATGTTAGAGGAGTTTCGGTAGAAGAAGTGGCTATGAGGCGTGGTGGTAAAAAAGGGATGGCTTACAAAATTATACATTGGTTTTCACGGAAAGAAATTAATAAAAGCAATCGGTTAAGCTGTGTGACCCACAGTTTGAAAAGTTGGATAGAGCGATTAACCGGAAGAAAAGATGTTACTGTTATTCCGTGCTGTGTGAATGGTAATAAAATGTACTTTGACAGCAACTCTCGTGAACGAATCAGAAAAAAATATGGTTTTGACCGTGATAACAAGGTTATCTGCTATGCCGGGGGTTTATCGGTCTGGCAACGGATATCGGATATAGTCAAATTATTTGCTTCTGTGGCCAAAATAAATGATGCATATAGATTTCTTTTTGTAACAAAAGAAATAGATCATCTAAAAAATATTATACTGCGATACAATTTGCCACTTGAACGATGTGTTGTTGTTAGTTGCTCATATAAAGATGTGCACGAATATTTATCTGCTGCCGACGCAGGGATTATTATGCGTGACGATAATATTGTAAATAATGTTGCTTGTCCTGTCAAAATAGGGGAATATCTTAGCTGTGGACTACCCATTATTCTCACAAGAGGTATTAGTGATTACAGCCGTATGATCGCGGAATCTGGAGTTGGCATAGTCATTGAAGAGAACAATAATATTGCTCAGCAGATCATAGAATTCTTGGAACAACCCGATTTTGGTATGCGGCGAAATAGGGCCATATCTTTATCAAAAGAACAGTTTTCTTTTAATGGCTACCTCGAGGAGTTTGAGAAACTTTTTAGTAAACGAGACGATTTGCTAACATGTTGACGATAAAGAGGCTACCATCAGATTGGCCAGAGTTCCTATGCTGTTTTTTTATTGAACTTTCAATTTCTATAATTAATGTGATGAATTTGTAATTATTGTCTAAGCCAAGCAAATCAGGCTGAATATCTAAGCCGTAAAACTAAAAGCAGTGATGATGTCCAAAAAGAGAAGAATTTTTTTGTTGTTTTTTATTTTTGTTTGTACGGCAAAAGCTCCGAGCATTGCTCCAAAGAATATTGATATTGTTGCAAAATCGGAGCCAATCAAAGGTGGCTATATGGGCACAAGGAATATTGATGTTCTGCCACAGATGGTTCAATCAGGCATGAATCTTGCCCTGGTAAAATTTAATAATATCCATTGGCCAATGTTAGAAAGTGAACGAAAACTATTGGCTAACTGGGCCAGTGCTTGCGAGAAATCCAAAATACCTTTTATGCCAGTGATTAACCTTTGGGGTGATGGTGAGAAGAAATGGATAACGCCGAAATATCATTTATATTATAACGGTATCGAATTTAAAGAAACACCATGTCCACTCGAGACGGATGTTTATAAAAAGGCAATTCATAACAGGGTCTTGGAGTTAGCTATACTGTCAAGGTCAATGCCAATAGCAGGTGTAGTGATTGATCTTGAAATGTATGGTGCAAATTTAGTTGCTTTTAAAAACTTTTGTTTATGTGATTATTGCTTTGAACGATTTTTAGCAGGTAGACCCGTAGCAGAGCCAATTGCTATTAATAATAGATATAAATATTTAGTTAGATCAGGCCAGTTAAAAGATTATCAGAAGTTTACAAGTAATTGGGTTGAGCAAATGGCAAGGCAGACAAAAGAGCAGCTTTACGTTATTGCGCCAAAGATGACAATTGGCGTTTTTCACCTTGATTTACCAGTAATTTATAACGAGGCATTAGCCAAAGGTTTTGGTAGTGGAAACAAGGCCGCACTTGCTTTTACGGAGTACACTTATTCATCAGGATATAATGATTATATCAAGAAAAAACAAAATATATTTAATGAAAAAAACATTAATGCTAAACTTGTTGTTGGTATATGGCAGGATAAGATACCGCCTGATAATTTAGCAGAACAATATTATCAATGTGCAAAAGAGTCTGCTGGTTATTGGGTATATACATTAGAATCTCTTTCAAAATATGCTATGTGGACCTTGCCTTTGCCTTTTGACAAGATACGATATTGGAAGGCTATTAGGAAAGCAAATGATGAATTGGATAAGTTGGCCTTAAACCATGATTATAAAAGTAAATTAAAGGCACGTCCCTTTGAAATGCCTATAAACACTAATTTTTACAAGAATATGACTATTCCAAATGCCAGATACGTTAGAAATGTATCCTTAACTCAACCGGACATCAAGCCTTTGCAATTACGCAATATAAATAAATTGTTATTTATCGCTAAGCAGGGGGAAACAATAAATTATGAAATAGAATGTCATAAGATCAGAAACTCCGAACAGTCTTATGTAGATATTACTTTGCTGGCAAAAAACAACATTGTTCTTGCTCAAGAAAGAGTCTCTTTGATAGGCAATGCCAAATTGAAGAGTATAGCTCCTTATTCTGGAACGTATATAATAGCATTACAGACTTATGGAAATAAGGCCGAAATTCTTAAATATTCTCACCCTTATAGTGTGAGCGCGGAAACAATGGCACATTTCTTGTCGCCGTCCGAAAGTCTTTACTTATACAAGCCACATAAATCTTCTTCTGCGAGAATAATCTTTCAGACTGACGGAGGAAAAGAAACCGTGTTTGCAACTTTCAAAAACCAAGATGGAGATTTACTTGCGGAGTATGAAATTTTTGCAAAACATGAGATTAACTTGAAATTTAGAAAACAACCCGGGGACGAAATAATCGAGCTAGTGCTTATTCCAAAGCATCCTAAGTATTATGGTGATGTAATAATTAACATAAGATCGGGTTTGGAGAAATATGTTTCACCATTTAAGAAAGGCTTGGTCCATGTAACAACAAATTAATAATCGCTTTTACAGTTGCTATTATATTAAACGAAGTAACATTTTATGTTCTCTACAATATTCTTGGCGGAACAGAGTTAAGATAACTATCCAATATTCTGAAGGTTCATTGACTGAGCCAATCAATAGGTTTTTTCAAGCAATCGATTTTTTTTATTTAGGAATTAGATGCGTAAGAAACGAGCAGTTATTTCTATTGTAAATAGCCTTCATCCGACAAGCATGGATTTTCATGAGTTTGTTCTTTATCGGGCTAACGCTTTTCCCGAAGAAGAAAACTATTTCCTTGTTTTAGGTCCGGTTAACAAGATTTTTTTTAATGAATGCGCCTCTTTAGCTTCACCACTAAATATAAATCTGATAGAGTGCGGAGGTAAATATACTACGTTTTGTCGTGAATTGGCAAAGATAACAAAACACTTAAGAGCCAGCAATATTCCTTCGTTAATGCATGTTCATATGGGAAGAAGTGGCGCAGCATCTGTATTAATGAATTGTTTAAGACCATTTCGACGAGTACCTGTCCTTATGACTTCCCATACTACTTTACAATCGCAGGTTTGGAAGTCCGTTTTGTTGATGCCCATAAATACATTGCTATCGGATAAAATAGTATGTGTAAGTAAATCTGTTTATAATTCATTACCAAATTTTGTAAAAATTTTGAAAAGAAATTGCGTTCATGTCATTTTAAATGGAGCAAATATCGACTGGATAGACCACGTTCTTTCAGATTATTTAGAAAACACAACTTCATTTCAGTCTCCCAAAGAACTCAAGTTGATAAATGTGGGCCGTTTAGAAACCGCGAAAAATCAATCATGGCTTATTAAGTTAATGGCACGATTGCCTGAACAAATAAAACTAACCTTGGTAGGAAGTGGAGCTTTAGATGATGAATTGAAAAAGTTGGTAAAACAATTGAAACTTTCTCATCGTATTAGATTGACAGGCTTGTTGCCGCGTAAGGATGTCTTTGTGGAATTTCTTAATGCTGACTTATTTGTATCAACGTCAGTTCGAGAAGGTCTTCCCATAGCCGTTATAGAAGCAATGGCCGCAAAAATGCCTGTGCTGCTATCAGACATTGGTCCTCATAGAGAAATAAAAGATAAGGCCTCTCATGTCCCTTTACTTCCTTTTGATATTTCCCTGTGGGTTGAGTATATCAAATCTTTTGCTAATACTATACAACAGGAAAGAGAGACCTTGGGGCAAAAGAACAGAAAGGCTGTCATTGATTACTTCTCATTGAAAAGAATGCATCAGGAATATACAGAACTGTATGAGCAACTGTGGCAATTGCACGAAACTGGCTTTTCCAAAAAGCTTTAAGATAAAACTCAAAGTTATTAGAATTATAGAAATGACCCAAAGGTGATGCAGAGTAAAACATCTAAAAAATTAGCCGTAATTACGACCGTAGACGTTACCATGGCAGGTTTGGTTCTTGCTCAAATCAAGGCTGCCCAGAAAGAGGGATTCACAGTTTATGGTTTGTGTGCTAAAGGACCATATTATGAGATGTTAAAGCATAATGGGATCATCATGCACCCATTACCATTTACCCGCTCAATTACACCTTTCAAAGATTTAATCGCTTTGTGGAAAATATATCAGTTTTTTAGACATGAGCAAGTTGATATTGTCCACACTCATACACCTAAGGCGGCACTTTATGGATTGCTTGCATCTAAGCTTGCCGGTGTTAAAGTTTCTATCAATACTGCACACGGTCTAACTTTTACTGAAAATACAAAGCTCTTACTAAAATTATTTTGGCTTGCATATGAGCACATTGTAGCCAAGTTGGCAGATATTACTTTGACGCAGAATCCCGAAGATATCGAAACGGCAAAGAGACTAAAAATCGGAAGTCCTGAAAAAACTAGGTGTCTTGGCAATGGTATAGATTTGGAGAAATTTGCCCCTTCCAGGTTTGACGAGGATTTTGTAAAGAAAAAAAAATTAGAAATAAAAATCCCTCATAACGCTTTTGTTATAGGGATCATAGGAAGACTTGTGCGAGAAAAAGGGTTTTTGGAGCTTTTTGAAGCCATGAGGGATTTAATGCCAAGACATAAAAATCTTTGGTTAGTAGTAATAGGACCGGAACAGGCCGAGAGGGCTGGAGGAGTTTCTGGGCATTCCTTTAAAGAATTTGGTATTGCGGATAGAACATCCTGGTTAGGGAGAAGAGATGATACACCAGAGATATTAGCTTGCTTTAATATTTATGTTTTTCCTTCCTGGAGGGAGGGTTTTCCTCGGTCTGCGATAGAAGCCGCCGCAATGGGTTTACCAATTGTAGCGACGGACATCCGAGGATGTCGGCAAGTAGTTGATGACGGCAAATCGGGTATTCTTGTGCCCTTGCATGACATTGATAAGTTGACATCTGCAATTAAAAGACTAATAGACAATAATAAGTTGAGACAAGAAATGGGGCAAGCTGGTTTCGCAAAAGCGAGACGGGAATTTGACGAACAAAGGGTTTGTAATATTGTTGTAAATACTTATAGAGAATTACTTGCAAAAAAAGATATTTCTGAAATAAAAAATAGAAATAGGTGAATTGTGTTTTTGTTTTTTAGGAGGTTACATAATGAAATCAGAGGGCAGGCAGGCACAACAATATTTTGATAGAGTGCCCGACCAATGGGACGCTTTGTATTCGAGTGAAAATCGTTTTAAGTATTTTATAAACAAATGGCTTCGCAAAGGGCTTTTTGAAAGATATCGCCTTACTTTCGAA
>SDBV01010683.1_pt1 | contig 12008 bp, 8 predicted proteins | sample 2277081 | NCBI WGS metagenome assembly SDBV01 (sample SAMN10402039, study PRJNA504765) | marine sediment metagenome | isolation source: marine sediment core GS10_PC15, 223 cmbsf | place: Arctic Ocean: Southern Knipovich Ridge | collected 2010 | reverse complement strand
GAAGTCGAAGCTCAAGGACTTCTACGAGGATGACCAGTGAAAGAGCTCGAGCTATTCAATCTCATGCTGATAAAACTGGTAAAAATCAAGATTTTAAATCCCGAGTAATGTCTGCGGCTGATACAAATGAAAAATACTAACACTCTAGTTCTATTTCATAAGTAAAATGAACGTATGGCAAATAAATTCTAATCAGCTTTCTTACGAATTACAAATTCCTGAAAAAAGTTTGGATTTATTTAGGGATTATTTATTTCATAGATTTAGAGAATTATATTCTCAAGCAGATAATTTTATTTTACCTGATGATTGGTCATTCATCAATAATATTCTTGTTCTAAAATTTAGAGACACACAAGGATTAAAAATTGTTAAAATAGATGAACTTGATAAAGATTTAAAAGATTTCGAGTCAAATATCGAGGATTTTATAAAAGTTTTAAAGACATTGGCAAATCAACATGAACTAAACATAATGGGGTTTTCTCAATTTCTTCCAATAAAGGGAAAATGGGTTGTTCCAATAACCTTCTTTACAAGATCCCTCCAAAAACAAAAACTAGAAGAAGCTTTACAACGAGACATTAGATTTATAGATACATGGATCTCTTTAATCTTAAATAGATTAAATAGAAAAATGGATAAAGAGACCGCTGGTTTATTTAAACTAATAAGGGAAGCACTAAATGAACACAATTACTCAGAGATTCTAAAATTAACCAAGAGTTTCAAGATAAAGGAAAATCCATCCTTCCTCGATTTATTAACCGAATCTGAATTCTTCTACAAGATTCGTCAAATCTACAAGTTTAAGAAAATGTCCTTAAACGATGCTCCTTTTAAAAATATTCGAAAAAATGAAGATGTATTGGAAATTGATTTATATTTTAATGATTATCACTTTGGAAAGATTAAAAGACCATCTGTTCAAGAACTTTGGGATGAATTAATGGAAAATAGTCATATTACAAGACTGTTGGTTTATTCTAATTTGAAGACTCCCCCTAATCCCTTAAAAATCTTGAGAAATAATGAGAAAGTTGTTGAATGGATAGATTTGCATCGTGATCAACAAATAATCGTTATAAAAAATCGTGGAAAACCGTTGCCTAAAAGTGGTTTTCTATATGTGTATGAATTTGGGGATATTGATCAAATTCAAAAAAAGCGCAAATTTATTAATTTCGTAAAAAATCATCCAATTCTAGAAGATTATCTAAAAATCATTCCAATTGGAGAAGATGACGATTTTACTAACAATCATAAGAGAAAAGACCTTGCTGAAACTATTTGTAAAAATGAGGGATTATTCGTAGTTCAAGGTCCACCAGGAACAGGCAAGACCTATTTAGCTGCTGAAGTTGTAGCCAAATTTTTGAAGAACAATACATATGCGAAAATTCTAGTATGTTCCAAGGAGCATTTGGCTTTAAATTACATACTTAAAAAAGTTGTGGAGAGATTAAATAATGAGAAGACAGAATTCCGTGCTTTTCGCTCTCTTTCATATATTAAGCAAACAACTTCAACAATTGAGTCTTATATTAAGGAATTTGTCAGTTCAAATATAATGAGAGAAATTGGTTCCTTTAAATGGAAGAATGGTTCAGAAATCTGGTATCATGCACAAGAAAACTTAGTACAAGAGTATGACCTTCGGAATCTTTCATTAGCTATTAGCTCAGCTTCAATTATTTTTTGTACTACTATGGATGGAATTTTTCATCAGTTAATTAATAAAAAATCATTCGATTTAGTCGTAATTGAAGAGGCTGGGAAGAGTTATCCAAGTGAATTATTACATACTATTTGCCTTGGGCAAAGAATATTGTTAATTGGAGATCAAAACCAGTTACCACCATATCAAATAAGAAAAACTCAAGAGGCTTTAAGGATATGGGAAGAAATTTTAAAAAAGATTAAGTCAAATTCTCGTCTTAATGAAGATTTACAGAAAAGATTCGGTTATGATTATTTAAAACTAAAGAATTTTTACAATAAATATTCTTCATTTAATATGCAACAATTATGCTGGTTAAAACCTTTTGAAACTCTCTTTAATTTGCTTCCTGCAGAAAAGAAATATGTTCGTGACCAACAATACCGAATGGAGCGTCCTTTATCAAACGTCATTGGTAGAGTTTTTTATAATCGAGAATTTATACATAAGAAAAAACCTGAAAAACCTCTAATAGGCATTATCCCGAAAAAATATGACGTTCCAATGCTTTGGATAGATACACCTCATATGACTGAAGATATGGATGCTACTGAGGACCCTGGAAAAATTGGAATGCGAGTCAATTTTTACGAATTGAGCATACTAATCACTTATTTAAAATTACTAAAACCTATCAAGAGTATAGATCTTATCATTTTAACTCCCTATAATGATCAAAAAGATTTATTTTTAGAATCCGAAGAACTTAAAAACGTATGTTCAGAGCTGACTCATGAACCGTTTAAAGAGATAATACGGACAACTGACGAATATCAAGGACATGAGGCAGATCTTACTATTCTTAGTTTAGTTAGAAACAATACACTATATGCAGCGTCATCTTGGGGTTTTATAATAGAGCCTGAAAGGCTTAATGTTATGTTCTCACGCACAAAATCGCGTCAAGTTATTATTGGTTGTACTCAACATATAATAAGAAATAGTCACGAGGAAAGAATAAGGATCTTTCATAATTTATATTTGGAGTATAAGAAGGAGGGGATATTTATATCTTCAGAGAAATTCTTAAAAAATCAAGAAAAAATTAAGGAGCGTGAGAATAACGAATAAATATATGGTTAGGATCCCAGGTTATTTCATTGAAGCAAATATCGATTTTCCAGAATATAGTCCTCATACTATTTGGTGGTTAGCTTATGTATCAGAACTCTTAGATGGTCGAACAATAGAGCAGATTGAAAAGAATCCTCCCTGGCCAATCCCTAATAATAAATTAATTACTAGACAAATCTTAAAGGAATTAATTGATCAAGGCTGGCTTATTCCTAATTGGACTATGTCTGAATTTAAGGTTAACCCTAAAATAACTGAAATTTATAATAAAGGAGGGGAATTTGCACTTGCGCAAGAATTTCTAAAATATTCCACGGAAAGGGGTCAATGGTGGGTAGATGCGCTTTCAGGTACACCACTCTCAGTTCAGAGGGCGATACAATTTGACTACGATTTTAATAGACCTGCTGACCCAAAAAATTTAATAAAACTAAAACCACAATTAACCGTAGAAAATCTAATTGAAAATCTTAATATTGATATAAAAATCCTAATAAATTTATTTAAGCCTGAGAAAATTGATGATTTTTTCAAATACAGTCGTGCTTTTCTTAGTAGCCCGTTTAATCTAGGCGGAAAGAAAGATATTGAATTCGAAATGTTTGGTAGTTTTAAGGGTGAACATCAGAGAATAATTCCTCAAGATCTTGCAATTCTAGAACCGATGCTCTGGGAGTTTGCACCAGAAATCTTCGGAAAAAAACCAAAAAGGAGAAAAAAGCTGTTTTTCTGGACTAAATCCATAGTGGAAAAATTTGCTTTGCTTTTGGAGAAATTTCCTAATTATATATCACTAATCACTTCTAAGCATTATTTTCAATATATTGTTGAAAGATTACAAGAGCTAATAGGGAGGAAAGAAGAGTGGATAAATTGGTACAATTCGAGTATTGACCTTTTACCATTAGCCGATGTAAGCGAGCTTTTTTTTGATGTTCTCTCAGAAATTTGTGAGGGAAGCCTTAAGATTAACAAAAAAACACCCAAATCTTCTCCCAAGAAGATTATCCTATATACATCTTTTCTTAATGTTAATCATCTATATGCTGATTTTGGATTAGTTAACTCCTTAAAAAATACACCATCTGAAGCTGAAATCTTATTGATTTATGGTCATGCTAATGATGATCCTCCAGAAGAGCAAAAAGAAGATATTTCGGAATATTATAGCAAAATAGTTCAATTAGCCCCGAATCTTAAAAATCGTCTCAAAGTTATCTCTTCTGTAAAGCGTTCTCATGAAAAAATTATTCTGAGTTCAAATGGTGATTGGTTGATAAGTAGCTGGAATCCAGGAAGTAGTAATCCAGATTCACAGTTATTCGAAGCAGGAATATATGGGAGATCTGCTCGATTTTCGCTAGAGGTCTTGAAAAAAGTCGAAGAAAATCTTGAAGGTCAAGAGATTATTGAATATCTAAGAAGTTTTAAGGAAACCCTTAATTCTAAAATTGAAATCGATTCAGATCTGCAAAAGTTGGCTAAGTTTTATTATAGTAGATTAAACCAATCCTTATTATCGTTTATTTCACTATTACAGGGGAGTACAGAATTCATGGAAATCCAACAGAAATATGAAAGATCGTTATGTAAAGTCAGAATATGCTTACTTCCTTTTTTAAAGCGTAGCAAAGTGAAATTGGTTAATGAACATCAATCAAGGGATGTTTTAATAACACAAATTAAATCCTCAAAAGATGAGATCTTTATAGCCTCTGATAGAGTGGCTAAAACTGCCTTGGATCGAACTCTCTTGAATGATATTGTGGGAGGAGGAAATGAAAACGAGAGGTTTCTGAGAATTTTATGGGGGAGAGAATGGGAAACTAAAAGAAAATTAAGCCCAGGAATAAGAAATCAATTAAAGGATGCTAGAAATGCAATTAAAATGGCCCAATCAATATTAGGTAATCGATTAAAAACTAGTCTATATCCTATGGAAAATCACGCAAAATTTGCGTTGTTTGATGGTTGTAGAGGATTAATTTCTTCGGAAAATCTTTTGAGCTATGGAGGTGAGAAAGGGATCTATGAATCTCGGGAATTGGGTATATTTATTGAATCGCTTCCAGTAGTTAGACATATACAAGGATGGGCAACATTTCACAGATTGAATCAATTACATCCAGACCGAACAGTCTCAGAAATGGGATATCGCCCTTATGAATGGATTGTTTTCGGATCTGATTGTTATTTTTCTTTTGAAATGATTAAAGATAAACTAAACTTTGATTTTTCTAATTTAAGTTATATTCAAGGGGCAATAGAAGACTATTTAATAAATCCTAATCCGCGCGAGTTTGATGATTTCGATGCGAAGCTAATTCAGGAACGTCTTGCATGTTATCTAGAGAGGAATGAATTAGTACAAGATTCATTTATTGAATACTTGTGGAAAGAGGGTATGCGATATTACTTACTTAAACCTACATTGGATAAAAATTGGATTCCTTATATCGAACCTATAATGAAAGAAGAAATTCAAGAGATAACCATCTTAGAAATTGAAAATTTAGGAAAACCGATTCAAACACAGCTAAAAAAGAAAATGGAGAAAAATGATTATCTAGACATCGCACAAAAAGAGGATCCTATCATCAAAGAAATTATGAATAATATGGTTCTAATTAAAGCCGGCTCGTTTATGATGGGAGATAATGAGATTTTTTACGATAAACCAGTTCATAAAGTTGAAATAACCCAAGATTTCTATATGGGTAAATATATAGTAACTCAAAGGCTATGGGAAAAGATTATGGGAAAATTGCCTATAATCCCTCCTAAACAAAGATCTCCAAACTTTCCCGTTTTTTATATTAGTTACTATGATGTTCAAGAATTTATTAAAAAATTAAATATTCTTTCGGGAAGTGGATATTTTGATCTTCCAACAGATGCTCAATGGGAATATGCGTGCCGGGCTGGTTCGAAAGGGAAATATTGTTTTGGAGATAACCATAAATTACTTGATCAGTACGCATGGAGCCAAATTAATTCTGATAGAAGAATTCACGATGTGGGGTTGTTAAAATCAAACGACTGGGGTTTGTATGACATGCATGGTCTAATGTATGAGCTTGTTAAAGATGATATTAGAAAATTTACCAAAACATCTGTAAAAGACCCTGTTGGACCCCTAACAACTGATATGGGTTTAGCAAGAGGCGGATCATGGGGGAAATATCCATTCCCAAAAAATATTAAAAACCAGTTTTTTAGATGTGGTCGGCGTAGTCCAAATGCAAAAATAGAAAAATCTCATCGACTATCATTTAGACTAATAAGAAAAACCCGAAAACAAGTATAGAAGTTCTATCAGCTAAATAAAATCAATTTCTTATGTTTTAATCGAATTATTCTTAGAGGTATTTCCACTAAATCTTTTTAATTTAGTAGGTGATGACGTCTTTTTTAATTTTCACTGTTCTTGCAAAATTTCCTTTAGCAGCTTCGATGGCTTTAGTAAAGGTTTTAAACCCACAAGTTTTATAAATTTTTTTAGAAGTAGGGATTCCTAAAGATTCACAAACTGATGTATTTAGATTAGTAAGTTTTACTTCTCCTGGAGATTTCTTATTTTTTACTAAATCACGAAAAACTTTTGCGATTTCGTTAGTATATGAATTAGTATCAATGGATCCTATTTTTTTAATTGATTTTTCAACAACTTTATCATTAATTATCGTGTCACCGTTATTTTCTTGTATTTTATCAATAGTAAAATTTTCATCTATGCCAAATTCTGTGATTAGATCTTTATTACTTATTTTTGGAATTGTTCTAATAGGTATTCTAATCTTCTTAACATTAGGGATCTGTTCATCAACTTTTAATTCCTTAATTGAAATTATCTTATCTGATGGATGAATACAGAGAAAATTAAAATCTGATGTGTGTCCATAACCGTGACTCTTTATAAATATTTGAAATAATTCTTCAGGAGAAATTAATTGTCCTAATATAAGCGGCGGAACGTCATGACTTTCCAAATCTAGGAACGAGCTTTTCCACTCTTCAAAAGAGAAAATTTGGATGCTTTTATCTGCTTGCCTTTGGATTAAATTTTTGAGTGCGTTTAATGCATCTTGCATACTCTTTTCGATCGTATCAATGATATTTTCTCTTTCTTTGAGAATAGATTTGAATATATATCCATTAGATGTAAGATAAAACTGTTCTGAACAATATTGAGTTAGATCTTTAGAAACCTGTCTACGAGCAATTATAGATATTTTAATTCCTTTGTTCTTTAAATCCATAAGTAGAGCAGTAAAATCACCATCTGCTGAAATTAAAAAGAACTCATTATAGTGACTTTGGTGGTAAACATTAATTGCTGAGATGGTGATGGCTTGATCTACAGCATTTTTTTTTGTTTGGGGTACCTGAATTAATTCAAATCCTGCTTGTCTTATTTCAGTTTGAGTAGGTTCAGGAATACGTTTCCAATCTCCAAAACATTTAAAAAAACTACCTTCTCCTAAGTTTCTCTTTAAATATCTTCAAAATATACATTCCACAAATGACATTAAAGATATTATAAAAATATGTGAAGAAAAAATTCAAATGAACAAGAAATAGAAATTAATACAAAATTATTAAATAAAGATATTTAGATTTACAATTCTTTTAAAATTTAGCTAAATCCATTAAGGGAAGTCTGTTTATTATGAAATTTAAATATTTTTTGATCTTTTAAGGATTGAGAAAAACTTGGGATACTAAATACTTTCTCCCATCCAAAAAAAGGAATAATTAAGCATTCGTTATTTTCAAGGTCAATTTCATTCAACTTATTCTTAAACGCAACACCACTGATAACAAAAACTATGAAAAATTCAGGATTTTTCTTTTTCACCAAATTCTTCTCAAGAATTATTTTCTTCACCAAAAGATCTGCTTGATTTAAACTTTTTGCATAGATTAGCCTGAAGATTACTTTTTTCTTAATATCACAATGAACTATTAATTCAAACCTATGCACCTTTTTATCATCATCTTTATAACGGTAATCAAATTTTATTTTTTCTTTGGGAATATTGAATTCATTAATTAGACTATTTTTTACGGTCTCTTTCATAAGAAGAATATTATTAAGTTTAATTTTCTGGATGTCTTCAAAATTGTAATTTTCTACCTTACTATCATCGTGCGAACTACCCTGTTTCCATATCTCTTCAAGATTAGAAGTATAGGCATAATTACTTTGAAATTTTTCAATGTTATCTGCTTGACGCATTAAAGCTAAACGTTTATTTATCAAATCAATATTCTGTGTGTCAAGTTCTATTGAAATTGAGTTTCGTTCCAATTGTTTAGCCACGATTGAGGTTACTCCTGTGCCTGCAAAAGGATCGAGAATAAAATCTCCTGGCTTCGAAGATGATAATATTATTCTTGTTAATAGCTCAATTGGAGATTGTTGCTTGTGAAATCGTTCACCTTCCTTAGTAAAGAGTTTATCATTCTTTATTCGTATTGCCTCTTCTCCAGCAAAAAACCCTGATGTTAATTCTCTTATGTCATCCCAAATATCAGTTACATACATACCTGTTTCTCTCTCATATTCATGCATAGCTAATAATGGGGGTTCATATCTTAAGCTATTAAATGCTAAAGGTTTACCTTTAGTAAAGAAGGCAATAATTTGAAATTTTTTACTGAATCTGATTTTTGAAGGAATTGCGGATGTTAATTTACTCCAAATGATTAAATTTTGGAAAGTCCATCCTGTTTCTCTTAGAGTTCTTAAAACATATTCTGTATTTTTTTCTCTTTGCATAAAATAGATTGCACCCCCATCAACAGTAAGTTCGTAAATCTTCTCAATCACCCTTTCCATCCAATTCCAGTATTCCTCCTCCGGCATACTATCCATGTGACTATTGTATTTTTTTCCTTGATTAAATGGGGGATCTAAGAATGTCAAGTGAATGCCGTTAAAAAATTGTTTATCTTTTAAAGAGAGTAGAATTTTTTCACAATCTCCTTTAATAACTTCATTAATCATTTTTATTCTCTTTATTGAGTATTTTTAACTATTTTTATTTATTCGCCTTTTAGTTGTGTCCGTTACAAATGATTTTTCTGCTAACCAAGCTAATACAATGTTTCTGACAATGTCCGCATCGTTATCGCCCATTTCACCTCTTAAAATTTCAATCATCTTCCATTGTTTTTCGGTAAATGAAACTTGTACTCTTTTAGATTTTACCATTTTGTATTCAATTTGTGTATGATTTGTGTATCAATATAAGTTGATTATACTTATTAAAAGAATGTTTCCATTATGTAATAAAAATTATTATTAACATCTTATTTTAATAAAAATTTTTAAAACAAAATTTTGATTGAGACTCAAGATTTTTTATAATATATTGTATCTGATTTGTGTAAGTTTTGTGTCCACTCTAACTCATTCTAAACACTACAAAAAGATTTATCTTTAATCATTATAAATCTAGGTATAAATCCGTTAATAATTTTTAACATTACACAATACAAGCAGAAAACTATTACAATTATCTTATTTTAGATTAGGAATTCAAATATTGATTAGTAATTATAGGTGAATTATTTGTCAAGGAAGTCAATTGCGAGAGGAAAGAATCTAGGTATTAAATATGAAGAGAATATTAACAATATATTAAAAGATAAAGAACTACAACTAATATCTACGAGTTCAGCAGGGGCTTCGGATGCTCCGGATGGATATTTTTGGTTTAATCAGGAGAGATATCCAATCGAAATCAAAAAGCAAAATGCTGATTTTGCTCAAGTAGAATTACGCTGGGATAAAAAAAATGGCTTTTTTTATTCTGGAGCGTCAAAAAATCCCTATTTTTCAAATTTTTTAATAAATAATTCGGAATTTCTGGAAGAAATCAATAAAATTTGGACAGATTTACCAAGAAAGTTTACTAGTGGGAAATTAACTCCTGAAGATAGGCATTGGGATTTGGATCATTTCAAAGATATAAAAAAAAATATAGATATTTCATATATCGAACGATTTTACAATTTGAAAGAACCTCCTGTTTACTATATTCAAATTCAAAATAGAGGGTTTTACTTTTTAGGGAAAGATATTGTTAATCTTGGAATACCAAGAATTAATGGTAAACCCTATCTTAGAGCACGAGTTAAAACAAGATCTGCATCTACTAACAAATGGGGATTTTTAGTCGCAATTAAAATGCCTGGGATTAAATCGTCTGTATACGACATTGAGGAATTAGAAAATCGAAAATTTCCTTTTCCTGAAGGCTCTCATATAGATGAAAGACAAAAATCAATAAATGATTTTGTTTAATTCGTAAAAACGGGGATTAAAATTCCACTTAAACAAACAGATTTTTTCATTTGAATTAATTTAAATTCTTTAATCTTTTTGTAGAATATCGTTATGAAAGCTATAAAACTCTTAAAAATCTTTTAGTTTATAAGATTATAACTAAACATTATTAGGTGGATAGTAAATCTTATAAATTTGATTTTGTGCCTATTTCAAATGAGCTTACAGAGTTTGAAAAAAGTTTATCAAATTTAGAGTTAATTCGATATATTGAACATCCAGACTTGTTTTTTAAAGAAACAGCTTATTTAAAAAAGGTAGATGGTAAAGAAAGTTATTATAATTTATTTTCAAAAATAAAATCTAATAATTTTAATAAGGGTTCTGGATATTTAACTCATGGATTTGATTTTTACAGAGGAAGTTTTCATGGACAATTGATTCGGGGATTAATTAATTCCTGTAATCTTAAAGAGGATTCTATGATACTTGATCCATTTTGTGGATCAGGAACAACTCTAGTTGAATCAAGCTTATTAGGATTTAATTCGATCGGAATTGATATTAACCCAATAGCATGTTTGAATAGTAAAATAAAAACCCATTTATTAGATTACGAATTCGATCATTTTATTCAAGATAATGAGAGATATTTTAACCTTTCATTTTTTGAGGAATTACAAATTAATCTACCACATTTTAAGGTAATTTTGGATAAAGATATAAAAGAGCTCTTCTATATATTCATCTATTTAAGATCCTTATCAATGGAATTTCGTTTATCAACAGATAAAAAAAAAAACTTTAGAAGAATATACATTAAACTAATCAACGTTCTGAAATTGTTTTGTGAATTGAAAAAAGATATTGATATTAACCTAGGTAAATCAACCATCTTTTTCGGTGATTCCTTGGTTGAATTAAAAAAAATAAAAACGAATTCAATTGATGCAATTATAACCTCACCACCTTACCTTGATCTGATTGATTATATACAAGAAGATTTAATATCTATAAATTTTCTATTCAAAAAAAGTAAGATTGATTTAATCCGGGCTAAATCAATAGGTAATAGATTTAAAAATGATTCATTAACAGAAAAATTATATTGGACAAGAATTAATTTGCTTTTAAAAGAAGTAGTTAGAATATTGAAGCCTAATCATCATTTTATTTTAATTATAAATAACTATAAAAACATGAAAAACCTCTATGAAAGATTTATATTAACAAACAATTTTAGCATTGAGAGAATCTTGAAGAGGGAAGTTGTCAATATTAAAAAGAGAAATAATTCTGAATTTGTTTATTTCTTAAAAACTAATATTTAAATGAATTCACAGCTTTTCCGAATCTTTTACTGACAGGTAACTGTTTATTTGAATCTGCAAAGAATTGTACTCCTTTTCCTTAATGAATTTCCTGTTGGTCCCGTTTGAATAAACCCGGTAAGTCTTTCCTGAGCTGCTTAAATTGTCGTCGGAAACAACTTCTTTTAAATCAGCGGGGATGGCAATCTCGACATACAGCTTATTATCCTTTAATTGATACCTCATCTGGTCATCAACCATGTTAAACTCCTCTTCTGTTAGGTCAACCATGTTTATTTTCAACTCTATTATTTTTGTTTTTGATATTGTTTGATATTATGTATTTAACCATTGAATATTGGGTTTTTGATTCGAGATGTTCTATTGATATTTATTTAACAATGTTTTTCGAAGGGTAGTTCTTTATGGTTGGTATTTATGATCTTTTACAAATCTTTCTAACTAGTGATATCTTTTGATTGGGTCAATTGTAAAAGCAAAAAAGTTTAAATTATGATTAAAAATCTTTAAAAAATAAAATTTTAAATCGATATTATCTTTAACATGAATAACAGAATTCATTGATAAAAATCAGAAAACTTTAAAGAGC
>SDBV01010682.1_pt1 | contig 12009 bp, 14 predicted proteins | sample 2277081 | NCBI WGS metagenome assembly SDBV01 (sample SAMN10402039, study PRJNA504765) | marine sediment metagenome | isolation source: marine sediment core GS10_PC15, 223 cmbsf | place: Arctic Ocean: Southern Knipovich Ridge | collected 2010 | reverse complement strand
CGCCGACACCCCCCTGGACGATATGGAGCAGGTGACAAACGCGCTTAAACGTTTCGAGGCCCTTGAGACCGAGAAGCTGGAGCGGCACCTGAGCTTCCTGGCCACGTGCGGCTCGGCCACCCCTTTCATCGGGCTTTTCGGCACAGTATGGGGCATTATGAACGCCTTCATGAGCATCGGCGAAGCAGGGTCTGCCTCCCTGTCGGTAGTGGCCCCCGGGATAGCCGAAGCACTGATAGCCACCGCCATGGGCCTTGCGGCGGCGATTCCTGCTGTCATAGCCTACAACTACTACCTTTCAGGCTCCCGGCGGCTGGGGATAGAGATGGAGGATTTCTCTGCTGAGTTGTTAAGCCTTCTGGGAAGGCTTCGCGATGAGGAATGACCGCGGCAGGAGCGTGATGAGCGAGATCAACGTCACCCCGCTTGTGGACGTGATGCTGGTGCTCCTTATAATCTTCATGGTCACAGCCCCCCTGCTGCAACAGGGCCTTGACGTGAACCTGCCGGAGGCCTCCGGCAAAAGCCTTCCCCCTGAGGAACGCCTCACGATCATCATCAACAAGGACGGCGAAATACATCTTAACGACACCCTGATGGGCCTCAAGGAGCTGGAAGTGAAGCTTATGGCCCTGAAGGAGAACAGTCCCACCGTATACCTCAAGGCGGACCGGGACGTGTCATACGGCATAGTTGTTCGAGTGATGGCCGCTGTAAGAAAAGCGGGCATCGAACAACTGGGCATGATCACGGAGCCCGAGACCGCTACATCGCCATGACCGGCCTGAGCGGCCCAATGAGCTTTGAGAAGGCCACCGGCCTCTCCTTTGCCGCCCACATCGTGTTCTTCATCTTCGCAGTACTTGTTGTCGGCACAAACCATGCCAGGAAGGTCGACGTCTATACTGTGAGGATAATGTCCCCGGCACCTCCGGCCCCCGCCTCTGAGACGGCAATCGGGGAGACAGGGCCCGCAAACAGGCAGAAGTTGCCGCCTGCAAAAAAGGCCCCGCCAAAGGACAGCCAATGGCTCTCGGACGAGCCGGCACCGGTGAGGGTGGACAAGAAGTCGCTGGCCGTGAAGCGTGCCGCCCTTGCAGAGGCAAGGCACCAGCAGGAGCTGCGGAAGCTGAGGGAGGCCCGCCAGATTAAGGAACAGGCCATACAGAACTTGCAGCAGAAGGCCAGGTTCGACTCGATCCGGCAGCAGGCCGCAAGCCAAGACGCCAAAAAGCCGGAAGGCCGAAGCGAGGCCCAGAGGAACAAGGCCCTGGCTGAATACGGGGAGCGCATTCAGGCTATAATATACAGCAACTGGGTCTATACCCTGGCCCAAGAGGACAGAGACCTCAGGACAAGGATATCCGTCGTGGTACGCAGGGACGGCACCATGACGGTCAAGAAGGTGGAGGAGCCCTCAGGAGACCGTGTGTTTGACCTCTCGGCACTGAAAGCAATAAGAAAAACGGGGAAGGTGGAGCCGCCGCCCTTTGAGAGGGACGAGGAACTGATACTTAATTTCTATCCAGAGCAATGACCGGAACAACTATAAATATAATTAAAGGCGTGAGATATCTGGCAACCCCTGTGCTGTCTATCGCGCTGTCCCTTATGTTGCTGCACATGCTGCATGGAGTTGCGCTTGCGGGGCTGTCCATCGATATCGTTAAATCCCCACGCAAGCTGCCCATCGCTGTTATGGAGCTCACCGGTCCCTATGGCAGGCAGATATCCGATATTGTGAGCAATAACCTCTCATTGAGCGGACTGTTCGAGCCCCTTGACCCCAACTCCTTCATCGAACGCCCTGGCCAGAAGTTCAACAAGTCCCACTGGGTGGGCTCTGGCGCCGAGGCCGTGCTCAAGGGAGAAGTGGTGGCCGGGCAGGACCTCGTAGTGAAAATTACGCTTTACGACGTTGTGGAGGGCACTGCTGTAGTGTCAAAGCAGTACAAGGCCACCAGGGAGCTGTTGAGGCCCCTATCCCACTCCATATCCAACGACATATACAAGCACATAACCGGTAAAGAAGGGATATTCAGGACCCGGATCGTCTACCTTACCCGCAATGGAGAGGGGGCCGGGCTGTACCTGTCCGACTGGGACGGCAAGAGGGGCCGCGACCTGCCCGTGAAGGCCAGAAGCCTGATGGCCCCCAGGTGGCACTGGAGTGGAAAAAGCATCGTATATTCCGCTCAGAGAGAAAGGTCATGGAACATCCTGCGCATACACCTGTCCAGCATGGAGGAAGAGCCGCTGATACAGGAGAAGGGCACGAACATAGCCGGCGGGTTCTTCCCCAGCGGCGACAGGTTCACTTTTTCGTCCTCAAAAGAGGGGACCCCGGACATTTTCACATATTACATAAGGAGAAAGAAGCTCTCACAACTTACAAGGGACTATGGCATCGAGGTCTCGCCCGCAGTATCCCCCGACGGGGAGACCATCGCGTATGTCTCGGACCGTACAGGGACGCCACAGATTTACACAATGGACAAATTCGGATATAATAAGGTTCGGTTGACATATGAGGGCAGGTACAACACTTCGCCTTCATGGTCGCCTAACGGCAAGACCATAGTTTTCAGCGGCTGGCACGTGGACAGGAACCAGTTATACACGATCAGGACCGACGGTAGAGGGCTCAGGCAGCTCACAGGGACAGGCAACAACGAGGGACCGAGCTTTTCGCCTGATGGGAGGTTCATCGTTTTTACCTCTGACAGGGAGGGTAGCAAGACAGTATACATGATGAGGTCTGATGGCAAAGAGCAACGCAGAATATCACCGCCAGGTATTTGGGCATACAGCCCCAGGTGGAGCCCGAACTAAATAAAAAAGGAGTATGGGTATGAGAAAACTTATTTTATTGATCATGATCGTTGCTGTTGCAGGGCTTTTCGGATGTGCTGAGCGCAGGGTGGTGGCCGGCTCTGATACTATGGCTTCCACCACGCAGGAATCTACTGACGCCTCTGACGCGCCAACCGAGGCGGGACGCATTGGACCCGATGGCGAGGTAATAAGCGAGGACCTTGGCACAGGCGGCGCTGGCTCTCCAATCGGCGTTGGCCGGGAGATATCGGATGTGGACTTCCCTGACATACATTTCGACTTTGACAGGTACGACATCAAAACCGAGTACCGCCCGGTGCTCATGGACCTCTCAAACTGGCTCATCAGCAACGAAGCTGTGCTCCTGATCGCAGGACACGCTGACGAGAGGGGCACCAACGAGTACAACCTGGCCCTGGGAGACCGCCGTGCAAAGGCAACCCGTGATTTCCTCATGGCCAGCGGCGTGCCCTCCAGAAAGATCGAGTACATAAGCTATGGGGAAGAACGCCCCCTGTGCACGGAGCAGGCTGAATCATGCTGGACAAGAAACCGCAGATCGAACTTCACCATAGGCACAAGGTAGACACCGTAACCACAGGAAATTCAAGGGAGGCCGGAGGCCCGCTCATGCGGGTGCTGGCCTCCCTTTTCCTTTTGCTGCCTGTTCTTGTCATGACTGGCTGCGTGACCGACAACTCCGCGGTCCAGGCCGAACTCAACAGCATCAAGCACAACACCATCCAGAACCGCAATAAACTGGCCCTGCTCAAACAGGACATGCAGGGGCTTAAGCAGAGCACGGGCGGCGTCCTTGCCAACGACGAAGTTATAGAGGCCATACGCACCAGCCAGACCTCCCTCTACACACAGGTCTCCAGCATGACCGGAGAATTGCAAACCACCTCTGCCCGGCTTGACGAGATACAGTACGAGGTCCGCAAGGCCCTGGAGAACATGGGCGCTGAGATCGACCTGTTTAAATCCAAGGTGGAGGAAGGCGCGGGCGGGGCCGGAGGCGTTGCGGGCCAGGAGGCGGACAAGCTCCGCAGCGAGACTATCTCCCGCCTTGACGCGCTTGAGGGCTCAATCGGGATATTAAAGACCCAGATAGCAGCGCTCTCGACCGCAGCCACCGGCGGCGTTTCCAAAAAGAGCGTGCCAGAAACAATGTATAAAGGCGCCTACTCCCTTTATGAAAAACGCAGGTTCACAGAGGCACGTGAGGAGATGAGACTGTTTCTCGCGGAATACCCCCGGCATGAGCTTGCGGGAAACGCCATGTTCTGGATAGGCGAGACACACTTTCACCAGAAGCGCTACGACAGCGCCATACTGGCTTACCAGGACGTGATAGAGAAATACCCGGAGAACCGGAAAGTACCGGCCGCGCACCTGAAGCAGGCCTTTGCCTTCATCTCTCTTGGTGAGAAGGTGGCGGCGCGCGGGATACTGAAGACCCTTCTTGACAGATATCCCAAATCCGACGTTGCAGCCTCCGCAAAAGCAAAACTGAAGGAGATCAAATAGTGTCAGCTGACGAACTCACACACCTTGATTCTTCCGGCAAGGCCCGGATGGTGGACGTTGGAGCAAAAGAGCATACGCAGCGCGAGGCCACGGCCACGGGCTCTGTGAAGATGAAGCCCGCCACGCTCAAGCTGATATTAGAGGGCAACATTCCAAAGGGCGACGTGGTTGCCGTGGCAAGAATTGCAGGGATCATGGCCGCAAAGAAGACCCCGGAACTCATCCCCCTGTGCCACCCCATCGCGCTCTCATCCGTGAGCGTTGCTCTTACGCCCAACAAGGAAACTTCATGCATGGAGATATCCGCCACCGCTTCAACCGTTGGCCCCACGGGGGTGGAGATGGAAGCCCTCACAGCCGTGTCCACAGCAGCGCTGGCGCTCTACGACATGTGCAAGGCCGTGGATAAGGAGATGGAGATCACTGCCATCGTCCTCCAGGAGAAAAAGGGCGGTAAAAGCGGGCATTTTGTAAGAAATAAATAACTCTTCCAAATAGAAGCAAATAAGGCCGCCCCTACATCAGGCGGCCTTATTTGTGCCTCTTTTTCATTTAATATTTGGGTGTTATCCCTATTGTTCTGCATCTTTTCCTTTTGGAATTATTGTATATAGATGATTCACATCCTCAGGTTTAAGCTTCTGACAAGACCATAATTGTATATCTTTTCTCATCTCCACAACGGCTTCTTGCAAGGCCTTAGTTAAATCCTCCTTCATATCACCATGCATAATCTTGAGCGCATGCTCCATCTTCTTAGTGACTCTTTTGCTCCCATAAAGCCATAAATTACTTAGCGCCATACTAAATTCTTTATCATCATCTTCTTGAGGGTTGTATGCCATTTTTAATATTGGTGGCAGGATTTTACCATATGCCTTTTGCTTTTCTTCACGGAAGGATTTCATCGTTCCAACAACATAACCGACAATTCCGGTAAAGATTGCAATGGCGATCGAGCTAATCAAAAAAAAGCTATTGATTTCGTTCATAGGCCCTCACAGGCAAACAAGTTTGTCGCCACATGACTAAGAGTAATACGAATATTAGAAAACACATAATTCACCTCTCACAGGAAAAACTAAGCTCACTCCTGATTCCTGTCGGCGGTCTTGAACCACAAAACCGCGTCCTTTGCCCTGGTGTTGGTGGGGTCCAGGGCGTAGGCCTGCTCAAAGTAGGCCCTTGCCTCTTTGGTGTTTCCCGAATCAAGGTTCAGTTGCCCCAGGGATACTATGAACTCGGCGTTGTCTTCGTCAAGGCCATGGGCAAAGAGCGCAGACTCCTCTGCCCGCGGGTGCTGTCCGGGCAATCTCCTCAAGGCAAGCGAGAGGTGGTGCCAGCACAAAGCGTTGTCAGGGTCTGACTTCACGGCCTCCTCAAGGAAACGGGCCGCCTCGCGGTGGTTGTTGCCGTCGAGTTCCTCCTGCGCAACTTTTAGAAGCGCCTGGGCAAGGTCCTCGTCGCCTGCGGTGTACTTGCGCTCCAGCTGCCTGTGCCTGAGCGTATCGTAGGCCCTCTCCATGGCCTCGAATATATCGGCCACCTTGTCCTTCTCTTCTTCTGCGAGGTCAGGGTAACGGTCCGGGTGGAACTCCTTGGCGAGCCTGTAGTACTGCCGGCTGATCTCCTGGAAATCCGCACCTTCCTCCACAGCAAGGAGCTTGTGCTCGCCCAGGGAGGGGAGCACGGAATGGATGCCTGTAACGCGGGAGATGAACTCATCACGCTCGTCCTCCACAGGGGCAAGTATGTCCTCGATGGTGAGGGCCGGCACCTGGAGGTTGAACTGCTCGGTGACCATGCCGATGGTCCACAGGACATAGAGGACCTTATGGGCCGCGAACTGCCCCAGCCCCGAGGCCTCGACAATGTCCTTTATGGGCCGCTCACCGTCCACGAACATCAGTATCTGTTTTTCTTCCATGGAGAGCTTGATGTCCTGGAAGAGGCTCCTTGGGTCGTGGCTCATCATGAAGACGCTGTTAACGTTGGGCATCTCGTTCTTGATCCGCGTCCAGTCGCGTATGCTCTTGATACCGTCATATATGAGGCTGGCCATGCTCAGGTCCAGGCTGACCGCCTCCGGGTGGAGCTCTGTGGGGCGGAACTCGTATAAGCCGTCCTTTAGGTGGAAGAGGCCCATCACGATGGAGCGGATCTGGCGCTTTAGGGCCTCAAAAAGGCCCTTGGGAGTAAGCAGGCCGAGTTTTACGAGCACTTCGCCCTGCCTCAGGCCGGTCTTCTTCATGCTCTTTACAAGGGCCTCGTACTGGGCCATGGTGATGCTGTCCTCTTTAAAGAGCATCTCCCCCAGCCTGTCGTCAGGCTCTGTGGAGGAAGCAAAGGCCACCGCCCCCCTGTTGACATAGATGGATTTCCCGGCACCGTGGGAGGAGATGTCAAGCACGCCAGTCTGTCGGTTGCGGCTCAGGTAGGTGAGCATTGAAGGCAGCGGGTAGTCCCGGAGGAAGCCCTTCTCCGGCATCTCGTTCATCTGTACCTCTTGACCTCGAAGCGCTCCAGAATGATCCCCCCGTCCTCTGGCTCGATACCTGCCTTCTGCATGGCTATGCTCAACTGCTCCTGAACCGTATCCACCCCGTCGAGGTCTGGCAGAAGAAGGCCGCGCCTGGCCCCGCATGTTACGATCACCCCGAAGCGCCCGGGGTCAAGCTCATCCGGGCTTGCCACGGGCTCGGGGCATGTGAGCACGTCAACGGAGAACTCAAGGTCGGGCAGTTCGTCCTCTGTCACTGGCGGGAACCGGGGGTCTTTGGTGGAAGCGGCCACCGCGTTTTTCACGGTCTCCATGGCAATGTTCTCGCTAGTGGGCTGGAACGTGCCTATGCAGCCCCTGAGGCGGCCCTGTTTCTTGATGCATACAAATACTCCTGCCCTGTTGTCCATGAACTCACCGGCAATGCCCTCCGGGCTCAGAGAGCTGCCCAAACAGACATGCTCATGGACCGTCCGCATGGCCAGTTCAACCAAGGGGTGCATTACTTCTCTCGTTGGAGCGCGAAGTTGGCCAGAGAGCACAGGCGCTCGCGCTCCAGGCAGTCCGGGAACACGTCAAGCTCAGCCTTGGCATCCTCCACCAGCTTCTGTGCCCGCTCAAAGGACTCGTTCACAGCCTCGTAGCGCCGGAACAGCTCAAGGACTCTCTGAAGCCCCTTGGCTCCAACGCCGTCCCCGTCGAGTATCTCCTGCACAAGGTCCCTCTCGGCAGGGGTGGCGCTCCTTAGCAGGCAGATCAGGGGGAGCGTTACCTTGCCCTCCTCCAGGTCCTTGCCGAGCTTCTTTCCAAGGGCGCCCTCCTCTGCCTTGTAGTCCAGGATATCGTCCACCACCTGGAAGGCGTTGCCTGCCTTGAGGCCGAAGGCCCCAAGGGCCTCCTCCTGCTTGAGGGTGCAGTCACTTATAATGCCGCCTATGCTGGAGGCGGCCGAGATGAGGGCCCCTGTCTTTGAGGAGATGATGTCAAAGTATTCCTCTTCGCTTATCTCGATGCTGTGGGACTTCTGGAGCTGGGTAAGTTCCCCAAGGGTCATGCGCGTAGTGGCTGCGGAAAGCGTATCCATGATCTTATTGTTCCTGAAAGTGACTGCCACCTTAAGGGCGTTTGAGTACAGGTAGTCCCCAACGAGGATGACCACCTGGTTTCCCCACAGAGAGTTGGCGGACGGGCTGCCGCGCCTGCTCTCAGCACCGTCCACAACATCGTCGTGGAGCAGGGAGGCCGTGTGCACGCTCTCGATGATGCTGGCAAGCGGGATATGGTCCTGGCCTTCGTAGCCAGCGAGGTCCGCGCTCATGAGCAGGAAAAGGGGTCGCATGCGCTTGCCGCCGCTCTTTATGAGATGGCGTCCTATGACCGGGATGATGGACACGTCGGAGTCGAACATCTCAAGCAGGCGGTCCTCCACCTGCCTGAGCGTAGCGTCATAGTGCTCAAAAACCTTATGCATCCCCTCGGTGTGCTGCTTTATAGGGCCCACTATCTAATAATCCCCCTGCAACCTGTGGCTTTCATAGTCAGAGCCTCCAGGCCGGAGCATATGGATATCTCCTGGAAGGAAGGCTCCCTTCTCGGTTATTATAGCCGTTACAAGCTCCGAAGGGGTAACGTCAAAAGCCGGATTTCTAACCAAAACCCCCTCCGGGGCCACTCGAAGGCGCCCCATGATATCCGTGACCTCCTCAGGGGCGCGCTCCTCTATTGGAATGTCGTCGCCGTTTTCCATTGTGAAATCAATGCTGCTTGTAGGGGCTGCAACATAGAAGGGTATCCCGTGGGCCTTAGCGAGCACTGCCACCGTGTATGTGCCGATCTTGTTTGCCACGTCTCCGCCGTAAGTCGTGCGGTCTGTGCCCACTATAACGAGGTCTATCTCGCCTTTTCTCATAAGCGCCCCAGCGGCATTGTCAACGATCAGGGTCACGGGGATGCCGGAGCGCATTAGCTCCCACGAGGTCAGGCGCGCTCCCTGCAAAAGAGGCCTGGTCTCGTCAGCATATACGTGTATCTTCTTGCCCTGCTCGTGGGCCGCGCGCATCGGGCCGGTGGCAGTGCCGTAGCCGCCTGTTGCAAGGCTCCCGGCATTGCAGTGAGTGAGCACACGGGCCCCGTCCGCTATGAACCCGGCCCCCCACTGCCCGATGGCCATGTTTACGGCAACGTCTTGTTCAAGCACAAGCTCAGCCTCTTCCACCAGTGCCTGTTTAAGCCTGTCCACCGGGATATCTCCAAGGCCCTCCAGCAGCCCCCGCATTCTGTCCACTGCCCAGCGTATGTTGACAGCTGTGGGCCTTGTGGCAAGCAGCTCGTCATAGACAGCCTCAAGGGCACGGCTCAGCCCGCCGGCACTTGTCTCCTCCATACGTGAGGCAGCAACGGCTATACCCATGGCAGTGGCTATGCCGATGGCCGGGGCCCCGCGTATGTTCATCTCACAAATGCACCTGGCAACCATGTGGTGGTCCGTGCAGGCTATGTACTCCACCTCAAGGGGCAGCTTCACCTGGTCCAGGATCATTACAACCCCGTCTTCCCAGTGGATCGTCTTTTCCATTTACCCTCCAAATATAGAGACTCTGTCAAATCAGGCTATTTTAACCAATTTTCGCTGTCTGAAACACTCCCGGGGCGGATAGTGCCGGTATCTGGCAATATGTGACCGTTGTCATACCATGGCATGGCAAATACGGGGTATAATTAATCAAAGGCGGTACAAAAACACTTTTGGAGGTAAAAAGACATGAAGGATAAAGTAATGGCAGTGCTGGAGGAGATAAGGCCCGCCCTGCAGGCGGACGGCGGCGACCTGGAGCTGGTTGAGGTCACAGAGGACGGCGTGGTGAAAGTCAAACTGGTGGGCGCGTGCGGCACCTGCCCCATGAGCCAGATGACACTGAAGATGGGCATAGAGAAGCGCCTCAAGGAAAAACTGCCGGAAATAAAGGAAGTGGTGGCAGTCTAGCTCAAATAAAGGAAGGGGAAGGCATGCCATGTACGCAAGAGACCACGGCGAAGCCCTCTCGGGCCTGTTGCAGAAGTACTGCGGAGACTCAGCGGAGATAGAGTATACGGACGACATGGCCAGGTGGTGCGAGGCCAACGGGCTCAAGTTCAGGGATGATCACGCCCCCATGAGGCTTGCCGACTCCGGAGACGGGGCGGTCCGGCTGGGGATAATCGAGATCATCCCCAGGGCTTCGGTGGACGAGCGCATCAAGGCACTGAGCATACGATGGTCTCTCCAGAACGTTGCCCACAACCTGGCCGACCGTCTGGACTCGGATAAAAAGAAGCTGGCATATCTCCTGTTAAAGGAATTTTCCTCAAACAACTCAGAGCTTGACGACGAGCTGGCGGCAGACAACTGGATATACGCGGAGCTTAGGAAGCACGGTCTCTTCAAAGAGTAATAGAGAGACGTAATTCGGGCACGGTTATACCACATCTTCTGCGTTGCGGCACGCTCGAAGTAGCTCTGCTACGACTTGACCTTCATAAAGCCGCGCCTTGTACCTGTAGCATCCCGTGCCCGTATTCCTCGGTCAGGCGGGCAAACAGTCCTTTACAGAATCAAAATCCGATATAAAGGCATTAATGGTAATAGCGTGAGAAATAAAATACCTTGGATGTTTTAGAGCTTAAGGGGCTATTTCTCGCCCAGCATCAATATGGAACTCCCAAAGCGCCTGAGCCCAAGCGCGTCTAAGATGGAATCATCCGCTTTGAATATGGCCCATGCGGTGTTGAGGCTGATGGAGAAGCCCAGCTTTGACAAGGCAAGCAAGAAGTAGCGGGTGATTGCGCCATGCTGAATGATCCGCGCCTCTTTGAAGCTCTCGATAAAAGGCGCGATCCTCTCCCTGGTCATGGGGTGGCAATGAACGCCTTTCTCACGCTTCCCGAACACCCTGGTGCCAATGCCATAGAATGGCGCTCGCCACGGGTCGACTGCGGCAAACCTGCCTCCGGGCTTTAAGACCCTGTTGGCCTCTGCAAAGGAGGCGGAAGTAACGGTGTGATGGATGCAGCCGCCTGAGTATATCCCGTCGAACATGTTGTCTGCAAAGGGCAGTTCTTCGGCAATGGCGCATACGGTCACAAGCCTGTCTGCGACACCGAAATGCCCGGCCATGGCCTTGCAGAACTCCAGCTCTCCGGTCATGGGGGATACCAGCCAGCTCTCGCTGGCACCAGCAAGCAGGAACTTGACCGCATGGAGTCCCGAGCCCCCAAGCTGCATAATGCGCTTTCCCTTTATCGGGCTCAGGTGCTCATATGCCTCGTTCTGGGCAATACAGTCATAGACGGAATCGAGCCAGGCCTCCTTTGGGTGCGGGAACTTGTCAACAGGCAGGGGTGAGGAGTCTGCCCTTTTGAGTATTCTGTAAAGGTCTGAACTCTCGATGTCCGGTATCTGCCTGAGAAACATCTGGTCGTAGTGCTCGCGCTCCTCGTATGCCTCCCGGTAAAAAGCTTCGTTCGTATCTTTTTCAACTCCCGAGCCCTCCGCAACGATCATCTCGCATGAGATCAGGATCGGGCTGCCTGAAGCGATAATATAAGCGGCCGAGCCATCCTCGTTTACAAGCACATTGTCATGGTTGTTTTGGGAAGAGAAATAACCGTGACTGATGGCGGGCACGAGGCCCCTGCCGCCATCGATTGTGTCAGCCTCCTCGTAGCTCATCAGCGTGAGCCTGCTCTTTGTCTCAGGGCATATCAGGTGTCCGTATATGTCTGTAATGTCCATGCCCTTATTCATCGGGATATATTCCTGACAAAATATCCACCTCGCCCGTGGCTGGTTCGTAGCACACTGAAATAAATCATTAAATTCAGTATATCATACCACCCCACATTACAACAGACAACGACTTATTAAGGGAAATGCATTTGAATAAACAAGGCCACACACTTCTACTTGCGGAACGGGGGAGGCCCATGCGCTTGTAATTTCAGTTTATTTACATACCAGAGCTTGATACACCGCAGGCTTGCTGATTTGCCGTAGATTCCGTGATCAGAGTCAAGTGTTATTATCCCACAGGTCGTTTGCTCACCCAGTCCTCCTGATATGGCACTCCGTTTCTAAGCACGCCAAGCGCGATCACCAGGAGCTTTCT
>SDBV01010681.1_pt1 | contig 12009 bp, 16 predicted proteins | sample 2277081 | NCBI WGS metagenome assembly SDBV01 (sample SAMN10402039, study PRJNA504765) | marine sediment metagenome | isolation source: marine sediment core GS10_PC15, 223 cmbsf | place: Arctic Ocean: Southern Knipovich Ridge | collected 2010 | reverse complement strand
TCAACTTATGATGCGGATGTTATTTCTAAAATCAAAGGGGAAGATGGAGTGATTATTGGTATGGCTAATTGCGATGAGTTTGCTTCTGGGAGTTCTGGAGAGACTAGTGCATTTGGTCCAACAAAGAATCCCACTAATCTTGGATTAATTCCTGGAGGGAGTTCAAGTGGTAGTGCTGCCTCTGTTGCTGCTGGTTTCTGTGATATGGCCCTTGGAAGCGATACTGGGGGGAGTGTGAGGAATCCTGCATCTCATTGTGGTGTTATTGGTTTGAAACCTACTTATGGATCTGTTTCAAGATATGGTTTAATTGATTTATCTATGAGTTTGGATCAAGTTGGAGTTCTTGCAAAAAATGTTTCAGATACAACTTTGCTTTTAGATGTGATTAAGGGAAAGAGTGAAAATGATGGAACTAGTTATGGGAGTAAAAACTTGGATTTAAAAATTATTGAAAAATTACCTAAAAAATTAACAGTGGGAATTTTAGATGTAAGAATTGGGGATAAGAGAATTGACGAATTAATTGAGAAGAAAACAAGATTTGCTGCTGAAAGATACGGATGGGAACTAAAGAGGATTAGTATTGATTATATCGATTTGGCTGTTGAAACTTATTATCCTTTGGTTTATGTTGAATTTTTTTCTGCGACTAGAAAATTTGATGGGAGAAGATTTGGTCATAAAATTGAAGATGTAGCAGGTCCGGAAGTCTTGAGGAGAATTCTTGGTGGAAGTGAAATAAGTAAGGCAGAATATAAAGGAAGGTATTATCATCAGGCATTAAAAGTAAGAAAATTGGTGAAATCAGAATTTAGTAAAACTTTCAAAAAAATTGATTGTTTGATTTCTCCAACTGTTCCAAACCTTCCGCATGAAATTGGAAAAAATATTTCTTTAGGAGACATGTATAATTATGATGCATTAACGAGTCCTTCAAATCTAGCAGGAAATTGTGCTGTTTCTGTTCCAGTTGGAAAAATTGGAGAAGTTCCAATTGGACTTCAAATAACGTGCAATCACTTTGAAGAAGAAAAAATGTTACAGATTGCAAATGCTTTTGAGAAAATAGAAAAAGAATAATTATTGTTTTGTGAATATGTTTTTTATTTCTGTTTCTTTATTCAAGTCTTTTTTTAATAATTTATAATATCTAGAGTTATTTTTGTATTTTTTTTATTTAAGCTCATGAAATTTTATTTTGTCTTTTGTTTTTGCGGTAACTAAAATCAAAAGAAATGAATGGATTACTTTATCATTTTTTTTAACATGTTCTAAAGAAACAGAATTTGTTTTTTCTAATTTACAATTTATTTTAAATTTTTCTTTCATTATTCTCTCTGTTGCTTTTGAGATATTTTCCCCAAGAAGGATTCTTCCCCCTGGCAAACCTAACTTTCCTTTGAAAGGTCGTTTATCTCTTTCGATTAAGAAAATATTTTTTTTGTTTTTTATTGCTATTAAAATTATGGGAAGTACAGAATTTTTATCGCTCAAATATGGAATTAAATGTTCGAAATTATCTGCAAGTTTGTATTCTTCTGCTTCCTTGGTGATTATTTCTTTTTTTATTAGATTTTTTAGATGGTACGCTAATTGGTTTGATCGGATTTTAATTTCCTTTTCTATCTCATTGAATTTCATTTTGTGATTGTATGAAAATAGACTCAGAATTTTGTTTTCCATTAGTCAATTTTTTTGAGGAATTGTTTAAATATCTTTGCATTAACTTGAAATTATGGTCGATAAAAATTTGATGCATTATGTCGTTGTTACAGGAATTTTGACAAAAGATGGAAAATTTCTTATAGCGAAACGAGCAGATTGGGAAAAAGCTTTTCCGGGAAGATGGACAGTTCCAGGGGGAAAGTTAGAAGTTTTGGATTATGTTTTGCGCGAGAAAGATACAAAAGATCATTGGTATAATGTTTTTGAGAATTTATTAAGGAGAGAAGTTGAAGAAGAAGTGGGATTGGAAATTGAGAATATCGATTATGTTACTAGTTTGGTTTATGTGAGAGATGACAAAATTCCAACAATAATTGTTAGTTTAGTTGCAGAACCAAAAGAGAAAGAATTTACTCAAATAAAATTGTGTAATGCTTTGACTGAGTTTGCTTGGGTTAGTTTGGAAGAAGCCAAAAACTATGACTTGATTGAAGGAATTTATGAAGAATTAGAAATTCTTGATAAAAAGTTAAAAACAGGAAATAAAGAAGAATTGAATTTTGAGAAAGAGTCAACTTCTTAGTTTTTTTGTTACTTTGTAGATTACAGAAATAATAAATGGTAAGGTTATTCCAAGAATAATTAGTGGTGGGGAAATGTTGTTTCTTGAAAAATAAAATGCGAAAATTCCTAAGATTATTGAAAATAAAAAAGACCATTTGAAATTTTTTGTTATTCTCCAAATTGAGATTTTGTTCCTATTTTCCCAAATTTTTGTTACGAAATATGGATAAGTTAGAAATGCAATCCAAGTTAAAGTTGGAATTTGTATTGGGGACCTATTCATTGCATTTTCAATTAAGATCCCTCCAAGATAAGTTGTTAATGCGACTTTCCACCATGTGAATCGTTTGTAAAATTGAACATAAACGAGCATGATTATCGAATATGGGATGATCATAACGATATTTCTTCCTTCACCCAACATGGCTCCCGTGATTCCTCCAAAGAATACAAAAAACCAGATATTTCTGATTGGAGAATAATCTTTTACATATAGCCAATGAATTAATGCTGGAATTCCAATAAAAATTAAGTTGAATAGTAGAAATACTATGATGAACGAAGTTTGGTCAAAGGTTATTGTATCTTGCTGAGCTTGCCTTAAATAATTTGGAATTAATGTTAATCCATAAGAAACAAATATTGTAAGAGACAATATTACTGAGATGTATAAAACGTTTTTATTGGTTTCTTTCATATTTGTTTTAGATTTTTTTCTTATAAAAATCTGTTGAACTTTAGAAAATCTTTAAAAAGCAAACTTCTTCTCTTAATCTATGAAAGTTGGAGAAGTTGAGTTAATATGGCTTGGACACGCTGGATTTTTAATTAAAAATTCTAAGATAATTTATATCGATCCTTTTAATATCAAAGAGGGCAGTGAGAAAGCGGATTTGATTTTATTAACTCATAGTCATTATGATCATTGTAGTATTGCAGATATAAATAAGATTATACAAGATGGAACTAAGATAATTTTTCCTGCAGATTGCCAAAGCAAGATAACTAAGATGAAGGTTCCTGTTAAGATGGTAATTGCTGAAGCTGGACAGGAGATTGAGTTTGGTAGTATTAAGATTTCAACTCTTCCTGCTTATAATCTTGACAAACCTTTTCATCCTAAAGGGGAGGGGTGGATTGGTTATTTAATAAAAATGGATGATGTTTTGATTTATCATGCTGGGGATACCGACGTAATTCCCGAAATGCAAGTTCTTACAGGACATAATCAAGCAAATAAAAAACTGATTGCTTTGCTCCCAGTTGGTGGGAGATTTACTATGAATCCTGAAGAAGCATTTGAAGCTGCAAAAATAATAAAACCTTTTCTGGCTATCCCGATGCATTATGGGGCGATAATTGGAACTGAAGAGGATGCAAAAGAATTTTCTAATTTTTGTAAAGATGAAAATATTTCTGTTCAGATAATGGAGAAGAATTAATTTTATAAACCAGATTAAGTGTGGATTTTAGATGGGACTTGATTATTCAATCGTGAAATTAGTTGAAAGCGATTTAGATTCTTGTGAAGGATTCTTAGAGACCCTTGAAAATTTATCTGAAGTTGGTGAAATTGATCTGGATGTTCAAAAAAAATTGTTATCCAAAATTCTTGAACAAAATGGACATGTTTACGTTGCAAAAATAGGCGAAAATTCAATTGTAGGATCCATTACTCTTTTAGTAGAACAGAAATTTATTCATCATGGAGGAAAGGTGGGGCATATGGAAGATGTGGTTACGAGAAAAGGTTACGAAGGATGTGGGGTTGGCAGTTCTTTGGTTCAAAGGGTACTTGACGAAGCTAGAAAATTTGGATGTTATAAAGTAATCCTTGATTGCAGTGACTCTAACATGGCTTTTTATGAAAGATTTGGTTTTTATAGGACTGAAAGTTGTATGAGGGTCGATTTGTAGTTCTTAATTTTATTTGCGCAACTTTCTTAAATTCTAAATTACTCTTTAAATTATGAAAGAGGATTTTAAGAGTAAGTATCTTCCTGAATTTGTTTATGGGGGAATTGACGGATCAGTTACTACTTTTGCAATTGTTGCGGGAGTTATGGGGGCTTCACTTAGTTCAACAATTGTTTTAATCTTAGGTTTTGCTAATTTATTTGCAGATGGTTTTTCCATGGCAGTTTCAAATTATCTTTCTGTGAAATCTGGAGTTGAACTTAAAAGACATAGGAAGTCAAATTTTAGTACTAATGGGAAAAATCCTATGAGAACTGGAATGGTAACTTTTTCCTCATTTTTGTTAATTGGATTTATTCCTTTGATTCCTTTTGTTTTAGCTATTTTTGTTCCATTGATTCAAAAATATCAGTTTTCATTATCAATTGCTTTGACTGGGTTTGCTTTTTTAGGAGTAGGGGCAATAAAAGGTAAGATAATCCAAAAACATTTTATTAAATCTTCAGTTGAAACAGTTTTTATTGGTGGAATTGCCGCATTAATCGCTTTTTTAGTGGGTTATTTCATTAAATCGTTGATTGGTTAGTTTTTGACAGGTTTCCTGAAAATTGTTTTAGATTATCAAAATACTTTTAAATGGCATGTTCTTCAGTTTTTTATACTTTAATGAAAGGAGGTAAAAAATGGTTTTAGATTTCGCAAGAGAGGCAATACAGAATGCAGAGACACATAGTATAAACTTTGATGAACTTAAAGCAGGGAAGGCAAGTATAAAGGTTGTTGGGGTTGGAGGATGTGGATCTAACATGACTACATGGCTTTTCAATAAAGGAATTGTTGGAGCAACAATTTATGCTGCAAATACTGACGCACTTCACTTAAGCGTAACGAAAGCTGATGAAAAAATTCTTATCGGAAAAGAACTTACTAGAGGATTAGGAGCTGGAGGAAACCCAACTAAAGGACGAGAGGCCGCTAAAGAAGCTATTTCGGATCTTAAGAGATCTGTTTCTGGAGCAGATATGGTTTTTGTCATTACAGGAATGGGTGGAGGAACTGGAACGGGTGCAGCCCCAGTAGTAGCGCAATTAGCTAAAGAAACTGGTGCGGTTGTTATTGGTGTTGTTACGATGCCCTTTGAATCAGAGAAAGCAAGAATAGACAAAGCAGAGTTTGGACTTGCAGAACTTAGAGAGGTTAGTGATACTTGTATTGTGATTGATAATAATAGACTTGTTGATATTGCGGGACAGCTACCCCTTGAACAAGCATTTGCTGTTGCTAACGAATTAGTTAGTACAATGGTTAAGGCAATTGTAGAAACAATTACCCTACCTAGTTTAATTAACTTAGATTATGCAGATGTTTCAACAATTATGAGGGGCGGAGGAGTTTCAGTTATTGGAATTGGTGAAGATAATTCTTCTGATCGGGTTAATGAGGCTGTTAAGCAGGCGCTGACAAATCCTTTGCTTGATGTTGACTATCGTGGAGCTACTGGTGCTTTGTTACATATAACTTGTGGTCCAGACTTAAAACTGGAAGAGTTTGATGTAATTGGAAGAACGGTTTCAGAACACTTGAGTCCTGATGCAACGGTAATTATTGGGGCAAGAATTAATAAAGAATTCACTGGAAAGGTAAGAGTTATAACAATTATGACTGGTGTTAACTCGCCTTATGTCTTAGGAAAAGATATGGAAGATCAAGCATTGCCCGTCTCAAAAGAAGTATCCGATTTAGGTATCGACGTTTGGAGGTAATCTCTTTTATTTTTTTATTTTTTTTATCTCTTTTTATTTTTAGAAATTAGGTTAAAGTCTGAAAGTTAAAGGAACTGGTTCTCCGACTGGATTTGGTCGACTATGTTCTCTGTTATGTTCCACACTTTCGTCGTCTATGAGCGGATCATAAGTAAGGCGAAAACTTCTTCCTACTGAAGGAACATATACTTGTATTGGTTTGTAAACAATCCAATCTCCACCATTAAAATAAACTAAATTTTCATCAGGATTAGGATTAATATCTACGTGGCGAGAATTAAAAACTTCTTTTTTTCCATTTTCATCTACACAAGCAATATTATGTGGACTTGAAGTCCCATACCAAATTTTTCCGTTAGAATACTTAATTTGGCTATTTGCTTCAACATCTTCTGTATTCTGCAAAGGTTCGATAGATCCATTATTTAAGTCAATCCTCAATATACCATATTTTATCTGAACACTTTCGAGTGTGCTCATTCTCTGGTCCATTATAATTAAACTCTTCCTTTCAGATACGTCCTCTTCTGGAATTGCTATTTGGGATAAATCCATTGCCATACTTTCCAATTTGCCCCTGCCAGTCTGAAGGGAATTTGATCCTAGAACCTGATATCTTATTGCATTTACATAAATCGTTTGATTATCTCCAAAAGTTGCACCTCCAATATTTGGAAACCAATCGCCTAGTGGGACTGTCCCAACGTATTTATCTGAATTCGGATTATTGAGGTCAAACAAAGCGATTTTGCTTGGATATGGTCTAAATTTAACTGCCGATATTGTTGACCCATCTGGGCTGATAGCTGGGTTAAAAAAGGTATTTTGGTTGTTAGAAATTCTAAGTTGATTTGTTCCATCCAAATCTGAAATTACAAGGTGATGTGGATTCTGAGATCCATACGCCCCAGGAACATCTAATCTCGAAAAGCACATGATTCCTTGTTCTTCATTTACATCCGGACTAAGGTCTCTCGAGTTTCCATTACTACCCCTTTCGGATAAATTATTTTCTTCATCTAAAAAAATCTGTGGAACCCCTTCATCATCATATCCTGGTTCCATCAATTGAATCTGAAATCTACTAATGTTGTCTGTTGTTGGACTATATACCGAGGTTATAACTGGTTTGACTCCGATTGTTACTTCAGATTCTCCGCCACAAGAACTAACTAATGACATAGCACAGGCTGTACTTGCTAATCCTGCTAAGAATCTCCTTCTGGTTATCCCCGTTTCTGCTGTGTTTTTTGAATCCATTTTATCATACTCAGTTAAATAAAGGCGTTTCTCAAGTGCCAGAATGATTATTTATGCCTTTTTAAGTTTTACGAAAAAGAGCGAGAAGGTATTTATCAAACAAGTGCGGGGATTGGTTGCGGAATCGCAGTAAGGAATCATGAATTAACTAGAAAATATGGAAATTAAACATGCATTTTTTTAATCTTTCTCATTCTCTTTTTTTTGTGTTCTCTAAAATATAACACGCTATCTATTGAAATCTTCCTTGATGGTTTTTCTTTTTTTGCTTCATAACCAATTGGAAACAGGGCTTCAACATTCATTCCTTCTGGGATTTTGAATTCTTTTTTTATTTTTTCTTCATCAAAATGTCCAATCCAGCAGGTTGATAATCCTTTTTCAACTATTTTTAGTAAGAAATTTTGAATCGCTGCTCCTGCCTGTTGCCTTGTGTAAACTTCTCCTTTTTCTTTGAATAGATTCTTAGTTCTCGAAGGGTCTGTATAAACTACTACAAGATATTCCACTGTAGCTATGAAATCTTGATCTGCTAATTCTGCTATTTTTTTTAGTTTTTCTTTTTCATCAACTACTATGAATTTTAATGTAAAGTTTTTCCCCGCCATTGGGGCATATCTCATAGAATCGATACATTCGATAATATGTCTCCAGTTTGGTTTTTTAGAAGAGAATTTTCTCACGCTTTTTCTTGATTTTATTGCGGTGTCTAAATCCATTTAATATCAAAGGAATAATTATTTTTAAAATGTTGGATTATATCACAAGTAAATTTAAATAGAACAATTTGACTAAAATTTTATGCCGCATTTAATTTCTCCTTCAGAAGTTCCAAGAGGATTCATTAGTTTAGATTTTCCTTTGAAGGTTGATGAAGGAGTTATTCGGCCAACTTATGGGATTTTAACTCCCGATCTTTCTGATGCGGATTCAGAAGCTTTTGCAGAAATTATTCGGGAAGGATGGAGGGGGCTTTGCGAACCCAAGAAGGGGGATGATTTTCTTAGAAGGGTGGAAAGTGGCAATCTTTTTATTGGTTCTTATTTGAATGGTTCTCCTGCAGGGATTCTCGAGACCCTAGCTTTTAATTTAAGTGAGTTAAATCCCTCTAGTTTAAATGGGGATTCTGAATTTGAAAAGGCAATGGAAAGGGCGAGATATATTTGTTCACAAATAGGGCCCTATAAAGAGATAACTAATGAAGGAGAATGGGTAGAACCCCAAGTTGATGCAAATACCGGTCTTTTAGTAGACATTACTAGATCTGAGAAGCCAGAACTTAGAAACAAATACGTGGCATCGGGAATTCTTGAGGCTGGAAAATATGTGTTGTTAGAAAAACCAGATTTGGGCACTGAAAAACTTAAGGTGCAACTCAATTCTTTGAGATATGCAGTTACGTTTAGTCCAGATATTGCTCGTGTGAAAGAAATGCACTTGGATCGTTGGGCCTTTGACACGGGAGTTAAATTAGAGGGTGCAAGGAAAGGATATCGCCTTCCCAATCTAAAACCTGGGGAGGATGCTTCAAGGGTTAATTTTATGTGTTATCTTGCTCCAGGATATATCCCAAAAATGGGAAGCAAGAAATTGTCTGAGGCAGCTTAATTTTATCTAAAACTAATAACTCCTCCTCCGAGAACTTTTTTACCTTTGTAAAGAACAATTGCTTGGCCTTCTGAAACTCCCGTAATTGATTCCTTTAGAGTTACTTTTGTTTTTTCTCCGAATTCAATTTTGCAAGGCAATAATTCTCCAACTTGTCTTATTCTTGCTTTGAGCTTTGAATTTGTTTTTGGTTTTTCTGAAATCCAATGCTGATCTTTAATGAAGATTTTTTTTCTAAAGTTTAAAGCATGACCTTCTGGGGCTGCGACGATTATATTTTTTTTAACATCTTTTCTTGCCACATACCATCTTTTTATGAACTGTTTGTCTTTGCTTAATCTTTTTACGTCGAAGCCATATCTTGGGCCCAATCTCTGCCCAATTGTGTAATAATAAATTCCATCATGTTCTCCAATCAGATTTCCTTCAGGATCTAAAATTTTTCCTTTTTTTGGTTTAATCCTTTTCTTTAAAAATTCTTTAAGATTAACTTTTCCCACAAAACAAATTCCAACAGTTCCCTTTTTGTTATAATTTGGAAATTTATTTTTTTTAGCTATTTCCCTTATTTTCTTTTTTGAATAATCCCCAATTGGGAAAAGTAAATGTTTTAATTCTTCTTGTTTTAATCTGTATAGAAAATAGGATTGGTCTTTTGTTTCGTCTTTCCCTCTGAGCATTTCAAAATTTTTTCTTTTCTTTTTGATTCGAGAATAATGGCCAGTTACAACATAATCCGCATTTATTTTTTTTGCAGCTTTTATTAACAATGGGAATTTAATTTTTTGATTGCAATCGACATCTGGATTTGGAGTAATTCCTTTTCGATATTTTTCAAACATCTTATCAATTACTTCTTTTCGATATTCTTTCTCTGAATCCAATGTTATCAAAGGAATTTCCAAAATTGCAGCTATTTTCATTGCCATTTTTCTTTCATCTTTCCAAGCGCATTCTCCAAATTCGTTTTTCGTATCGCTCCAATTTTTCATAAAAATTCCAATAACTTCGTATCCTTTCTTTTTCATTAACAAGGCAGCTACGCTAGAATCAACACCTCCAGACATTGCAACGAGAACTTTGGTTTTTTGTTTCATAATTAAATTAGAACTATTTTATTTATAAAAGCGATTGGGTCTGCACATTGCCTAAAATGAAGGAGTAAAACAAAAGTAAAAGAAAACGTCCCGAGAAGGACTCGAACCTTCGACAACATGGTTAACAGCCATGTGCTCTACCTGCTGAGCTATCGGGACATAAAGACAGAAAAAAGAAATTGATATTTAAAGGTTATTATTTCAAACCTAAGTCAACAATTTTGTCTGGACGATGCTTTTCAAGTAAACTATAAACATTTGACTGTTTTGCTCCTTTGATTATGGAGATAACTGCACTTTGAGCACTTTCGATATGTTCAGGGTTTCCGATTATTCCTATTCGGTTATCTTTTAATTCGAAATGGCAATTGGTCAAATCTTGCAAAGTTTTCAATGTTTTTCCCTGGGTGCCTATTAATCTTGCTCGGATTCTTTCAAGATCTTTTCTTTTTGTGTGGTCTTTAATGTTGTTGACTTCGAACTCAAAATCTTCTTCTTTGATTAAAAGTGCGGTTGAAAGAGAAAATCCAAAATCAATAGCTTCAATTACTTTTTCAGCAACATGTTCATTTACGGAAGTTCCCTCAATTGTTATCTCCTTACCTCGGTTATTAATTCGGACACCTAATTTTTTCCCAAGTGTCTTTTTGTTTCTTACTACTCTTGGAAACTTTTCAGAGAGTATTATTTTCATTTAAAATTCAGTTACTTCGGTTTTTAAGTGACCATTCTGTTTAAGCCAAGAAACTTGATTTGGCCGATATTTGAATATAACATCTCCTTTGTTTTTGTCAAGTTCCCAAGGTTCTATAATAACTACATCTTCTGGACGAAGCCAAAGTTTTCGCCTTAACCTTCCTGGAACCCTACAATTTCTTGTTTTTCCGTCCAGACAATTTACAGACATCTTATTCCCTCCAAGTCTTTGTTCAATGATTCCAATTACCTCAGTTCCCCTTGGCAGTTTTACTCTTGTGAATGTTTGCTCTCTAGCCTTGTTAACTTCTTTTAAAGGTTCATTAATATCTTTGAATTCTTCTTCCATGATAATTTGATAGGATTTTCTTTTATAAAACTTCGGGATTTCTTAAACAAAGATTTTATAAACACTAATTCTACGGAAGGATATGGCAAGAAAAAAACAAATTCCCAGAGAAGTTGTTGATGAGGTTATAGTTGGTCGTGGATTTGAATACGCTGGAGGTGGTGGAGGACCAATTAGGAATGGAAATTTAGAAAGAGCATTGCAAGAATCTTTGAGAAATGTGGGCCTTACAAGAGATAATGTGGTTGTTGCAGTTTACATCACTGAGACGGATGGTGTGAAAGAATATGATACAGCCGTTTATTTGCGCAGAAATTAACTTACCCTAGAACTAGTGCAAAAGGAACATTTTGGATCTTTTTAACAACTTCATCGGAAACTATTCCTGCTTTCTTAGCTGTGTTTATTGATTCTTCTCCGACTATGTTGAAAGTGGAATCTTCCACTGATAGATTCCTAATCATCCTAATCGCCTCTTCTTCTGAGACTTTTTTCTCTTTGAAGAAATTTTCTTTTACATCTAACTGGAATTTATCTTCTTCAAATTTTTTTCCAATTAAATTCTCATCACAGATTGCAACTACATTTCTGTAAGATCCTATTACCTTCAAAAACATTTAAAATAAAAAATTAAAAAGCTTTTTTAGCAGATCCGTCTTCGATTGCTTTTTCTGCATTATCTTTGGACATTATAGCAGCCATGTTTGTTCCACATTCTTTGCATTTTCCCTTTGCCATATATCCTCCCCTTGCAGTTCTGTTAATTGCAGGTTCTTTCATTTCTTTTTGGGCTTTACATCCCATACATCTTCCCATAACCATTTTAGATTTTCCTCCGTTTATTGAAAATTATAGTGAATTTTCTTTAAAAACTTTGTTCTGATGCTAAATCTTGCTTCTTATACTATGTTTCGCTCCACAAGCTAAACAATGGATGAATGATAATCTATCTTCTTTTAATAATTCAGTATCTGGTTTTTTACATTCTTTACATAGGACGAATTCTTTAACATAATCTTCTATTTTTTGATTTATTTTGGCACTTGGCACCTTCATATTTAAGCTAAGCCTGTCTCCATCTTTTTGT
>SDBV01010680.1_pt1 | contig 12010 bp, 14 predicted proteins | sample 2277081 | NCBI WGS metagenome assembly SDBV01 (sample SAMN10402039, study PRJNA504765) | marine sediment metagenome | isolation source: marine sediment core GS10_PC15, 223 cmbsf | place: Arctic Ocean: Southern Knipovich Ridge | collected 2010 | reverse complement strand
ATGAAGAGGCTCTCAGAGATTTGACAAATGGAATGCTATAGGGATAGCATCGGTATACATTGCAATGAAGGCCAAAAGTGGGTTCAAGGCAAATTGAGGGGGATGGATGATCCTTACCATACGAGACAGCTATCTTGATGAATCGTCGTGCCTCATTCGGGGTTTGTAAGGAAGCGCTTAACTGTATTAAGCAGATCCAATGAGGTAAACGGCTTGGTTATGTACTCATCGGCGCCTATCTCTTGGGCAAGTTTCACATTGAGTTCCTGGCCAAGTGCCGTAAGCATGACTACCGGGGTTCCCTTAGTTACTTGGTCGGCCTTAATTCTAGAGCAGGCAGTATAGCCATCCACGTTGGGCATCATAATATCCATCAGTATAAGGTCGGGTCTCTGGTTACGAGCAATATCTATCGCCTCCTGCCCGTCTTTTGCCACAAGAACGGTATAATCTTTACCTAGCATACTGCTTACCAAGGACCTGATATTGGGTTCGTCGTCAGCTACAAGTATTTTCTTATTATCCATTTAGTCCTGCCTCCTAATTCCCCCTACTGATTTACCGGCACATATTTTTTACCATTTTTAAACTTTAAATGGCCCATATTCAAATTGCAGCAACTTATTCAAAGGCGGATTCGGCATCTTTAGCTATAAGCGGTGACAAATCTTCTTGTGGTATGAGCATACCATCAATGCGGAATACCGGTGGACTTGGCACTTTGAGATGTAAGTCTGACGCCCCTTTGTCTACCATTAGCTTGAGAAGTTCGTCTATTTGCATACCACTATCTCCATTCTAGCCATGCTGACGTTAAGCAACTTGGTTTGCGGACTATCTGCTTTTGAGAAAGGCATCGGCTACCTCCGTGTCAAACTGAGTACCCTTACTGCGCTCTATCTCAGCACAAGCCTTTTCAGCGCTCATTGCCTTTCGATAGGGACGCTCGGATGTCATCGCGTCATAGGCATCAGCTATCGCCAGAATTCTAGCACCCAGTGGTATTTGCTCGCCAGATAACCTGTCAGGATAACCGGTGCCATCATAGCGTTCATGGTGATGCCTGACCATCATTAGAATTTCTTCGTCGTCGACAATAGGATTTAAGATATGCTCCCCTATTTCACAATGATATTTTACATGTTGAAACTCCTCCTCAGTGAGTCCAGTCGGTTTAGCTAAAACAGATTCCGTCACCCCTATCTTACCGATGTCATGGATTAGTCCGGTCAACCTTATTTTCTCAATACTATACTGCGGCATGCCCAACTCCTTGGCAATAGCTACCGAGATTTCTGCCACCCTCTGCGAATGACCGCTGGTATACTTATCCTTGGCTTCCAGGGCATAGGCTAAGGCAGTTACCGCACTGAGAAGCGAAGCGCGTATTTTCCTGGCCTGTGCTTCAACCTTTTGCTCCAAGTGCTGCTGGTAATCTCTGTTCTCAAGCTCCAGCCTCCTTTTCTCCAGAGCCCTGTCCACACTCAGGCTAACCTCATCTAGGTTGAAGGGCTTGTTTAAGTAGTCGTAAGCCCCCAGCTTCATGCACTGGATGGCGATATGGGTATCGATAATGGCGGTAGCCATGATGACCGCAGTATCCGGATAGCTGGTTTTTATTTCGGGCAGCAACTCGGCTCCCGATTTCCCCGGCATCCTAATATCCAGAAGCACCAGCTCAACTGCGTTACTTCTTAGCATATCTAGAGCCTGCTCAGCAGTACCGGCTTCCTTACAATGGTAGCCTTCACCTGATAGCTTCTGATGGAGAAGCCTCCTGACTGTCTTTTCATCATCGGCAATCAGTATTGTCGCTTGTTTTTCACTCATTTCTCCATCCGCCTCAAGGTTTCTGTGACTATGGTTCTTAGCTCATCGGGGGTGAATGGCTTAGGCAAAAGCGGTCTGCCCGTCTGCTCCACGAAACTCTGAGTATCATCACTTACTACATCTCCGGTGGTAAATATTACCCTATTGACCAGCTTGGGATGTTTCTCAATGATAACTTGATAGAGCTGCTTACCGTTCATTACCGGCGTCCTGATGTCAATCAGGCAAAGGTGATAGTCCTTTTCCCCTAACATATCCTGAGCCACATCCCCATTGACGGCAGTATCCACCTCGAACCCTTCACTGGTGAGGACTCTCCGGCAAATCTGACAAATTGCTGGCTCATCTTCAACTACTAAGATTCTCTTTAGACCAGCACCAGAGCTTTTCACTTCACTCTCCTTCCCTATCATCATTTACTGATAGGTAGTTCTATAACAAAGGTGGCACCTTTACCAAATTCGCTTTCGGCATATATCCTGCCACGGTGTTCAGCTATTATCCCGTGACAGATGCTGAGTCCCAGCCCAGTCCCTTTGCCCACCTCCTTGGTGGTGAAGAAAGGGTCAAACAGGTGCCCCAGGTTTTCTTTAGAAATCCCAGGACCATCATCAGCAAAGGAAGCCTTAACTAGAGTGCCCGCTTTTTCAGTGGTAATAGTTAGGGTGCCTCTCTGGTGTGCTTCAATCATGAAATGCTCGGCATTGATAATTATGTTAAGAAAGACCTGCTGCAGTTGAAAATAGTCAGCCACGATTTCGGGCAAGTCAGAGGCAAACTGGGTATTGACCTGGATGTTGTTTACCTTTTGCTCGTAGGCACGAAGTTCCAGCATCTTTCCTACAATACTATTTATATTTACCATCTGCTTTACTGCTGAATACTTTCGGGCGAAGGTGAGGAGATTCTTTACCACATCGGCAGTACGCTGGGCTTCACTATATATAACTTTCAGGTCATCCTTGATATCATCAGGGACATCTTTGTCCAAAAGTAGCTGGGCGAAGCCGATGACACTGGTCAGCGGGTTGTTAAGCTCATGAGCGATACCCGATGCCAGTTCGCCGACTGAAGCCAGCCGGTCGGTAGTGATGAGCTTCTCCTGACTCTGTTTGCGCTCTGTGATGTCTTTAGCGATGTGGACACAGCTGATAACCTTGCCTTTCTCATCAAGCATCGGCGACACAGACACCTCAAGATGAATCCCCAGGTGAGGTTCAAAGAACTCTTCCATAGCCGGCTTTTTGGTCTCCCATGTCTTTATATAAGGGCAATTCGGTATGGGCTCATTTGTCCCGTGCAACAGTTCATAGCAAGTTTTGCCAATAAGCTCGCTTGGTTTCATCTTAAAGACATCAGCAAAAGCCTTGTTCATCCTTACAAGCTTGTAATCCTTATCGTGAATGGAAACTAAATCGGTAATGGAGTCAAAGGTTGTTCTCCATTCCTCGGCTGCATGTTTTAGCTTCTCCTCTGCCTGCTTACGCCCGGTGATGTCCCTGATATAAGCAACATTGGCATGCTTCCCCTGGTATGTCGTGTAGGCACTGGTAAGTTTAATGGGAACCTCAGTGCCATCCTTTCTGATAATGGATAGCTCAAAAAGTCCCGAGATAACTTCACCCCTCATCTTTCTTCGATGCCTTTCTAGAGAAGCCTCGCGGTGTTTGGGGTGGAGGAGGTCGAAAAAGGACATACCGAGCAGTTCCTTCTTGGAGTAGCCGGTGATACGGGGCCACTCATTGCTAATGAAGGGTTGCATTGCCTCTTCCTGCTCAGTATCCTGCAGCATGACAACAGCATCCCCAACCTCACCTCCTAGCTCCACGAGGGCACGATACTTCTTCTCTGACTCCCGCAGTGTCTCCTCCGCCCGCTTGCGGGTGCCTATTAGCCCGCTAAATATAATGCCAATGCTGATAGTAATTCCGAAGTCCAGTAGCATATCTGGTTTCCAATGGCTTTCTAAGTCACTATAAGTATGAGGTAGTATGATTAGCCCCGCAATAAAACAAATGGCCAGTCCTGCTCTTACTCCGAATCGCCAAGCAGCAACGACTACCGCTACCAGGAGCAGGATGTGCTGGAGTGACATATAGCTTAAGTGCCAATCCTTTCCAACAGGTAACTGACGTAGAAGGTAAATCTCAACCCCGCTGAGGATGCCTAGAACGATTACCAGAGCGACTATGAACCAAAGGTAGCGGTCTCTTAAAAACCTTGCCATTTCCTTCTTTACTCCCCCCCCTCTTCTCAATAAAAGTTTAGCACAATCGTTTATTTATTTTTGTCACCTGACTATAATTATAGTCAAAAAATGTCCTTTGTCAAGTTCCGATGGTAAGATAGTGCCAAATGGAGGTTTTCAGACTTTATTAATCCAATTAGCTTCTGCCTTTAGCCTATCTACCTTATTTTCGGTAAACAGCTGCTATCCCTTCCTATCCCGGTACGTAGCTTCATGGGGGATGCCTTCCTTGAGCCAGCGAAAGAGAGTATTTCTACTTCTGCCAACCATTCGGCAGACTTCAGCGGTTCTATAGTAGGCTTGGCCGTTTGTTTTTAGCAGGCATATTGATGTACTCCTAGCATTGTCTGGGTATACCATGACGCATCTTCCCCATCTGATGTATCTCCCGCTGGTACCCTTTCGGCGAGTACTTCCGTGGCATGACCGTAGTGCTAATTGTGCTGCTGGAAGAGATGTTATAACTCCAAGCATTTACAGAGTCTGGAGAAGCGTTCTCGCTGTCTCAAGCAGCTAAGACAGCCTACCTATTCATATGGAATTGGTTGAGGTAGTACTTAAATTAAGAGAGGGATATCCCGGATGGGGCAAGGATAGACTGAGGGTGCAGCTGCATGACAAGGGATTTGATTGCTCCGCCTCCACGGTGGGCAGGCTCTTACACAAGCTCAAAGAGCGTGGTATATTAAAGGAGCCAGTGCCCAATACCATATATTGACCAGGAAAAGGCAGAGAAAATGCCCTTATGCCATCCGTGTTTTTAGAACAACAAAACGTGCTGTATTTGTGTGTAATGGGCTTGATTTCTACATACGTATGAGGTAGGCTTACCACGTATGGAAGGCAAATCACTAAGAGCACTAGCAAAAGAGCTTGGAATATCACACAGCTACTTGAGCTAAGTTATCAATGGTAAGCGCCCAGCTAGTGAAAAAGTGCTTACCACTTTGCTTACTAGTGGTTTGATTGAAAGTGCTATTTTATCGTATAATGAACGTGAATGGCAGCGTAGCTCAGTGGTAGAGCAGAGGACTCATAAGCCTTTGGTCGTCAGTTCAAGTCTGACCGCTGCCACTTTTTGATTAGCCTCACTCAGTTTTTATTACCTACCTCACATTGACTGTTTTTCTTTAAGGCCTACGACCAAGCCTCCTGGACCCATGTGCACTCCTAGCGTGGTGCCTAGCCGGACTACTTTAACCTTCTCCTTAGTGAATATGGAACCTAAGCGTTCAGCTAAGGCTTGGGCTTCATCGGGTGTGGTGTTATAAGCAACGGCTAAGTCATCAATATTTGAGGTGCTTTCCGCAAAGTTAAATAACCGCGCTATACCTTTGGAGCGACTACGGACTTGGCCAGACGGTACTACCTCACCCTCTTTTAGTGTTATCAGGGGTTTCACATTTAATACCGAGCCCAAAAGCGCCTTGGCCTTACCAATACGCCCGCCCAGGGCGAGGTATTTAAGGGTGTCAAGGAGACCAAGCAAATGTATGTTGGGAATCATCTGTTTTACTTCCTCCACCACCGAGAGTAAACTCTCTCCGGCCTTAGCCATTTTGGCGGCAGCAATACATATCAATCCTAGTCCCACCGTTATTATTTGTGAGTCAATTACCTCAATTGGACATCCCTCTTCTACCATCTCCCTGCCCTGTAGAGCAGAATTACAGGTGCCACTTAATTTACTAGAGATGTGAATGGAAACAATCCCGTCTGCCTTCTGGGAAAGTCTCTGGTAGGCAGTGGTAAAATCCTGTGGACTAGGCTGAATGGTGACTGGGTGAATAGGGCCATGTTCTAACCTCTGATAAAACTCATCCAGGCTGATGTCCGCCTGTTCCCGGTAGACTTCTTCCCCAAAGCGCACGTATAAGGGTACTACGGTAATCCCCAGCTCTTGAACAAGTTCATCCGGCAGGTCACAACTGCTATCGGTCACTATTTTTACTGACATAACTCCCCTCCTTACTTCTGATAGTTAAAACGTCGGCTCATCTGTGTTACCATTTTTATTTATTAAGCCTCTAGTTTATTGAATTATAGAGCATCTATACATTTTGTCAATAATTACATATTAAGAATAGACGTATGTTAGAATACCTGAGGAAAGCTGTTTATTAGATAGGGAGTATTCAAATGGCAGCCGTTTTATCTAAAGATGATATCCACAGTTTGCTACAGCAGGAGCCACCCCTGATAGAGGGCTATGTTAACCTTGAAGAGCAAGTCCAGCCCAATGGGATCGACCTTACCCTGCGGGAGGTGGCTCTGCTTCAGTCGCCAGGTAGGATAGCCGTTAAAGATAGCCAGCGGCTGGTATCTGATTTAGCGCCGCTGGTGTTTGATGGGCTGGGTTTTATCGAGCTGATGGCTGGTGCCTATCTCATTACCTATAATGAGATCGTCCACCTACCTAGGAACATCACCGCGCTAGCCACGCCCAGGTCAAGTCTGCTACGTTGTGGGGTTACCATAAACACGGCGGTATGGGATGCCGGCTACTCAGGTCGCTCTCAATCTCTTATGATAGTCTATAATCCTCAGGGGTTTCGCTTGCAGAGAAACGCCAGAATCTTACAGCTGGTGTTCTTTCAGCTAACCGGGGAGACGGACGGCTATCAGGGGACCTATCAGGGGGAAAATATCTAGGCACTTACGCCACAATCCTTAAAGCTGAAGGCATCAGCCAGAAAGAAGCTGGGGCTTCCCCCAGTAGCTCACCGTCAGCATGCACCAGGAGTCTCTCTGAGGAATCAATTTTTATGTGCCTGGCCTTTTCCATTCTGATCTTGGGATGGGTAATATGAGTACCTTTGTAAATCTTTGGGAATGCCATTAGCAGCTCAAGCTTACCGAAATCACCGACGGTCAATACATCGAGTAAGCCATCACCAAGCTCAGCCTGGGGTGCTACGTACATACCGCCACCAAAGTAACAGCCATTAGCTACTACCACGCTCAAAACCCGAGTCGTCTCCATTCTATTGTCCACCATCAGGGCAACTGATTTGTTCCGATAGCCAAACAGTGTCCTGGCTAGCCCTATGAGATAGGGGATGGTTCCGCGAAAGTACTTGGGCAATCTCGCTGTAGTCTCCACTACCTCAGCATCAAAGCCGATACCAGCGGCATTAACAAAGAAGCGCTGCTTGGATTTCCCGGCACTCCTATATTCAACTACGCCAATGTCAATCCATAACCTTCGCCGGCTGGTCAAGGATGAACAGGCACTGGCATAATCTCGGGGGATACCCATCGAACGTGCAAAATCACTTCCCGTGCCGGTGTTTACTACGCCAAGGGTTATCCTCCTTGAGTTGGTTGAAGAAAGTATACCATTGGCTACCTCGTTCACCGTTCCGTCACCACCGACAGCCACCAGAAACCGATGACCATCATTGACGGCCGCCCGGGCTAGCTCAATAGCATGCCCTACCCCATGAGTATATTCGTAGTCAAATGATAGGCCAGCGTCCCTTAGCCGCTGACTAATGAGGGGCCACTTCCGGCGTGTTGAGTAGGCTCCGGCCACCGGATTAACAATTACTTTGACATGTGGTACTGACATTGTGCACCTGCTAAATCATGTATGTTAATCTAGATAGCTTATTCGTGAAGATGGTCTTTTTCTGATGTTCATCTCAATGCCGGCTTCCTGAAACAGGTCGACAAACGAATCATCATTATACTTGCCGTAACTGACGTAACGCTTTATCCTGGCATTCACCAGCATCTTAGCACACAGTCGGCACGGCGTATGGGTGGCATAAATGGTGCTTCCCTCAAGGCTGACACCGTGGAGGGAGGCTTGGATGATTACATTTTGTTCAGCATGAATACCCCGGCATATTTCATGCCTTTCTCCCGAGGGTATATTCAGTTCATCTCGTAGACAGCCAAGCTCAAGGCAGTCCTTAAGTCCAGAAGGAGCACCATTGTAGCCGGTAGCCAGGATGTGTTTATCCCTCACGGCTACGGCGCCAACATAGTGGCGGCGGCAGGTTGAGCGCTCAGCCACCACCGAGGATATCTTCAAAAAATACTCATCACTATCTGGTCTGGTTAATCTTTTCATCTTAATCTAGAGATAATTCTTCTTGCTCCCTCTCGCAGTCTTTCCAGAGGGGATTCGTTTATAATGGTAAAGTCTGCCATGGCAATCGGTCCACCCTTATTAGCGTTCTCTATTTCTGCCCTATCCCGACTAGCGGCTTCCTCTGGTGTCAGGCGTCGGTTTGATCTGGTAGTCAGACGGGCATACCTGGTTCCGGGTGATGCCAAAACGGCAACTACATAAAAGTCTTCCCCAAAATAAGCTTTGAGAAAGGTATATTCCTCCCAGGAGTAAAGCCCATCAATAACTACGTCCGAATGTTTTGATACTTCATCGGTTCTGGGTAAATTAAGCTTGGCGTAGGCTGCCATTCCATACTGTTTTCTAAGAAATTCCCTGACGTAGCGCTCATTTTCCTCGTTTAGCTCTAGGCCTCGCTTCTTAATCTCTTCGTCAGTGACATCTCCGAATCTTATTCTAATAAAGCCGTTCTTCTCGAATAATCGGGCTACTTCTGATTTACCAGCACCAGTCATGCCTACAATTGAAACCACTTTCATAATTTATTACCTTTGCGGACTCTATTATAAGAGAATGCCAGTCAAATAACAATGGTAGAGATTGTTCAGCAACCTATCCCCCTGCCTCCTTATCCTTACTAAGGGAGGGGGATAAAGGGAGAGGGTTTACAAATATATGAAGGAGGTGAGGTCAAAAAACTAAGATACTATTAAACCCCTGGATGGGTTAGATGACTTTGCCTTTCACCGTAGATAGTGTAAGCTTAGCTATAATTATTCCTTTGGAAGTGAGTGCTAATACTGATGAGTTGGGTTAGCATAGCCATATTGAGTGCAGCTGTCTACAGCTTAGTAAACATAATTGATAGCCATCTCCTCTCCAGGCGGATGCCGAGCCTACGGGCATTCCTGCTGCCGATAGGCGTTATTCATTTAACTTATGGCTGGATAGCATTTGCCCTATTTCCCTTACCTGAGAATCTCAGCATATGGCCGTTACTGGTGGCGATAGCCTCGGCTATACTCCGTGGTATCGCTGCTACCTCAATGCTCTATACCATGAAAAGCGAGGAGGTATCACGGGTCATACCCGTGGTCTACACGTATCCTGTTTTTGTGGCGATTATGGCTGCCCCGTTACTGGGGGAGACCTTAAATTATCTGGGGTGGCTGGCGATAATTATCGTGGTGGCCGGAGCGGTGATGATCTCAGTTAGACCGGGCCCCACTGGTTCTACTATCTGGTTGAGCAGGTCATTCTTCATCCTTTTCGGTTCCAGCTTACTTATGGCAGTGGCGGACATAGCCAGCAAGTATGCCCTAGCCTATATCTCATTCTGGAACATGTACTGGCTTAGTGCCTTCTGCATGTCTGGCATCTTCTTACTGGTCTCAATAAGCCCTCATACCCTTAGGCAGCTAAGGAACCTGAAACAAAGGAATTCGACTCTAGCCTTGCTCGCTTTTAACGAGATACTGGCACCGGTAGCGGTAGTGCTGATGTTCTGGGCGCTGGCGAGGGGGCCGGTCTCGCTGGTTTCCACTATTGCCAGCAGCCGCCCGATATTCGTAGTTATATTCGCCCTTATCCTCAGCCGCATCTTGCCTATGTTTCTAGAGTGGCACCCTGGCCGAGGTAGGCTAGCCCTGCGTCTGATGGCTACTGGCATGATTGTCGTCGGCATAACCATCATTCACCTTATGTAATTAACGACTTGTGTTATAATTTCTACCAAACTGGAGAGAAAATGTCTGAGATTACTAATTTAACCAGTCAAATGCAAAAACAGCTACCAGCCGAGCTGGTTTCCTTTATGCAGGTAGCTGGTAAGATAGCTCGTAGTCAGGGACAGAGCCTCTACCTTGTTGGTGGTGTGGTTCGTGACCTGCTTCTGGAGCGAACCAACCTTGACCTTGACTTGGTGGTAGAAGGCAGTGCCATAAATCTGGCGCACCAGTTACTGCCGATTTGTCCCGGGAAAATTATAACCCATTCCCGTTTCAATACGGCTAAATTACAGTGGAGTAAATGGAGTGTTGATTTAGCCACCGCTCGCTCCGAGACCTACACTAAGCCTGGAGCTCTACCCGTCGTAACCCCTGGGTCGCTGGAAAGCGACCTTTCTCGGCGTGACTTCACCATTAACACCATGGCAATTCGTCTTACCCCCAGCCACTACGGCGAATTGATTGATCTGTATAGGGGCGTGTATGACCTGACGCAGAAGCTTATCTGCGTTCTACATGAAAAGAGTTTCATTGATGACGCCACTCGCATCTGGCGCGGTCTGCGCTACGAGCAACGGCTGAACTTCCACCTGGAAGAGACCACCCTCCAGCTACTTAAACGAGATATACCCATGCTGGATACCATTAGTGGCGACCGAATACGGCATGAGGTAGAGCTGGTATTGAAGGAGGAATTCCCAGAGAAAGTCCTGCACAGGGCTGAGGAACTTGGTGTTCTCAAATGGCTATACCCTTCCCTAAGAGGTAATGGCTGGTTGACTGAAAAATTTGGGCAGGCCCGCCAGCTAAGCCATCCCACTTTACCGTCGGTTGGGCTTTACCTGGCGCTTCTGGCTTACCACCTGACTGATGAAGAGACCGAGCAATTTATGGCTAAACTTAGATTACCGAAATCACTAGCCCATACGCTGCGGGATACTGCCAGCCGCAAAGCTAAACTTGGGTCACTGGCTGCCCCCAAACTCCCCCCCAGTGGTATCTACCGCCTTCTCTATGGCTATTCCCCGCAGGCACTTACCGCCAGTTTAATAGCCAGCGATTCTCCTATAGCTCGCCAGCACATCCAGTTATTCCTTGACAAACTTCGTTATATTAAGCCAGCCCTCACCGGTGATGACCTGAAGAGAATAGGTATTGCCCCCGGCCCCCGCATCAAAGAAATACTTAAACTCTTACACGAAGCCAGACTGGATGGGAAGGTAAAGAGCAAACGAGGTGAGGAGGAGATGGTTGGGGGGTGGGTAGATTAGTTGAGGTAAACAAGATGACTTTGTTAGACAATGTCACTTTGTTTGTGGACGGGGACTAACTTTTAACGGTACACGAACCATTTCTAATCCTTCTATTACAGCGTGTAGAGAATATGAGCCATATCGCGGGAATTCAACATCTTTAAACCCAATCGCGATTCGACCTATACTCTCTGTTCCTGCAACTGGCTTTGGTATGATAAATTTCCCTCTCAAGGTAGGTATAATATCTTTCCCATCCTCGTCTATGAGACGAACTTCTAGGTTTTTTTCTCCTGCTTCCGTCACGTTTGCCCGCAACTGAATAACAAGGAAGAAATGGGGATGTTTACAAGGAATCTTAGGTGCATAGATTATATCAAATCCAATTCCAAGGGCATTTATTTTCCCTGTTACCTCTGCATAGTCGCAAATGAATGCGAAGTCAGGTTTCACGCTGTTACCTTTTCTTTTATTTCTTTAAAGTGTGCGGTTGACTTTCTTATCCGTCCTGTTTCGGGTGAAGCAAGGTTAATATCAAATACTAGGCCTGAATATCCTTGCATAGTTACAGAATATTCCTGTGTTGTGTAAACCTTAATTCCATTAGACTCTAGAATATCAACAAGTTCATCTTTACGAGGAAGGTCATTTATATTTACACCGTCGCTGACGCAGAGTAATTCCACCCCAATTGGGGTGTTGTCGGAGGAGTAATCAATACGTCGCTCATCATCCAAGTCTGCCCCGTAAACATACGGCTTCTCGCTAAGGTAGATATAAATCGCATCGGCCTCTGCATCATACTTAAATTTCATCAAGTTCCTCCTTCGCTTAATCAGCCACCGTAATAACTAGTAATAACTAGTAATAACTA
>SDBV01010679.1_pt1 | contig 12011 bp, 11 predicted proteins | sample 2277081 | NCBI WGS metagenome assembly SDBV01 (sample SAMN10402039, study PRJNA504765) | marine sediment metagenome | isolation source: marine sediment core GS10_PC15, 223 cmbsf | place: Arctic Ocean: Southern Knipovich Ridge | collected 2010 | reverse complement strand
GATGCCTGATGTTTTCCCATAATAAGAGCGCGCATCCGGCTCGCGATCTTAAGGAAAAGTAGAACTGCACTTTCTTGGGTACTTCTTTGGGCAAGCAAAGAAGTACCCCCTGGGGTGCAGGGGTGGGAATAGCCCCGCTTACAGATAGATGATGTTGTTCATTATTGATTAACTGATAAACACAAACAAGCCCGCGATGGCCCGATGGCTTCATGAAATAGAGCGGACCAGTCCTCAGCCCCGGCTTATCTCCTCTGGAAGCCTGTCTAGCCACCCTTTCTCAAGCACTGCCCAAAGCCCAATGAGAATCGCCTCAGCAGCGTCATGGCGCAAGGATGTAGGGCGTGCGAGTTCTGACCACTTTATCACGTTTCTGGCTTTTGAGTTCGCATGGTGCTTGGCCTCGGCCCCTGAGCGTTGCTGGCGTGGAAGCATTAATACTTTTCGCCAAACTTCTGCGCTTACACTGATCACGCTTAATTTTCTGCGTCTGGCCTCTTTGAGCCATACGTCACCATTGGGTCCCCCGCCCTCAACAACAATTGTGGTGTTCGGAGGGATTTCTTTTAAAAGAGAATGCACCCCCTGCTTTAGACGAGCCGGGCTCCCGAAATTGCTTGAGCGATACCATTTGAGTTTACCATCCGATCCATAAAGGGCAAGCCCTGCCTTCAGACCCGAGTCCACGGCCAGTATATGGCCCTTGTCCGGGGTTTTTTCTGGCTTTTTCTCTGGCATTCTGGATTATATAACGAAAGTCGTCATATATTTCATAAAAGGCAGGCATGGGCAGGGGCAAAACGTTCAATGAACAAGAAAAGATAAACTGCTTCTTTAATAAAAAGGGGTTATGCTCTCTTGGCGTCTAACGCCGTGCATTTTACACTGTGCCGAATCTTTAAGTTAGTTGTAGCTTTATTTCCTTAGTTTATCGTTATCTTTGTTTTGCTTTTAAAAAGGAAAGTTCGCTTGCCTGACATAGAGATTCGGGGTTGAGGTGAGGTAGATGCAAGCAAGAAAGCATGAAGGCGTATAATCATACGCCGAATGCTTTATTTCGCCGCAGATGCCTCGCCTCAACCCCGAAGGTCGTCTGCAACCAATAGAAGATCGTCTATTTTTTTGAAGCGGATTCCTTTATAAGGGCCTGCCCCACAATGTTTCTCTGTATCTGGTTGGTCCCCTCGTATATTTGCAGTATCTTGGCGTCGCGCATCATCTTCTCCACAGGGTACTCCTTCATATAGCCTGCCCCGCCCATGACCTGCACCGCGTCGGTGGTGACCTTCATCCCCACATCAGTGGCAAAGAGCTTTGCCATGGCCGATATCTTGGCCACGTCCTTTGCGCCGGTGTCCATGTACCTTGCAGCCGTGTACACCAGGCTGCGTGCGGCCTCTGTCTGGGTTGCCATGTCAGCAAGCATGTGCTGCACTGCCTGGAACGCGATCACAGGCTGGCCGAACTGGATGCGCTTGCGTGCGTATGCAATTGCCTCGTCAGTGGCGCCCTGTGCCACTCCAACGCCCTGTGCTGCAACACCCACGCGGGCCTTGTCCAGCGTTTTCATGGCCACGATGAATCCTATGCCCTCGCGGCCTATGATGTTCTCCTTGGGGATGCGGCAGTCCTCCATTATCAGCTCAGTGGTGGCGGAACAGCGTATGCCCATCTTGTCTTCCTTCTTGCCGCAGGAAAATCCCGGTGCGTCCTTCTCCACGATAAAGGCCGAAGCCCCGCGCGCTCCCTTGCTGCGGTTGGTGATGGCAATGATGGTGTATATGTCTGCCTCGCCGCCGTTTGTTATCCACTGTTTGGTGCCGTTGAGCACATATTCGTTGCCGTCGAGCTTTGCGGTGGTCTGCACGCCGCTTGCGTCGCTTCCGGCGTTGGCCTCGGTGAGGCCGAAGCCCACGATCTTCTCGCCCGAGGCAATGCCTGGCAGGTATTTTTTCTTCTGTTCCTCGGTTCCATAGAGCAGGAAGGGGTAGGTGCCAAGCGCGTTTGCGGCATAGGCCGTGGATACTCCGACGCAGGCGCGGGAGATCTCCTCGATGGCAATGCACATGGCAAGGCTCCCAAGGTCGAGCCCACCGTACTGTTCCGGTATATATATCCCCATGAGGTCGCTTTTGCCCATGATATCCATGATCTCGCGCGGGAACTCGTCGTGTTCGTCAAGGTGTTGCCTGACCGGTACGATCTTCTCAACGGCTATCTGCCTGGCCGTTTCCTGTATCATCTGCTCTTCTTCTGTGAAGAAATAATCCATATTCTATACCTCCAGGGGATGCCTTTTATTCGTTTTCGAAGTCGTTGTTTATCAGGTACTTGGCCGCAATGCACTCGAGGCTGCAATGGGCTTCCTTGCCATCCTTGATAAGCCTGAGGGCCTCGATGTCAGTGCTCCAAACGATATCTCCGGGCGCCACGATGCAGACTGAGCCGTCCACATAGGACGTATGCAGCTTGCCACCTTTCAGGTAGTAGTGCTCGTCCTTTATATTCTCCACGTCGAACTGGCGCATTGCCGGAGGCATGTCGGTCGGAGTGAACCAGAGCTTTACCTCGCGCTCTGCGTCCTTCTGGTCGGCGGAGGCATGGATAAGGTTGTCCATCCTGTCGCCTATGACCTGGCTCCTGTCGTCATAGAGCGGGACGATCGTGCCGAGGGAGCGGATGCAGCCCGGGCGCTCCTCACGTGCGGCATGCGGGTTTGTGGGACCGCAGAGCGCGCGAATTTCCTTAACAGCGTTTGGGCCCTGGTACACAAGCGCGATGACCCTGCGTTTCCAGGGTTCGTCCTTGTAATGGAGGACTCCCATGATGTACTCAAGCAGCGAGGGGTAGAAGACCTTTCCCTCGTGCTCAGCATAGTGCTCAGAGGCGAGCATCCTGCTTACTCTAACGATCTTTGCGGCATTAAAGCGCAGCCCGGAGTGGAACTCCGAAAGCAGCGAGAGCACATACCCGGTGAGCGAGTTCTTGAGCGCATCGGGCTTTATAAGTACAAGTGTCTGTTCGGTCTTCTGAGTGGACATATATTTCTTCCTTCCCGGTCTATTGTGTGGTCCATGTTTAGAGCTTGTCCACCATGTCTTTGACAGAATGGGCGGATTTCTTAAGCAGCTCGGACTCCTCGTCAGTGAGTTCCAGCTCTATCACCCTGTCCACGCCCTTTTTGCCAAGCACCACGGGCACGCCCGAATAGACGTTGTCAATGCCGTACTGGCCTTTAAGGAGAACGGAGCAGGGCAGAGTGCGTTTCTCGTCCATGAGTATGGAGCGGACCATCTCAAAGGTGGATGCAGCTGGAGCGTAGAAAGCGCTTCCGGTTCTCAGGTGCGCCACTATCTCGGCCCCTCCGCCCTGTGTGCGCTCGATGATGGCCTTTATCCTGTCTTTCGGGATAAGCTCGTTGATGCTCACTCCCTTCACCGTTGTAAAGCGCGGCATGGGGACCATGGAGTCGCCGTGGCCGCCCATCACAAGGGCCTCGACATCTCTAACCGAGACGCCAAGCTCCCAGGCGACAAAGGTGCGGAATCTGGCAGCGTCAAGCACTCCGCCCATGCCGATAACGCGCTCGGAAGCAAACCCGGACTTCTCAAGGGCCACGTGGGCCATCACGTCCATGGGGTTGGTGACATTGATTATTATTGCATCCGGCGAGAGTTTTGCGGTTTCCTCTGTCACGGAGCCAACGATCTTGGAGTTGGCTGCAAGGAGGTCATCGCGGCTCATGCCCGGTTTCCTTGCCAGTCCGGCAGTGATAACGATTATCTCGCTTCCCGCAGTTTCTTCGTAGCCGTTTGTGCCGGTTACGGTGGAGCTTGAACCCCAGAGGGCGCAAGCCTGGTTCATATCAAGGGCCTTGCCCTGGGGAATGCCCTCGGCAATGTCCGTCATAACTACGTCTGCTATCCCGGAATGGGCGATGAGCTCAACCAGCGAAGCTCCAACGTTTCCGGCCCCGACCACCGTGATTTTCCTGTTCATATGAAACCTCTTTTCTTAAACAATATGTGAGGTGAATATTAACTTAACATTATAGAGCTTTCCGAGCGTGCATAGCAAGAGAAAAGAGGAGGTCAAGGCAGCAGTGGCAATATAGCCGCAGGCGGAGGCGGATGACGCTGGAAATTGTAAAATACCGTTGTAAACACTGTTTAAGCCCTCTGTGCCGTGGCTGGCGTCTGATCTCACTCGTGGCATGTCTTGCGTAGGGATGTGTTAGACCATTTGTTCGGCTGTATAATATACATGCTATATCTTTATATAAGGATTTGATGCTAAAATGTTTCACAAAGGATATCAATGGATTTGAGGATTTTGACCCGAATAATCTTTCATTAAAGGAGGATCTTTATAATGAGAAGATCACTTGTGATCGTCCTGGCCCTGACCGCCTTGTTCGTTTTTGGGGCATGCGGGGGCACGGACGTACAACGCGTGGATGTTGGTGAGACCATAGACATCTCCGGCCGCTGGAACGACACTGACAGCAGGCTGGTATCAGAGGAAATGATTAAGGACGTTTTAAGCAGAGGGTGGCTCAAGAAGTGGTATCGCACCCACGGGGACAAGAGCCCTGTGGTGATCGTGGGCACTGTCAGGAACAACAGCCTTGAGCACATAAACGTCCGTACCTTCAGCAAGGACCTGGAGCGCGCGCTTCTGAACTCCGGCGAGGTGGATTTTGTTGCAAGCGCCACCGAGCGCCAGGAGTTACGCGCCGAGCGCACGGACCAGGCCAAACACTCCTCAGAGGACTCTGCCAAGGAGATGGGCATGGAGGCCGGAGCGGACTACATGCTTAAGGGCAGCATCAATGCCATCGAGGACAAAGAGGGCAGAAAGAGCGTGATGTTCTACCAGGTCAACCTGGAGCTTATCCATATCGAGACCAACAAGAAGGTCTGGATCGGCGAGAAGAAGATAAAGAAGTTCATCAAACAGAGCCGCTTCAAGGGCTAATGGGGGAAAATAGGGGTAATGAAAATGAGAAATAAAACGCTGGCCCTGTTCGTGCTCGTCATAATGTTCCTGACAGGATGCGCAGCCGGGGGCCTCAATTACCAGGGCCTGGATGTACACCTGCAGAGCGACAACTGCGCCGGAGCGCTTGAGTTCATAGAGACCTCAAAGGACGTGTACGGGGGCAATCGCGAGCTCATCTACCTCATGGACGCCGGCATGGTGAACCTTCTTTGCGGTAACAACGAGGCCAGCAACGGCTACCTGCAGGACGCGGACTACCTGGCCCAGGACCTCTGGACCAAGAGCATCTCCAGGGAGGCCGCCTCTTTTGTGATCAACGAATACACAATTGAGTACGCGGGCGAGGATTTCGAGAAGGTGATGATAAACATGCTTGGGGCCCTGAACTACTCCCTTATGGGAGATTTCGAGGGCGCGCTCGTGGAATCACGCCGCATCAACAGCAAGCTCACCGAGTATAATACGAAGTACGAGAACAAGAGCGTTTACGCTGAGGACGCCTTTGCCCGTTACTTAAGCGGTATGCTTTATGAGGCAGACGCCCCCGGCGACCTTCAGAACCTGGACAGCGCATTCATCGACTATTACAAGGCATACCAGGCGTACAACACCTATGCAGAACACTATGGCACGCCTCTGCCGCGCGTGTTCGTTGAGGACCTGCTCCGCATTGCCGAGGCCACGGACCGCATGGACGAGGTAAGCGCCCTGGCAAGCGGCAGGCAGTGGGTAAAGCACTCCGATGCCAAGCGCATGGGCCGCATAGTGATGCTGTACTTTGCCGGCAAGGCCCCGATCAAGGTCGAGGACGCCTACTACACAAGTGGGCCCAATGGCCCCATCAAGCTTGCCTTCCCCAAATACAGCGTATCGCCTCCGAGATGCCGCAGCGGGGAGCTTGTGGTCAAGGCCGCAGGCACTGCCTCGGAACTCACCGCAGGGACCGAGCTTGTAGAGGACATCAACGCAATTGCCGTAAAGAGCCTTGACGACCGCAAGGGCCGCTATATCACAAAGGCGGTGGCCAGGGCCATAATCAAGCAGGTTGCCGTTGCCGTAGCCACCGATCAGATAGACAACCCTTACGCGAGGCTTGGAGCAAAGCTTTTAGGGAGCGTTGCAGCGGCGGCCACCGAGATAGCGGACACCCGTAGCTGGCAGACATTGCCCGGGGAGATCCATATAGTGCGTACCTTTGTGCCCCCCGGCTCCTACGAGACCTCTGCCCGGCTCTGCGGCAGCGTCCAGGACCTCGGGTCTGTTGAGCTCGGCGCAGGGGACACCAGATTTCTCCTCGTGGACACGATGTATTGAGGGTTCCTATGAAGATAAAACTGCTGATAACAGTGTCAATGCTGCTGGTGTTTGCATGCGGGGGCATTACCACCCCTGCTGCCACCACGGCAGCTGAGAAGGACAAGATAGCCAAGGGGTATCCTGAGGCGGAGTATCTGAGCGCTGTGGGGCTTGGACAAAGCGAGCCTGAGGCCAAAAACCGCGCAAAGGCCGAGCTGTCCCGCATATTTGAGAGCCGTATCAGGAGCGAGACCCTGGACAGGATGCTCTCCGTGCTTGCTTCAAGTGGGGCTGAGCAGTTTGAGCAGAGCGTTGAGAGCAAGGTCCGCGTTGAGAGCGACGTGGAGTTAAAGGGCGTGGAGATAGCGCGCGTGGTCAAGGAAAAATCCATGTACAAGGCCCTTGCCGTGCTTGAGCGCGCAAAGGCCAACACAGAGTGGCGCCGCCGCATCAGCGAGATCGACTCTCAGGCCGACGGCCACATGAGCACCTACCGAAGTGCTGCCACCACCCTGGCCCGCTACCGGGCGCTAAGGGAGGTCTCAGACCTCTGGGTTGAGCGAGAGGTGTTTGCAAGCAGGATTAACGTGCTTGGCTTTAGCGCTCCCCCATCCCCATTTGACGCGGGCATGGTCTACAGGCAGATCCCGGTGATCAGGGCTGACATGCCGGTGCTCATAGACATCAGGAGCGAATACTCCGATGTTATCCGGGATTCGGTTGGAGAGGCCCTTGGAAAGCGCGGCTTTGTCATGACGCTGGAGGAGTCCGAGGCTGCGGTGATAGTGGACGGGACAATAATCGTCGAGCCCGTAGACATATCGCATCCCCAGTGGAAATACGCCCGCGCCACCGCGTCGTTATCGGTCATAGACGCGGAGAACGGGCAGAGCGTCTCCGACATATCAGAGGCGCGCCGCACCGCCCACGTAAGTGCGAACGAGGCTGCCGAGCAGGCAGTGAGAAAGCTCGCGCCCATGGTTGTGGACGCAATAGTCCGCGCCATCGACAAGTAATACGTTTGCTGGTTTGTAATAGTAAGTTTTCTAATACCAATTAACAGGTCGGGGAGTGATTCAATGCTTCCCGACCTGTTTTATTCTCCCTGAATACAAGAGCAGACACCAGATAATCAGGAAAACGATCTAACGAATCCCCAGTTAAAATAGAATAAGTTCAGGTTATAATTCAGTTGAGCGCTTAACACTCTTCCAGTTGCTAAAAGTATGTTGTACGAGAAAGTTTTGCACACGCCATGTTGCTCTTGATCATATCAATGTCGTTATTTGCAGTTTTCATTTGTTAAGCGAAAGTTCGCCTTCCTGACGGAGAGATTCGGTCGAAAAAATATTCTAATGATCGACCGGTCGAACATTATAGTTCTTATTCAACCGGGTGCGGGGTGCCCCTTCTGAAGATTGCAAGGCACGCGGCATGAAGTCGGAACGAGTCGCTCACGACCCATATCCCTATATTGCGCCATCTCCAATGGTGGGGTAACAACGCAGATGAGGTATATCCGTGCCCGAAGATCGTCTTAAGAGACAAATTCAGCCTGTTATTTCACTTGAATTTGTCTTAATAAAATGTTATTCTCTACCATGGTAGAGAATAAGCTCTTAAAGAACCTCATGTACACGGGTCTCAGCCAGTACGAGTCCAAGGCCTATGTGGCCCTGCTGGCCTCATCCCCTGCAAGCGCATATGAGGTTGGCAAGGCCTCGGGCATCCCCACAAGCAAGGTCTACGAGGTTCTGGCCCGGCTGGTGGAAAGAGGCGTAGCCGCTGAGGTGGAGGACACGGGCAAGAGCAAGTATATCCCGCAGGACCCGGAGGATTACCTCAGCATACACAGGCACATGATGGAGACCACGCTTGACGACCTTGAGGGCGGGCTTGCCGCTGCCAGAGAGAAGAGAAACCCTTCTCACATATGGAACATATCGGACTACGACTCGCTCATGGATAAGGCCCTCTCCATGGCTGGCGCGGCCAAAAACTCCCTGCTACTGTCCCTGTGGGAGCAGGAGGCCTCTGAGCTTGCTCCTTCCATCGCAAGGGCCACGCGCCTGGGTGTGCGTGTTGCCTTGCTTCACTTTGGCCCGGTTTCGCTTGGCCCTGGCGCGCTTGGTTCATGCACAGTGTACACGCACCCCATACAGCACACGCTCCTTGAGGAAAAGGGAGGCAGGAGCATTGTCGTGGTGGCTGATTCCACCGAGGCGCTTGTGGGTACGATCAAGGGAGACATGCGCGCAGAGGGGGCCTCAAGCAGGAACGAAGGGTTCGTGTCCATGGCAGAGGACTACATAAAACACGACATATACATGATGAAGGTGGTAAGCAGGTTCGATCCGCAGCTCAAGGAGCTCTTTGGGCCCGGTTATGAAAAACTCCGAAACGTATTTGCAGACGAATAATTATAAAGGGTATTAGAGGGACGATTTCATGACGATCTGGATGAACGGAAGGTTCCTGGACAGCGCGGAGGCCGCAGTCTCGGTGTTTGACCACGGCCTGCTTTATGGTGACGGGGTGTTCGAGGGCATCCGTGTCTACGCTGGCAGGATATTCAAGCTCCATGCTCACATAAAGCGGCTCTATGAGAGCGCAGAGGCCATAATGCTCGCTCTGCCCATGTCAGCAGAAGAAATGGAGCAAGTTGTAACGGACGCGGTTGCGCATGACGGTGCAAAGGAGAGCTATATCCGCCTTGTGGCCACAAGGGGGCCGGGCTCACTGGGGATCGACCCCACATCGTGTAAAAGCCCCACGCTCATCGTCATCGTGGACAAGGTACAGCTATATCCGGTGGAATTATATGAAAGCGGCATAGATATAATGACCTCGTCTGTGCGGCGCATCCCTCCTGAGTGTCTGGACCCGCGCATAAAGAGCCTTAACTACTTAAACAACGTATTAGCCCGGGCCGAGGCCACGCGCGCCAACTCTCACGAGGCCCTCATGCTCACGACAAGCGGCCATGTGGCCGAATGCACTGCTGATAATGTATTCATCGTAAAGGGCGGAGAGCTTCTGACCCCTGACCCTTCCATCGGGGCGCTTGACGGGATAACCATGCGCACCGTGATGGAGCTTGCGGCCTCCATGGGCATAAAGGCCGGTTTTGCCCAGCTCACACCCCACGACCTCTACGCTGCGGATGAGTGCTTCCTGACTGGCACCGGGGCAGAGGTGGTCCCTGTGGCGCGCGTGGACGGGCATCAGGTGGGGCAGGGCAGGCCGGGCCGCATTACCCTGGAGCTTACCAGTGCATACAGGGAGCTTGTTACCTCTGATTGAGTGCGGCTATAATCACATATTGTGTCTATCGTAAGAGAGCTTGCCGTAAAGGCTTTGAGCCGCATAGGGCGTGATGCCCATCCCAAGAACGAGCTTGAGTCCCTGGGGCGTGAGCTTGATGCGCGAGACCGCGCCTTTCTTGTGGAGCTTGTCTATGGGTCGCTCCGCCACCGTATAAAGCTTCAGTGGATGCTCGGGCGTTTCCTTGACCGTCCCGGCGACCTGCCGGATGAAACCATCAATAACCTTCTGGTGGGCATGTACCAGCTCATGCACCTCAGAGTCCCTGACAGGGCTGCCGTGAACGAGGCAGTGGAGATGGAGGACGGGGGTTTAAAGGGACTGGTAAACGCAGTGCTCAGAAACGCCATAAGGCAGAAGGACACGATACTGGCGGAGATAGCCAACATGGAGCGAGGGCTTGCGGCAGGCCGCTTAAGCGGCCAGGAGCAGTTCATGTCCGCCTCCATAACGACTTCTCATCCACAGTGGCTGGCACAAAGGTGGATAACCCGGTTCGGCCTGGACGAGGCCCTTGAGCTAATGCGCGCAAATAATGAAATTCCGCCCCTTGCCCTGAGGGTGAATACACTAAGGGCAAGCAGGGACGAAGTCCTTGAGAGACTCGCCTCAATGGGCATAGACGCATATCCCACCACACGCAGCCCCTATGGCATAATCCTTGGCAGCACACTTCCCTTTGCCGAGCTGGAGCCTCTGAGCGGGCTGGTCATGGCCCAGGACGAGGCAGCACAGCTTGTCTGCGCCATGCTGGGCCTGAGTGCTGGCCAGCGTGTGCTGGATGCATGTGCAGCCCCCGGGGGCAAGGCCGCGCACATGGCGGAACTCACCGGAGACAAGGGAGAGGTCGTTGCCGTGGAGATGGACAGCAAAAGGACAGGGCTGCTCAGGGAGAACATGCGCCGCATGGGTTACAAGAGCGTGCGGGTAGTAAACGCAGACATAACAGCCATGGGCGAGGCCGAGCATGAGGAGTCCTTTGACGCGGTGCTGGTGGACTCACCATGCTCGTCATTAGGCGTATTGCGCAGGAACCCCGACATCAAGGGCCGCAGGCAGGCCGGGGACCTTAAAAGTTATGCCGACCGCCAGCTGGGCATCCTGCTGGCTTCTGCGCGTTTCGTGCGCCCTGGCGGCAGGCTCCTGTACTGCACGTGCTCCACAGAGCCGGAGGAGAGCGAGCAGGTGGTGGAGAAGTTCTTGCGCTCCAGAAGTGATTTCTATATCATAGATGATGCGCCCGTGCCCGGCGGCGGCCTCAGTGGAGGGGTGTTCCGGAGCTGGCCCCACCGTGACGGGATGGACGGATTTTTCGCGATAAGGATGGACAGGCGTAAATGAGATGGTACATAGGCATACCGGTAAAGCTGTCGTTCATTATTGCGCTTAGCGCCCTCAGCACGTTTGCCACGTACCAGTTTCTGAGCAAGGGCATAACGGTCAAGGTCCCGGACATCAAGGGCAAGAGCCTGCAGGAGTCAGAGATGATAGTGCTGGAGAAGGGCCTGCTTATGAAGGTGGACGCGGAGCGCTATGACTATTCCGTGCCTGCGGGCTTTGTACTGGACCAGGACCTTCCCCCTGGCAGCCATGTGCGCGGGCAGGCCGAGATCAAGGTAGTGCTCAGCAAGGGGCCGGAGGTAAGGCTTATCCCCTCCTCTCTGGGCATGGCTTTAGATGAAGCCAAGGCCTCCTTCATGGAGAAGAACCTGGTGATGGGCAAGGTCATACGTGTACATTCAGACACGGTCCGCAAGGGCGAGGTCATGGCCCAGAAGCCTGCTCCCGAGGAGTGGTCAGGTGAGCACATCACCCTTGTTGTGAGCGACGGGTCCTATGATATAATCTACTACAGCCCGTTCTTTCTGGGCATGAACAAGCGCGACGCGCTGCTTATTGCCGCAGACCTGGGGCTCAACGTTGAGATCAGGGACCTCGGCGGCTCCTCCGTGGTAACTCGCCAGAGCCCAAAGCCTGGCAAGGAGATAAGCAGGGGCGGCACCATACGCTTCACACTGGGAGGGAAGGTATAAAATGAAGGCGAGCATAGCCCCGTCAATACTCTCTGCGGATTTCCTGAGGCTTGGAGAAGAGATCAAGGCCGCTGAGGACGCAGGTGCGGGCTACATACACATAGATGTCATGGACGGGCTCTTCGTCCCCAACATTACAATAGGACCCCTCATAGTCGAGGCCGCAAGAAAGGCCACGACGCTCCCGCTTGACGTGCACCTGATGATAGAGCAGCCCGAACGCTACGTGCGTGACTTTGTCTCCGCAGGCGCGGACTATCTCACCGTGCACGCCGAGGCCTCGGTGCACCTCCATAGGACGCTTCAGAGCATAAAGGAAGAAGGCGCAAAGACCGGTGTGAGCATAAACCCCGCCAC
>SDBV01010678.1_pt1 | contig 12011 bp, 10 predicted proteins | sample 2277081 | NCBI WGS metagenome assembly SDBV01 (sample SAMN10402039, study PRJNA504765) | marine sediment metagenome | isolation source: marine sediment core GS10_PC15, 223 cmbsf | place: Arctic Ocean: Southern Knipovich Ridge | collected 2010 | reverse complement strand
ACGTAGTTGTGCTCCAATAGCGCCTTCGGGTCGGGCTCGTTCATCATCAGCCCGAAATATACACCGTGCGTATCGGCCCGCACGACGCCCAGTCGAATGTTCTTCATTATCCGGTCTCCTTTACAAATTAGCTGAGGTAAATGTACGTTCAAGCCCGTCGGGGTTATTCGACGAGTTTCCTTTCCGCTTCAAGGTAGATTTTTTCGAGTTCCCTGCGTTTGTCTTCTTCCAATACGAAGGGTTCCTGGTCGCGAATGCGTTGGAGGCATTCATCGCGAATACGGTCCTTCATGTTCTGTTTGTGTATCATCCACGATCGCAGTTTCTCGCTGGGTCGGCGTTTGGAGACAGGCAGGAGGTTTCTCACCTTCGTGGCGGTGTCCATGTGCGAGTAAAATTCCTCCTCGCCTGTAGCAACGTCGTGGAGCACTTCGTAAAGATTTTCAGTTGTCAGGATGTCCGGGTGCGGATGGAAAGCCCCGATTAGTTCTTTGATGTATTCGAAGATTTCCACATCCACGGCGAGCTGGACGCCGCTGAACAGGTCGTCAACGGCCAGATTCCCTGCCCCGCCGAAGCTGCGGGCCCCCTGCATTGCAGCTACCAGCGAGGTCCCCATCTTTTCCATCCCCGCCCGCGTGTCAACGGCGCACGAACTGCTGCTCATAAATGCGCTTTCCGCCGAATACTTGCGCACGTCCAGCCCGCAGAAGGCAGGTAGAACCCGGGCGCCGAGGAACTCGTAAAGATGCTGCCGTGGCGAACCCCACGACCAGCACATGTTCTGAAGGTCCACCGGAAACCCGGGTGAGAGACGGGGCTGGATTTTCAGCTCGGGGTCGAACAGATTGAAAAGAATATGCGCCCCGAAGGACTGCGACAGATAACACGCGATCGCCCCGGACGACGTAATAGGTTTGCTGATCCCCAGCATCGGATAATCGCAAATGACGTACCACGAAATCTCCTCGGGAGCCCGCTTCCAGATTGGGTAGTACCGGAGAAACGTATCGAGGTCATGTTCGGATATCGTCATGGAATGGGGGATGTTGACGTTGACGATGAAGGGAGTTCCCATGACCTTGTGCATCTCGTGCAGAAAGGGCGTCTGGCGGACGTCGAGGTAATCGAACGGCCGAATTCGATCGCTCTCCTCCCAGCAAATCTTGAAACACGCAAGCGCCCGCATGAGGGGCGGTACGTCCTGAGGGGTGCAGGGATAGCTCCCACCGATATCGAAGGAATGGCACAGCCGAATCAGGTCCCGCAGATCCTGCTTGGTCGCATCACGCACCTGGTCCGTTTCGATGTCTATTACGCAGATCGAAAATCCGCCGCAACTCAGGGACCAGGGCGGGTCGTCCTCGGGTGGGGGCTCCTTTTCGAGCCTTTTTCGGTTGCTCTCAATATATGCGTCAAAATGGCGGTCCGTCAGGTCGCGGGAGAGGTGGACCCGGTTACCTTCGACGCGAACGCCCGGATGCTTCCTTATCGGTTCAATGAACTTCTCGTGATCGACCTTGAGCCCAACCTCATCGAGGAGTCTTTGCGCCACGTCCCGGGCGGTCGAGAGCACCTCCGGAGTAAAGTCAACATCGTATTGTGGATAGCTGTATTCCATGTCATGAATCCTTTTTATTTAACTTGTAGGGTGCGTGCTTTGCACGCACGCGGAGTAGATCGTATTTTTGCGTGGGTGCAGAGCACCCACCCTACATTCTGCTTCACCGTCCTTGTTACAAGGCATCTCGCTGCACCTTTCTGCGACAATCATTACTTAAAATGCTCTAGAACGGCGAGGGCGTTGTCACAAAAGACGGACTGCTTGAATTTCTTCGTCTCATCGGGGGTGAGATTCGCCGACTCGACAGCATCTTTCAGGGCCTTGATTACATGATACGTGTTGTACGTAAGGGCTTTTCGTCGCTGGGAAAACTGTTCCTGCGTGCGGGTGTTGGACCAGGAATAGTCATTGCGGGTGATGAAAGTAGGTCCGGTTTCCGGTGAGTAGAATTCCACCCCGGGAATCGATCCGAATGGCAGATCGGACCCGAACACTACCCGCCCCCACAAATCCCGCCTGCTCAGAACTGCCTGATATACCTGAACTTCGGTGACGGAGGACATCCCCAGATAGATCGAAGGCGAATCGAGTATCCCGCAACGGAAAAAGTCGAGGAAACTCTGCGGTTGGAGATAGCGGCCCATGTGGGCCAGGATGATCCTGATGTTGGGGAAATCATCCAGGACGGATCGCACGAACTCCTGACATTCCGGTGACCCCATCCCCGTCCCGGAGGTGTGCAGCATCATGACCAGCCGCTCGCTGTCCATGAACTCAAGCAGGTCGCGGTGGATGAATTCGTCCATTGTGGTTTCGTAGTTCGATTTTCCGAGCAGGTCGAAGTACGGCTTGACGCCGACGTATCTCACGCCCGCCTTCAGCGCTTTGTCGTACTGGGCGATCATTCGTTTGGTGTTCAGCGGGTCCGGGAGGACGAAGCCCCTTATGCGAGGGTTCGAACTCATCAAGGCGACAATATAGTCGTTGGCCGCTTCCAGGTGCACCTCCTTTAACGGTAGGGGGAAGGCGATGAGGCCCTCGACGGTTTTGCCATTATAGAGCGACGAGTACAAGTCGATCAATTCCTCCCACCTCAGATGGGTGAAGGTCGTCAGGGGCTCTTTGCGCCTGGCGGGAGATATGGTTCCCATCGCCTCCGGGGGGCTGAGATGAACGTGCGCATCGAAGATCTTATCGGGGACCCACTGGGCAAGTTCCCCGGCCCAGAGGTCCACGTGATCCACATAAGGTCCCGACTGCCACACGGAACTATCAGAGGCTGAATTCTTTGATGGCTGCGGTGATTGCTTCATTTATTTGGCCTAACATCATGTCTACTTCTTCTCTGCTTATCACCAGCGCCGGGGCGATCACCAGGATGTCGCCGTTGTTCCGCAGGATCATCCCGTGCTCCCAGCACCACTGCCTTATAAACCCGCCCACCTTTCCTTTCGGTTCGAGCGGTTTTTTGGCGTCCCGGTCGGCCATCAACTCGACCCCCCAGAGCAGCCCGATCCCGCGAACATCTCCGACGATTGAGTGCTTCTTGAGTTTTTCCAGTTCGGTTTTCAGATATTCGCCTGTCTGGGCGGCCTTTGCGACGAGATTTTCCTTCTGGATCACCTCGATATTGGCCAGCGTGGCTGCACATGCGACGGTGTGTCCTCCGTAGGTGCTCCCGCTGCGCAGTTCCTTCCCGGGTTCCTTGCGGAACGAGTCCGCGACTTTCGGCGTCGTGACGGCCGCCGCGAGGGGGATGTATCCGCCGGTAAAACCCTTTCCGATGGTCATAATGTCCGGCTGTATGTCCCAGTGCTCGCAGGCGAACCATTTGCCCGTCTTCCCGAACCCGGTTTGCACCTCGTCGAAGATCAACAGGATACCGTACTTGTCGCACAGATCCCGCACCCCCTGGAGATACCCGTCCGGTGGAAGCGGATAACCCACGTTCGATCCGGGGATCGGGTCCATGATAACCGCGGAGATCGACTCGGGACCTTCCCACTGGATCATTTCCTCTATTATCGCCAGGGAGGTAAGCCCTCGTGGGACGGTGTCGGAAACTATACCGCCGTAGTCCTCGCGCAACGCCTGAGGGGCGAACAGGCTGCCCGGGATAAGCGGCTCGAAATACTCCCGAAACCATGACAGCCCGGTTACCGACGAGCCCCCAAGCGTGGTGGCGTGATACGAATTCTTTCGGGCGATTACCTTGTAGCGATGAGGCTGACCGTTATGGACGTGAAATTGCCTGGCCATTTTGAGCGCCGTTTCGTTGGCTTCCGACCCGCTGTTGACGAAGAAACTCACGGACAGTTCGCCGGGCATGATTTCGGCGAGTTTCCGCGCAAGGCGAATCAGCGGAATCGTAAACGTGTCCACGTAGTTCGGGAAGAATTCCAGGTGGTCCATCTGTTCGAGGACCGCCGCTTTGATCTCCGGGCGGTGATGCCCGCAGATGGTCGTCAGAAGCGACGCGAACGTATCCAGGTAGCGGTTCCCGTCGATGTCGTAGACGTAGCAGCCTTCACCGGCGGTGAATATCTTTGGGCCCTTCGCCAATTCGGCGTTGTCGGCGAAATGGGGCAGGATATACTTCAGTGCGTCCTGTCTGAACTCCGCCTTCTGCTGGTCTGTGAATGTCAGTTTTTCCATTGTTATGCCCTTTCCTTTTTTTCAACGTCATGCTTTGGATGGACTGCGAAATTCTGTATTAAAAGAATGGCCTGATTGTCCCGGCCCCGTCGGCGCGGATGATTGTCCCGTTCAAATAGGATGACTCGTCCGAGGCGAGGAAAAGCGCGAGGTTGGCGATTTCCTCGGGCTTCCCCCACCGCCGCAATGGCGCCCGCCGGAGAAAATCCCCCTCGTCGAAGCTATCGTTATTCAGGTTGCTCTGGGCGACCATGGGTGTTTTGATCGCAGCCGGCGCGATACAGTTCACGCGGATGTTCTCCGGGCCGAACTCCACCGCCATGGACCGCGTCAGTGAGATTGTCGCCCCTTTGCTGGCCGTGTAGGCGTCGTTGCCCGGTACACCGATGACCCCCGCGCTGGAGGAGGTGGTGATCACCGATCCCCCGCCGCTTTTCCGCATCAAGGTGATACCGTACTTGCAGCAGTGGAAAAGCCCGTAAAGATTGCACTCCAGCACCCGCCGCCAAGTCTCCATCGAAAGTTCCGTGACGGGTTTGTCATCATCGCCCAGGAAGATCGAGGCGTTGTTGTAGAGCACGTCAAGCCGGCCGAATTCCTTCTCGATTTTGGCAAAAGCCCCCGCGACACTATCGGCGTCGGAGATGTCTGTCCGGATAAAAACCCCCTCTCCGCCCGCGCTGCGTATCGCGTTTTCAGTTTCTCGTCCTACTTCGGCGTTGATTTCGAGGATAGCTACCTTTGCACCTTCTCGTGCGAACAGCTCAGCCGCGGACCGGCCGATCCCGCTGCCCGCCCCCGTAATCGCCGCTACTTTATCCTTCAGTCTCATGGTGAATCCTTCGTTCAGTATTGTCCGCATTTTCGCACGGCCTGCGTCATAGCCAATACGTTCTCCACAGGCGTGTCGTGCGTAACGCCCTCCCCGGTGCAGAAGATATATCCGCCGCCGCCCTTACCGGCCAGTACGGTCTTGCTTGTCTCCTCTTGCACTTTGTCGGGCGTCCCCTCCCGCAAAACCCGGATCGGGTACAGATTTCCCATCAGGCAGACCTTCCCGCCGATGCGCTCCTTGACCTCCGCCAGGTCGGCGTGCTCGCCAATGTTAATCGTATCGAACGACAGTTCCGCTGCGATTTCCAGATGCGGGAGCGAGATTTCCCCTCCGTGATATAACACGATTCCGCCGCAGCGCTGGATGCCCTTCGAGGCGTTGTCGGCCGGTCCGGCGGCGTGCTGCCGGTAGTTGTCCGGGGAGATGAAATAGGAGGTGGCGAGGCAGTCTCCCAGCCAGATGGCGTCGGCGCCGGATTCAACCTGCGCCTGGGCCCATCTCACGTTGTAATCCTCCAGCAGGCGCATCGCCTTAGTCAGCAGGTCGGGGTTTTCGATCATTCCCATGAGGATCGGTTCCACGCCGAAGAGCAGTCCGCACGCGGAAAACGGGGCCGCGATTCGTCCGGTTACGCACACCTGCCCGCCCAGTCGCTGCTTCAGCCCGCGGATAACCTCCAGGTGCCAGGGCATCCGCCCGTCGCGGCCGATCTCGGGAAAGACCATGCGGTCAACAGATTCCTCCGTAAACGGAAGATACGTTCTGACGGCCGGGGGCAGATTCTCCTCGTCGGTCACCTCGATTCCCATCGATTCGTATTCCCCCAGATCGTCGGGATGGACAATGACCCAGTCGTAGTCGAAGTCGGCGGTGGCGCTTGCGATCACGTCGATCATCACGTCGGGATTCCGGCGGCAGTGGCGGAGGGCCTTGCCCGAGTGGGTAACGTCGAACTCCAGCCCGAGCGGAAAGTATGGAACGCGAGTGGGTTCTTCCAGGCGAATGCACTTCCGGACGTCTTCCATGATTTGCGAATACATGTTATTGTTTCCTGTGTTCGAGGTCGCTCGTCAATCGCTCGACGTCGATCGGATAGCGGCCGAACTCCTTGGTTGTTTTCACCATGGCGAGGAAATTCTCGGGTTTTACCGAGTGGGCAATTGTATTCCCGGACGACATGATGTGCCCGCCTTTTTTCGAGACCGTCGCCAGAAGTCGCTTGGTGGCGGCGATGACGTCCTCTTCGGTCCCGCGCGACAGCAGATCGACGCTTACGTTTCCCATGACGGCGATCTTCCCGGGATACCTGTCCAGAATCTTGTCCAATTCCATTTCGGGAACGTCTTCCAGGGGCCCGAGGCAGTCGAGTCCGGTTGAAACAAGCATGTCGATGATCTTCTGGATGTTTCCGTCGATGTGCTTTATGCAATACCCGCCGGCCTTTTTGATGACTGAGACCACCTGCGCGTCGCACGGTAGGATTATCTCCTCGAACAGTGCTGGTGACATCATCGGGCCGTTCTTGTCCGAGTAGTCGTCGCCGAGAAAACATATGTCCGCCCCGGCTTCCAAGACCATCGGGTACAATGCACTGTAGTATTCGGTCCCGATTTTCATAATATCCTTGACGAACTCAGGCCGCATAGCGAAGTCCAGAAGCAGGTTTTCCAGTCCCGCCCGCAGGAACAACGCCGGCGCCCACCCGGATTCCCCGACGACGGCGATGGCTTTTTCGCCGTTGGGGTATTTCTCCTTGAATCGCCGGATTTTCTCGATGACCGGCGAGTCGGCAGGGTCCGGGGGAGTGTAGGAGGCAAGGTCCTCCGGGGTCTCGATACGGGCCGGGCTGGTGGGAATGGGTATCGCGTCATGGGTTAAAGTCTGCAGCGCGCCCCATTTGTCGCGAAAGATGGGCATCTCCCGGTCCTTCTCGACCCACTCCACTTCGTCATCGGCGTAGATCATGGTCGGGACGGTAACGATGTCCAGATCGAGGTGTTCCACCAGTTTGTTTATGTCGTCTTCACCGATGATCTGCTTGACGATCGACGAGTCGATCCACAGCTCGGCGATGGGAACGCGGTCCGTCTTCTCCCCCCTGAACGTTGCGATTATTCTTTCACGTGAGTTCATTATCAATCTCCTGGTTCCTGTTCAAGTAAAACAGATAATAGTTTTCATTCCTGTACTTGCCTTTGTATTGGCCAGGGCGGATTTATAGGCCTCAGGTATCTCTTTTGCGGAAAACCTCCTGGATATCAGCCTCGATAAGTCGATTTTTCGTGAATCGAGCAAGCTTAAGGTTATGGCGAAATGAGCGGGACGCGACCCATAGGCCCCGTAAATGGAAAGCTCCTTCGAGTAGATCAGGTTCGAATTAAGACCGATGATTTGCTTATCAACGGGCACCTTTCCGAAGAAATTGATTCGCCCTTGTGTAGCGGCCAGGTAAGGAGCCATCTCCTGGGCCTTTGTCGCCCCGCAGGCGATGATAATGACGTCCGCTCCTCTATCGTCGGTCAGCTTGCGCACCGCATCGACATAGTCTTTGTCCATGGGATTCACCACGGCATCGGCGCCGAATTTCCTGGCCGTTTCCTGCCTGTCCCCGGATTGCTCTGCAACAATCACCTTTTTAGCGCCGCGTAGTTTTGCCAACACAACGTGCATCATCCCGACAGGTCCGCCGCCCGCAACAAGCACGACCTCACCCGGCTGAATGTTGCATCTCATTAATCCGTTGTAAGCGCAGGCCAGTGGCTCATTGAGCGCCGCTTCTTCGTACGGAAGGTTTTCTGAAAACGCGCAGACAACACCCTGGTCCACCGCCTCCTTAGGGATTTTTACATACTCTGCAAAACCGCCGTCTACGTCGAGGCCGATCGTCCTGCGTTCGGGACAAAGTGGATAAATACCTTTGCGGCAAAAACGGCATTTGCCACAACCATAGTTGGGGGAGATTGCAACCCTCGTCCCCTCGCTTATACCTTTTACCTCGGGTCCGATCTCAACAACGTCACCAGCGAATTCGTGCCCGGGAGTGCGTGTTGCCCGCGTATCCGGACAGTAGTCAGCCAACTTCTTGTGCCCTAAACGATAAGCCTCAAGATCGCTCGTGCAAATGCACGCAACCCTGGTCCTGACAAGAACCTCGCCCAGCCCGACCTGGGGCTTTGGGACCTCCTGGACCCGGATATCTTCAATCCCATGGAACTTCGCAGCCAACATGGTAAACTTACTCCCACCTCAGGATGGATTTCTGACGGACTCTCAGGTAAGCCTCTAATTTTGCCTTCAGCTTGGGGGCAACATCGGTTTGGCGGTCCAAACAATTATCTTTCTCAAGTGGATCTTTCCTGAGATTGTAAAGTTCAAATTCTTTCAGCTTTCTGGAAGTGTCGGTGTTAAGGATCAGTTTCCAGTCCGCCGTTCGCACACAGAATATCTCGCGATGATCGCTCTCCAGCGACTGCCACCCCGCAGGAGATGTCTCAGTATATACCTCCTCGCGGAAGGTCTCTTCTGCGCCGCTTATCAGAGGCATTGTGGAGCGCCCCTCCATCCAGTCGGGAATTGCCAGCCCGATCATATCGAAGATAGTGGGCATAATGTCGATATGCGAGACCTGCTGCTTGACGACCATCCCCGCCGGAAGCTTCTTCGGGTACCGCATGATCAGCGGGACCTTAATTGATTCGTCGTACAGCGTGCCACTCAAGTTGCAGGAAGAATGTCCCACGTGTCCCCTATCCATCAATTCCTCGCCATGATCCGACGTCAGGATAAAAAGGGTGTCGTCAAGGATTCCGAGACCTTCCAGCTTATCGATCCAGCGGCCGACGAGATCGTCGAAAACCCGCATTTCACCATCATAAAGCGCATGAATAGCGGGTTTATCTTCCGGGAGGAAGTCAACAGTAGTGGCGGTACGCCTGTGGGACTCATCCAGACCTTCGTCGGGAAGGACATCTTTTGCGCCTGCTTCCAGGTTACTGATAAGACCGGCGGGATGAATTATCAGGAAAGATCGAACTGCCTTCATCCGCTCCAGCGTACCGTCGCTCTGTGTATACCCATCATCCAGAAACATCTTGAAGTAGTCATCCGGCGGATTGTAGGGAAGATGCGTGGGATAAGGTTCGGCATAGAAGAACCACGTTTTGTCCCGGTTTTCTTCGAAGTAGTCTTCGATTTCGTCAAATGGTGTGTCGCGGGTGAAACCCAAAGGCTTCCATCGCATCACCAGCTCCCCATCAATCAGGTATCCGTTCTCCGCCAGGATATTCAGGGGCGTTCGGACGTCTTTCCACGGGTTTTCGAACCTCCACTTGGCGAATCGGGGGCAATTTGTAACGCCGTGCCTCCCCGTTGTTTGCCCCATGATCATTGAAAGAATCGGCGGGACCGTATGTGACGCCGTCGAAATCACCGTCTCAAAACGAACACCCTCACGAGCAAGCCGATCGCAGTTCGGCGTTGTATTTTTATGGTAGCCATAGCAGCCCATGTGACTTGGGCGAACGGCATCTTCGAGAATCCAGAAGATATTCATGCTTTCTCCACCATGGTTTAGATATTGACGCACCCGTTGACGGTCCGTCTATGAAACATATTCTCCGACTTCACATGCCCAGATCGTTTTATGCTGAGCAAAAACCTTCAGCATGCGTTCAAATGTTTTGAATCTGTCCGCCGTGTACATGCAGAGCGGATGCAGAAGAATCGTCGCGACGCCACCGCTGTTTTCTATGTTCAGCACTTGCTGTTCGGCGATGTCAGCCCATTTCTCGATGGTATAGGATTCAGTCGTCGGGTCGTCCTTGAAGGGCCAGTTTTCCCGCTGTTTGGCTACGAGTTCCTTGGTTCGGTGCACATGGTAGATGTGATCGTGGTCTTCGATGACATTCAGCGGATGAGAGATAAGCCCCGATTCGAGTTTCACCGGGTGACGATTGTCCCAGTCCAGCGCGTCGGAGATGTACTTGATGCCCATGTCCACAAGAATTTCATGAGTGTTGTCGTCGTAAACGAACCCATGACTCCGCCACGAAACGATGTCCTTTCCCGTGCGCTGGCGGATGATATCGGCCGTTTTGCGAACATCCTTCTTTTGCTTGGCGTAAGAACCGTGCGAATCGCCGTGAGAAAGGCTGACTGATCCGGTCATGGCTGCCCAAAGCTTCGAAAAGCGGCCGCGGGGAAGTCCCTCGTAGGTGTGCCCGCCGACCTCGACCAGCGGAGATTCGGATATCGGGCGGAACTGGTCCCACTCCTCGGTGAAAGTCTTTCCCGTGGTGTAGACGGTGTATTTGACATTGTACTTCTCGCACAGTTTCAGGTATTCGATACCGGCCTGGACCTCGCTTGTATAATCCCCGTGAGCCCGGAGAAACTGAATCTCATTTACTCCGAGAGAGTAATGATGAAGGTCAGTCGTTAAACAAATCATCTTCCTGCTCCATTAGACAGCTGTCAGCTATCAGCTATCAGCTTTCAGCAAGAGCCGGGCTAAAGCCCGGCCTACGCATCTCTTTTCTTTATTCCCTCTTATTTTCAGCTTTCAGTTTTTAGCTTTCAGCTTTCAGCCTATTCCCTACTTGCCTATTTGCCAAAAAACGCCACTGGCGAAATGTCCACCATGGTTCGCAAACCCGCCGGGGCGTCGATGATCGACCTGATTGCATTTACGGTAATTGCGCATGTCGCCACGTCGCCGTTGATCCCGCCGGGGATAACGGATTTGAAGCTGGGATTCCCTTGGATTTCCACGGTATCGGCCGGTTCCGGGTGGGCGACCGCAGCCCGGAACAAGAGCGTTATGGCCTCCCGCCCATCGACAAACCCCTTCCCGATCTGCTGAACCCCGGCGGCCATCCCAGCCTTTATGGGGGTGTAACCCGTTGTGATTTCAGACTCCGCGACGATCGGGGTGAGGATGTCTTCGGTTTTGTCCAGCGTCCAGTTGAGCTTCCCGGCGATCATGTGTATGGATTCGGTCAGCCCGACGTGTCGCAACGTACCGGTCTTCTTTTTTGTCTCGAATTCCTCCAGAGTCAGCCCGGCCCCGATCTTCTGCTGGAACGGAACCCGACGGGCGGAGGCGTCCTGGACCCTGGAGACCTTGATACTCTTGACGTCCTGGGATATCGCCGTTAGCGCCAGCGGTAGCAGGTCCATCAGGAACCCGGGATTTACGCCCGTCCCGAGGACGGCGACCTCGTTTTTCCTGGCGGCGGAGTCCAGTCTTTTCGCCAACTCTTCCGCCGTCTTCCATGGATAGGACAGCTCCTCGCACGTGGAGACCACCGGCAGCTTGCGGGAGACTATCTCCTCGATCTGCGGGACTATTTTTTCCATGCTGGAAGTGGTTGTCAGTACGGCGGCGTCCGGGCTGGATGTTTTCATAGCCTCGGCGAGGGTGGGCGATATTGTTACGCCAAGCGTCTTACCCAGGCTGCAAACTTCCCCCAGGTCCTTCCCCGCCTTATCGGGGGCGGGGTCGACGGCCGCAACCACCTCCAGACCCTCCCGCTCCATGATGTACTGAACGACCCTTTGGCCGATGGGCCCAACGCCGATCTGTATAATTTTCAACGTGCTCACTAAATTAATCCTCTATGAAAACGGTTACGGTTTTGAAAATTTCCTTGCCTGTTCGATTATGTCAACGCCCACTTCCCTGCTCCATTCGTCGAGCAATTTTTTTGCGACCGGTCCGGGATAGGTTTCGCCTATTTTTCGACCGTCGACAGACGAGATGGGCAGGATGCAGTAGGACGTTGTGGTCCAGAATGCCTCTTCGGAGTTGTAGGCTTCGTACAGGGTGAGATCCTTTTCGATTACCTCGATTCCCAGTTTTCCGGCCAGTTCGATTGCGGTCTGCCTGCTGATCCCGTTGAGGATGTTGCGGTCGGTCGGGGTGTACAATACGCCGTTCAGCACGAAGAAGATATTCGC
>SDBV01010676.1_pt1 | contig 12012 bp, 18 predicted proteins | sample 2277081 | NCBI WGS metagenome assembly SDBV01 (sample SAMN10402039, study PRJNA504765) | marine sediment metagenome | isolation source: marine sediment core GS10_PC15, 223 cmbsf | place: Arctic Ocean: Southern Knipovich Ridge | collected 2010 | reverse complement strand
TCGGCTGGGAGGCTAACCTACCGGCTACTCCTCCGCGGGTTCTTCTTCATCGCCCGCTTCAGTTTCGCTGTCCACCTGTGTGAGCACCGCGTCGAACTTGTCCGCGGCGTAGGCGATCACGGCATCCAGATCGGCGAACGTCTCGCGCTCGACGCCCTCCGTCAGGTTCAACCAGTCACCGCTCATGTACTCCAGCGCCTTGTTGCCGTCGTCGTCACCGACCAGTTCCTTGGCTTGGTCGAGTGCGCGGGTCACTGTGTTGGCTGCCTCGCCTAGCAGGGCGAAGGACATGCGGGTCACCTTGACCTTCTCACTGTTGCGGGTGGCGACCACGTAGTTGGTCTTGATGTGCGCGATAAGTTCGTCGCGCGTCCCGTTGACCGCCATGTCCCACACGGCATCCCAATGCTCGATAAGCTGGTCAGCGCCGAGACGGGCAAGCTGCTTCGCCTTCGACCAGCCCAGCTTCTTGAGGCGGGACGCCGTCAGCTTCTTCATCACGCGGGGGTCACGGAACACCTCGTATATCTCGATCAGGTTCCGCGCCTTCTGGTACGCGATGCCGAGTTCGGTTTCAACGAAGTCATGGAAGCCCTTGGTGCCTTCGTAGCCGTGGTGCTCATGCAGCGCGCTCTCGCTGATCTCCGTGAGCAGGCCGCCGACGTTGAAGTAGGTTTGGTCCACCTGTTCCAACAGGGCCTTGACCGCGACGATCGCGCCCTGCTCGTTGATCAGGCGGATCACTTCCTCGTTATGCTGGATGGCGGGCCTGACGGGTGCATCCAACGCGGCCTTGGTCTTGGAGTTGTCGCCGACCTTCGGCGGGCCAGCCTTGGCCTTCGGTTTGGCCTTGCCCTTGCCCTTGCTCGTGCCCTTACCGGCGATCTTCGCCTTGGCCTTCGGCTTGGACTTGGTGCCCCCGGTCTTGGCGGCTGCCTTCGCGGCGGGCTTGCTGCGCGTGCGTGCCGCCTTCGGCGCAGACTCGGCGTCGATCAGCTTGACCTCCTCCGGGAACAGCGTGTCACCCTGCCGCCCCTTGATGGCCTCGCCCTTGCCGTCAACCACGATGCAGACCAGTCCGCCGTCGTCATTGACCTTCTGAACCTTGAGGTTGTCGCCCTTTTCAAGCAACGCCTCCTCGCCCTCCGGCAGTTCCGTCTCATAAGCGACGAACTCCACCGTCTCGCCCCCCGCAAACTCGTGCGTGGTCGTGTCCTGTTGAGTGCCCATATCTACCTCCGTATTTGGGTGGTTTCCCATACAGTAATGTATATTTTACTCACATGAAGATTATTTGTCAAGCATTTTACAGCGCGTTGTAACCCCCCTATCCCCTAGTTCTCCGGCGCACGCGCGCCCTGATGACGTTAACCTTTGTTAACGCCTCTCGTTGGTAGGCCGGGGCCTCCTGCCGCTTGATGGGGGAGTTCAAATACAGCCCGATCAGGGCCAGCGCCGTGGCGTCACATTCATCCTCGTTCTCCACCGTCAGGCCCCACCGCTTATATATGCCGAGCATGACCGGACCCTTCGGCCCCTTGCCCACGCCCGTGACGAACTTCTTCAAGCCGCCGGGAGTCATCTCGTTGATGGGCATGTCGGGGTAGTCCCAGAGTATCATCCTGAGGATGCCGCCCCACTCGCCCATCTGGTGCGCCCGGTTCCCCCGACTCATGGCGTAGCCCTCGATGGTCACGGAGGTGGGGTTCATGCTGTTCAGTATGTCTTGCATCTCCGCCCGCAGGAACTCCAGCCGCTCCATCCCCACGCGTCCCTTGGGGTCCAACACGCATGTCCACAGACTGTCTCGGTCGAGCACGGCGATGCCCGTCCCGTTCAAGCTGGGGTCTACCCCCATGTACGAGCCGCTGATGTAGGGCAGTTCGTGTTTCTGCATCGTCATCGTCTCTACTCCATGTTAAAACATAGGGCCTGCACCGGGCAGTTCCTCGCCCGAGCACACGTGGCGTTGTCGCACAGCGTACGCTCAGGGGCGACGCCTGCGGCGCGCGCGTCCCTTATCTGCGCCGCCAGATGCAACGCCAACGACACCCCAGCCATTGCTCTGGGGTCCATGTGGTGGATGTGGAACTCCTTGTAAGGGCTGCCGTATCTGAAATCCTTGGTCACGTACAGCAGGACCACGTGGTCATGCACCCTCCGGCCCTCCTGCTCGTACATCCACCGGTAGAGCAACGCCTGTAGCACGTGGTCCGCCAGCGGTTCCTCCAAACTATCCCACCTGTCCCGCGCCATCGACTTGACCTCGACCGGCAGGTAGTGGTTGTTCGTGTCCACCAGTGTGATGTCCGGCCTGCCGATGATGCGGTACTCCTCGTTGCGCAGGATGGGCTCGTTGTATATATCCACAGCACGGTCACACCTCTGGCACTGCGTCGGCACGTACATCCCCAGCCTGCGGGTGTGACGGCACGGGCACACCCACATCCCGTACATGCCCTGTCTGCGGGTGGCGCGGACCACCCGTTCCTTGATGAACGTGTCTATGGCGCGGCCTATGGCGAACGTCACGAGAAGGCCCCCGGTCAGCCTGCGCCCCAGATGATCCACGTAGTCCTCGGTCCCGTGCTCATGCGCTAGGTAGTACTGGCGGGGGCACAGATCGACGAGGCTGCTCACGTGTATAGCGCCGCCGCGTCCCAGCCTCGACCTCTCCGGCACCGCGTCCACGCGGTCGATCATGTCCTTCACGAAGTTCGGCTGTAGCTCGTCAGGGCTCACGTGCTCCGCTATGGGGGGGAGTTGCACGGTGACGCGGACGGCATCGCGCGGACGACGGCCCGGCCTTCGACCAGATAAATTACTCAGTTGTTGTAGTAGGGCCACCCGTCAGCCTCTCCAGTAAATCCTCCATGGCCCACGCCGGGACCACGTACACCTTCTTGCCCGGCTTGCCGTCGCGCACGCCTAGCTCTATCTCCATCACGGGCACCTCGCCGCTGCCGAACGTGTCCGTCTCCAGCTTCTCGATCAGCTTGGTGGTCACCCGGAAGCTGTCGTGCACCGTGCCCTTGCACTCGATGCGCACCAGCCCCCGGCGGCGGGCGTCCCCCTTCTGGTACCCGGCCCCGCTGCCGGGCGTGGTCCTGCCGCCGATCATCTGGGCGGCGCGATCCTCCTGCGCCGGGGCGGAGCGGTGCGCCGCGCTCTGCCCTTTCATTCGTTTGGGTATCTTTAAGTGTCCCATGATACGCTGATCAAAACAGGCCCTCCGCCCACCTCCAACCCCACGGCGAGGCGGTCACGCCACGGGTTCCACGTCAGCGGTATGAGGTTGCACCCCATGTCCAGTCTGAGCGTGGCCCGCCAGATCGTTATGCTCATCTCAAAGTACATGCCTTCTCTCCCTTGTTCGGCACCCGCCGAGCACAGTTGAGGCGGGGGCAGTACGGCGTCGGCCCCTCTCTGGGGATGGCCTGATTGCAGATGATGCACTTGCCGAGCCAGAGCGTGCTGCCCATCCGCTTCACCACCCACGCCCGCAGGTCGAGCGCCTTGCGCTGGAACCAGCGCCTCACCGTCACGGTGTGGTCATATCTGCGCATCGCGTCCCCCTCGGTATACGTCGTATCATTCTCCACATGTAGGAGGCGAAGCTGTTGTCCACCTCGCGCAGCACCTCCACGAACTCCGCGCGCTTGGCAGGGTTCGTGGTCAGCGCGTTGTAGTGGTCCATCAACCGCGTACGGTCTGTGGTCAGGTCCAACGCCCTAGCCATCAGTACCGGCCTCTTTTTCCTGTGCCAATGCACCGCGCCGTTTCTCACGTTTTAACCTGCACGGAGTTGTTGCTCTACTTTGATCTAGCAGGGCGTTGCGGAGGTTTCGTTTTAATTGCTCCTGTGTCTGCGTCATCATATTACCCCCTTCTGGATGGCCGCCCCCACCAAGACCACAAGGAGCCCCAGCACCAGCACGCCGATGCTCATTACGAACGACCACGCGCTCCCCGGTATCGCCGCCGCGCGCCCCATCAGGCCCGCGCCTACGAACATGAGCAACACGCCGACCACCGCGACCGCGTCCATCAATACCAACCATCCGGTATGAGCCCGCACGCCTCGCGCTGCATGGTGACGAGCCTGCGTTGGAACTGCACGTATTGGTCGAGGTTGCTATAGAAGTGCTGGCATATCTCGTCCAACGTCCTGAACTTCCCGTCCATGTCGTTGATGTGGAAGTTGCCGCCGCTGCCGGTGATCATCCCCATCTTCTTCGCCCACGTCGCCACGGTGCGCGCGTCGTCGATGAAGCCCGCGCCGAGCGGGTGGCTGGGGTTGCGGATCATCGTGAACTCGCCCGACCGTATGCCCACCCCCGTCTTGTTCTTGGCGATCTTGAAGCCGTGCGTGTTGAAGTCCACCGTCTCGATGTCCCTGTCATCCCGGCCCAGCGTCTCCTTGTTCGTTATCTCGACCTTCACGCTGGCGACGTAGTGCTGCGCGTGACCGCCGGGCAGCACGCGGGGGTCACCACGGAACACGCCGATCTTCATGCGCCACTGGTTTATCAGCACGACCGTGGGTCGGTGGTCCCGCTTGCGCTCGTCGAGGAGGGCGTTCTGTATCTTGCGGCAGAACTTCCCTATGAGGCGGGCCTGTATGCCGGGCCGTTCATCCTCCGTGCTGGACTCTTGCTCCTTGAAAGGAAGCAGCGCGGCCAAGCTGTCCACGACGATCACGCTGGTGTCCTCGGCCCGGAGCACGGCGTCCGCTATGTCGAGCGCCTGCTCGCCAGTCTGCGGCTGTACCAGTAGCATGCGGTCGTTGTCCACACCGTGCACCCGGCCCCACGTCGGGTCGTACGTGCCCTCAATGTCGATCATCACCGCCTTCTTGTCGGGGTACTTGTGCTGGCTCGCGCCCATGATGCGCTGGGCGAGGGTGGTCTTGCCTCCGCTCTCGCGCCCGTAAATTAATGTCACCAGACTCTCCGGCACGCCACCGAACAGCGCCATGTCCAGCGTGAAGATGCCGGTCGGTGTGTGCCTGAACCCCGGCTTCCTGCTCGCCTCGTGCATCACGTGTGTGCCATACTCGGTGTGCACCTGAGCCATCACCCCGTCCAGTTCAGACGGGGCGGCGGCCCTGCGTCGTATCCTCGTCGTCATCGCTTGCACCTCTCGATAAAGCCCACGTCGATCATCCCCGTCCACTGCCACACCGCCGCCACCTCACAGAACGTGACGAACCACAGGAATATCAACATCACCGCCAACGCCACCATCAGCGCCCTAATGATATTTCGCATGTTACACCCCGTTGTAACGCTACGCCCCGGCCGGGGCGACGGGGTCGGGCTCTCCCACCGCGATGCGCAACTCGTTCTGTATCTTGTCCTCGACCTTCGCGCTACACCAGTCGTAACAACGGTCAACGTCGTGCTCGCTGGGGTAGCACGGCATCTCAACCGACACCCCGATGCGGATGCTGTTGTAGTCGCCCATGTTCCGGGTGATGCTGCCCTCCACGCGTACGCGTCCCGCCTCGCCCTCGAACTTCGGCACCTGTATAGTTTCCGCCTCCTCAGAGTCGCCGCCGTACCCGGCGCGGGTAACCTCCATCGTGCCGGTCGGTATGTCGAGAGCACGTGGACGGTTGCGCGTACGCTGACGCACCTGTGTTCCTACTGCTGACGCCATGTCTTTTCCCCTTTTTGTTATACTCCGCGAGCGAAGTCGAACGCCGCGTGCAACTCCCTGCGGGTGTCCCTGTGGTCCTGTCTGTAGTAGTCGAACTCATCGAAGTGGTCCGCCAGCACGTGGGCGATGGCGCGGGCCTCCGGCAGCCTGTAGGCGTGTCCGTCAATCGTCTGGTGTGTCGGTGCCGGGGCCTGACCTAGGCTGAGCCACCGCTTGTAGATGGACGTGCTCCGGCCCAGAACGTCCGCCATCTCAACCACCGTGAACGTCAGCACCATCCTGCCCCGCACCGATCGGTTGTTCCCGAACGAGTTTAGGCTTCTCAGGTTCGCCCGCATGGGGTTCACCGTGCCGGTGGTGCCGTGCGCGCGCTTCCTGTAGTTGTCCCGCTGACGCTCCTTGGCCGTCTCGCGAAACTGTACGTCGTTCTTGTACTTCTTCGCCCTGTACGCGCTCCCCCACGAGGGAGGTTTGCTCACTGTGGGCGCGCGTCTCCTCACGCGGGGTGGCCTATTACGCGCTGCCATTCCTCACCTCCGCGCCGGTCGTGGTGTAGTCTGCCAGACGCCCTTGGTAGTAGCGCAAGGACCTGTCACACTGTGAGTCCACGAGGGTCACCCATATCACCGGTTCCTTCTTCCCCTCGTGTGGTCGCCGTATCCTGCCAATGAGTTGGGCGGCGTCTCCGCGAGGGGTGGCATCTATCCCAGCGTCGAGGCGGGGTATGTCGATGCCCTCCTTGATCATTCCATACGTGGCGAAGATTATCTGGCTCTCCCGCTGCACCCTCGACAACGCCGATGGCTTCTGTTTTCTTTTCTTGGCCACGGGCTGCATGCGTCCGTCCGGCTGCTCCACCTTGTCGATGTAGTGCACCTCGTTCGTGAACTGACCCATGGCTGACTGCGGGATGCCCGCCTTCTTACAAAGGGCCATTAGGTGCTGTAAATGTTTCACGGCCTCCGCCACCACAATCGCTTGCCGACCTCCATTATACATCCTAACGACGAGGGCGCAAATCCGCTCGTTGCGACGCTCATCCTTCGCCAGACAACTCATGCGCGCGCCGTGGTTCCTACCCCACAGCTTGTATCGTCCGCAGTCGTACCACACGGTCCAGACCTGCATCGGAAGCGCGGCCTGTTTGCTGGTCACGGCGATGGGTCCGAGGTGGTAGTGGAACACCTTGGCCCCGCTGTCCTTCCTGTACGCCGTGGCGCTCATGCCGAAGCGCACGCGGGCCGGGAATTGGTAGGCCACCTGTGAGAACACCGGGGCTCCTATGCGGTGCACCTCGTCGAAGATCACCGTCCCGAAGCTGTTGTAGAACTCCCGCCCGTACCTGCCGGGTTGGTAGGCTAAACTCTGAAGCATGGCGACCACCACGCTCTTGCCCCTCCAGTCACACGTCCCCCCCTCGACAATGCCGACCCTGCTCGCCGGAAGCCCCAGCTTGTCGCGCGCCTCCCTCACCCACTGGTCCCGCAGCCGGGAGAGGTGCACCACGATACACGTCTTTCTTCCGATCAGCCCCGCGGTTCTCAGCCCGACCACGGTCTTACCCGTGCCGGTGGGGGCCTCCGCGATGAACGTGCGGTACTCGTCCACCGCCGTCATCATGTCCTGCATGAACTGCGCCTGCGCCGCAGGGTCCTTGACCGCAGGGTGGTCCGGCTGTGGGAAGTGCAGCACCGGCCCGAACTCCTCCCCGTCTGAGGTCCTGTCGTCAATTTCCACCTCGGGGAACGCGCGCCTGCCGAACGCCTGTGGTACACCGATCAACCGTCTGGACGGCATGTCCATGAACATGTGTACGGGGTCCCGGCGCTTACCATCCATGCCGGGCCGTGGTCGGTAGGTGAGTTGTTTGCGCAACTCACCCACGTCAACCACAGCCCCATATGGCAGGTACAGCCACCCTTTCAGTATGGCTTTGGTCATGTCGGCTAGAACGGTATCTCGTCGTCGAGGTCCGCCGCCGCTGCGCCTACGGCAGGAGCCACGGGTGCGGCCTCTGCGGGGACGGCGGGGCGTGGCGCATCGGGTGCGGCGTGGCGCTGTATGCCGACCGCGGGAGCCGCCGCTGGTGCCGGTGTTTCGGCGGTCGCGGCAACGGGTGCGGTCGCGGCGACAGGTGCGATCGGTGCGATCGGTGCTGCCGGTGCTGCCGGTGCCGGGTCGTTACCGCCCCACGCGTCGGTCACCTCCGCGGTTCCCCCAGCCGGGGCGACGCCTCCGTATCGCGTACGAAGGTCCTCCCCGGTAGGCCGTTTGAATAGCTGCGCGTAGTCGTACGGGTACCTGTCGGCGTTGGCCTCCTTGAGCACCCGCCCGTCCTGCGAACTCTTTAACTGGGGGTGCGAGAAACTCTCGGCGATCTGCTCCTCGGTGTACGTGGTCACGAACTCGGGGTTGCCGATGTTGTAGGACTGTTGGCTGTCCCTCGTCATCAACAGGTGCGTTCCCCGCAGGTTGCCGTTGCACCGTTCGAGCAGGCGCACGAAGTACCCCTGCTGTTGTGCCTTCACCGCGAGCAACTTCCGACTCCAGTGGACCACCGTCCCGTCCCGCTTGGTGTACGGGCGCAGGTCGATGATGCTCAGGAACATGATGTAGTAGCTTTCCTTCTGGCCCTGTTGCCCGGCGCAGAGGGGGCACGTGTCGTACTCCTTCGGGCAGAGTTCGTGCACGACCTTGCTCCAGTCATTGCCGGGGCCGGGGATGGCGTGCTCGTAGAAGCACGGTCCCAGTTCGTTGTCGAGGATGATGATGTCGCCCTGCGCCCCCACCGGGAGCCAGTACCGGAACGGGGCGTACCCCTGCTCGCGGCGCTGGGCCTGCCGCTCAAGTTCGCGTGCCCTGTGCTGGTTCGCGTCCGCACCCCTGTGCATAAAGCTGTCATCGGGGACCGCCGCTGGTGCCGGTCCACGTCCGGGAGCCGGTGCCGCCACTGTAGGTTGGATCGGGCGCGTGCGTTGACGCACCTGTGTTTCTTCGGTCATGGTTTTCTTCCTTGTTTTTTTTTATATCGCGTTTCCGCGTCTCAAAGCGCGTGGCCTTGGTCAACCACCGCACCCGGAATATACCTCATGCACAGGACTAGCGCAAATCTAGCCCACGTCGAGGTTCCTCACCCCAGTCCTCCTGCGGCGTACTCTGGGCTCCGGCGCGGGCTCGGGCGCGGGCTCGGGACTGCCGCCTAGTGCATCCGCTATGCGCCTGAGAAACTCGGCGTCACCCGGTGCGTCTATGCGACCGTGACCGTGCCCGAGCGCGATGGCGGCGGACAACGCGGGCATGTCCGCCACCCCATCCACAGTTATCTCTAGGGTCAGCGTGGTCGTCGTCCTGCCAACGATGCGCTCGGCCATGTTGCCGTCAATGGTGATGCTGTCTATGTAGTCGTTGTCCATCCTTAGCTCGGCGGTTATCATGTCGTCCCCCCTGCACTGTACATCTGTGTGTCCTTCAGCATCGCCCACACCTCCCCGCGCGTCAACTCGTCGGGGTCGTACCGGTTGATCGGCCACGCCGGGACGTACAGCGGGACGTGGTGCTGTAGCATTCCGATCGCGCCCGCGTCGAAGTCCCTGTTGCCCTCCGGGTCCTCCCTGCCGAACAACCCCGTGTCCCCGCCCTCGTCGTTGTCGAGTAGCAGGTACACCGGCCCGCCCTGCGCCATGATACGCGCCGCCTTCCCGTCCGTCATGGTGCTGCCGAGTAGCGCGCCCACGTCGGCGTACGCCTCCAGTCCCATGTCCACCAAATGCGCGTAGGCGAACAGGCCCTCCACGACCACCAACGGCCTGCTGTCCATCGGCTGGCCGAGCCACCGGTTCTCCCCCAGCACTAGGTGTCGCTTGGGCAGCCCGTGGTAGTCCCTTATCTTCGGTTCCGCGTCGGGCACCACCGACCGGCCAGTGAAGCCGTACAACTCGCTGCCCCTGCCCCGCACCGGGAACACGACGCGACGCTGGTCAGGGTCCCACCCCAGTTCCATCGCCATCGCGGCCGTCTCGTTTACGCCCCGTTGTAACAGGTAGTCTCGGGCCTCCGGCACGTCGAACGCTGGCATGAACATCCCCTCGAATATGCACTCGTCGAGCGGGTCCGGCAGCGGGTCCTCCTGCTGCTCGTGGTGGCGGTACTCCCTGCCACCCAGCGAGTCCATGTCGGCCTTGTCGGCCTCGTGCGCCAGTGACGGGTAGTCGTTCGGCGTCTCCCCCACGTCCGCGCCGTGGTGGTGAAGCAGGCGGACGAGGCTGCTGATCCTGCCGTGATGCTTGCACGTCCAACACATGTACGCGCTGACCCCGTCCGTCTCCGGCTTGACCGCGAAGCTGGGGTGCCTGTCCCGCCCGGCGCGGTGCGTGTACGGCGCGAGCGGACACATGCCGTGAAGCCAGCCGGAGTGCGACGCCGCGAGGTTCTGGACCCCGAGACGCCGCATTATCACGCGCAGTCTGTCGTCTTGCACGAGTTATTTTCCTCCACTACCCGGCATCAGCTTATCCTTGACGCACGCCATAACAGCGTCCTTCCCGAAGGCGGCGACCATAGCGTCCATGTACCCCTCGAAGTACTCTGGCCGCGCCGCAGGCTGTAACTCTGCGGCGGGGGTGCGAGGCTCTGGCACATCCACCACCCCCACCAGTCCGGGAGCCGGGGGGTCCTCATGCACGGGAAGGGTGGACACCAGCCGGTAGAACATGGTTTCCATCGACGTGCCGCCGTTGTGGTACTTCCTCGGGCCGGAGGTCTTGTCGATGCGGAAGTTGCCCTCCGCCATGCCAGCCGTGGCGAGTATGCCGTCGAGGATGCGATGGCGGTCCCACCTGCCGGTGCTCGGGTCGCCCCACCCCATGGACACCAGCATCCCCTTGATGAACTTGTCGTGACACCGCGCGTAGTTGACGGCGATGTTGCACACAGGTGCCATCACTCCCGAGCGCATGACCGCATCTACGTCCATCCCCGCCAAGCGCAAGGACTCACAGTGGTCAAACGATATAGCGCCGACCCTGCCAGCCAAGGGACCGTCCGGCAGGATGACCAGCCCGGCCTCCTGTATAAGACGGTGGTCGTTCGGCATGACGCCGGAGTGGAACTTCTCGATCGCCACCGTCAGGTTCGACATGCACTGGGGGTTCGCCTCGAATATCACGATGTCCAGCGGGTCCACCCCACGCTCCTTGAGCAGAATGCGAACCTCCTCGCCACAGGTGCCCGGCATCAACATTATCTTCATGCCCGGATGGTAGTGGCCTTCGGGCAGAAGACCGTTGACACGGTCGAGCCACATGGCCTCGCGGTGCTCTTGTTTAACAGCGTTGTCCCCCCCGTGTTGATGGCCGGGGTAGGAGCGTGCCCTGTTGCGGCGACCGGTGGTCATCCGGCACTCCCTGAGCCAGCTTTTATCCATCTGTATGTACAGGCCGACGATCTTGCCGTGGTCCATCAACGCCTGAGCCTCGTGAGTGCCAGCTATCAGGGGGAACCTGTTCTTCGAGCACTTCTTGCTCAATATGCTGGTGATCTCGGTCTGCACGTAACGACTCTCCCTGCATTGGGATATGGCACGGTTCACGCTACGATAGTTTTTGTGTCGCCCGCCGCCTATGGTGAGGTTTTGTCCGAAACTCACCCTGCGCCCGCACGCCCCACGAGGGCAAGGAAGCAGGTACATGGCGTAATATTGACCGCAGTCTGCCACCCTCCACGTCGCACCGCCGCTCTTGGTAAACATGTCCCGTAGTTTCTCGGACACCGGACGTGTGCACGGACGATCGTCGTTCCAAAGCTCTACCTTTAGGTTCAAGCTGTCGTTGTTCTTTTGAACAGACAGACGAACCTGACACCGTAGTGCAGCCTCGGACACCGCACCAATATCGTTATCCTTGACTTCGCTCTCTTGAAGCGTCATTGTGTCTTCTCCTGAGGTTGTTGTGGGGTCGTCGGGTTGCATCCGGCGGCCCCACTTTTCATCTAGTACCGTCTTGTGACGGTGACCAGTCGCATCTTGTTGCGAACGCCCAGCCGGTCCCTGTGTCGGCCCAGCCTCTCCCCGACCGCCCAGTAGAACGTCGCGTGCAGGTGGGCCACCCGCTGCTGTACGCGGAAGTACTCCTCGCCCTCATCCTCCGTGTCGAAATCCATCTCGACCTTGCCCTCACCCAGAAGCTCGGACATGGGCCTGTCCCTGTCGCTGTCCCTGATGTTCGTCCCGAGCTTCGCGAGGATGTTCCCCATCAGCGTGCGGCTGCGGTCCTCAAGGACCGCCTGCTCCCGCCACAGGGCGTAGAACATCGCGGCCTCCTCATTGGTGCACTCGCCCACCAGCGTCTCGCCGTA
>SDBV01010675.1_pt1 | contig 12012 bp, 12 predicted proteins | sample 2277081 | NCBI WGS metagenome assembly SDBV01 (sample SAMN10402039, study PRJNA504765) | marine sediment metagenome | isolation source: marine sediment core GS10_PC15, 223 cmbsf | place: Arctic Ocean: Southern Knipovich Ridge | collected 2010 | reverse complement strand
AAAAATAATATAAAAATTACCACTGCTTCCCCATTTATATTTTTAAATTCTATATCCATCTGAAATAGAAATAAATAATACCATAGGCAGTCACCTGTACTTGACGGATTACAATTTTATTTCCAGCGCAGATATGAGGGAAAAAGATAGTTGTCGTTGAGGTACTACATAAGAGGGTTATACAGTGGATTGGATTTATCTGCATCCTAAATTTGAGAGCATTATGATTCCAGAATCTAACTTAAACGTTAGATCCATTCGAATTTACACAAAGAACATCTGGTAAGAATTTCAGGGACTGTTTACATCGATACATCCGATGTGGCGAATACCAAATCAAAAATTTATGTGCAAATAAAGGAGTTGATGGATACTTTATATCCACCTGTATACACTTGAGGTCTTGATTTCGGATATATTTTATCCATAATTTAGTAAAAATAGATTCAAAATTCTAGTCGAAATTGTGTTCGATGTTACACTTGTTTGTAATTAAAAATGGTTCTTCTCCAACTAAATTGGAGAAAACCGAAAAACATTTTGTTTTAAAAAAAGCGGCACCGTTTTTGCATAATACCACTATGTAGCACTTCCGGCCAAAAACTTTCCAAAAATGGCGTACTGAAAACAAAACAGCATCTGTAACTGACTAGAGCTGCTCCCATGCTGTCACGGATCTGAGCCAACTTCGACTTTCGTTCAATTAGCAATAGATTCATCCAAGGATTATTTTAAAAATCTGTTGCCCGGGCATATTGAGAAGGTTGAAAGCCGCATGGGTGAGATTTGCGAAACTATTAACCCTCACTTTCCTGTAAAAATTTACAGCATCGCAGCAAACGTTAACATTTAATTCAATTTTCTACGGATGAAAAATACACGTGCAAAAATAATTTTGATTTTGATCCTTTTAAGTATAATCACCTCATGTACCTACTCGAGATCAATACAGAACCAATCCGGTCAGGCGACCAACCCGGTGTCCTGGATAATTGATTTTTATCGCGGGCCGTTAGATCATCTCTCTGCCGTTAGATACGGTGAATGTCCCATGTATCCTTCCGACTCTGAATACGGGTTACAAAGCATTCAAAAACACGGTATGTTAATTGGATGGATAATGGCGATGGACCGATTAATGCGTTCCGGTCGTGATGAAATCAGATTGGCGCCAAAGATTTTAATTAACGGCAAGTGGAAAAGCTTTGATCCTGTGGAAAGTAACGATTTTTGGTGGAGTGATAAATAAAGCCGATTATATCCAGGAATCGGCAGGAGAAGACCGAGCATCTATTTAGTGCTCGAACGAAAATTAGGATTTCTTGTTTAGATCAAGATAACTTACCGAGGTTTGAAATAATTAAATACCTTTAATTCTTCGAGACTTTCGAACTATTGAAAAACCTTTTATAAACCTTTGCCGCAACCGGGACAAAAGTTATCTTCCTCACCTATCGGTTGGCCGCAATTAGGACAGAATTTCCCTTTTGATTGCTCAGCACCCCGCTTTCCGGACAAAGATCGGCGGGAGGAAATCTGCCATACCAGGACAATGAGTATCATAAGACCGCCGATAGCGATTGCGACAATAGGCCAGCTAATTCCGGAACCAAGGGTTGATCTGTCGGCTATTTCGAGCGTTTGCAAGCTATTACTTTGTTGCGGCAGGCTTTCAACCGACAACTTATCCGTCATCATTTGGTATTCTACATGCATTGAAAAGGGTTGCCCGCCCGGGACAGATTGCACCGGGTAGGTATGGTAGTCGAATCCATCCCCAACCTTTACAATATTTTCAGTCCCGGGGACCGTGCTTAGAAAGCCGGCTGACAGGGGTTGTTGTACCTTGACTTGAAATTTATCAACGGACAGATCTGCTATCCAGGTATAGTCAAAGGAGCGCTGGTCGTTATTGACTGTGTATGGGAAGTAGTACTCCACCCTAAAACGTAAATCGGGTGTAATGAATGTCAGCGTACCGGCCGGATCGATGCTTGAAGAAATATCATCGATCATCTGGTCATCTTTGATAGTCATACGAGCAACCGCGTTGAGTTGGGCGGTTTGCGGTATGGGGAGGGTGACGGAAACAGGTAATTTTGTGTCGTTTGGCAGGGTGCCGGTTAACAAAACCAAGACAGACGCTTTATCATAGTCAGGCCAAAAGTCTATGACGAGTGAGTCGATGGTTGTGGCCATGGTCTGAGCATGGCCTGCGGGCATCGGTGCCAGCAGAAAAAAGATTGCCAAAAAAAATGAAACGCGTTTCATACCACTCTCCTTATGATTCAAAGAAATAACTCCAGGGATACGAGGTTAGCGCAACCTTTACTCCATGGTTGCAAAAGTTGAGGATGGCGCAGATTCCCTGAAGGCAGGATCTCCGCTTCGCTTCAACAAGGCTTTCGAGGATGCTGTTGATTTGTAGTCCCGAAAATCCTTGGGGATACAAGAAATGCAGTATCCCCGGTTTTCCCAACGAGTAAAACATGTTATAAATATGATACTGTTTGCAGATGCCATCTGTGGTCGATATCAGAAACTAATTCAATTATTCTGAAACCGTTGCCGGCGTTCTTTTTAAATCTCTCTTGGCAAATTTTTATACAACCATGGGGTAAGGCTCGCTCAGGTCCTCTGAGAAGGAAAATTCCACCATATCGTTTGAAGAAGAAGCGGTGACCCTTCCCCTATCCGGTTACATTTGATCTATCATCGTAATGCCCCGTCCTTTATTTTTGAAAATAAATAAGTGCTTGTGAAAAATTTTCGCGCATCATTTGGATTTATTCAGTATCTCCTTTCCATACTGTTTCCAGCCCATCATGCCACCTTGTAAATTAAACACCTGAGTATACCCCATACTGACAAGTTTTTCCGCTGCGATGCGGCCCATATGCCCTCCCACACAATATACTACGATTTTACTATCTTTATCACTTGGAAGTTCGCCTTTAAACTTCTCAATGGCATCAAAAGGAATCGTGAGATCGTTTTGAGGAATCTCTCCCGCGTAGGGAACATGAACATTGATGAGAGTGAAATCTTTATCAGGCATCATTTTAACTAATTGATCGGTGGATAGATTTTTATAAACAGCGTTTTCCAGGGACCAGCTAGTCCCTACAAAGGATCCCAAAATACCCAAACCAATTACTATTATCGCGATATAGCGAGTATGACTTGCGAGTTTCATTTATTTTTCTTCCCCGATTATCTGTTGTGTTAGTTTCAATAATGGATCTTAAAATTCAATTTGAAATAATGGAACTGTATTAAAAACCTTCAAAGTGTCTAAAATATGAAGTGAGCTGAAGTTAAGATATTTTACCCATAATTTAATATCAGACAAGCAAAGCGACACCCTAACTTTAGTCACATCAAACTTTTTCAATTTGCGGAAAATCAGGCCCTTTTTGGGACAAACAAAAGCCTACTCCTCAGGGCCAGGCTTCTTTACTGTCATGTGTGTTTTTCATGTCATGTCCTTTCCAATCTATTGGTTCATTTTTATGAGGTGACGAATAAGGCAACGATTAATTTGTTGCGCTTAACGCGAACCCAATAGTTCGTATAAGCAATTAGTATACCACTTAGTGGTAAATTAAAATAATCTTTATCATTTAAGTATGTTATCTATGGGAATAGGGGGTGGTAGAGTTTATTAAAGGAGGGGATGAGATTGAAAAGTGGACAAGAAGTAACCAGTTTCTGTTTGTTGTAGTAAGCCGAGTGGATGAAAAGTATCCATATGGCGAAGGTTAAGACTGCTTATAACTGTTGTTGGACCCCTTTTGGGGTTGCAACCGAACCCGGCATTTCATTTATTATTTTTGCCGATTCAGCTCTTGGAAAGCGATCGCTTATCAACCTCAATTAAAGTAGTCGGAATCGGTATCGCTTATTTTGCTTATTGCCAGTTGGTCGCCTCTTTTAATTTCAATAAATTTTACGGTTTGAGATTGGAGCTTGGAACTTAGGAATTTTAATAGTTTATAGAGAGATTCCGATTCCGTCGAGCAGTGAAAAATATCAAGTGATGCATGTTGGGCTTCCGGATAGGTGTGAATCGCGATATGGGATTCATTGATAATGGATATAACGGTTACACCTATGGGGTCAAATTTATGACTGCTGATATTTAAATAAAATAAGCCACAGGTTTTGAGGCCGTCAATCAGTATGGATTTTATCCGATTTTCGTCATTTAACAGTCCGGGCGCACAGCCACTGAGTTCAGCAATAAGGTGGATACCGGAAGTATTCATTTTAACTGTTTTCCTGATTATATTAAGGGTTCGCGCAGAAATATCTTCTCAGATTTAGCGTTTAGGTTTGGCCGATATTAAAAAATCAAAACCAAAAAAACAGCGAGTATTTTCACAAATATTGCAAGTGGTGCATCGGCCAAAGATGGACGGAACAAGATGCTAAATTGTGAAGTTATTTCTGCGCGTCAAAAGACTTTTAAGTTAGCCTTCAATCCCCATTTTTTTCTTTAAATCCGCCAAAGAATCAGATGCCGCGGCCGAAGTGGACTGTTCAAGCGCTTTGTCGATTTCCGCATCAACACCGACATCGATTGCCGCCATTTCTCCATACGCTGCCGCCAGTGATTCTTCTTCTTGAACTTTATTTTTCATTTTTTCAAGCATGGCAATGGTGCCGGAAGTATCCACCTTGGCAAATTGTTGATTTATTTTGCGCATGGATGCAGCTGTTTTTGCTCTGGCCGTGAGGGTAATTAACTCATTTTCATAGCGCAAAATAGTTTGTTTAATCGACTCCGCTTGTGTTTGAAGCTGATCCGCCATCTCTTTTTGCTTTTGATAATCCCCTTGCAAAGTCGCACCTCTTTCGACAGCTCCTTCTTTTTTGCTCAAAGCTTCCGAAGCCAACCGTTCCGCATCGCCGGACTGCAATTCACCCTTTTGCATTTTTTGTAAGAGCAGCATTGCTTTGCGTTCATAATCTTGAGCTAATTTCTTTTGGTCATCCGCATCTTTTTTCAATCTTATAGCCGTTGCTTTAACGCTTGCAACGGCAGTCATCGCCTGTTGCAAGTCTTTTTTCAAATCCCGGATTCCCTGTTCGGTCATTCTAATGGGGTCTTCAAGCTTATCGACGACCGAATGGGCTTCGGCCTGTCCGATTTTAAACATTCTATGAAATATACTAGCCATTTTATCCTCCTGTATACATTTAATGATTACGACTGTTTTGCATATTCAAGTAATTCGGTACCATTTTCCGCCAAAGCCAAAGACAGGGCCTGAATCGTACCTTCCAATTCATTTAAATCAAGGTTTGTCAACTGCAATGTATCCCTGAAAAAAACATATTTTTCTTCTTCATCCAAAACAAAAGCGCCATGAACCAGCGATCGGTTCATCTGCAGGAGCCGTTTATAGAAAACACTCGTATTTTCCGGCACCTCCATGATAAGTTGTTCTAAGACGACGATGGGTGGCTCACAATCAATAATCAGATTTTTAATACCGTTTTCTTCATCATCAACAACGACCAACTCCTCAGCTTCATTCCCGTTAACAATTTTTAAATCAAGATCAAGTAAGTAGTTTTTGACTTTTATAAAATTCTCAGACATCTTTAGTTCCTCCTTATTTATTATGTTTCATTTCTAGGGGGCTTTTTCTAATTTCTTCATAGGTTCGATTTAACCCCTGACTTAATTTCTTGCAATATGCATACCGTTTGAGAAGATCAGCGGCATTCATATCTGAAAGGTATTTTTATGCGAACTATTAAAAACTTATATAGTCGATTAAACATATTCATTTTAAATCAAATTAAAACCGTTGAACGATTCAATTATGAAGAAAATGAAGGTTTTTTATCTGAAATTACAATTAAGTAATCATCTGATTCAACCTTGTAATCCAGAGGGGGATTAGATGTAACCGGACCGTCTTTATTTTTTTGAACCGCTAAAACGATGCTGCTGTTTGATCGTTTCATTTCAGTAAAAATGTCGATAAAACTTTGACCCTGCATCGACGCGGGTACCGGAATTTTCAAAAGATCATTTCCATAACGAGAACTTAATAGTTCGGACAAAACGTTGGAAATACCGTGATCCAGCGCTGCTCTTGATATCAATTTACTGCTAAATTCGCTGCCGACAATAATTTCATCGGCATTGGCGCGTTCGCAGTGTTGTACGTTTGATGCATTAACGAGCTCAACGATCGAATAAACGTCGGGATTGATCGACTCAACCGTCAAGGTCGATAAAACCGCTTTGGCATCTCGCGCATTGATGTCCAGGCGATCATCGCCTAGAATCAGCACGGTTTTTGCTTTTTCGAGGTTAGCACGCTTCAAAGTTTCTTCCGTTACACCGCCTCGAATGAAGTAGAGGTTATCATCGTCAATCGGTTTGGATTCAATTTCTGCAATCAAAATGATATGTTGTGTGCCCAGTCTGTCATCCAGGCGCAGCTCATGGATGATGTCTTGGGTGCGATAATTCCACTCACAGATGATGAGGTGGTTTTCAAATTCAAATGAATGCATCCCTTTATCTTCTTTCATTTTGCGTGTGATAAAAATACTGGCAATGCTTGCCGTAAACAGACCTAAAATCCCAATGCCGAAAATCATCGTAATGATGCCGACTATCCGACCGCCTGTGGTCACCGGTGAAAGATCCCCATAGCCCACGGTGGTAATGGTAACAAAACTATACCATAAAGCATTGTCCCATGTTATTTTCGGTTCAAGAAACGTTATCCCCAAAGAGCTGAGCAGCACCAAAACAAATAAAATTAAAAGCAACCGATGCAAGTTTTCACGTTGGACAAATTGGGCAAAGCGCCGAATTTCTTTTAACCTTTTCAACCGGCAGGGACCTTTTTTTGTTTATTTGCCGATTGTTTCAAAACCCCTCGGCATTTAGGTTTTTCAATTAAACGTCTGTTTTAAAAATTCCGATGCCAATCTGCTAATAGACATCCCATTTCCCATTTCGATAATAAGAGTAAACCGATAAATTAAGTTCACTGTTGACTGAAATTTCCGTTAACCGATCAAAAAAACCCTTGCCAAAGGAAAGCATCCCGCGCAGGGCTTCCTGGTTCAAATAGCGGGTATCAATCTTATCAAAGCGCAGTTGGGCCAGGTGGTCCTTTAGTTCATCTGAATTAACCTTGGGTGAATTTATTCCCAAGACCCAGCCCCATTCACCCATCGTTGGAATATTATTATGTAAGGCAGTTGCCGGAATTCCGGCAGCGCGCATGGATTTCAAAATTGAGAAAAAAGCGTCTCTGGCAAAAAAAGGACTGGTGGCCTGGGTTACAACCACCCCTTCCCGGCTGAGATGTTGCTTGATTAATTGATAAAATTGCAGTGAATAAAGTCGGGCAAGATCGACACTTTTTGGATCCGGCAGGTCGATAATAATAACATCGAATATTTGATCGGTTCGCTTTAGGTAAATATAAGCATCTTGATTTATAATTTGAACCCGAGGGTCCTTCATCGATCCTGCATTGAGATCGACTAAGATCGGATGACTGGTCCCCAGTTCGGTCATAGCGGGATCAATGTCGACCAGGACGATTTTCTTGACCTGGGGATACTTGAGCACTTCCCGGATCGCTAAACCATCTCCGCCGCCTAAAATCAAAATATTTTCTTTGGCGGCACTCAACGTCATTGCCGGATGAACTAAAGGTTCATGGTAACGTTCTTCATCGTAACTGCTGAATTGTTCATTGCCGTTTAAATAAAGCCAGTAATCGTCTTTCCACTGGGTGACAACAATCATTTGGTACGGTGTTTGCTTTTGAAAGACGACGCGATCACGGTATTTCTGCTGCTCCCCGTAGAGCACGATGGGCTCAGCCAGAAAAGTAAGAATCATGAGTGCCGCCGGAATTAATATCAGGCCAAGAGTAAGTGTCCGTCGATATTTAAACAGGTGGCGGTATTTCAAAAATAAAGTTGCCGCGATAATAAAATTGATGGCGCCCAAAAGGATCGGTGTATAGGTTAAACCCAGGCGGGGGAGTGCAATGAAGGCAAATAATAGTCCGCCCAGCAAAGCGCCGTAATAATCATTTTCCATCACCGAACTGATGTTGGCCCGCAGTTCTTCGAAGGTGCCGTTTAGCCGGATGGCAATTGGAATTTCAAGCCCGATTAGAATCCCGATGATGATGGACAGCAAATAGATTATCGGCGCGATATTGACAATGTAAGCAGATAGCAAATAAGCGGTTACGGCACTGCTGGCACATAGGATGGAAAGCGAAAATTCCACTCCTATAAATGTATCAAAAAGCGGGCCCCGGATGTACTTGCTGAGACGGCTACCGATTCCCATGGCAAAAAGCATAAAAGAAAGGATCAGAGTCCATTGCAACACGGCATTACCTAACAGATAAGTTGCCAGGGTAGCCAAAACATATTCCGACACAATGCCGGCTAAACCGGTTCCGAAAATACAGGCTTTGAGCACAAAACTCTGCCCAAACTTTTCATTTTTTTTTTGGGTTTGCTTTGCAAACAAATGTTGTTGGGATTTTGTTATGATGAATTTCACCCGTAGTTTCAGTAATTTTTTTAATCGTACCTTCGGTTTTAGACCACCCATCCCAGCAGAAACGACGCTGCGATGTATGAAAAGGCTTCAATGGCACCGGCACCCACATTGGGTGTTTTTTGATGGACCAGTTCGGCGGTCAAACTCTCACCCGGAAGTAATATCTTATCGGTAATCAAGCGCAAAACAGGAAGTAATATCAAACCAAATACAACAAAACTGCCAAACTGGATTAGATTAGCCTCCCAGGAAATAAAATCACCGGCCAGGCCGATACGGATTACATTACCTAAGGAAATGAGCATACCGGCAAACGCAACCCCAACCGCTACGTTGTCCTTTTCAATTTCGTCATGAATATCAAAAGGGGTTATTAAATTATAGATTAGACTCGCTAAAATCAAAACAACCTGGCCTAAAACCCAAAATACTCCGGCTGTGATTAAATCGCCCCCTTGTCCGGATATGGCGCCATAGATGATTAGCCCGACGGCAATATGGTTGGCGGCCTGGACAACACCGGTGCCGACGTTACGATCTTCAATTATTTCTTTGGTGGAATCAAATTTATATAAGATGATTTTGTCATTGATATAAGCGGATAAATTGAGCAGAACAATTGCGACGATGCCGTAAAACAGGATATCCAGCAAGTCGTCCAACCAATAGGTAGACGGACCCATTAATACTCCGCCGACGGCAAATACCAGGCCAAGGTAATAACCGACGAGAGCGATCGCAACAGCAAAATTGTCCTTCTGGAGTAATTCTTCCCGTAAAACAAACTTTCGATTTAGTTTGTCATAGATAAATTTTCCGACAAAGAATAAAAAAAACACTGCCACAAGATAAATTAAAGCAGTTACAACTTGGTCAATCGACATGGTGACCTCCGTGTCCTATGATGATTAATCCCAAAATCTTAATTCAATCCGGACTTTTTTTCTATTTAGCAAATCCGCCGGAGCGTCTTCTAAACCCGGACATTTGACTGCGGCGCGCTCTTTGTCTAATTTTTTCACTAAAGCGGGTCTGGCGGGCCGATGCTCTCAATTGGCGGCGCTGAAAAAATGATTTGTTGGTGCTTTTCGTATACGTTCCCCGGGTGCCGAATTGACGCTTAGAACCGTAATAAGGGGAGCCACTGCGGCGAGAACCGCGGTAGGCATTCCAATCTGATCGATATACAGGCCGGTTAAACATGCCGAACATCTGGCTCATTAGTGCATATTTGCCGTAGAATTCCCAGAAAGAGTTACCCCTTGAATCCTGCCGCCAGTTGCCATAGTTGGAATCCCCCACATACTGATACCCGGGGGGGTATTTATCGCTGGAGGTTTCGCCGGTTTTGGATTTTGAAACAATGACCATTCCTAAAAAATTATAATATTTTTCGTATTCCTTCTTGGGCAATTGATACCAATCGGTTTTTCCGCCCTGATATTCAAGCTCTTTTGAGTTCCCGGAAGTATTGCCCACAACGATCTTATAGCGATGAAAATAATCGGTAAAAAAATTTCCTTCTTCTTTCATATCTTCTAAAATAATTGAATACTCGGGGTACTTGCTTAATTGGCGGTTTAGGCGCTCAATAGGAGACGATGGAGCGCAGGCTGTGATTAAAAGTAAAATCGCGAACAACACACCTAATGTAATCTTGTTTTCTCTCATTCGGAATACTCCTTTGGGAGGCGCTGATTACGTCTTTACAATTCTACAATTTGCCGGAATTGCGGGATCTTTATAGAATCCGGAGATACCCACCTCCTGCAATGCAATGAAGCCTTACGATTCCATCTCTAAAATTGTCAGCGCAGTGAATTTTATTTATTCGATTTCCCCGGGCAAAATACTAGTAAACTGGTACTCTTCAACGGAGTAGCCGGCCGCGGCTTCAAATTCAGTTTCGGCCCACTGCTCGATGGTCACAAAATTCTGATCCTCCTCATCTATGAATTCCCAATAAACAAACTCCTTATCCGCGTTGTCCTGTTTTTGTAAGCGTCCGGTGCCTGATTCATCCAAATAATAGGATTTTGCCTTATAAATGATATGTTCGGGCGGATCGTCGTGTGCGATGATATGCTTGCGAATGTCACCTTCAATGGCACCAATTGGAATTTTTTTCGAAAGAGTCCATATGACCTCGTCCTCTTGCGCACGTTCTAAAAACCATTTGTCGTGGCCTGAAGTCAGTTCCCATTCGTCAGTCACGTATCCTTCACCATAATCATAGCGGCAAGCCCCGGTGACCTGCCAGGATTGCATATCGAAATCCACCAAAAACCCAATCCGCAGCTTGGATAATTCAAGGTCCTTGAGAGGGTCGAATTCTTCTTTTTTCTTAAACCAGTCTTTTAATGCCATGATTTATCATTTCGTTTGGTTATCATTTTTCATAAAAACGGTGTTTTGTTGGATTTAACGAGCGTCCACAATAATAGAAAGCAATGATCAAAACATATGGTACTTTACTGCTGTCTGGTTACGATTTTTTTAAATACAACTTAACTATTTGTAAACACAATGAATATTCACAAATTTCAAAAACATCGGTTTGAATTTGTGATAGGCCTGATTTCGTGGTTTTTTCATTAAAAAGATGCAAAAGGTGCCTCACCATGAACCCGGGCCAAACAGTTTTTTCCAGGTAATCAATTTTATATCGAAGAAAAAATTTCGTCAACGTGTAAATCGTTATACCGGTAATCAGGGCATACGATCTTTCATATGCTGCAATCAGTCTTTATCCATGGCTTTGCGCGACCGGCCGAGCGACCGCGAACCCTAAGTGCTGCCTGACGGCCATGGGAGAGAAGCGTTACCTAAAGTAGTACCTGAACGAAAACTGTCTTTTTCACCCATATCTGCATTGGATATAAAACTGTAATCCGTTAGAAACAGGCGTATGTCTGCGGTAAAAATTTTATCCCGCCTTGATCCGAACAAAAAATTCTAGTTTTCGTTCAGGCATTGAGTAATGGCGAAAACTATCCAAATAATCGATCGATCTTACTCTGAATTTCCGTAACGGTTGCCCCTTGAGCGTACATTCGAGACGCTAACAGCGCCTCATCCATACAGATCCCTCAGGTGGATGCGTGGGTACCGACGTAACAACTCAGCAGGTTTTTGTGCCCGTGATTTTCTCGGCACCGACAATAACAATAGAGCCCGTCCAGCACTTGGGGGATATCGCGAGCGACCTGATACGCTTTAGCGACCTTCCCTAAAAACCTTTGGGGTGATAGCGTTGGGTTCGACTCTCTGAACTGATAATTTCCTTTTTCCAGTTGGGCGCGCTCCGGATAGGGTTTTAAGGATGTTTTTTTCTGATACAAAAAATAGCCCCCGGTAAGGACCAATCCCAGCCCAATCGCTAATGCGATAAAAGTGATTTTAGCGCTCTTTTTAGGCTTTGGTACGGTTTGTTTCGGGCCGGC
>SDBV01010674.1_pt1 | contig 12013 bp, 6 predicted proteins | sample 2277081 | NCBI WGS metagenome assembly SDBV01 (sample SAMN10402039, study PRJNA504765) | marine sediment metagenome | isolation source: marine sediment core GS10_PC15, 223 cmbsf | place: Arctic Ocean: Southern Knipovich Ridge | collected 2010 | reverse complement strand
CATCGGCGGGCAGGCCGACCGAAAAAAGGCCGTATATTCTGGAGCGGTGGAGGAGACGTTCGGTCATCGCCACTTTACCCCGGCAATCCCAGACAATCGGAAAAAAGCCATCGCCGGAAGCCTTTCCTTCCAGGGGCGCCACCAGAAAATCCCTTTTATCCCCTTTCGGCCGGCTGCCGGCTGCCGCCTGTACTTCCTCTCGCAGCCGGCATTCCAGCTCCTCAGACATTGCGCTCGCTCCCGTGCCTGAGAACACGGCCGGCTCTCCCCATTCACCCAGCAGAACGACGCAGGCTTCTTCATAACATCCATGGCCGGCCAGCTTCTCGCAGACATTGCGCAGAAATGCGTTGCAGTCGCTTTCTCCCCTGCGTAGCGGATCCGTCTCTCGCAGCACGCTCAGCACGGCGTTTCTATGTTCCAGTTGCGCATTGGCTCTCTCCAGACAGGCCTTGTGTCTCTCCGCGCTCAGGATTCGATCCCGCGTTGCCGCCGTTGCTTTTTTGTGTATCTCGATCATCTTTAACGCCGTCATCGCGTCCGCCTTGCAGTTTTTCGGAACTTCTCGCCGCCTAATGCAGGCCGGTTAAGCGGCAAAACCACCACCGATCTCTTTAGCAGGAGCTCGAACGAACGTGCGGTTTGCTTACGCACAGTATGCCTGAAATACGTTTGAAAGAACGGGAGATCGTAAAAGACGGGATTTCCCTGCCCGTGTCTTCAACACCGATCCCCCGTTCGTAACCTGGCGCGACTCCCTTTAGTACTCTTCGAAATCGCTGTCCAGCGGATCGTCTTTTTTGCCTGCTTTGGCCTTCTCTTCGTGGCCGTCCGAGCTCTTTGCCGTTCCAACGGCGATTTTCTTTTCGTCGGACCCGGCCTCAGCTTGAATATCGGGCTTTTTTTCAACGAGCAAATTTGCGCCGGCCTTCTTTTCTTGAACTCCTGAGGGCAGCATCTGTCTCCGCTTGCCGTTGCCCCCCCCCTCGAGCTTGAAGAACGCGATCGTGGTCTGCAGCTGCTCCGCCTGGCTCGCCAGCTCTTCGCTGGTAGAGGCCATCTCCTCCGAGGCCGAGGCGTTCTGCTGGATCACCTGATCCAGCTGCATGATCGCCTTGTTGATCTGGTCGGTCCCCGAGTTCTGCTCCCCGCTCGCCGCGCTGATCTCCTGCACCAGCTCCGCCGTCTTCTGGATGTCGGGCACCAGCTGCTTGAGCATCTCACCCGCCTTCTCCGACACTTCCACGGTGGATGAGGAAAGCTGGCTAATCTCTCCCGCGGCTACCGCGCTCCTCTCGGCCAGCTTCCTCACCTCGGCCGCCACCACCGCGAAGCCTTTGCCGTGCTCCCCGGCCCGCGCCGCCTCGATCGCCGCGTTCAGCGCCAGCAGGTTCGTGTTGCGCGCTATCTCCTCGATGATCGAGATCTTGCCGGCTATGTCTTTCATGGCCGTTACCGCTTCCACCACGGCCTCGCCGCTCTCCTGCGCGTCTTTGGCCGCTTTGGCCGCGATCTTCTCCGTCTCCAGCGCGTTGTCAGAGTTCTGCCTGATGTTCGAGCTCATCTGCTCCATCGAAGACGACACCTCCTCGGCCGATGCCGCCTGCTCCGTGGCCCCCTGCGACATCTGCTGCGCGGTCGAGCTCAGCTGCTGGCTGCCGGATGCTATGAAGCCGCCGGCGGCCTGCACGTTGGTTACGACTCTCTGCAGCTGCTCGGTCATCTCCTTCATGGCCGCATATACGCCCCGGTTGCTCTTTCTGTCGTTGTCGAAGCTTAACGTCAGATCACCCCGGGCAATGCTCTGGGCCACGTCGGCGATGATGGTCGGGTCCTTCCCCAGCTGCTTCAGCACGCCGCCCGCTGTGAGCAGGGCGATAAAAATAACTGCCACGGCAATGACAACGCCCACTATCAGGATGGTCGTAATCACGGCGTTGACCGGCGCCCTGACCTCCGCCTCGTCGATCTCCGCCAGCAGGGCCCACGATACTCCGGGCAGCTTAATCGGGGTATAGGCCGAAAGCACGGGGTTGCCGTTGTAGTCAATGATTACCCTGGCATCCGTATCTCCGCTCAAAGCCGCGCGGCTGCCCTCGGTGTCCACGCTACCCTTCTGCGGGTTGGCGAAAGAGGCCTTGACCGTGTGGTTGACCTGGTCGAGAAAGGAGTCGGACCGCATCAGCTTGTCGCTTCCCACCAGGTAGCTCTCGCCGGTTCGGCCCATGCCGGTCCGCTCCTGCATGATGGAGTTGATCCCCTCCAGGGGCAGCTGCAGCGCGATGATCAGCTCCGCCTCTCCCGCGTGCACCACGGGCTGAGCGATGAAGGCCGCCGGCTCTCCGGCCGAAGGCTCGTAGGGCTCGAAGTCTTCGAAACCGAACGTCTTGGTCTCGATGACGTGCTTAGTCAGCTTGCCCAGGCCCGAATTGCTGTACTTGCCTGAAACCATGTTGGTGTGGTTGTCAGACTCGTTGGCCACGGTGTAGAACACATACCCGTCGGGGTTTATCAGGAACAGGTCGTAGTAGCCGTAGAGCTCGACATATTTGGCGAAAAAGTAGTTTCCTTCCTGATCCTTGGGGCAGAAGGCCTCGGCCACGTCGATCTCGGCCAGGACGGCCCACCTGACGCCGCCGATGTCCACCGGCGCGTAGGCCGAGAGCACCGGGTTGCCGTTGTAGTCGATGATCACGCCTGCGCCGGTTTTACCCCCCAGGGCCAGCCGGGTGGCTTCGGTTTCGGCCCTGCCCTTGACCGGGTCGGCGAACGACGCGGTCACCGAGTGATGCTCGGGGTCCAGGTAGGAGTCGGAGCGCATTAGAGAGTCAGCACCGACAAGGTAGGCCTCGCCGGTCTCGCCCATTCCGGACCGCTCCCCCATGATCGCGTCAATGCCTTCAATCGATATCTGCAGCGCCACCACCCCGATAACACGGCCGTTCTCCTTGATGGGGGCGGCCACGAACTGGGCCGGGATGCCAGCTGAAGGCTCGTAGGGCTTGGTATCCGAAAGCGCCGCGCGGCCCTCTTTGGCCGCTATCAGCCACACATCACGTAAAGACGACTCTATCTGCGAAGCTCGTACGCCAAAATCCGCCTCCTTGGTAACCGTGAAACTAACATCGCCGTAGGTGGCGTCCATCAGGAACAGGTCGTAGTAGCCATACTGCTCCATGTAGAACTTCAGGTTGTCGAAGTAGCGGTTGTGCACCGCGCGGTAGCCGCCCGGGGCGTCATATTTCTCGCCCGTGTGGCCCTTGTAATTGCCCTGCCTGACGCCCCCGCCGGCGTTGAAGGCCTTGTGCATGTCCTTGTAGGCCCGGCGGGTGAAGGGGCTGTCGGCCAGCACCATGACGTCGCCCTGGCGCTCGGCGAAGAAACGCTCGATCTGGCTCTTCTTGCTCGCCCGTATGGCTACCAGCTTGGCGAAGGCCTCGCTGCGCAGCGTGCTCACCGTCTCCACCAGCACGCCCATGTCGCCCTCCCGCTCGCTGAAGTAGCGATCGATCTGGGCCTTCTTGATCTCGCGCACGGCTGTGAGCTGGTTGTAGGCCTGCTTCATCAGCGCGTTGGTGGACAGGATGCTGCTCCACACTCCCACCAGCGCCAGGGGCATGATCCCCACCGTCAGAAAGAGCAGGATCAGTTTCGGTTTCAGTTTGATGCTGCCTGTCTTGAGCATTTTCTTACCTCCTATAGGTTTACTTGAGAATTATTCTTCAAGCATTTACTCGCTTTTTTAGCATAGCCTTCACGAAAATCGCGCAGCCACAGCGCCCTGCCCGTTTTTTACAGCGGCGGCCCCGCCGTTCCCCCGATGCAGGTACACAACGACGCTGTGGCCGTCGCCCTTGAACCGCAGCCTGCCCGCGAGGCCGTTAGCGAGCGGGCAGCCATTCTTCCGCGCGTTACGGTGGCCTGTCCCGTCCGCAAGCCGCGTTTCGAGCCGCCCATAATCAAATCCGCAACCCTCGCCTTGCGCCACGATTTTGAAACGTCTTCTCCCTCGATATTTGATCCGGAAGAAAATTCTCCCTCCGGCAATGTCTCTATCTCCGTATTCTATGGCATTGAGCAGCAGCTCCCGCGTAACGGCAATCAGGCGCGCTGCGTCAAAGGGCGTCATCTCTTTCGAAAAGCCTCCCACCTCGTGAAACACCCGCGGGAGATTGTAGAGGTTGGGGCACAATACCATTTTGATTTCGTTGCTGTTTCTTTGCGTTACGTTTACCATAAGCCGGTAACTATAAAGCAATATCTGTGCCATTCGGCGTCAAGGCCCGCGAAGGCGGAATATCATCTTGGGGCAAGGGGTTAGGCTATCGGCAAAAAACAAAACATCCCAAATTAGTTCTTAACTGAGTGTAGTACATAAAATGTAAGCCCGTGATTCGGGCTGTCCCGCAGCCCCTTGTAATAAGCTCTACCGATCTTAAGTGCTATATGTTGTATTATTTCTACGTTCAACAATACAATATGTGGCGCCCGCCTACCTATGAGGCGTTGTGGGATAATCTGGATGATATCAAATTCTTGGTTCAAAAAGAAGGTTAGCAGAAAATCTGAAGATTTGTGTGGGACAATTCATTTCTTCCGAGCCCCTTATACGCGAAATCGGCTGAGCCCTTCGGCTTCTTTATATGCTTACAACTTTTGTCCCAATCCGCAGCCCAACGCTTCGGTAATTATTTCCGGAACAAAGAATTATGCGAATCGGACGCAAGTTGTAGCAAAGACAAAAGTTGTAGGCCTTTAACCTCCCTCTATGAGAAGCCGGCGGCGATTCAACGATACAGAGAAGCGCAGCCGAAAACCTTCGGGCCGGTCGAGCGAGCGGCTCTTCCTTTTTGAGCGAATCCTTGGAACCAATGCAGCGTATGGCCTATAATAAATAGCGTCTGAAGCGGACACGATAGGGAAGAGGGGAGTGTAATCCCGGATGATGATTCGGCACAACAAGGTGCTTCTGTTCTTGATCTCGATCGTCCTTTCGGTAGCGCTGGCGACGGCCACAGCCTGCCGGCGCCAACCTAAAGAAGATTTCGTGAAAACAACTTTTTCCGGGTTGCTGAGAATCAGACAAGAAAAGAAGCGCGAAGTAATCGAATATTTCAACGATATAGAGTCTCTTGCCTTCGGTATCAAAGACGACGCCGTAATGAAGGGCTATTTCAATCAAATCAAGAATAACGGCTACAGGGCGGCGAGAGAACTGGAAAGTCGGATAGATAATTACTATATAGAAAGGTATGCCAATTTCTATGACATTCTCTTCATTGATTCTACCGGATATGTGTTTCACTCAATAAAGAAGGAATCCGATTACCGCCGGAACATATTCGACGATGAATTAGCCGCAACAAGACTGGAGCGGGCGATCAACGAACACAATACCGCCGCTTTTGCAGACTACGAATACTACAGGCCTTCGGAGGAGCCCGCGGCCTTTTTCTGCATTCCAATTACAGATGATTCAGGTGACACGGGATCGTTCGTTCTACAGTGCCCCATCAACACAATAAACGCAATACTCACCGGAGGCGAAGAGCTAGGCCGTACTGGGGAAGTCTATCTCGTCAACCAGGACAAATTGATGCTGTCCGATTCGCGTTTTATCGGGGACAGCACCATTTTGAAGCTGCGGGTCGACACCCGTGCGGTAAGGGAAGCGTTGCGGAATACCAGCGGAGAAGAGATAATCGAAGATTATCGCGGCGTCAGAGTCTTCAGCTCGTTCGAGAAGTTCAACGTGTTCGGGACGTGGTGGATAATCATTGCCGAAATCGACGAAGACGAAGTAATAACGGAGCATTACAAAAGGCACAGAAAGTACTTCCAAAAAAGAATCTTCCGCTACCTCGCCGATGTGCCCCGCGTCAACAAGCCGAAAACGGCCATAACAGGAAGCAAAAGGGTGGATGTGAACGAATTCGGAAAGGCTTTGCCCGGAACGGCCCTTGAGACTTACGGGATATCGACCTGCACAGGCATTGCCGTATTGCTGCCGTATGAGTTCGGTTATCTGGCTCACATATCGCCGGCTGACGAGATATACATTTCCTCTGTAATCCAAAGGTTGTTCCTTGGAAGCAACGCCACGAATTTTCTGGATGAATTGGTGCGGAGAATATTATACTACAATCTGCTTCCCTGCGAGGTAAGAAAACTGCAATTCTTTCTCGCCGCGCCTGACAACAGGAGCTTCGGAAAAGCAGTCGATTCGATCCTTGGATACGGAGTAGAGCTTTCAAGTATTACACTGTTCCATAACCCCAGAGCGCAGTCGGCCAACATGCTGCTCGATCTCAGGAATAACGTCGTCGAGGTCTACTGGAGCGAAGAGGGAACGGTGTCTATGGAGAAGTCTGGAGATACCGAGAATATGGGGCAGCTCGTGAAAAGGCTGATTGACTATGAAGACTGAGAGACGGATTCGATATTCAGCTTGTTCAAAAAAGCGAGATCCGAATACAAGCCGGCCGGGATTACCTCTTTGCTCGCGCAAAGCGCTTGCTCAAAGCTTGCTGCGAAATTCCCAAAAGCTGCGCGGCCACCTATTGATTGCCGCTTGAACGCTGGAGAGCTTCTTTTATGAGAAGATTGCTAACTTCTTTGAGCGTGGGCAGGAATTCCGGAAAGACCAGTGCGGATAGCGGGCTCTTTTTTCTTACCGATCTGCTTTTCTTACCGATAACCGCCTTAAAATGCTCTAAAGAAAGCGTTCCACTTTTATGCCGGCTGACCGCGTCGTATATCAAAGATTTCAGCTCCCTGACGTTCCCCGGAAAATAGTACGTGGCGAGGAGTGTATACAGCTCTTTCGGAGGAGTCGGCTTTTTCTTGCCGAACTCCCGCGCGGCCGTGGAAAGAAAATGATCGATCAACAAGAGGAGATCGTCGATTCGTTCTCGGAGAGGCGGAACGTTTACCTCGTGTACTGAAAGCCGGTAATAAAGGTCCTTGCGGAACTGGCCGTTTGCCACCAGATCATCAAGGTTTCTGTTGGTAGCCACGATAATTTTTGATCTGCAGCGTTTTGCCATATCAGATCCGAGGGGATAGTATTCCCGCGTTTCCATAAGCCGCAGCAGCTTGACCTGCGAGGGGATACTCAGATCTCCGATTTCATCCAGAAAAAGCGTCCCTTCCGAAGCTTTTTCCACCAGACCTTTTCGCGGCTGTTTGGCATCCGTAAAGGCGCCCGGCTTGTGACCGAATAGGGTATCGGTGAATACGGCCTCGTCAAATCCCGCGATGTTGGCGATAACGTACTCGCCCCGCCTTCCGCTCAATATATGTATTGCCCGCGCTATAAGCTCTTTGCCGACGCCGGTTTCGCCCGTTATAAGCACTGTTTGCAGTGTTTTAGCAATCGCTTCGACGTATAAAAAAACAGAGCGCATTTTACTGCCGCTGGCGGCAATTATGTCTGCAAAAGCCTCGGGATTCTCGATATCATCGGAAAAAAGGCGCCTTTTGAGATCTCTGTTTTCCCTCTGCAGCTGCCTGTTCTCAATAGCCCTTTTGACCCCGCTAATAAGCCTGTTTTTTTCGACGGCCTTGATCATATAGTCAAAGGCCCCAGCTTTCATGCACTCCACAGCCGTCGCTACGTCGTTAGTCCCCGTTACGATAATAACCGGCATATCCGGATATTCAGCATAGATTCGCGCAAGCAACTCTTCCCCGGAAACAAAGGGCATGCTGAGATCAAGCAGTATCAGCTCGGCTTCTTTCTTTGCGAGTATTCGCATTACTTGACGGCTGTCAGCACATGAAACGGTATTGTTTATGCCCACCGACTCGAGGGCAATACTCCAGCTTTCCAAAATAGGCTTTTCATCGTCCACCAACAAAACGGGATTTTCAGGATATAAGAAACTCGGCATATTCTATTCCCCCTAAAGTAAAACTATCGCAACTGCAAAAAAAAACATCCCCTATCAGGTCGTAATCCACAACGAAAAACGCAATGATGATAAATCCTGCGTCGACGATACCGAAAGGAACAAAGCGGGAATTGGAGCGCGCTTTTGCTATTGCAGGCTTTGTCATGCCGGTCTCCTCGAGCTTCTTATACTTATGCAGCTTAAGCTTAAGTTAATGATACGCGAAATGCCAATGAATCGAGCCTTCAGTCCCCCAGGGAAGAGAACCTGGATCGACGGTATCCGCAATTTAATGCGGCGATAAAGGCGGCCCGGGCCGGCGGCACGGAAGCCTTCGCGCTTGATGTCTCTATAGCGAAGGAGGTTCTGGAGCCTTCGCAAATAGCCAAGATCCCGAAGGCGTCGCAGTTTATGATGGGTGTAATACATGTCAGGGGCAGTGTCATCCCTGTTGTCAACATGCGCACAAAGTTGGGCATGCCTGAAGCCAAAAGGACGATTGACACCTGCGTCATTGTGGTGGAGCTCGTGTCGAACAATGAGACGATGGTGTTCGGCGCCTTGGTAGACTCCGTGCAAGAAGTTATCGACCTGGCGCCGGAGCAGGTTGAGCCACCGCCCGCCATGGGCATCGCTATGGACACAGCCTTCGTAAAAGGCATCGGCAAGCGCGGAGAGCAGTTTATCATCATAATCGATAACAATGCGGTTTTTAGCACCGAGGATCTCTCTCTGGCTCAGGAGACTGAGAAGGAGCGAGGGGGCTAAGCCAAAGGCGCTGAATACTAACACAAGGTTTTCGATCTGCACAGTTGGTTTGCGAGCGTGCCGTGGGGCAGGATACTATAAAGCCAGAGCCGAATTGCTCAGAGAGATAGTTGAGCTGCTCGAAAGGTTCGCCGATCTCGAAAACGCCGAGAGAGAGTGCAAACAGTCCAAGCAAGCGCCGGTCCGTACGAAAGAGGATTGGGAGAAATCGAGCTGGCAGCTTGGGCTACAACGTGCCAGTCACTAACAGCAGTTTAGAGGCCAAGAGGATATTCAAGGCGGCCCTGACCGTTTTGACGTCATTATTACCGACATGACCATGCCGGAGCCGATCGGAATCGAGCCGGCTGCGGAAGCGCTCAAATTTCGTCCGCGAATGCCTGTTATCCTGTGTACAGGCCTTCGTGGTTATGGGCATCCGGGAATATGTGAAAAAACCCTTTACGTGTCAAGAAATGGCAAAGGCTATTTGGCGAACCATAGAGGCATAAGCACGCTCTCGAGCTGTTTAGCTCTTGGCGGCAGGCAGCCTCAGGATAACTGTGGTACCCTTGCCCGGCGCCGATCTATACTCAAGCCGGCCCCCGTGCTCCTCAGCTATCACGTTCGATATGGACAATCCCAGCCCGGTCCCACCGGAAGCCCGCTTGGTCGTGAAAAACGGGTCCTTAATCCTCCTCAAATCCTCCTCGCTTATCCCCAGCCCCTCGTCCTCCACCACCACCAGCACACTCCCCGTACCCTCATCATAGCGCGTGCGCACCCATACCTCCTTCTCCCTGCTCGAAAGCGCCTGACACGCATTCTCTATCAGATTGATCACCACCTGCTCGAGCCTCTGAAAGCTGCCCCTCACCCGCGGCAAATCCCGCCCCAAATCCACCTCAAACCTATTCGTCGCCCTCATGATGAAGCTCCCCGTTAGCGTCACCGTGGACCTGACCACCGCGTTTATCTCCACCTCTCCTATGATCCCGTAGTCCTCCCGCCGCGAAAAGTTCTTCAGATCGCTCACAATCCCGTCTATCCGCTGCGCTCCTTCCACTATAAACCCCACAAACCGCGACACCTTGTCCCGCATCCTCTCGTAGCTCACTCCCCCCACCAGAAAATCCCCGTTCTTCTCATAGTACTCATCCAGCACCGGCAGCACACTGCGCCACGTTTCACCTATTAACTCCGCTCCGCTCATGATAATCTGATTGGGATTGTTGATCTCATGCGCGACCCCGGCTACCAGCACTCCCAGAGAGGCCAGCTTGTCCGCCTGGATGAGCTGCTGCCGGTGCACTCTGGCCTCTTCCTCAGCCTTTTTCTTCTCAGTGATATCGATGAGCGTGACCATCAAAGCTCTTCTGCCGTCGTACAGTATAGCCTTGCTGTATATGTCGATCCATTTTATAGCTCCGCCTCTGGCAACGACTCGAAGCTCGACATGCTTTGCCGCGTCACTATCGACAAACTCCATTTCATATTGTTCTCTCGCAAAAGCCTGGTCCTCGGCATATACCAATTTGAAAAACCAATCCGCTTCCCAGCCCAGCATCTCTTCTACAGAATATTCGACAATCTCAGAAAGCGCCTCATTAGCATACTTCACCTGCCCCTCCTGGAGGATTGTGATACCTAACTGCGATTGCTCGGAAAAGGTCCGGAACCTCTCCTCCGATTCCTTTAAAATCCCCTCCGTCTGCTTGCGCTCGGTGATGTCACTACCATAGATATATAACGACCTGGTTGATACATCCTTTTTGATTGTAAACAGGAACGCTTTTACACCAATGGTCTCCTCAAACTGAAAAAGCTCGGTATCGGACAATCCATCAAATACGGATCGCCTGTTTTCTGTGAAAAGACTAGGCAGCGGTTCACCGTTTATGTCATGACCAAACACTTCCTTTGCCGCAGGGTTGCACAAGACCACTGTGCTATCCATATTTGCTTGAAAAACAGGTGCTGGATTATTCATGACAAAAGCAGCCTGCTTTTTTAATTTCTCTTCCGTCCGCTTGCGCTCGGTGATGTCCGTATGGATTGAAACTAAGACTTTTCCATATTCAGAATGATCGAAAACAGATACACTCGCATAGCACCAAAAGGATGTGCCATCTTTCTTAATGTTGTTTATTTCTCCTCGCCAATAACCCTGTTTAGCGATGCGCCCCATGATTTCCTTTGCTATTTCTTCGGGATCTCTGTCCATAGGGGCATTGACAATGGAAACATGCCGCCCGACCATTTCATCAGGACCATAGCCGAATATTCTCTCAGATCTCGGGTTCGTGTAGACAATCACACCATCACTGGCTCGAATCAAATAAACGCCTTCGCTCATATTCTTTACAATTTCACTATGAAACTTCAGTTCGGCCGTTCGTTCTTCGACCCTTGCTTCCAGTTCATCGTGCGCTTTCTGAAGGGCTTCTTCTGCTTGCTTCTGTTCGCTGATATCTCGAGAAATACCGGCCAAACCGACAATTTCTCCTTTTCTTCTTACTGGGACCATGCTGAAATAGATAGGGAATTCATAGCCTTCTCTGTGTTTCACGTCGAGCTCGCCATGCACGTTTTGGCCGGATAAAACCTTTCCCACCCACTTTTGTGCTGTGGGTAACCACTCCTCTGACACTAACACGCTGAAGTTCCTTCCTATGATCTCTTCCCGTTCATAACCATACATCCTGACCCCAGCACGGTTCATGAAAACCACATTACCTTCTGTATCGAATTGATATATGGTATCAACGGATGTTTCGGTTATTAGCCTATACTTCTCTTCGCTTTCCCGCAGCTCATCTTCCATCCGTTTGCGCTTGGTGATATCATGCCAGATTCCGAACAGATGGTCTTTCCCACCTAGAGAAACAAAGCTGACCTTCACCAAGATGTCGTGGATATCACCATTTTTTGCCCTGTGCTGTGTTTCGAAAGTATCCTCTCCGCCCTGTTTCAGCGTTCTCGCGTGCCTTTCAACTTCCTCTGGAGATTCGGCGACCTCGAGATCCTGTACCCTCAAACGCAGGAACTCCTCGCGAGTATAGCCCAGATTCTGACAAGCATGATCATTGCAGTCTACCAATAATTGGGTCTCGGCTTCAATAAGGACGACAGAGTCCGCTGCGTGTTCAAACAAAATGCGGAACCTCTCTTCTGATTCTCTCAACGTCTCCTCTGCTTGCTTGCGTTCGGTGATGTCAAGATTAATCCCAACCCATTTCTTTATTTTCCCGGTTTCATCTTTTATAGGTCTTCCTATCGCTAGTACATTTCTGTATAATCCGTCTTTTTGTTTGAAACGGTGTTCCCTTTCAAAGTTCTCGCCAGTGTTGACACAATGTAACCAGTGTTCTTTA
>SDBV01010673.1_pt1 | contig 12013 bp, 7 predicted proteins | sample 2277081 | NCBI WGS metagenome assembly SDBV01 (sample SAMN10402039, study PRJNA504765) | marine sediment metagenome | isolation source: marine sediment core GS10_PC15, 223 cmbsf | place: Arctic Ocean: Southern Knipovich Ridge | collected 2010 | reverse complement strand
GAGCCGGGCCGCGTCCTGGCTGTTCATCCAGACCTTGTTCTCAGGCTGGATGGAGATGTTGGACCAGTAGTTGGAGATGGTGCGCGAGTGCCCGCCGAAGATCTCCTTGTACGTGATCAGCTGGAAGTCATATCCGGCGTCATCCACCACCTGGCCGTCCGAGCCCGTGGGTGGCTCATAAATGGGCAGGCCGGAGAAGGGCTGTCCGGTGATCGAGTTGTGCGCCTCGGCGACCTTCTCCGAGAAGAAGCCGACCATCTTGCCGAACCTGTGGCCGAGGAAGTCGCCCTTGTAGGCGCCTGAGAAGTCCTCGTAGCGGCCGCCCCGGTTCAGCACGTGCACGACCCTGGGCCATTCGCCGGGCGCCACAGCTCGCTGCCACCGCGCGGGGTCATACACGCTCGTGGGGAGGTGCCGGCGGGCCTTCAGGAACAGCTCCATCTCGCGGGGATCCGCGTCCGGGACCGGGTCATCCTCCTTGTCGCCCATGGCGATGTTGGCGACGGCCTTCAGGTAGTAATCCTCGGGCCGGTCGAAGTTCATCCCGGGGCCAAACCCGTCCTTCCCGGCCCCGGACAGCCCCAGCCGCTTGGCCACGGCCATCATGTACGTCTCCATGCAGACGGGCAGTTCCTCGCCGTCGACGTTTACGATCTCGGTCAGGGGAGCCACGATCGGCTGCCGCACCTTGCTGGTGGCGGTCTGCACGTCCGGTGTGACGTGGGGCGTCCCCCACCGCTCCATGTAGGTGAGGTCGGGGATGATGTAGTCCGCGTACATGCTGGTCTCCCCGATCACCACGTCGGAGGCCACCAGCAGCGGGATCTTCTTCGTGTCCTGCAGGATGTCCACGGTGCTCTGAGTGCCGGCCGGGATCGACAGGGCCGGCGTGCCCTTGTGCAGGAAGACGATCTTTGTGGGGTATGGATAGCCTTCGGCCGCGCTCGGCAGAACCTCGTTGTAGACCCCGCTGCTGAACGGGTAGAACGGCCGGTTGGCCGGGTATCCACTCTCCCTGAACAGGGTCGTGTCCTCGTAGTGCCAGCCTTCCCGGCTCTGCGGCATCCCGAACTTGGTCAGCTTCCCCGGATGCATCTTCGGGAAGTCGTACGGGTTGCCCGGCTTGCCGCCGAACTCATGCCAGTGGCCGCCGCCCACGCTCATCCCGCCGGCCCAGTCGACGTTGCCGATAAGGTAGTTCAGGCTCTGGATCGCCTGGCTCGTGTAGTAGCCGTTCGTGTGCTGGCAGGCCCCGCGGTAGGCGTCGATGGCAGCCTTCTTGCCGTGGCTGGTGAACTCGTCCGCGACCGCCTTGATGTCCCGCTCCCGAACGCCCGTGAGCTCTGCCCACTCGGCCATGGATCGCTCCATGGCGAGCTCTTTCAGCAGCAGCAGAGACGTCTTGGCCTGGACACCGCCCACGGTGGCTTCGACGAACAGGTCCCCGTGGGCCGGGGTGTCCGCCTCTTCGGGCGTCACCGCGGCCAGCTCGCCACCTCGCGACACGACGAACTGGTGCTCATCGCCGATGCCCGCCTCGCTGGCGCGCACGAACATGGCCGGCCGCCCCTCCTCGATCCTGACCAGGTAGGCGCCGCTGGACCACGTTGGCTCGCCGTCTTCCGTGGCAGCCGCCTTGTTGGCGTTTTCCAGGTAGGTCTGGTCGTACCAGTCGTTCTCGAAGATCCACCGCATCATGGCCAGGGCCAGGGCCCCGTCGGCGCCGGGCTTCACCGGCAGCCACCAGTCGGCCTTGCCCGCGGTCTGCGACAGGCGCGGGTCCACCACGGCAAACTTCGTCCCGCGCTCGCGCTGTGACCACGTCAGCTTCTCGGCCATCGGCGTGGAGCCGAAGTTGGCCTCGAAGGCGCCCGTGCCCCAGAAGATGACGAAGTCTGCCTGTAGCAGATCGGGCTTGAAGTGGTGTTTGCCGCCGCTCCAGTGGCCTTCGCTGTACTGGTTGGAACTCATCTCGTGGGCGATGTGGTGGCTCACCTCGCAGATGTTGAAGTGGTCGATGTAGTTAGGCGAGCCGAACGTGTCAAACGTGAAGCGCTTGATGTACTCCTTGCGCCCGTGCTCGGCCCGGCCGATCAGGCTCGTGTACTGGTTGTTCTTCGGCCCCTTGTCCGGGTGGTCGGGATCGATCAGCACGTCCAGGTGACCGGCGTGAGTCGCCTTGAAGTCAGCGACGGTTATCTCGCCCCTCTTCAGTTTCGCCACGTCGTCCGCCATGGCCCTGGCGACTTCGGGGTCTCGCAGCGCCAGGACGGTGTCCATGCCGTCCACGTGGCCCTCGCCGAAGAGGTCACCGCCGTCCACGATCTCCGCCACCGCCTGGTTGAACGCGATCGTGCTCCACCTGTTGGACCCGCGGGGCCCGGCGCGTTTGAGCACCTTCACCACTCGATACGGGTCGTAGAGCGTCTGGATGCCGGACTGCCCCTTCGAGCAGAGCTTGCCGTCGGTGACCGCGGCATCGAACGGAGAGGTGGCGTAATCCAGGTGCGGCAGCATCGACTGCGGGCTGTACGGATTGCCGTCCAGCTTGTAGAGAACGCCGTCCAGCACCTTCCCCTTGATCGGGCAGGCCACGTGGCACTGGAGGCACGTCGAGTAGATCGTGTTCTCCGGCAGCTGGGGAGCGTACACGTAGTCAGCCGGCTCCAGCTTCGGAGAGGCCGTCATGCGCCCCATGGCGCCCGCGGCCCAGCCCAGCTGCGAGGCCAGCACAGCGGAGCCGCCCAGGAGCGCGCTCGTCTTGAGGAAGTTCCGCCGGTTGATGCCCGGCCGGGCAGGCGGCGGCGTCGCGGGCGCTTTGCGTTCTGTCTGTGTCATCGCTACGGGGTCCTCTCCGGGACGGGCCGCCCAACAATGGGTAGCAGGAGGTATCCAAGGCTGAACACAATCAGGAACAAGGCGCTCGTTCCCACGTTCGTCAGCCATTCAGCCAGATTCGGGAAGTAGTCGGACTTCAGCCGCGGGTCCACGTACGCAGATGCCAGCTCCTCCATCTGCGGCACGGTCAGGCCGGGGATCACGATATTGAGGCGGACGGCGAAGATCCCCACGATTAGCAGCACGCACGCAAGACTGAGCCACATCGCTGATTTACCGGTCCACCTGTTGAAGATCAGGACCAGGGGAACCAGGCCGCCGGCGGCGAGCTGGACGAACCAGAACACCCACCAGAAGCGGCCGCCCGTGACGACGGAATAAACCGCCATGTGCGACGGGATGTCGCCGTAGATGCCAACGATGTATTCGGAGGCGTACAGGACCAGGTCAAGGGCCAGGAGAAGCCCGGTCAGCCTGGCGAGGTCCATGAGCAACGGCCGGTAGTGCTCGTCGCGCTGCCCAAGGAGCGCGTACGCCAGGGTTAGCAGCGCCCCCCCGGAGGCAAGCGCCGAGACCAGGAACATGACGGGGTAGAGGCCGGAGAACCAGAGCGGCTGCGCCTTCAGCACCGCGAATATGGACCCGACTCCCGCATGCACGATCGGCGCCACCGGCACGCCCAGGACGCCCAGCCAGAGCAGGATCCGACGGTCCCGGCGGTCGCTATCGGGCGTGGGGTCCGCGGTTCCGAGCGAGACCACCCGGTAGAAACGGGTGCGCCACCCGCCGTTGGCTCGGGCAAGCCGGACCACGTCCCCGCGCATGACGATCCACAGCTCGGCGATGATGATCACCAGGTAGAGCATGTAGACGTGCGCGACCAGGCCCAGCGGTGAGCTGAAGTTCCAGTTGAAGAACAGGCGCCAGGCGGCGCGCTCCGGGTGCCCGACGTCAAGGAGAATGGCCGTGCCGCCGGCGAGCAACGTGATGAGCGCTATCCAGAGCGCCAGCCGGCCAGCGCGCTCAAATCGCTCGACACTGAACACGTAGACCAGCGTAGACAGGAGGAACGCCCCCGCGCTGAGGCCCACGAAGAAGATGTAGAGCGTTATCCCCAGACCCCAGGGAACGATGTTCGTGAGGGCCGTCTCCGCGATGCCGTGGATGAGGCCACGGATGACGTACACGACGCCGACGGCCGCCACCGCCACCAGGACCGCCCAGTACGCGGTCTGCCACGCTCTAGACACAGTCATTGGGATGCTCCAACTACGTCAGGTAGTACACGGACGGTTCGGTGCCCAGCTCCTCCTTGAGGCGCATGCTGGAACCCCGCGTGACGAGCTCAGACACCAGGCTGTCCGGGTCCTCCAGGTCGCCGAAGTAGCGGGCCCTTCCAACGCAGGTGCCGATGCACGCGGGCAGCAGCCCTTTGTCCAGCCGGTGGACGCAGAAGTGGCACTTCCGGACGTTTCCCACCGGCGAGCCCCCGTTGCCACGGCCCCACCGTTTGCCGAGCTTTGTGCCCATGTACTCGAAGTTCGCCTGCTCCTCGTACTCCTGCTGAGCCGGCGTGTCCTCCGTGTACATGTCGCCAAAGTCGAAGTAGCGGGCGCCGTAAGGGCAGGCCACCATGCAGTAACGGCAGCCGATGCACTTCTCGTAGTCGACGACCACGATGCCATCGGGCCGTTTCCAGGTCGCGCTGACCGGGCACGCCTTCACACAGGGCGCGTTCTCGCACTGCATGCACGGGCGCGGGGTGTTGCGGAGCCGGACGTTGGGATAGGTGCCGATCTCCTCCTTGACGACGACGTTGTAGACAACGCCGGGCGGTGTCTTGTTCTCCGCCTTGCAGGAGATCGTGCAGGCGTCACACCCGATGCACTTGGTCAGGTCGATCACCATCCCCCAGTGGCGCTGCTCAACCGGCTTCTGCAGCGTCCGCTGGAGATCGGATCGCATCCGGGCGACTTCGTCGGTCTTTACGGCGTGTGGCATCCCTCGCGTTGCCCCCTTGCGGTCTCGGGAGATCGGCGCCGGCGGCCGGGCCGGACCTCACACCCCTGGGCGGGGGGTTCCGGGCGCCGCTGCAGGCGTCAACGCGAGTGTGACGCGGGAAACAATCGCGAACATCCCCACACGCGGCGCTTCGCATCCCCAACGCATTGGGGGGAGTGGTCACGTCGAGCAGTGACGGCGTTGCGGCGGTTCTACGCGCTGCCGAAGGCCAGCAGCGGGATGGCACAGCTATCCGGCGTACGACGCGCCTGACCCGTGAAGGGAGGGATTGTCACCCGGAATAGCGAATGGGGGTGGCTACTTCTAATGAGCCGGGGGCGCCGGGTCCGGCGCCTCGTCAACGTAACCCTTGAGGATGGCGTATTTCATGAGCTGGTGGCGGTTCTCCAGGCCAAGCCGGCGCATGATGTGCCCGCGGTGGGTCTGGACAGTGTGGATGCTCAGGTGTAGCCGGTCAGCGACCTGCTGGTTCGTGAGCCCCTCGGCAATCAGGCGCAGGACGTCCATTTGCCGGGCGGTGAGCCCGTCGTCCCCCGCCGTCAGCGCTTGGTCGCGGTGCCGGACGTACTCGCTCATCAGGTGCCCGGTCATCGCCTGGGTCAGGTACACACCGCCCCCGTGCAGCACGCGAATGGCATCGACGAGCTCCGCGGACGTGGCCCCCTTCAGGAGGTAGCCGGAGGCGCCCGCCGCCAGCATGCGAAAGAAGTACTCCTGGTTCTCGTGCACCGTCAGGCCAAGCACCCGGGCGCCCAGGTCCATGGCGACGATGGCCCGCGTCGCCTCGATTCCGCTCACCCCGGGCATCGTCACGTCCATCAGCACGATGTCCGGGCGCAGCTCACGGGCCCGCGCGATCGCCTGCTCTCCGTTCTCCGCCTCCCCGACGACCTCCAGGTCCGGCTGCGCGTCGAGCAGCGCGGTCAGCCCCTCCCGCACCATCGCGTGGTCGTCCACCAGCAATACCCGGGCCGGCGCTTCCGTCATGACTCCTGCCACCTTCTCAGCGGAATGGAGAACGACACCGTGGTCCCTTCCCCGATTCGCGAAACAACCGACAGCGTTCCGCCCAGCAACACCGCACGCTCTTCCATCCCTTGCAGGCCGAGCCCGGAACCGGGTGTCCCGCCCACAGCTCCTCCGGGATGCCGTCTGAACCCGGCGCCGTCGTCTGCAATCTCCCCTGAGAACACCCCGTCCTCGACGCTGAGCGCGATCTTCGCCCGGCTGGCGCCGGCGTGCTTTCGCACGTTGTTGATGGCCTCCTGGGCGATCCGGAAGACGGCCGTTTCCATCGCGGGCGAAAAGGATCCGTCCAGGTTCCTCGCGAACACTGAGACCTCAGTCTCCGCCGGGCGCAGGTGGCTCTCGGCGTAGGAGCGGATGGCGGGCAGCAGTCCCAGGTCATCCAGTACTGTCGGGCGCAGATCGCTGATCAGCTTCCGGGTCTCCGAGAGAGAGCTCTCAGTCACCCGCCGCGCCCGCCGGATGGCTGTCCCGGACCGCTCGCCGGCCTGTTCGAGCGAAGCCTCCGCCGCTTCAAGGTCGAGCAGCGCTGACGCGGCCTGCGGCGCCGGCCGGTCCCGCTGTGCGGAAACGGCGCTTGCGTGCGCTCTCTCCAGCAGCGTGCCCTCCGTCGCCTCCCGAGCCCGCCGCAGGGCTGTCCTGGACTTCTCACCGGCATCCCGCAGCACCTCCTCCGCAGCCTCAAGGCTGAGCAGCGCCGAGGTCAGCCGCTGGGCAAGCTCGTCGTGGAGCTCTCGCGCAACGCGGATGCGCTCCTCTTCCTGGGAGGAGATCACCTGCTCCATCAGGTGCCGCCGCGCCACTTCCTTGCTCTCCAGCTCCCCGGCCATGATGTTGAACGCTCTCCCCAGCTGGCCCACCTCATCGCCGGCAGGGGAGGTGATGCGCTGCGAGAGATCACCGCGCGCCACCAGGCGGACGGCCCTGAGAAGCTTCGTCAGAGGCCGCGTCAGGAAGAAGCTCAGGCCGTACGAGACCGTGAGGCCGACGGCCACCGCCACGATCACCAGCGCGATCAGCTCCCGGGTGTTGCGCGCCACGGCCGCCTCAACGCTCCAGTCAGATACGCCGACCCGGACCACACCGGCCCGCCCGCCGAGGATCCCGACGGCCACGTCGCGGACCAGGCCCTCCTCGGTCGCCAGGCGGCGCAGCTGCGCGCTCTCGCCGTCGCTCAGGCGGTTCGCATCCAGCAGGCCCTGTGGCAGGCCATTGCCAAAAGTGTTGACCCGGACCTCTTCACCGGGAGCGATGATGAGAACGTAGCGGATGTCCGGGTCGTTCATCCGTGCCCGGTTGGCCAGGTCGTAAAGGCCCACAAGGTCGTCTGTCAGCAGCAGGTCCACACTGTTCGCCGCCAGCTCCCGTGCGATCGCCTCGCCCCGCCTCTCGGCCTCCTCGCCCAGGATGCGCCGCATCGTCTCGCGGGCATGTGACACGGCGATGATGCCGAACACCAGGATCACCGCCGAAAGCAGGAACGCCACTTTCGTCCGGTAGCTGAGCGCGGGCAGTCGCAAGAGCGAGCTCCCTACCACCCTGCCGTGGCCTCGATCATCTGCTCGATCGTCTCGTAGCCACCGGGATCCGGCATCGCAAACGAATCTATGCCCAGCAGCGCCAGGACCACCTGGCCCTCAGGATCCTCTGCCATGCCCAGGAAGAGCTCCTCCAGCTCACGCCTGAGCCCCGGGTCCGCGTCCGGGTGGACCACGATGGGGTTGATGCCGTACGGCGGTGACTCCCAGATGACGCGGGTGGCCGAGGCAACCAACGGGTCGCGCAGGACCATCTGGTCATACACCAGGCTGTCCACCGCCGCCGCGTCCACCAGACCGACCGCGACCGCGTTGACCGACCGGTCGTGCGCATACGTGAAGATGAACCGGTCGAAGAACTCCTCCGGGGATTCGCCCATCTCGACCAGCATGTAGACCGGGACCAGGCGTCCGGAGTTGGAGAGCGGATCGGTGAACGCGAAGGCCCTGCCGCGGAGGTCGTCCCAGGTCGCGATATCGCTGCTGGAACCGACGATCAGGTAGGAACGGTAGGTGGCGGCGCCGTTGACGACGGGAACGACCAGGGCCTGCATCCCGAAATCCCGCCGTCCGAGGACGAACGCGCCGCTGCACACCAGGGCCAGCGCAACGTCCCTGGAACGGACCAGGGCGTTGATCTCCGCGTACCCCTTGCCGCGGACCAGCTCCACCGGACGCGCCAGGCGGTCCTCAAGGTATCCCTCCAGCGCTTCGTACTCTTCGAGCATGGCGCTGGGAGAGAGGACGGCCGCCACCGCGAACCGCAGGCCGGAAGTGGCGGATTCCCGGGCCGGCTCTTCGAGGTCCGACGCCAGAACGGAGAGCGAGATCGCCAGGTCCGCGTCCGGCCTCCCACCATCGACGAGCGTGGCGTACAGCACCGCGCCGATGACGACGACAACAAACGTGCCGGCTATCGCGAAATCCAGCGGCCGCATGCGCGCCGGTCACCTCGCCTTCCGACGGCGGCGCCAGAGGGCCCCCTCACCACCCCGGCGGTGTTGCCGCGCGCGTGCGGATTCGCCGCCTGGCTGCAACCCGCTCGGCGCTTCGCGCTCGCGCGGCGCCGGGATAGGGACCGCCGTCACTCCGTTCCGCGCACAAGGCGGAAACGCCCCGAGAGCACTCATTGTGACAATTTTCACGGGCCACGCTTCCCAGGGGAAGTGAGGAAACCGTGAGAAAGCCGGCGGCGGCTGAGACAGGCGCTACACCCCGGCGCCCTCACCGCGGCCCGGGCAGGGAAGCGCCGGCGGCGGAGACGGGGGAGTCAGACCTCTCCCCGAGAGTCGCAGCCTTGAGCCGGCCCGCGCTGCACCCGGCGCGCCCCTCGCGGCCCGGGCTGGAAGCGGCCCCGCGTCCCTTTACGCCCCGTGCTCTGCGGCGCCCTTCCGAAGGTAGAAGTACCACAGGATGATCATCGACACGGCGTAGAACACAACGAACCCGTACAACCCCTGGTCCGGAGCGTCCGTCCTCTCAATAGCGCCCTTGAATACGATCGGGATGATGAAGGCGCCGTACGCCGCAATGGCTGACGTCCAGCCAAGGACAGGACCGCGTGTACGGAAATCAAACTGCTTGATCACGCCGATCATCCTGAACGTCGATCCGTTCAGCAATCCCGTGAAGAGGAACATCAGGAGGAAGACGGCGAGGAAGGCCGGGAACGTGTCCATGTTGGAGGGGTGGGTGAACGCCGTGACGCCCAGCGACGACGCGATCAGTCCGATACCGGCCACGAGTGTCACCCTGCCGCCGGTGTATCGATCGGACAACCACCCCCCGATCGGCCTGATCAGTGAGCCGACCAGCGGCCCAAGGAACGCGAACCTCAGGGCCAGTCCATCCGGCGCGTCCGGCAGGCTGCCGTACACCAGTTTGATGGTCAACGGGAACGCCGCCGAATAACCGATGAATGAACCGAAGGCCATCGTGTACAGCCAGGTCATCACCCAGGTGTGGCGCAGCTTGAAGATTCCCATCTGCTGCCCGAGCGACAGGCTGAAGGCCTTGAGGCTGTTCATGAACAGCGTCGCCGCGATCAGCACCACCGCTATCGGCACGATCCAGATGATCAGACCGCTCTGGAGCCAGACGTCCTTGACGACGCCCCCGACGGTTGTGATCCATTCCCCGTCAACGAATTTGCCCTCGTGGTAGACCATCGAGCCACCGACGATCCCCAGGCCGATGATCAACGGCGTCACGAACTGCACCGTGCTAACGCCCAGGTTGCCCAGGCCGGCGTTGAGGCCCAGCGCGAGCCCCTGTTGCCGGCGCGGGAAGAACGAGCTGATGTTGGACATGGACGACGCGAAGTTCCCGCCCCCGAACCCGGCAAGGGCGCCGATGATCATGAACGTGGCCCAGGAAGTGCTCGTCTCCTGGATGGCGAAGAACAGCCAGACCATCGGGATCAGCAGGGAGCCGACGCTGAAGATGTGCGTGACCCTTCCGCCCACGAGGCTGGGAAGGAACGAATGCCCTATCCGCAGGGTCGGGCCGGTCAGCCCCGGCACCGCGGTGAGCCAGAACAGCTCACCGACGCTGAAGTTGAAGCCGACGGCGTTCATGTTGACGACGATGGCGCTCCACAGCAGCCAGACGAGGAACGCGAAGTGCAGAGCGGGGATCGAGATCAGCAGGTTCTTCCATGCGATCCGCTTGCCCGTGCGCTCCCAGAAATCGGCGTCCTCGGGGTCCCATTCCTCCACCCAGCCGGGCTTCAGCCAGTGCCCCGCGTCGGTCGTGGCCCTCTCAGATTCAGTGCTGTTCACAGCTGCCTCCCCGCGCCGGTCACGGGCCGCGGCTGTGGCCGCGCCGTCTCCGGCCCCTCGATCCGGCGATTGAAGCCAGAGTTCCGTTCACGCTCCATCCGCTGGATGACCCAGTGCATCCAGATCAGGGAAGCCACCGCCACAACGCCCAGGAACATCCAGGTGGTGGTCCATATCCCGGTGCCCTGCAGCAGGTAGCCGAAGATGATCGGGCTGACGAAACCGCCGAGGCCTCCCAGCACCCCGACGATGCCGCCCACCACGCCGACGTCCCGCGGGAAGTAGTCCGGGATGTGCTTGTAGACGGCCGCTTTGCCTATCCCCATCGCGATCCCGACGACAAACACAAGCCCGGTGAAGACCCAGATGTTGGCCTGGAAGAAGATCCGGCTCACGCCCCTGGCCAGCAGCTGCCGCCGCTTGACGTCTTCGCCCACGTCAACCACAGGCTCGTGCCAGAACTCCGAAGTCGGGAAGATCAGAAGGTCCTCGTCGGGGTCGAAGCTCCGGTTCACAGGCTTGGGTTTGAGCCCGTAGCTCTGTTCGTCGACCACAATCTCACTCGGCGAAACGCTGACAACCGTGCCCGGCCGCCCCGTCATGACGCCCTCGCCGGGCGACTGGATGTCCATCCGGGGCACGGAGAGGAACACCAGGGCCACCACGCACGCGCCCAGCACCCCGTACATGATGGAGCGGGCGCCGAACCGGTCGGACAGCCACCCACCGAACGCCCGTATCAGGCCGGACGGCAGGCTGAAGATCGCCGCCATCAACCCCGCACTGGCCACCGTCATCGTGTACACGTTCACGTAGTACGGGATGAGCCACTGCGCCAGCGCCACGAAACCGCCGAACACCAGGAAGTAGTAGAGACCGAACCGCCAGACACGGACGTACTTCAGGGGCGCCAGCCGTTCCCGGAGGGTTTGCCCCTCGTGGTGTTCCACCTTCCTCGAGTGCGTGAACAGGAAGAACAGGATGCCGGTGACAACCAGCGCGGCCGCGTACAGCTGCGGCAGCACCCGCCAGCGGTCGATGTCAGCGCCGTTGTCCGTCAGCGCCTTGAGCACCACCGGCGCCAGGATGCTGGTGACGGCCGCCCCCGCGTTCCCGGCGCCAAAGATGCCCAGCGCGGTGCCCTGACGCTCCCTCCTGAACCAGACCGACGTGTAGGCGATGCCGACCGCGAAGGAGGCGCCCGCCACACCGAAGCCCAGTCCGGCAACGAAAAACTGCCAGAAGGAGTCAGCGTAGCTAACCAGGAACATGGGGACTGCCGAGGCCAACAGCAGCAGGCCGTAGACGATGCGGCCCCCGTACCTGTCGGTCAGCAGGCCCACCGGAAGGCGCGTGATAGACCCCGTCAGCACCGGTATGCCGATCAGCCAGCCCATCTGGGCCTTGCTCCAGTCGTACTCGCCCTTGTCCACCAGGAACGTGACGAGCACGCCGTACATCATCCAGGCGGCGAAACACACGGTGAACGCCAGCGTGTTCATGCCCAGGACGGTGTACGCGCGCCTGTCGTCAGTCACACCGGGCGCAGCCATCAGCGCCCCGTCCTGGCCGGCGAGCCGGCGCCCAGCCGCGGCCGGATCTCAGCGGCCCGGGAGGGCCGCGTCGTCAGGGCTGCCCGCCGGGCCCCGGCGAGACGTGTCTCCTGTCGACGCTGGTAGTGCACCTTCACCGCCGCGCCCCGGCTACTCCTGCCGCGCGCGACGGTTCCAGATGACCACCTGGTACGGCCGCCATAGGTAGGTGATCGGGACGGTCACCGTGAATTGAAACGTATCACCTTCATCAGCA
>SDBV01010672.1_pt1 | contig 12014 bp, 7 predicted proteins | sample 2277081 | NCBI WGS metagenome assembly SDBV01 (sample SAMN10402039, study PRJNA504765) | marine sediment metagenome | isolation source: marine sediment core GS10_PC15, 223 cmbsf | place: Arctic Ocean: Southern Knipovich Ridge | collected 2010 | reverse complement strand
GCGCCCGATAAGTAATAACTACATTATTCAGCGACCGGTTCAGGGTTTGGCAACTGGTACTGTTATCGCGTAATCAGAAAGCCAATCCAGAGCCAATATAGCAAAATCTTTGAGGTTTGGCATAATTAAAGGTGTCAGGCATCAATGGCACTGTCATGCGTAAGCCATTGGATCATCCGTAGTTATGGATTATATGTTTTTAGCACAACCAGGTTGGGTTGGTCAAATCAGTATGTTCGGGGTGTGCCGATATTGGCGCACAACAGCAGCGGTAATTCTTGATGAATTTCATAGTCAGGGATTCTTATTCAGTGTCAGCTATTACCTCGCTTTCTCGCAATTGTTCGGTCTGTGCTTTTGCTTGCTTGTACTGGTTTCTCGGCTTGGTCATCAGTAAATAGCTTTTGGGGCGGCGTTTGATGACGCGGGGTTCGATTCGGCCGGGTCGATTGCCGACTTCGTTGCAGGCAATTTGAAAAAGGTTGTGTTTGCCAAGTGTTTGCCGGATAGATTCATCCGGCGGCATTAGCCATTGCGAAAGCAGCGTATTGCACGCAATGGTAAAACTCATCTGACGGGGAAGCTTATCGTGAACAAAGGCCGCCTGAGCACATACTAACCTCACCATGTTATAAGCCAGTCCCGGCGCGCCGGGATCGTCCAAAATTCACGGCGAATCATATCCGGCGATTTGCATCGCAGATGATCCAGATTTAACGACTGCTTAATAGAAAATATATCAAGCTCGACATGCCATCTATAACGTATGGTGATACACTCGTGGCCATCGTAAAACCTCTCTGGCTTAAGAAATGCCAACGAAGCCAGAGAGGTTACATATAAATTCGGCCAGAGAGGACCAAAAATATTAACGTTCGATTAAACTCACAAAAAAAACAGTCGTGCGGTTAGTTACATTGTGCGCAAGCTGCGAAAAACACATGACAGTGCCATTGGTTGCTGACACCTTTAATTAACCGACACCGTTAATTGACCCCTGACGACTAACATAACCCAGAAAACAAAAACCCGAACGCACAAAGTCCCTGTTCAAGGCGACCATTCTCCAAGCCATTCTCGCTCGCCTTTTTTTGCAAGCTGAATATTAATTTCAAAGAGAAACTATTCTTGCTGTTCTGGAACTTCGCGAAGCCTGTTTTCTTTAAGAATTGCAAGACCACCGGCATTGATTATTCCATCACCATTCAGATCGCAGCTTTCATTCGGCTCATCCGTATCGCTGACTCCGAAATCACCCAATGCCTTCAGGTCCGCTGCATATTTCAACACTTTCTCAATGTGTGGACTGTTCGGTTCAAAGATCGCAAGAGCAACTATCAGGTTTTCGATGCTGGCTTGTATATGTTTGTTTGATATCCCTTCAAATGTGATTGCATGATTGATCTGATTCAGAGATTTGTTCAATTCCGAACGTGCAATATTCTCGGATGTAAGCTCGATCTCATTATGCTTAAGTTGCTTGACAATATCACTGGCAGCCTGTTCATATTTGATCGCCTGTGCCAGTTCATACAGGATCGTTTCTTTCGACTGCATCGCCTTTTCAAGGTTACGCCCGACAAGTTGCTCTGCCGTCCCGTTGACGCGGATTGTAACCTCCAAAGTATCAGTAACGGTCATTTCATCCTGAACGTAACGAGCCTCGAGCATAATCTTCTCCTGGGGGTACAACAACTCTCCAGCGCTCAGCGTCCCCGAGTCAAATACGCACCACGGAACTTCTGTTACCGTCCATTCGCACAAGGCGGTCCGATTCCGAATACGCCCGTCACTGTAAGTAACCGTTGCCTGATACGTATTCGTAGAACTCTCAAAGATTTCTGCAGGACCTTCAATTTCCAGCTTGACAGGCGTTGCTGGAATATATTCAGGTGTTGCTATTGCAGTTAACACACCATTTCCGCCGGCAATGTATAGCGTGTCATTGCCCAGGGACAGAGAACCGCTTGCAGGATAGGACCAATCTGAGTCACGGCTAAGGATTTCGATAGTATATGTGTTAGCACTGGTGCAGGCGATTACATGTGTCTTGGTGACAATCATCGGGCTTTTCAGACTTGCTTCCGGCGGAGTCCAACTCCAAATAAATTCTCCGGTTGCTTCGTTACGGGCTTCAAGCACACCATTATTTACCGCATAAACGACGCCTTCGGCAACAGATGGCATTCCGGTAAAGCTGCCTGCGATTTCCCAACCGATTACTTTATTATAGAGGTCGAAGCTTTTCAGTCTGCCATTCGTGATAATGAGTATGTTATCCAGATCTCCGATGACAGGGGCCAGATTCATGCTCCATCCATGCCAGTCGAATCCTGGATCGCTGATCGTAAAAGCAACTGTTCCATATTCTCTATCTATTGCACTGAGAAGTCCACCTACATAAGCAAATACGAGGTTGCCTTTTACTGCTGGAGTCCAATCGTCGTATTGGGCCAGACCCGCAAACCAAATCCGGTCCCCGGAAAAGGCATTATAGCCATAACTACCGCCATAGTAACCGCCACCGATGTAGACACCGCCGTCATAAACTACAGGTGACCACCAGGTGTACCATTGTTGGCTGATAGGAGATGTAAAAACCGATTCTCCCTGGTCTGCCGTGTAGGCTTTAAGATAAGCTTTTGGCGTACTGGATGAATGGCGCCCAACCTGCAAATAAATATTTCCATATGCATATGTCGGCTGGTACTGGCAGTAGTCGCTTACGGACCAGAGCGATTCTCCGTCCCTTGCGTCCAGACAGCTTAGTTCGGAGTTCGTCCCTAAGAAGACCCTGCCGGCTGCTGCTGACACCGGCTTTAGGCTCCTGGTCGAGATCGTTCTTTCCCACCGAAGAGAGAAGTCTTCCGGATCCAATGCAATAGGGATATATCCAGTATGCTGAGAGTTAGCCTGATAGGTGGGCCAGTCACTCGTGGACATCTGAGAAGCATCTTCAAGGACAATGACAGTTTTACTTGTTTCCAGTTCTACATCTTTATAGCCGAAAGACGCGTAAAGTACTAAATCACGTGGGCGATCAATTTGACCGACCGTTAATAATCCAGACTCATTGACATCTGCAAATTCCGTATTACTCAGACTCCAAATAACTTTATTCGTGACATTGTATTGAGTATCATCATCAAAGAATGCGGTTGCTGTGAAGTTTACCGAGCTTTCCTGAAGGACCTGTCGCGGCCCTTCGATGTCAAGATGGATAAGATTACCAATTGCAGGAATCACTCCATCATACGTAATCTCTTTTGCGGCCTCATGCTGCGTTCCCGCCCACATATACTGGGTATTGATCGTAGCGGTGCCGGCATTTTCTGTTCCGAACACATACAAGGTGCCCGTGTTATCAATGCTGGTGAATGTATCAGGTTCAGTAGACCATCGAGACTTCTGTGTTACATCCAAAACTACGCCGTCATCGAAAGTGGCGACCAATTTATACTTTCCCTTATAACCAGGTAAATGGCTCGGCCCTTCTATAACCAGGCTGGTCAAGGCAGGTGGCTCCGGCACAAGATCAGTCTGGACAATGACGACCTGTTTGCCAGAGGTACTGTAGGCCAGTCCATTTATTCCCCAGCGAATCAGATTTCTAGGCGAACCTGAGGCTCCAGAAACAGCATACTGACCTTCTTTAATGAAGGTCTTTTGATTATAGGCGGAAATTGTTGAACCGTTGACAATAAAGGTACGTCTGACTGTGGAATCCGGCTCGATCTTTCCGCTTGTAGCGAATTGGCCAGCCAATTGCATGATTTGTGTGTTAATTACGCGGCCTGTTGTCGTATAAAGATACCCGTCATCATATTCAATATCCACACCAAAACCGCTAATCAATCCCTTATAAGAAGAAGCGATTGAAACGCCATACTCATTCACAATATTTGAATAAACGCGAAAACCTGTGGTTTCATTACAATAGCCATAGAGAATATTCGGCGAGTCTGAAAACTCGATCACATTGCTCCCCGTGTGATCGCCGGTCTGTTGAGGGCGTTTAATTCCATTGTCATAGATTGCGACCCCGTCATGTCGTGGACTAATACCCTTGCGGTACCGCGAAACCGCGATGACATTTGAATTGCCGGGCTGAACATCGATATCCTCCACATATGTAGTGCCATAAGAGCCGGTTCCAAGGGAAAAAGTCATATCAACCGTTTGGGAGGGTACGTGAAACCGGCTGACACTTCCTGCGCCGTACAAGCCTGCGTAAATGTATTCACCATCATTGGAAATAGCCAGTTTACGGGGATCACTTCCTACAAAAACAGATTTCTCGATCACACCGGAAGCAGGGTCGATGACCGCAATCGAATTGCCATGATTCGCATCGCCCGCAGTAACCGAAGCATAAATCCGTTGGCTGAATGGATCGTAGACAAGATCATATGCATCAAGGTTGACAATTCTTATTGATGAAGCTGCCTGCAACGACAAACTCATCAAAAAAAGTGTGACCAGGGAAATACTCAAGTGGTATGACTTTCGTGATGACACCATTGCTTCCTCCTTAACTAAAAAAGTTTGCTCCTGTTAATGGTTTCAAAATTCCACCAACTTATCCTTCGCGCACGTTTTTCCAACGAACAACACTCAATTATATGCTTCATCCAGCGGACCCGCAACACCTCTTTTAAAATAAATCTATCAAAATCTGAAATCCCGTCTCAAAAACCCCTCACTTACCCCCATAACCTATGCTCGTTCAGTAACGTTTACTACCACTCTACAGCCGGCTTTATGCACGATTTTGAAAGAATTCAAAAGTTCCCCAAAAGTGTGCTCTCACGCCCCCCAAATGCGGCTTTTTGCATGGTTTTTTAGCTCTGCCACCCCTGCTTCTTCAACCATTCTTTGCCCAAATTATCACAAAGGGGCGAATTGAAGATTTCGGGACCTTTTTCGCATCTTCCCCCAACACAACAACAAAATTCGTAATTATCATTTCTCACTTCCTAATTATCTAAACCGCCCCCACCCGATTTGTCAACCAAAAACCAAACAATTCATATCTAAAAAATGATCGCCAACATTGAACCCAAGCCCAAATCCCCCTCTGCAGGAGCGACTCCCCGCCTAAGCTACAATATACAATCTACAATATGGAACATCCCGAATGGAGTCTACCCGCCCCAGGCGTGCCTCCAGCAGTTCACCCCCACTTTCAGCGGGCGGCCCCCCCCCTCGCTAAATGCTGAACCCTAACAACTAAACACTCATTCCGCCCGATAGAAACTTGCTTTTTCGGCATCAATGTGGTATAATGCCGCGCAACATAGGGGTTGCTACACCAGACCAAACAGGAGGCGAAAAACGGAGGCCCTTTTCAAGAACCACAAGGTCTTATTCACTAAATATCGAATCCGCCGCGGCGGACTAAATACCAAGGATCAACTACTAAATGCCAAAAAATGCGAAACGAACCCAAAAAGAATCATCGCCCGCCGCAGGCGGGCCTCCTGTATTTAACCTCGGTCTTTCAGCCGAGGCCTCCCCACACCAACCCAATCACCGCCCGGCCCGCCAAATCTACGACCTGCCAACAACAAACTGCATTATGCGAAACAAACCCAATCCCCGTACTGCTGTGCTGGCCGAAGGCCAGTCCCGATTTATCGGGGAACCCAATTGCAGAAACACACTGAAAGGAGGGGGAGTGGTCGTCAAGCAATACCCACTACATCTACAATAGGCGCCGCTATGCCGGGCGGGTCATTCTCTGCTGAATCTTTTTGAGAGGCATACTGCCAACAGCTCCATCAGGCATGCTTGGCTGATCGCCTCTGCCATTGCGACGAGGAGCTTTATTTACTACTCATCAGGTTTCTTCCTGGCGGTTTTCTTTGTTCGCTTGGCGGAGGTGCTTTTGCGTGCGGCCTTGGCCTTGTCTTCGCCGGTCTTGTCCTCTTTTTTCTTTTCCGTCTTTTTTGCCGTTTTCTTCTTTGCCTTCCTGGGCTTGGCCGCCTTTTTCTTTTCCTTTGGTGGTTTGGCTTCCTTTATCTTTGCGCTCTCGAGTATCTTCTCGATGCACTTCTGCTCGCGCACCTGCAGGACAAATTGCGTCAATGACCCGTCCTTTACCAGTTCTTCACGGACCTTCGCCGGCCTGCGATTCCGCATCGCAGCGACCTGGGCGATATGGCCGTTGATTTCCTCCTCGGTCGTGGTTATCTCCAGGGCCTCAGCTATCTTGTCCATCAGGAAGAACAGTTTCAACTGCTCCTCGGCCCGCTCGTCACTGCCGGCGCGAATCTGCTGCATCTGCTGCTCGATCTGTTCGCGGGGCAGTCCCTGCATGAGCATATTGGTGTACTGTCTCTGCAGGATCCGTGTGGACTGGTCGGCTACGATGTCTTCGGGCAGGTCGAACTTCGTGTTGTCCAGCAGGTAGCGGTGGATCTGGTCGGCCATCGAAGCACGTGCCTCGCGCTCCGCCCGCGAGCGGCGATACTCCATCAGTTTGTCCCGCAGGTCGTCTTCATTGTCCACGCCGAACCGCTCGAGAAATTCTTCATTCATCTCGACCGGCTCGAGCTGCTTGATATCCTTGACCTCGATTGTGATATCCACCTTCTTGCCTCGATACTGCTCATTGTGGAAAGTCTTGGGCACCTCCACGGTGGTCTTTTTTTCATCCCCGACCTTGGCGCCGACAAGGAGGTCGCTGAGGCCTTCCACCGGCACCGGGCCGACAAAACCCGTTTCTCTGACGGAGACTTCGACGTTGTCTAATTTTTCATGCTCTTCGACGTCCTCGATCTCCATCACGACATCGGCGACAATCTGATCATCTTCTTCCACCTGGCCGTCTTCTTTGGGCGTCCAGATGCCCGCCTGGCGGCGCATCGCCATGATTTCCTCGTCGATCTCCGCATCGGTCGACTCGACCTTGGGCTTTTCGACCTCGACACCTTCCAGTTCGGGCAGGTCAAACTCCGGGCGGACTTCCACCTCAAAGTCAAACGTCATCGAACCGGCTTCCGGCAGTTCCACCTTCTCCGGGTCGATATCGGGATCGCCCAACACGTCCAGCTTGTTTGCCTCGACCGCCGCCTGGCTGGCATCGGCAAGCAGTTTCACCTTTACCTGCAGGCCGATTTCACTGCCGAAGCGTTTCTCGATCAATCGCACGGGCGCCCGGCCCTTGCGGAAACCCGGTATTGCCGCTTCTTTGCGAAGGTCCTGATATTGCTCGTCAAGCGACGCCTTGATTGTTTCTTCGGGAATCTCAACCGTGATTTTCTTCTTGCACGAGCCCGAATCCTCAATGGTCACGGTATTCTTATCGTGGACATTCTCCTCGGCTTCCTCGGCCTGGGTCTCATCTTCCTCAATAGTCCCAGTGGTCTCATCCGCGGCGGTTGTTTCGTTGGCGGCTACTTCAGATTCCTCTGCGGCGGCGTCCTTTTTTTCTTCGTTCTCTGCCATGTCATCAACTCCTGACTTCTTCAAAAGGCTATGGATACAAACAAAAAAGGCCTTGGGAAACCGTCTTCCCTAAGCCCATGATATTCAACAAATCAGCCCATTTGCGGGCTCCCGACACCTATGCGACCAGCGCCTGACTAACGATTTAGCCGGTACCTCGCACAGGCTATATACGAGTAATATCCAGTTTCGGCCCTGCACGGCCCGGCCTGTCCCCACAGGCCGCCCGGTACACCACGAATAAAGCGGGCGATGAGATTTGAACTCACGACATTCACGTTGGCAACGTGACGCTCTACCACTGAGCTACGCCCGCACAGCACTTCAAGAGTATACGAACAATATCGAACCATGCAAGCCCTTTTTTAAGCGCAAAAACACTTTTTTCCCAAAGAAATCCCGCTTCGCCCCGGAAACAGCAATGAGACGGGTTTTTCTTGACACGCGGATACACTATGTTATAATATGAGCAATTGTGGGGGTCGTTGAGTAAAACAGGTGAATAATGAACAGACGCCAAGGTTTTACGTTGATAGAATTGCTGGTGGTCATCGCGATCATTGCCCTGTTGCTGTCCATCCTGATGCCCGCCCTGCAGAAAGCCAAGAGACAGGCCGAAGCGGCCATATGCTTGAGCAATCTCCGTCAGATAGGATTGGCGACCAATCTTTACGCACAGGAATGGGACAATTTCATTCCCCGGGGGTCCTGGAACACCGTCGTTCCGAAGTGGTTTGATCTGTTATTGCCTTATGTCGGCCATGAGAGCAATGACGGCGACTACAGGAATGTCAAGATCTACCGTTGCAGGAGTTTTCCGCGTACAGGTGTCGGGATGGACGATATTCCCAATTCACGCCAGACTTTGAACTATGTTATTAATGACTGGACTTTTTCCAGCAGGTCTGACCAGACCGGTACCGGTGTGGGCAGTCCGACGCGGCTGAATGTTTTCAAGAGTCCGCCGACTACAATATATCTGGCCGATAATGAGGATGGAGACTGGCGTCCGATTATTGAAGACAAGAACAGCCCGGAGATTTTTCGCATGGACATATTCGATTATAGGCATCTTCCCATGTCCGACATTGAACGCCAACAAGACGGCCGGAGAGTCGCCCGGCAGCGCCACCGAGATGGGTGCAATGTCCTCTTTCTGGACTGGCACAGTGAATGGGTCAGGGCTGAGGATAATACAGTGAGAATGTGGCGCGACAAATGACGAGAGCCGGTCGAAATGGATAGACGCAAGGCTTTTACACTGATTGAACTGCTGGTGGTCATAGCGATCATAGCCCTGCTGCTTGCCATCCTGACGCCCGCTCTGCGAAAAGCCAAGAGACAGGCTGAAGCGACGGTGTGCTTGAGCAATCTCCGCCAGATAGGATTGGCGGCGAACGTTTACCGTGAGGAGTTTGACGACTATATTCCGCGCGGCGTCAACAGTTTTGTTCCGGGCAGCGTAACGGCGGGAGAACAACTCTGGTGCATACAGTTCATGCCCTATGTCGGGCATACGAGGGATGAAACGGACTACCGAAATGTGAAGATATTTCAATGCAAGAGCTTCCCGCGCAGCGGCTTTGGCCTTAATGGTGTTTCCAATGCCAAGCAGACAATTCATTATGTAGTCAACGACTGGACTTTTTCTAACAGGAATGATCAGGTTGGCCGCAGTATCGGCCGGCCAACGAAGTTCAGCGTGTTCAGAAGTCCCTCGACGAAGATATACCTGGGCGATAATGCGGACGGACCCTGGCGGCCGATAGTGGAGAACCAGTTCAGCCCTCAAATATCACGACTGGATGTTTTTATGCCCGAGCATCTACCCAGATTTATCCCAGAGAACCTCACGAGTAGCGAAATCAGCGACTATAGGTTGCGTGGACCCAGGCTAGGTTATGATCGTCACAGAACAGGCAGCAATTACCTGTTTCTTGACTGGCACGCCGAGTATATTGCGACGGAGGATATGTCGATAAAGTACTGGCGCGATCGGTAGGGGGTTATTTTGTAGATGATGCCGAGAGGAAGATGTTTCTTTTCGAGAGATTGCCTTTTTCGTCGGCGTTTTTTTCGATCCACTTTTTCCATGCGGATTTATCTTTTTTGAATTGCTGCTGTGTGAATTCTTTGAGAGCGATTTCGGCGATAAGTCCGATGGTGGCCAGATCGCCGGTTTTTACTTCGGGCACCGGTTCTTCCGAGTTCTCATTGTCTGTGTTTTTGTATAACATATTCATGAAGCCGTCTCGGAGGCGGCGGGCATGGATGTGGTCTGCGAAGGGATACGACGTTTCGGTAGTGATCGGCCAGTATCTTGGTTTGACCGTATAATGCAGAGGGGTTTTGTCATCGACGATTTTTGCGAGAGAGAGGAGCATTTCTTTTGTCACTTTTTTTGTGAGTGAATCGATCGCAAGATGACGCTGAATTGTCGGCGCGTTCGGGTCTTCAATGAGTTTGCAGAATTCATCGGGTCCCTTTGCGAGTGTTGCTTCTGCGGAAAGGCGTGCGTTTTCGTGTTTGCTGAGGCGGTCGAGCCATTGCTGCTGATTTTCGTATCCTTGTTTTTCGATCCACCATTTGTTCCATGTGGTATAGTTCGGATCGTGTTGTTCTCCGGTGACGGTTTGCAAGACTCTTGCCCATGACTTGTGGTATGACTCGGCGTATTTTGTATCGTTTGCGTCCTTTCGCCATTGCAGGAGGCAATAGTTTGTTGCCTGTTCTTTTGTGCCCTCGAAGAACAGCGGTGTCCACAGGGCGGCAAGGACAAAGTGTCCCGATTTGAAGAGGAATCCTTTTGTTTTGCAGAATAATCCTATCTTTGGCACCAGAATGTCAAGCTCGTAGAGGCCCTGTTCGTTTTGGACGAATGAGATGTTTCGATGCGTAATATTGCAGGTTCTGTATTTGAAATCCAGGTTCTGAAAGATGTTCGGTTTTTTTGCGAGGATGCTTTTCGCCATGTCCCTGTATGAATCGACGAGGAATTTCGAGTGGTCGGCGTATATCGCATGGTGCCATACGGACTCCTCGGATGTTCCTTCGAATATCCTGCTTGTTGCTTCGATTACCGGCGCCAGTGCTGCGATGATTTTTGTGCCGAGGTAGTGTTGATCTCTTTGGGAGCGATTCTTGTCCGTCAGTGCATGGCTTGCTTCTTCTGCAAGGCCGATGAGTATCGCCGCCTGCGGGTCGTCCAGTCCGATCAGGCCTGCGTTGTTGCCTGTGACTTCTGCGATTCGGCTTAGAGTCCGCAACTGCGCGTCGTCCGGGCCGGGTTGTTCGAGGCGTGTGACTTTGGAATCGGCGAGAAAACCGACGGTGGCTGCGATGAGGTCGGCGGATTTTTTGATTTTTTCATAGTCGAGTTTTTCCGGCGTGTCGGTCGTCGCGTGGTAGTCTTTGTTATAACCGCAGCTAAAAAACAGCACGGGGATACCCAGATGCTCAAATGCGAGGTGATCGCCCGCAGGTCCGGTCAGTTCTGTTGACAGCGGCAGGATTTGCAGGTTATTGCTTTGGGCTTTTTGCATAATTTCTGCGCGGAGTTGGGGATAATTCTCGGTCCCGGCGACAAAGAGAGAGTTCTCTATGATATCGAGAAAGTTCCTGCCTAACATGTCGATGTTGACGACGGCGGCGATTTTCTTGCCCTTGAAGGCCTTGCTGAGCGTAAATGCGAATGCTCCAAAAGCCATGCGTTCTTCGGTGTCGAAAGAGGCGAAGCAGACGGAGCGTTTTGGGCCTTTGTCGGCAAGGGCCATCTGTTCGGCAATTTCCAGAAGTGCCGCGACGCCCGAGGCGTTGTCGCACGCTCCGGGGTAGACACCTTTTCTTCCTTTGCCCACGTGGTCGTAATGGGCGGTCAGGATTACGATTTCATCCGCAAGGTCCCCATCGGTTCCGGGCAGGATGGCGATCATGTTGGTTCCGAAGGCAAAGTCCTGCTCGTATGTTTGAACGCCTGGCCACGGCAGGAGTCCGTAGTCTGCGAATCTTCCTGCGAGATACTCGCGGACCGTGTCGGATTCCCATGATCCGGCTTTTCGCCCTTTCAAGGCCGGTTGTGCTAAGAAATTGACATGGTCCATCAATTCCGCAGTCTCAACAGGGGTGCTTAGTCGTTCGAGGGGCAATGAAACGCAGCCGGACAGCGACAGTGTCGCCAGAGTCAACAATAGCAGGAATGTTGTTTTTTCCATCAGTTCTTTTTCCAGTGGCCTATCGGAGGGCGCCAGATGACCTTGAAATCTCTCATTTTATATCATATCAGCTTGCTGTGAGGGAGTCCATCAAAGAAGTTTGATGTTTTGCTTGACGAGCCATATTGAAAAGTCATAATTGCCCTGCGCGGAATGCTTTTTGAGGTTCGATATGTTCGGGATGGCTAAACGAAATACCTGTCTGCGGACCGAAGTTATCGCGGGTGCGACGACTTTTCTGACGATGGCTTATGTCATCTTTGTCCACCCGAATATCCTCAGCGAGACGGGCATGGATAAGTGTGCTCTGATTGCAGTAACCTGCATTGTCACCGCGATAGCGACGATTGCCGT
>SDBV01010671.1_pt1 | contig 12014 bp, 8 predicted proteins | sample 2277081 | NCBI WGS metagenome assembly SDBV01 (sample SAMN10402039, study PRJNA504765) | marine sediment metagenome | isolation source: marine sediment core GS10_PC15, 223 cmbsf | place: Arctic Ocean: Southern Knipovich Ridge | collected 2010 | reverse complement strand
GCAAACGTGAGTAGCCGGGGGTGGAGTCCGCCGCGGCGGACGGAACCCCCGGTAAGTATCCCGATTATTCTTCCCGCCCCGGAGGGGCGGACGCACAGGATGGAGTGTCATGAGCAATAACCTAGTACCTTGTCAACATTGAATCTGTCGGTCATGTTGATGACGACTATTTCGTGCTCGTACTCGAAACCGGCAACGGATTATCGATTACGATTACGAGCACGGGCAGGAGCACGAACGGGAGACCAGATTGTCTACCCACTAAATCAAAGTTGACGGAGCACTCGGCAATAACGGTCTCGTGCGCCCCTCCGGGGCGCGGGAAGGGATGCATCGTGGACCTGGGGTTTCGCTTCGCTCCACCCCAGGCTACTTGCGTACGCCCCTTCGGGGCGGTCAAACCGCTTAAGACATCCCTTGGAGCACATTCTCATCACATTTACAACGGTTTATACTCTCATCTGTGCGGAACGGTGCTTAGAGCCTGTGCAACTTTTGAAGACTTTTTCCGGACCGCTTAGACCATTTCTCCATGTACAACGAAATGTCGGTCGGAGAATTGTTCCACATGCATCTGGTTATCTAACCCGGCTTCCGCGAGTTGTATTTCGACCTCTTCCAAAGTAAAAGATGCGAGCAGCGAATTATAGAAGTCTCTCTTGAGAATTCCCGGTTCGTCGGCGGTATATGTGGAGACCATTGACTCAGCCTCCCCCTTACTTTCGGGTCGGAGCAGATCCACCACGAATATTCTCGCGGAGGTCTTTCCGTGAGAGTGGGCAGTCTGCCACAATTCTTGTGGCTGATGAAGATGATGCAGAAGACTGTTGCTAAATATGACATCATAGTCTTTTCGAGGCAAACTTATCTCCGGGACATAACCCTTAAATAAAAGGACTCTCTTCTCCAATCCCGCTGCCGCGATGTCCTGTCGGCCGAACTTCAACATGGCGTCGGCCCCGTCCACTCCATGTATCAGGAGGTGTGGATATGCCCTGGCCATTCTAATCGATATGTCAGCGGGACCGCAGCCCAGGTCTAATGCGATCCCTTTTCCGTTGAAATCGGGAAAAACCTCCTTGAATTTCTCTACGAATAGGCTGTGGGGCTCCTCGAAATCGCCTCTCGCGTACGCCTCTGCCTGGTCGAGGCTGTCCATCAACTCCGGTTCAGGGATTCTTTCCACGGTTGGCTCCTGAAGGCGATCGATCTTACACGCCTATTCAAAGGCAATTCTCCAATGCTGAAAACAAACAGTCGGCATCGCTCAATTCTCTGGTAAAGGGCAGGAAACATTATACAACATGGATAAGACGACTTCTGCATTTCCTCGAATTATGGCCTCCCGAGGAGTTGTGGTAGACTGTGGCCATTCAATCCTGACTTTCAAGAAAACCATTGTTGCTGGGGAATCGCATGAAAGATACGGATGTACGGGTCAAGTCTGCTGCGCTCTTCTTCCTGCCCGTGGAGACGCGAGTTCCTTTCAAATTCGGCTCAGAAACCCTTACTTCTGTGACCTGCGCCCGAGTTCGGCTCACGGTTGAATCCGCTACGGGCAAGCAAGCGGATGGCTGGGGAGAGACGCCGCTGAACGTTCAGTGGGTCTGGCCGAGCGAATTGCCGTACGAGCAACGTCATGGCGCGCTCAAAACCTTCTGTCAAGATCTCGCAGAAGCGTGGACCCATTTCGACATCTGTGGTCATCCCATTGAGGTCGGGCACGCTTTCCACGAGGAGGTGTTGCCCGAGCTGGTTCGGGACTTCAATGGAAAGCGGTCCCCTGCGGACGCTATGCCGTGGCTGGCTGCGCTGGTTTGCTGCAGTGTGTTCGACCAGGCTGTTCACGATGCCGATGACCCGCTACCCGGTGCTGCGGAATCGGTCGGATATATCAGAGGTGTCCTTGATGTTGTCTAGTTTTCGGTTCGACGATTGGTCGCGCCGCTGACTGCAGGCTCTACCCAGCCTGGCATCGTTGAGCCGTTCCGGCATTCCCCTCAGGTCAGATCCACCCCAGGCAACACTTGTATGCATTTCTGCAATTCGCCCTTCGATTCTATGCCGAACTGAATAGCCCTTTGGTTCGGGTCCCTCGCTTCCTGCCCCCCATAACAATTGGATTATCAATAGGTTAGGCTGGATTCTCCGGTGTGGCACAGGTCTTGCCAACAGTATCTCAGTTGGAATGTCCCATCGAAACAATACGATGCGAAGGAGGTTATTGGTGCAACGAATTGCTGGAATCATGGCTGTGGGAGGGCTCATCGGGCTTGTCTCAATGGGAAGCTCCCTGTTTCGTCCGGAGCCGCCTCCGGAGCGAATACAACGAGCCGGCATGATTGTGCAACGGGAGGACTGTCTCACTTGTCATCGAATCAACAATGAAGGCGATGATTTCGCTCCGGATCTTTCCCGCATCGGATCAAAACACCCGGCAGAATGGTTCAAACCCTTCCTCTTGAATCCTCAACGGGATGATCCGGACTCCCCCATGCCCCCCCTGGACCACCTCACAGATGAGGAGATGGCGGATCTGGTCGCGTTTCTGTCCAATCTGAAGTGAGGGGACTTCCGGGTCCGTGGATTAACGGGCCCAGGCGGGTATTTCTCCGATTTCAATTCCGAAAACAGCAATTCCGAGAAAATACACGAGTGCGGTGATCAATAGCGCGCCAATGAGATTGATTATGAACCCGGCTTTTGCCATTTGCGGAATGGTCAGTTGGCCTCCTCCGAACACGATCGCATTCGGAGGGGTTGCCACGGGAAGCATGAAGGCGCACGAGGCGCTGAGGGTAGCGGGGAGCAGAAGGAGAAGTGGATTGGCCTGAAGGGCGTCGGTGGCGGTGGCGGCGAGGATCGGGACCATAAAGGCGGTGGTGGCGAGGTTGGAGGTCAACTCGGTCAGAAAGGTCATCAATAGACAGACCGAGAGAATCGCTCCCAGCAGGGGAAGTTCCGAAAAGACATTCAATTGCTTGCCCAACAAGAGAACGAGTCCGCTATCATTGGAGGCTTTCGCCAACGCGAGCCCGCCTCCGAAAAGAAGCAGGATGCCCCACGGGATCCGTTTTGCCCATTCCCAATCGAGAGCGAATTCTCTTTTTTCCCAATTCACCGGGATGGCAAATAACGCGACGGCGAAGAAAACGGCGACGGTGCTGTCGTGAAGCATGTCCGGATCCGGAAAAAGATTTGACCAGCCCGGCAGTGTGATAAACTCAAGGTTGATGTCCGCGCGGAAGATCCACCCAAGTGCCGTCATCGCGGAAACAGTCAAAACAATTCGTTCGCCTTTACTCATGGGGCCGAGGGCGTTCAAACGACGGTTAATCTCTTCCTTTGCGTCCGCTTTCGCAGTCGTTTCGGGAGGAAACAGGAATCGAGTCAAGAGCACCCAAACAATTGGCAGAAAAATGATCACGAACGGGATGCCGACAAGCATCCATTGAAGGAACGTGATCGGCGGCGCGTCGGGATAGAGGCTTTCCAGCAGCCCGGCCATCAGGATGTTGGGAGGGGACCCGATGAGAGTTCCCACACCGCCGATGCTGGCGCTGTAGGCGACGCCCAAAAGTAAGGCGATGGAAAAGTTGGTTGTTTGCGTGTTGGCCTGATCTTTTTGAAGTTCGGAGATGACCGCAAGAGCGATGGGGAGCATCATCAATGTAGTGGCGGTGTTGGAAATCCACATGGAAAGAAGGGCCGTCGCGATCATGAAGCCGAGAACCAGCCGCTTGGGTTCCGTCCCCACACGAAGGATCACGTTCAAAGCAATGCGTTCGTGCAGATTCCATTTCTGGATGGCCATGGCGATGAAAAATCCGCCGGCGAAGAGGAAGATGACCTTGTCGCCAAATGAGGCGGCGACGCTGTCGGCCGGCATGACGCCGAGCAAGGGAAAGAGGGCCAGCGGCAACAGGGCTGTTGCCGCGATGGGAATGGCCTCGGTTATCCACCAGGCCGCCATGAGTGCGACGACGGCGGCGGTGCGGAGGGCTTCGGGCGACGAGTTTTCCGGAGGGGATGAGAGGAGAATAAGGCCGAACAGCACCGGCCCGAGGATCAGGCCGACGAGCTTATAGAGAGGATAGCTGCGGGCACCACTCGCGGAGTTTTCCATATCGCTGAATCATTATAGACCTACGGGCACGTCTCTCCAAGGCGATATGCGAAAATCCTCTGAGCGAGGACGTATTTTGAACGGCGTCGCTTTGGGTTATCCTGCTGAATGAATGATGAGGCTATCGCCGAGAGAAAGCGATGGCTGACGGGAATGGCGCTAGGTTAAGCAGATTTCAACTCGCCTGAGGCGAGCGACGGATTAAAGCCCAGGGTGAGGGAACCGAACCCTGGGATGCAGTGGGCGTGCAAATAGAGCCCCTGACTTGTCCGCCGCTGGCGGAAAGGGGCGACGGAACCTTCCGTCCCGGTTCCGTCACCCGCTCCGCGGGTTCATCGTTATGTTGAAGATTCCCAGGGTTCCCCTGCCTGCAGCAGGGTCACCCTGGGCTCTATTCCGCCATCCCCTTCGGGGATTGTGGGAAATTCTCACCTAACTCTCCTTAACTTAGCGCCATTCATGGCTAACGGTATATTGTTCCCTCCAAGCACAGTTCCTTAGAGATAGGTGCACAAAAAGGCTGGGCAGGGTGGCATGGGCATCCCTTCGGGGACTCAGAGCTTGCCCTGAGCTTGTTGAAGGGACAGGCTTGCCCATGACCTGCAGGCGGGACGCCTGCGCTACCTCGATTGGTCAATTTTCTCCGAGGAACTGGACTAAGGTTACAGCCTTCATGGGCCGTTGTTCACGACGACGGGATCCAGCCAGCCGCTTCCTTCCAAAGGAGAAGAGATTTCACTCGCCGGCCCTCCCGTGTTGACGCGGAGAACTTCGGTCTCGTCGATAAAATAAAACAGCGAGCCCGTTACATTAAGAATAGTGGGATCGGCATCGACATCGAAACCTGAGCCCGCCGTGGTAATGCTGAAGGTGTAACCTGTTCTTTGGGCGGAAGTAGCCAAGTCCGCATCAGGCAGGAACGGAGGTCCTCCGCTGGGCGGGGATAGGAGATCAGTGAGGAGGTTTGTAAATTGGCTCTCAAAGAAGGAGAATTCGTCGATGAGCACACCAACCCCTCGCACCTCCAGCGCAGCGAGATCGGCGCACGCGACCTCGTAGTCGAGCGGATTGTTTGACAAGGAGACGTCATCCCCGGCGCCAAGGCCTGCATTGTCCACCAGGGCGCCGATGTCGACGATCTGGTTATTGCGCAGGTCAAAGTCGGTCAGACTGGCCAGGTTCGACAACGGGCCAATGTCGCTGATCTCGTTGTTGAATAACCATAGGCGAGTTAGATTGGTGAGTCCGGACAACGGGTTGATGTTGGTGATTCGGTTAAGGAACAGTCTCAGGTCGGTCAGTCCGGTAAGACCCGCCAAAGGACCGAGATCGCTGATGTGGTTGAAGCCGAGGTCGAGAACGTTCAAGTCCGTCAAGTACTCGATCCCGGAGAGGTCCTGAATACCAGCGAATTCGGCCTGCAACGTGATGAATCCGACTCCCACGACATCGGTGGTCAGAATATCGCCCGTCGGTTTGCTAATGATGTTTCGGACTCTCTCCTCCAGGTTTGGATCGGCGAAGTTGATGACGACGGGTTCGATTTCACCCTCGCCTTCACCTTCACCCTCACCTTCGCCTTCACCTTCGCCTTCGCCTTCACCTTCGCCTTCACCCCCAACGTCTTCGCATAGAGTCGTGGCGCTGAGGGCGACCTCATAGGCGGCTTTGAAGACTATTTCAGCCCGTGCTATGGTTCGCGAAAGGGAAGCGCCGGATGCATCGCCCTGTCCGATGCTGGCATAGAGAACTTGCAGATCGCCGCCCCCGGCATCTTGAGATTGCCACAAGGCGTGGACCCATCTAAGCTCGCCGAAACCGAGCATGTCCGGTGGTCCCCCCAGGAAAATGTGGGGAACTGTGTCGTTGGCGGAATCTGACGTCGCGTTCGTGTTGAGCAACGTGGGCGCTGACCATAGAATTTCTCCCGGCAAGAAAGGGAACTCAACATTATAATCACGCAGGATTCCATTTGAGTAGAAGAGATCAAAGTCCGATCCCGCCCCATCCAGGTCCTGGTCGGAACTCCACACCACATGGAGCGTTCCAAGGTTGTCCACGACAATCTGCGGGGATCTCTCGTGTCCGGAATCGGAACTCGGCAGTGGAGGAAATAGAAACGAGCCCTCTGGCAGAGGGATGGAAGCCCGGCTTGCCGCCCCGCCGCCGCTCGAGCGAACCTCGCCGGATTCATCCGAGAAGAAGGATTGGATTCCCGTAACGTTCGTTGTCGTCGGGACCGCAGTCAAATCGATGGTGAACTCGGTGCTATTTCCTAAAGATCCCGTGCCCGGTGTGACCACGGCAAAAGTGTAGCCGTCCTTCTGTCCGGTGTTGGCGAGTTCCTCATCGTCCAGGTAGGGGGCCCCCCCGCCGGGAGGCTGATAGAGTTGGGAGAGTAAGGCGGTGAACTCGCCTATGCCGTTGCCATCATTGTCGATTTCGGCAGCTTCCCGGAAAGCTTTCTCCGCCGCCACGATGCTCTCCAGCGTCTCGACGGCCAATGCCTCATTGCTGACGATTTTCTCCGCCAGGGTGGGCCTCGGCTCAACGAGTAGTTGCTCGGACCAGCCCTCACCCGTATTTTCGGCGTACAGAATGTCCGATTCCGAGCCGTCCGCCCTCTCAGACTGCCAGACAACGTGGAGCGTTTCTTCCCTGCCGATAGCGATGTCAGGAACAGTGTCGATCTCCAAGTCCGAATCGACGTCGGAATTGACCGCTTCGGGAGTACTCCAGGTCGCACTCGCTCTATTCGAGTAATAGATATCCGCATCATTTCCAGAGCTCCATACCACGTGGGGAGCCCGGGCGCGGTCCACTGCTATCCGCGGTGCGCTGTCGTTTGAAGTTTGATTGGAATTGGCCAGCTCCGATGTGGACCAACCGCTGCCCGAGTTGGATGCGTAAAAGATGTCAATGTCCGTACCTGCCCCGCCGGTGTCCTCGTTGGATTCCCAGACAACGTGGAGTGTGCCGGAAAGATCCGCAGCGATTTGCGGCGACCGGTCGTCTCCCTGATCGGACGTCGCGTTTGCATGGAGAGGCGCCGGGTCGGACCAGCCATCTCCCGAATTCGTCGAATGCAGGATGTCGAAGTCTGTCCCTGCGCCATCGACGTCCGCGTTGGATTCCCAGACGACGTAAACCGTGCCGGAGATGAACTCGGTCACAAGCCGGGGCGCCAGGTCATCCCCCGAGTCCGTTGTTGCGTTGGTATTGAGCAAGATGGGATCCGACCATCCATTGCCTGTGTTTATGGAATAGAAAATGTCGTAGTCTGTTCCCGCGCCGCCGATGTCTTCGTTGGAGGCCCACACGGCGTGGAAAGGCCCGACAATCTCCATGCCCATCGTGCCGAGCGATGGATCGTTTCTGGTTGCCGGACCTCCGAAATTAACCCGAACCACACCTGTCTCGTCAATGAAGAAATAGCGTTCGCCTGTGACGCCGGGAGTGACCGGATTACCAACGACATCGAAAGTGTTCTCGATAGTATTACCCAGAGGATTTGTGCCCGGGGTGACAACGGCAAAAGTGTAGCCGTCCTTCTGGCCTATGTTAGCCAGGTCCGAGTCCTCCAGGAACGGAGCGCCGCCATCAGGGGGATCATTGAGATCGGTCAGGTTGGGAGTGAATTCCCCTATGCCGTTGGCGGGGGCCACATCGAGTGCTAGTGCCTTCTGGAAGGCCATCTCGGCGAGCCAGATGGTCCGGAGCGTCCGTAATGCCGATTCCTCATTGGCGGCGAACATGTTGCCTTCTTCACCTTCGCCTTCACCTTCAGATGGAGGCTCTCCTTCACCTTCTCCGCCTTCGGCGCCTTCGGCCTCTCCTTCGGGTGGAGGCTCTCCTTCACCCTCTCCGCCTTCGGCGGATTCGGCTTCTCCTTCGGGTGGAGCTTCTCCTTCACCCCCTCCGCCTTCAGCGGATTCCCCTTCGCCGGGTATCACCTCGGCTTCGCCCTCCCCTTCGCCTTCCCCTTCCGAGGGAATTTGCGGGGAAGGACAATCCATACCCATTGTCAGCAATGCAACTACCAGGATCCATAAGAGTGCCTTCGGAAAGAGTGCCTTCGGAAAGAGTGCCTTCGGAAAGAGTGCCTTCGGAAAGAGTGCCTTCGGAAAGAGTGCCTTCGGAAAGAGTGCCTTCGGAAAGAGTGCCTTCGGAAAAAGCCTGGAGTTACTCATGAGTCTTTACTCCTTCGAGGTCTTTGCGGGTTGGATATAAGGAATATCAGGAGGGTCAAACAATAGGGGGGCGGTGAATAGGCAAGATTGCGCCGTGTTCTCGGTTGCCCACGGAAGTAGGACTGAGTTCTGGCCGTAGGTGCCGTCCAACGTCTCACCACGATTACATCCCCCCGGGCGGATTTGCATTTGAGGAATAATATGTCACCGAGATGCAAATTTCACATTTTATATCGTAGTTTTCCTTGATTGTCAATACAGAGAGGGCGCAAATGAAGATTGTTCGGACGCATCATGGCCTGAGAGAGTTTTGCTTATTGAGAACTGCATTGTTAATGGAACGAAGTATTGGGTTTCCCGTAACCAAAGGAGCAGGATCGTAGGATGGGCCTTGGCCCATGCGGCAGACTCAGGACAGGCTTGCTCATGACCTGCAGGCGGGACGCCTGCGCTACCTCGATTGTTCACTTTCCTCCGAGGAACTGCACTTAGCCTTGCACCATAACAATTACCGATCGACCAGGCTGATCAGTTTTTGATCGGGCTGGGGCGCAGGTGGGCTTACGGAAGGAATGGGTTGGAGGCGGCCGCTTTCGGAAATGATGAATAGCGGAACCGCTGTGTTGTTGTGTTGTTCTTGGAACTGATCGTAGTCAAAGGTCTCCGAGAGTTTAGTGGTCTTGATTTCGGCGCCACGTGCCATGCGATTAGTCAACGAGGAATACGTAACCTCCGGACCAAACAGGATGCGGCCGCGCAAGTGGCGGGGGATGACGGCCTCGCGTACGGCGGGCTCCGTCTGCTCGCTGGGAGGAAGTTGATAGACCTTCGTCCGACCGAAGACAGGGGCCAGGTGCAGGGCCGCGAGCGCGTTGGTCTGGTCGCTGGACGTCAGCGCAATCAAACTCCCCAATTCGGAAAGGTCGATTTCCTCAATGATGTGTTCGGACAGTACATCCCCGTGGTGTGAATCCAATCCTTCCATTCGCGCGGTTCGGACTTTATTCCAGTTGCTGTCGACCAGCAATGTCTTGATGCCTTCCGCCTGGAGGGTCTGGGCGATCTGCCTGGCCAGGGGATGGGCGCCGACAATCAGCAGTCCCTGCGGATCTACGACTGAGAGTTTCATCTTGCGGGCCAGGGGGCCGGCGCTGAGACCGTAAACCAGGACTGTGGTTCCAATCACCAGAAAGGTAATGGAAACCATCTGTCCGGATTGTGTGAGGTCTTCCTCCAATAATCGAAGGGCGAAAACCGACGCCATGGACGCTGAAACGACTCCCCGGGGGGCCATCCAGCCCACGAAAGCGCGTTCTTTCCAGGTCAGTCCGGATCGAAGCGTACAGAGAAAGACCGAAGCCGGCCGTATGATAAGGATCAACGCAGCCAGAAACGCCAAACTGTTGAGTCCAAGCCCGCCTAGTTGTTCCAGATTGATCCGGGCGGCGAGAACAATGAACAGGCACGAGAGCAGCAATACACGAAGGCTTTCCTTGAATTCGATCAGGTGCCGCACTGCGACCCATTTTTGATTCGCCAGGATAATTCCCATCAGGGTGACCGTGAGCAATCCGGATTCGGGCTGAAAAAGATTGGAGGCGGTGAATGCGATGACGACGAAGGCGAGGGAAATCCCGTTTTCCAGGTAGTCGGGAATCCAGTAGTGTTTGAGCAGAACAATCAGGAGGCCTGCCGTCAAGCCTCCGATGAAAGCTCCGGCGAATAAGGTCTTGAAGATGCCGAAGACGACGATTGGTATGGCGGCATCCAGCCGACCGGAGGTAATGGCCTGGAACACCAGCACAGCCAGGGCCGCGCCCACGGGGTCAATGGCGATTCCCTCCCATTTCAGAATCGAGCCTACCGCGCCCTTTGGACGGATTTGCCTCAGCAGGGGTCCAATCACCGTGGGGCCAGTGACGACCAGGAGTGCTCCGAGAAGGAAGGCTTCATTTAACTGGAGGCCGAGAAGGTAGCGCGCGGCGCAGGCGGTCAGTACCCACGTCACCAACACACCGAGGCTGACCATGTACATGACGACTCGCCCGACGGTCTTCAGTTCGGAGAGACGGAGGCTCAGTCCCCCTTCGAACAGGATAAGACCGACTGCAATCGAGACAACGGGAAGTAGGAGTTCACCGAAGACTTCGTCCGGGTGGATCAGGCCCGTGAGAGGCCCTGCGGCGAAACCCACTATCAGGAGCAGAAGAATTGAAGGAAACCGCAACCGCCAAGCCAGCCATTGGGCGGCCATACCGAGCAATACGATGCTGGCCAGCCCAATCAGGAGGTGTTCGCTCATGGGATTCTTCTCTTTAGGTTGATCGGAAATCGATCAGTCGGCCTTCAAATCTTAGCACAGTTGTGATTTTTCGATATAGACTATTAGCATCGTCTCGTAATATAATTGTTTAGTTACGAAGGAATTTACGAGCAAAGGAGACATAGATCATGCGAAAGTTCATCATTTTGGGTATCGCATTGACCCTGTCCTGGGTAGGGTTAATTGGGCAGGCACCCGCAGCGGCGGATTCTGACGCAGCGATCCAGCTCGCCCAGGCGCGTGAAGAAGAAGAGAGGGGGGAAGGGGCGAAGGAAAATGCCCTGTCTGCCCTTCGTGAAGAGGGGATCATGGGCCGGATGGGTGGCGCTCCCGAGGAAGGGGAAGTGGCCCCGGATTTCGAGCTGATCCCGCTGAAGTTTTACGAATTCGGAATCGACAAGACCGAGATCACGGAAGAAAACGCGGGGATGCTCTACCAGCCTGTCAAGCTGAGCAGCTTCCGCGGCAAAAAGCCGGTCGTGCTCATCTTTGGGAGCTACACCTGACCACCTTTCCGGGACCAGGCTGGTGCCCTCGAAAAAATGTCTGAGAAGTACAAGGATGTTGCCCAGTTTCTCATTGTTTACATCAAGGAAGCCCATCCCGCCGACGGCTGGTCGATGCGCGTGAATCCGAGACTAAAGTACATCAAGGATCCGACAACGACCTTCGAACGGTTTCAGGTTGCCAACACGTGCGTTACCGATCTGAAGGTTTCCATCCCGTGCCTGATAGATGATATGGAAAACACAGCTGCGCGGGCTTATAAAGGATGGCCGGATCGGCTGTACATTGTCGGCAAAGACGGCAAGATCGCCTTTCAAGGCGCCCCGGGGCCTGCCGGCTTCAAACCGAGTGACATGGAAGTGGCGCTCAAGGCTGAGTTGAGCCGGATCGGTGCACTTCCGGCGGGAGGAAAATAGATCACCACCTGCACTTGAAACAGCATTCCACCCCGGCACTTTTCGCCCGAGATGAATTCTTCAAACCCACCGCGCTCGTATGCGTGGTGGGTTTGTTTTTTTATTGTTTAGTACTACAACGCTAAATTTTAGCCACGAAGAACACTGAAAGAAAGGTCCAACGAAGCCGGCCGAATTGATGCGTTCCTTTAGATGCAAAAGAAAAGGGGATTTTGGGCACGGATTTCTATAAGTCCTTATTCTTAGTACAGCTCCACACAAGTTGGTGAACAGTCCAGTAACGGTATAGGGCAAGCCCCATCCTACCTTCTGAGAAAGAAAGTAGCGCCCCGAAGGAGCGTACGCAAGTAGCCTGGGGTGTAGCCCCGTTCCGGCGGGGCGAAACCCCAGGTTCACGATGCATCCCTTCCCGCGCCCCGGAGGGGCGCACGAGACCGTTATTGCCGAGGTTA
>SDBV01010670.1_pt1 | contig 12015 bp, 5 predicted proteins | sample 2277081 | NCBI WGS metagenome assembly SDBV01 (sample SAMN10402039, study PRJNA504765) | marine sediment metagenome | isolation source: marine sediment core GS10_PC15, 223 cmbsf | place: Arctic Ocean: Southern Knipovich Ridge | collected 2010 | reverse complement strand
CAGCCTCATGATTATTCGAATCCGGGTGCAAGTCAGTATCTCCAGCCAATGCGTGACCTGCTTTTTGAGGGAAAACAAACCGAAGCCCATGAACTGGGGAATAAGCATTTTATGTCCAGGCCCATAGGACAGTTCTGCTATCAACCCATGGGAGACCTGCACCTGTCATTTCCGGGTCATGAACAGGTAAAAAATTACAGGAGAGAACTGGATTTACAGAATGCTGTCGCCAGGGTATCCTACGAGAAAGATGGAGTCTTGTTTACCAGGGAGATTTTTTCTTCAAACCCGGGAGAAGCCATTGTGATAAATATGAAGGCCGACAAGAAGAAGGCACTGAATTTTTCAGTGTCACTTAGCTCACCCCATTCAGACTACTCAGTAAGTGCTGAGGATGGGAAGATCATTATTAGTGGTAAGTCAAATGATTATCAGGTGCCTCAAAACAGGATCAGAGGTTTTCCCGATAACATAGATTATCCATCAAGCCAGTTAAGATTCGAATCAAGACTTAAAGTGATAAGCTGTGATGGAGAGGTCACGGAACTTGGAGATGAGCTGGTGATAAAATCTGCTTCTGATGTTACCCTGGTACTGGTAGCTGCCACAAGTTTTAATAATTATAAAGACATCAGCGGCAATCCATCTTCAAAGTGCACGAATGCCCTGGATAGATTGTCAACAACGGAATATAAAAAATTATTAAAAGATCATATTGGAGACTATCAGGATCTGTTTAACCGGGTAAAGCTTGATCTTGGCAGTTCAGATATATCCCGGAGACCAACGGATCAGAGGGTAGAAACATTTTCTGAAGATAATGACCCTGATCTGGTCACCCTATTGTACCAGTATGGAAGATACCTGTTAATCTCCTCCTCCCGCCCCGGAACCCAGCCTGCAAATCTTCAGGGCATCTGGAATGACCGCCTGGCACCTTCGTGGGACAGTAAGTATACCATTAATATAAATACGGAAATGAATTACTGGCCAGCAGAGGCATGCAATCTTTCCGAATGTGCTGACCCGCTTATTGCAATGGTGGAAGACCTGAGTCGTACAGGCATTGCTGTAGCAAAAGACCATTACAATATGAATGGATGGCTGGCCCATCACAATACGGATATCTGGAGAGGTGCGGCACCCATAAATAATTCTAATCATGGCATCTGGGTGACCGGCGGTGCATGGCTGTCCCAGAACATCTGGTGGAGATATCAGTTTACCGGGGATATTCAATTCCTCAGAGAGAAGGCCTATCCCATTCTCAGGGAAGCATCTGTATTTTTTACCCAATACCTGACACCTGATAAGAACCACCCGGAATTGCTTATCAGCGGACCCAGTAATAGTCCCGAGAACGGAGGACTCGAAATGGGACCAACTATGGATCACCAGATCATTCGGAATTTATTCAGTAACACTATCGAAGCTGCGGAAATCCTGGGTACAGATGAGGAACTGGTTGCGGAACTGAAACGTCTGTATCCGAAGATCGCACCCAACCAGATCGGGCAATACGGGCAGCTTCAGGAATGGATGGAAGATAAAGACGATCCTGAGAATGAACACAGGCATGTATCTCATCTTTGGGGATTGCATCCCGGTAATGAAATACATCCCCTGACGACGCCGGAACTGGCAGATGCATGCCGGGTTACATTATCACATCGGGGCGACCAGGGAACCGGCTGGTCCCGTGCGTGGAAAATAAATTTCTGGGCCAGGTTAATGGACGGGGATCATGCCTTCCTGATTCTCAGCAATTTAATTCTGCCTGTCAACTTCGAGAATACTGATATATGGGAAGGCGGGGGAGGCCTGTACAAGAACCTTTTTGATGCGCATCCGCCCTTCCAGATCGACGGAAATTTCGGGGCTACTTCAGGCATTACCGAAATGTTTCTTCAATCTCATCTCCGGGATGAGAATGGAAATTATTACCTGGATATTCTTCCCGCCTTACCGGGCGCCCTGCCCGACGGAGAAATTTCAGGCCTACGCGCCAGGGGTGGATTTGAAGTGGATTTGAAATGGAGCGAAGGGGAAATTGTACAGGTCAGAATTACTTCCCTCCTTGGGAATAACTGTTTGGTAAGAACGGGACAGGACCTTGCGGTTGCCGGCAACGTAGAGAAAACCACCGGAGGTAATGATAGAGATTTCCTTTCAACATATCATTTTGAAACTCAAAAAGGACAAAGCTATGTTTTTGAAAAAACAAAATAATCTGACTGCTGGATTGCTTGCTGTCATCCTCATTTTAGGTTTATCAGCCTGCAACCAAAACCAGCCGGTCTCTTCAGAAGAAGACAGTCAAGTTCCATTGGAACATTTTCAGGATATGAAATTCGGACTGTTCATTCACTGGGGCCTCTATGCTGTGCCTGCCGGGGAATGGAAGGGAGAATACGTCCGTGGAATCGGGGAGTGGATACAGAAGCGAAAAGAGATACCCATTACAGAGTATGAAAAACTGGCCGATGAATTCAATCCCATAAAATTCAATGCAGAAGAATGGTCACAGCTGGCGGAGGATGCCGGCATGAAATACATGGTAATCACCTCGAAACACCATGATGGGTTTGCAATGTATCACTCGAAAGCCAGCGATTACAATATCATAGACCGGACACCCTTTGGCCGGGACCCTTTGAAGGAACTGGCAGAAGCCAATGCAAAAAGGGATATCGGCTTTGGTTTTTATTATTCCCAGGCACAGGACTGGCACGAACCAAATGCTTCTGGGAACGACTGGGACTTCCCAAGCGAGAGGGATCCCAAACCCTATGTGGAAGGGAAAGCCCTTCCCCAGGTTAAGGAGCTGCTGGAGAATTATGGAAACCTGTCCCTGATCTGGTTCGACACTCCCAGGTTGCTAACCCAGCAACAGGCCATGTCACTGAAACAGATGGTCAAGGACAAACAGCCCGATTGCCTGGTCAATGACCGCATTGGATTTAGCCTTGGAGATTATTACCAGATGGGAGACAATGCCATTCCTACCCTCGTTTATTCCTGGAAGGCATGGGAGATCCCGGCCACCTTAAATGATACCTGGGGGTATAAGAGTATGGATAACAACTGGAAAGACCCCAAAGACCTTCTTTATAAGCTGAGTGATATAGTCAGGAAGGGAGGGAATTACCTGTTGAATGTGGGACCCACAGCCGAGGGGGTGATACCCGCTGAGAGCCAGAAGATCCTAAGAACCATGGGAAAATGGCTGGATGTGAATGGAGAGGCAATCTATGGAACCAGGCATACCCCGTTTTTCAATACCGGTATTACCTGGAAATGTACCACTAAACCAGGAAAGCTGTATTTCCATATTCTGAACTGGCCCGGGAGTTCGCTTGAGGTCGTGGGACTTGAAAGCAGGGTTTCTTCTGCTAAATTTCTTAAAGACGGATCGGAGGTTGAATTCCAGCAGTCCGGTAATGTTCTGACATTCGATTTGCCTGAAAGCCCACCGGATATCTACAATTCGGTGATTGAGGTTGAGATCGGGGATGAAACTGCAATTATCAGTCCTGGTATGGGCTTTGATGATCCCCAGGATAAGATTGTACTCTACTCCAGAGATGCCCGTATCCGGGGCGAGGAAGCCCGATACGACTGGAATTCACAAACCGTAAGCGGATTTCATCCCTCGAATAGTCCCTCAAACGAGCTATGGTGGTACCATTACCCTTATGACAGCGATACATTCATGATCAGCGTTGAATATGCATGCAAGGATGATATTGCAGGCAGTTCATACTACATTAAAAAGAGAAACAGGGACAATGAGTCCCAGAATCATGAACTTTCGGGCAAGATTGAAGCAACTGGTGACGAATTCAGGGTCTTCGAAGCAGGAGAAATGTTTTTTGCCGAGGGAGAATACCAGATCATAAATCTTGGACTCAGTGATGAAATGTCATCTGACCTTAGAATCAGAAAGATCATTCTGACCCGTAAATCAAACTGAAAAGAATTAGAAAAAAGGAAGGCACCTGGCTTATTTACTCAGGCTGTCATCCCCATGTGAGAATCCTTCTTCTTTAATGTAATCCAACCACCATTGGATACCTGGATCGCAGAGTGAGCCATCTCCACCCGGATGATTATTCGGTGGAACATTCTGGAGCCAGGTTGAAGCAAAAATGTATCCGGAGTCCTGCTTCAGATGCGTGGCTGTATTCTTGATCTGTTCAGTCTTTTTGCCTTCAGTGTATACACCTACATTTATGTATTCATAAAGTACCTTTTCCTTGCTATATGCCCCCCAGTAGTCAGTCATGGTCCCTTCACTTTCAATATATGGGAGTCCTTCTTTATTATCACTGAAATGCAAAGCAAGGTCGGCGTTTGGCGGTGGACTTCCTTTTGCATTATATCCAATCATGATGGTCGGATCAACCCTTTTACCTGCGGAGATCATATTCTGGATACTAAAACCTGCCTTTTTCTGAGCCATTCCTTCATTATCCGGATCCACAAGGACATTCCTGTAGTTATTTTCAGATAGCCATTTTACGGTATTGCTTACAGCCCTTTCTGCATCCTCCTGCTTCCAGCTTTCCCATTTTCCATCGGAACCTCCCCAGTACAGACAGCCTACAAGTACAACCATATTACGGTCGTCACATGCCTGAATAATCTTTGCCATTCTTTCCAGGTATACGGGTTCCAGGCTTGAATCTTCCCTGTATCCCTTAACATCTCCAAAACGTGACCCCATAAAAAATACCGAGATGGTATTCACTCCGTATGATTTATAAAGATCAAGATATGCAATCAGTCCATCTGTGGTAGCATCTGAAATAAGTGCATTGGAACAACGCAGCCCGATAACCAGGAACTCCTTGTCGTTCAAATAGGTTTTTTGGCCTTTAACTGACAATACATTACCAGCGGAGAGGCTGCCGCAGTGGGCAAAAAATACGATTGCCAGGATTAAGGATCTCATGATTTTTAGCATTCTGTTGATTGATATTTAATACGGGATTGATCCCGAAACTCATTAATCGTCTGATTATTCAGCCAGCCCTTTGCTTAATTTTCATTCTCGCCAAGTCCGAACCTCTCCCAGTGGATCCTGAAGAGGTATGCCGGTTCGTCCTCATTTCTTCCAACCTGAGATACCTGGCTGAATATCCCATAATATTTTTGCTCTATATAATACAGGTAGCGGTGTACAGTATTAATTGTGCGATCCGTTTTCTGCGCCGGGTTCAGGCGGAGGCTCGCCCGGATTATATAATCCACATTACCTCTGCGCAATAAGTTGACCAGAGTGTCGGGGATTACTGCTATACCCGGATTTCCGCTTGCCTGGATCTTGTTTCTCAGGTAGTCAAAGTCGGTTCTGTACTTCAGGTCAGCCTGCTGAAGCCTTTCAATGAAAATCATAGTTGAGGGTTCAGAAAAATTATAGATCGAGAACATTGAATCGCCTGCTGTGATAAAAGCTTCAACCTCCCTTTTCATACCATATTCAAAATCACGTGGAAGATTTTTCGATTTCAGCTCCCTTTCATTAATGATAATATATTCCATCTGCTTATCCTCCATTTTTCGGAAGACTGAATCTGCATTGAGGGTGGGGAGTTTGTGTATGCCATAAAAATTCCTTCCATCTCCGTAAATAAAGGACATGGATGGTTTTCTGGAAGCAATCCTGGATTCCTCGGGAGTGTTTTTTGCAGCCCATTCACTCATCTTGAGGTAATTTACCCAGTCAGGGGAGTAGCCATAGTATTTATTTCCCCTGATATTTTTCATCAGGGCATCATTATTTGCTTGTGCCTTCTTGACAGAATTTCCGAATTGTGTAAAGAATAGAATGAACAGTGAAAGCACAAGTACCGGCTGGATCCAGCCGAATTTCTTTGATTGGGTTATCTGTAGCAATCCCCAGGGAAGCAGAAGAAAGATAAGGGGAAAATAAATAATTATCAGGCGCATTTGTCCCCAATGCTGCTGCAGGACTACAAAGGATACAAACAGGATTATCCCAAGATAATATCCCACAAACCGCATAACGCGGCTTTTCTTTATTGCATAGAATATTGCAATGGTAAAAAGAATGTAGATTAATATTGTAAGAAAAGCATTGGTTCCAGAACTTCCGGGATCCTTTAATCCCGTACCAATCAGCAAAAGGCGTGATAGATATATCTGAGAGTTATCAAGGAACCTGTCAATCATTCCCCCAAAATCCTCACTTCCCATTGCAGGATTATAATAATTTTTTAAAAACAAACCCTCAAGCTGTGCGTTGAAATCCTCACCTTGGATGTTCCACCTTAAGGATTTATATATTCCAAAGGGAATACGCCACAATATAAAACCAGCCAGGGTGTACCCCGCAAGGTAAAATTTCTTCTCTGTTAGCAGATACAGAAGAACAACACCCAGCACTGCCAAACCTATGTTCCTTGTAAGGTACATGGTGAAAAGCAGAAATCCCACGAGCAGAATAATCCACCAGTTTTTGGTGATCAGCCTTATATTATCTTCAATTTCATCGTAGTACCGGATTATAAGATAGAAAAGTGCTGATTGCAGGAAAAGGTACATCGCTTCAGTATAGGTCTGGCTTCCGAAATACAGCAACTCTGAACTGACAGATGCCATGAGCAGTGCAAAGACCAGAATTGTTGCCGGCACTTTCCCGCGAAAAGTATAATAGAAAAATACCAGTGAACCAATCAGGAACAGGTACGAGGTAAATTTGAACAGGAATATCTTAAAACCAACTATCCGCATTACCCAGGAGAGGAAAATCGAGTAAAAAGTTCCGTGAAAACCAGGGTATGCTAAACCATCCATGAATCGTTTTGCACTTTCAATATAGCCGGAATCATCACCTCCCTCACTTATCCGCAAATCAAAAAGATAAAATCCAAGAATTGCTGTGAGTATTATGCTCAGGGTGAAGAAAAGAGACAGGCGTTTCTCAAAGAACTGGTCAATGGTCTGGAATAAAGTCAGTTTTGGTTTGACTACCTTCTGTTTCTTTGACATGGTACAGGGTCTGTGTTTAGGACACAAATTTTACATTATCCTCGTTGATATCAAAGATAATATATATTTACCTTTTGCCGCCGTCTAAACTAAGAGGCTGAAATGAAAGATCATCTGATTAGCTCATAGCATACAAGCTTTGCATCACTTCGGGCGAATATTTTTCTTCCTGAAAATGCAGGGTGTGACCAGTTGACACCTCCCCTGGGATTTGGGGATACGCTTACCGGTTTTACCAATTCAACCCTTCCCAGGTCTTTGAAGCCCGATTCTGAGATCTCTCCAAGGACCAGTTCACCAAGTTCATTAAATGCCCATATTTTATCATCCTGTCTGACTAGATGCGCATTGGCCCAGCGTCCTACAGGAACCAGGGTTTTGTCGGTCCAGACCCGATCACCCTTTGTCATTTCAAGGCAACGGAATTCCCCGTAGCTATCTATTCCATAGATATAATCTCCCTGAATAAAAGGCGTGGAAATGCAGCAATGCAATGCATCGGTATTTCGTTCGTCTTTTCCGGCCCGTGTCCAGATGAGTTCAGCATCCTGGTCATTTTCGTCAAGCCGGATAAGCATTGAACCGTCCCAAAAACTACTCAGGAAAATATAGGGAGGGGAGTAGGCAGGGGTAGAGATATTAATTATGCCTTTTCTCCTTATAAAAGGAATTTTCCAATACACTCTGCCAGTTTCCGTATCCAGTCCCGCAAGGTTGTCTCCGGTCCAGCAAACCAGAACTCTTTTTCCTGCCTGGTCAATGACGATTGGGGCAGAATAGGAAGCCTGGTCAGGCAACGATCTCCAAACCTCCTTACCGGTTACCTTGTCAAACGCCATAAGGCATGCCTCCGGGCGTCCGGCCATCTGAACGATTAACAGGTCTTTCTCAACGAGTGGCGAGGCTGCCAGTCCCCAGACTGGAATCTCGCTGTCATAATCCTTTACTCCGTCTACATGCCAGAGTTCCTTCCCCGTATATGCATCCAGGCAATAGAGGTTTCCCATGGTTCCGAAAGAATAGGCCCTGCCCTCATCAATCAGCACGGATGCTCTCGGACCAGTAGGATAGCCTACTCCTGAATAGGGGCGTTCATATTCATGGGTCCAGACAGACTCACCTGTTTTGGCATCAAAGCAAAGCACCCGCTCTGACCAGGTTGATTCGCCTACATAGTCCATTAGGTAAACAAAACCATCAGCCACCGTTGGTCCACAGTAACCCTGTCCCACAGGAACTTCCCAGATTTTTTTCAGATCCCCATGGTTCAGTGATTTTTTTTGAAGATCAAGATGCCAGATCCCATTCCTTTCCGGTCCCATCCATTGGGGCCAGTCATTTTTTTGCATGTTTTCCTGACTCCAGCAGGTGATTGCCAACAGGGATATAACAAGAGCGAGAGTCATTTTTGATTGAATCCGGGTTTCCACAGGAATTAGTTTTTCCTGCTAAGATAGTTTTAACCGGGATAACGGCAAGAATCCAACAATGGTTAAGCTTTACTGAACGATCAGTTTTCCTCTGAAAAGCCGGTTTCCACTTATCTCAACAATGTAGTATCCCTGAACAAGGTTTTCCCGGTAGATCATTATTTCATCATGCCTTATTGATCCAGCTACCTTTACGATTTTGCCGGAAAAGTCCCGGATGGTCAGCAAATATTCTGACTGATCCGGATTCGAAAACCTGATGGTAGCAAATTCCTGCATGGGATTAGGATATATATCCAATGGATTTATCTCCATTGGGGAGTTGGCAGAGGTTGTCGTTTTAAGTTTATTGTCTTCCATGTTGGAAAGAGAGTGAGAGTAGGGACCTGTACCTGCTTTTTTCGCGTCAGATGGATAACATGGTTCTGCCCTTACACCTGCAATACGGTAAAAATACCTGAATGTGAGAGCATTCGGATCATTGTCCCGGTATACATTCAGATCGGAAGACAGTGTATTTATTTTATTCAGCGAGGTTGAATCCGTACCCCGGTAGATCTCGTATGATACAAAATCCATGGAGCTGTTCTCAACCTCATATTTCTCCCATTTAAGATTAACACCATCCACCGAACTCTGGTATTGCAGGAACATGGGTATATGATAGATGGCATCAGAAATGTCAGACTCGTTGCTGCATGTATCTACTGCTGTAATTTTATACACCCACTGGCGCTGTTCCGGATCTGCCACGGTATCTTTGAAGATGCTAAGCTCATCATAGGGAACGGTACCGATTATATCATACTGGTTAATTATGCCGGTTTGCCTGTAAATATGATATGCAGCCGTCCCCATCTCCTGAGTTTTTTCCCAAACAATAAGATTATATCCTGTTGCCAGGTCTGTCGTTATCAGACATATATTGTCATTGTTGAAGGGTTGGTTAAAGTGAATGTCTATAGTGTCGGATACCAGGCAAACAGAATTGTTTCTGCCGGCGGTAACCATGTAGCTACCTGAACTCTTAACTGATATACTCTGATCTCCCGATTCATTGTTCCAGATATAATTGTCGTATTGGTCGCCGGCATCAAGTATTGTTTCTTCCCCCTGGCAAAAGGCCATATCGGCACCAAGATCAAGTGCGGGTATAGCAGGATCAATTATGATATTGATCACATCTTTACCGGAACAATTGTAACTGTTCCATACCTGTACTTCAACGGTCTGCTGAGTGCTTACTCCAATTTCTTGTAGGGTATCTCCTGTGCTCCAGGCATATTTTGTATATCCTGATCCGGCATTTAACTGAGCTTCCCCTCCCTCACATACGTGGATGTCATCGCCCAGATCAATAATTGGCACTGCATTTATAGTAAGTTCAGCTGCATCACTTGCCAATCCAACCAGATTGCATTCGTTTTTTACAAGGACGTTGTAGTCCTTTGCATCGGAAAAATTGACAGAGGAAATCTTATAATCAGAATCGGATATCCAGTCGGTGACAGACTGGTTGTTTGCTTTCCATTGGTACAATAATGGCTTAGAACCAGAAGCATTAACATGAAATGTAACTTCATCCTTCAGACAGGCCGATTTATTTGCTGGCGGATTGATAATTTGTGGTCCTGTTTTTACCGATAGTATAGCCGGATCAGATGATACCTGATCACCACAAATTCCGCTGATTTGACAACGGTACAGTAAGCCTGAGTGATCGGACCCTGCATCCTGAATATTAAGTGTGAAGCTGGCAGAGCCGGTATATGCTGCTGTATCATTTATGTTCGCCCAGGTAGTACCGGCATCACGACTTAACTGCCAGGAATATTCCAGTTCATCTCCCTGAACATCAACAGTATATTTTGTATTCTGCACCGTTCCTTCACAAAATCCCTGATTCCCGGGTTGGTTTGTAATTGAGGGGGGAAGTTTTACCATTAAGGAGGCTTCATCGCTGGGTACAGGTACACTTGTACACTGGTTTGTCAATCTGACCAGATAACTGCCTGCATGTAAGGCAGCAGCCTGGGGTATAATGAAACTGGTATCCGTAGACTGGTTCGATACTGAGACGCCGGCCTTCCTCCATTCATAGGTTATAGGTTCTGTGCCTCCCCCTCTTGCATGCAAAACGACCTTCTCTCCCAGACACTTAGTTAGTTGCTCGGGATGACGTATCAGGTAGGGTTTCTGAAAAATCGTAAGTCTGCCTGAATCAGAAGGCGTGGTGAAACCGCAAATCCCTGAAACTACGCATTTAAATATATCCTGATCCATGGAGGGTTCTAAACCAGATATGGAAAGATTATTAAGTGAAGCAATATAATTGCCTTCATTAATGATATCTGACCAGTTCTCTCCATTATCAACACTACGGCGCCATTGATAACTAATCTCTGATCCACTTGCTGAGACTGAATATGTAGCTGTTGTACCTTCACATTTACTGGCATTGGTGATGTTGCCCGTAAGCTCTGGAACATTGTGAATGGATATCTCTGCAGCACGTGAAGCCGTTGAAGCGCATTCATTGGATACCCTGTATCTGAACTGGGATCCGTCATCTGAAAGAGAGGCTGTGAATGTATAGTATTCTGTATTTTCTCCGGTGAGAGCTCCCCAATCCTCCCCCGGTCTTTTTGTTTCCCATTGTTTGGTTGCATGTGAGCCGCTTCCGGTAGAATAGAGTTCAATCAGGTTACCCGGGCAAACTATTTCATCCTCGGGAGCGCTACCTATGGCAACATCATTGGCTGTATAATTGACATAGGTTGAGCTTGTTGTCCAGAAATCACCTGTTGTTGTTACCTCACATTTATATTTAAATCTTTCGGTATCGGTTACCTCTAACCTGTTCCCGGTACCCCCAATGGCCTCGGTCCACTGATCCTGCCAGCCATTGCTTGAGTTGCCCCTGACCCAAACCCACCATTGAAAAGAAGCAGCTTCCAGATTTAAGCTCGTATCAGGATTGACAGCCCACAATTCTGCATTCTCCAGCTCACATGTCCATATGCTTGAACCGGCATTTAAATAAATACAATCCCCGGAACTGCAGTCCTGGATATACGGATCACCGAAAACGGGACTCGAGACTAAAAGGATTGTCATCAGGATCAAATTGATCTTCCGGAATCTGATAGGGGTAATTGTTTTCATTTTATGATGTATGTTTATGATTGTATTGACATAAACAAATATATAAATATTTTCATACATATAGTATAAAAAGACCTTAAAATCCTTTATTAATATCTTACTATCTTGAAAGGTTTATAGTTTCAAGCCTGATAAGGATGGAGATTCTTTATGGTGAATCAGGAGATGAGGTAGTCTGAACAAATACAGGATTCGAATAGAACCACAGATCGGAAAAAACTTTCGCGGAACTGCTCTCTTCTGGAATATCCGGCATTGGATTCCCTGCACCATCAATCTCTTCCGGAGTATTGAGTGGATGGTTTGTTCCACGCAACCTGAAATACATATTCCCCTTCGCCTCAACCTGGTAAATTATTTCTTTCCACCCATTTCCTGAATCCTGCCATTTTTGACTTTCCAGTCC
>SDBV01010669.1_pt1 | contig 12015 bp, 8 predicted proteins | sample 2277081 | NCBI WGS metagenome assembly SDBV01 (sample SAMN10402039, study PRJNA504765) | marine sediment metagenome | isolation source: marine sediment core GS10_PC15, 223 cmbsf | place: Arctic Ocean: Southern Knipovich Ridge | collected 2010 | reverse complement strand
CGCCCATGGGCTTGGACTACTGGGTATACTTCTCCATGCTGACATCCTGGGATTTATCTTTTGCCAGGAGTATGTGAGCGGTGTTGCCAACCACATTAGCTGATTCATCAGCCGATAGAAATATAGCCCTGGCATTCCCCAGCCTGATAATATAACCGAGTTCAGCCGCCCAGATGCCATTAAAACCAGCATCATTTAGTCTATCTTTCAACCGTATCATAGAGATAACTGTCTGTGGCTTAAAAGTAGGTGAGCATTTAACCAGGTTCTGCGGCTCTATCATATAGAGAGTTAAAAGTAGAAGCTCAAGCTGGGCTGATAACTCATTCTTGCCCCCCTGCCGGGCAATTTCAACAGAGAAAGTAAGCCCCTTTTTGCCGAAAACGCTATCGAGGATAGCCAGTGCCACTTCCTGTTGGTAGGGGCGTAGCTTATTTATTAATGGTGGCTCCGATGCCAATTCCGAGTGGCAAGGCGATATCTCTAAGGACATTACCTATTGCCTCCTTCAATCCCTTCTTGTCCTCCTTGCTAATGTTATACTTGGTTCTGACCAATCCGGCTAGGATATTAGTCGCTTGCATAATAAGCTTGATATTCTCCGGGTCATGAAAAAGGATAGACTTTATCTTAACCCTGAGCAGGACAATTTCATCATCAATGCCCTCTACACCAGTGGCTAGCTCAAAATCAAGCTGCTCTACCTCATCAAGAACCTTGGAGTAGAAGCCATGCTTCCTAGCGTTCTGATTGCCCTTTGGGGCACCTCTTTTTCCCTTTGCTTCTGTTAACATGTGGTCTATCTCCATTGTTCAGAATTCTGGCAGTGGCAAAGACAATGGTATGGGCTGCCAGGTCCCATCGCTGGTTCTCTACGGCTAATCTCAATAGCCTCATATCCTTTCTCCTTTACATAACTAGAAAAACAATTCCTATCTAATTAGCTTTGAATTGTTTCCCAATAAAATAATAGCACGTATGTTCTATTATGGCTATAAGACTTTGTCGTATTTTAAAACCCTTTCCCCCTTTGAAGAAGCGGCAAAAAAGGAGTGAGGCTGATAACCAATCTCCCTTAAATTGATATTATTGATATTATGGTATAGTCGTTATAGAATAGGCAGGGACTAAAATTAAGAATCAGGGTTTTTGTGCCCTAAAAAAGAGTGGATAACAGAAATGAACTTCGTCAAGCAACTTTACCAGCTACAAGAGGTTGACCTGAAGATTGAGTCCAACGAGCAGACTCTGAAGCGAATAGCCAGCCAGCTAGGCGAAAGCCCGGCAGTAGTCAGAGCTCGAACTAAACTCTCCTTACAAAACCAGCACCTGGAAGAACTGAGGCGACAGCAACACTCCACAGAATGGGAAATAGCGGACACCACAGATAAGCTCACTATTGCTAAAGATAAGCTATATAGTGGGCAGATAAAAAATCCCAAAGAACTGACCAATCTCCAGCATGAGGTTGATGGACTTAAAGCCAGGCGTGACCAACTGGAGGATAAGACGCTGGAGATAATGGACCAGGTTGAATCGACCGAAGCCAGTGTAGCCACTAAAAGTAGTAAACTTAAAGGATTGGAGACTGAGTGGCACAGCCAGCAACAGCAGTTATCTACTGAGATGGAGCAACTCAAAGCTCTGGCGTCTGACCTCGAGCATAAGCGACAGCTACTGTCAGCCAAGATTGACCCCCAGGTAATTGAACTCTATCTGAAACTGCAAAAACAAAAAGGTCAAGCCGTGGCTAAGGTAGAACAGGGACTATGCCGTGGCTGCCGGATATCACTACCTACCACTAAGTTGCGGCAGGCAAGAAGTGGCAACCTGGTGCAATGCAGTAGCTGTGGGCGTATTCTGTTCCTCGCCTGAGGCTGCCAAAAAGGAAAGGCAGATGGAAGTAAAAAGATTGGTAATACATGCTGACGGTGCATCGCGGGGCAACCCGGGGTTGGCGGCTATAGGTGCCACCATAAAGGATGAGCAGGGAAAGCTTATTGCCCGCATTTCACAAAGGATTGGCAGAACAACCAATAACCAGGCGGAATATAGAGCTATCATTGCCGCCCTGGAGGAAACCATCAGGTTAGGTGCCAGACAGGTTGAGTTAAATTCAGACTCAGAGCTTGTAGTGAGGCAAATCAGGGGTGAGTACCGAGTAAAAAAGACAGCTCTTAAACCCTTATACCAGCAGGTAAAGCAACTGCAGAGTTGTCTGGAAAGCTTTATTATCAATCATATCCCCCGCCTGCAAAACAGAGAGGCTGACAGGCTGGCAAATAACGCTTTAAAATGATATCAGCCACTTCAGCCGCCTGTTGACTTATAATGCTATCTATACTACAGTATAAGTAAGTCAAGTAAACCGGGTGACCGCTGTGGTAGTCCGCTATCACAGAGGAAAGTCCGAGCTCCACCGGGCAGGATGCTGGGTAACACCCAGGAGGGGTGACCCTACGGAAAGTGCCACAGAAACATACCACCCCAATTTTAGCGGGTAAGGGTGAAATGGTGAGGCAAGAGCTCACCAGCGGCTGGGTGACCAGCCGGCTGGGCAAACCCCATCTGGAGCAAGACCAAATAGAGGGACAAAAGGACGCTCGGCCTGTCCCCGGGTTGGTCGCTTGACCTTGATGGTAACATCAGGGCTAGATAGATGGTCACCACTCTGACCAGTCAGAGTACAGAACTCGGCTTACAGGTTTACTTGACCTGTTTTTAGCGACCTCGCCTCTCTAATTCATCCCTAAATAATTTTCTCAACTTCAAGTTAGAATTGAGTAAAGGGAAGTAAAATTTAATGGCCGGACGCTATAAAACATCGTCAAGGTTAAAAATATAACACCAACAACCGTCAACCTCACCATCCCTCTCTTTCAAAAGAGAAGGAGAAGGGTAGTGCTTGAAGGGCTTTGACCCCGTAAAAAACCTTGTTTTTGTGGGAACTGGTTTAACATTCCTTCAAGCCTTTCTTAAATAAGTAACCAATAAATTTTGTATAAAACACTTTAGGGAGAGTAAGTCCGATGTCAAAAACAATAAAGATTATAGTAATAACCATATTATTGGTAGTGAGTCTCGCCCTGTCTTTTGGCGCTGGCTGTGCGCTAGGGAACGAAATCCCCCCCGGCACAAACCAAGGCCTGGATGTTGTGGAGCAGGCGTGGAACATTATCTTCCAAGATTATGTAGATAAGGACAGACTTGATACCAGCACACTGAGTCAGGCAGCCATCAAGGGTATGGTGGAGGCATTAGATGACCCCTACACAGCCTACCTAGATGCTAAAACCTACCAACTGGGCTTGAGCGGTCTGGAAGGGAAAATTGAGGGTATCGGCGCCCAGGTAACAGTTAAGGACGAGCAGATAGTAATTATCGCTCCCATTGCTGATTCACCCGCGGCTAAGGCAGGTATCAGGGCTGGCGATATAATCCTGGCAATCAATGGCAGGTCGACTTCAGAGATAACTCTAGCTGAGGCTGTGCTTAGCATTCGCGGACCCAAGGGAACCCCAGTCAAGCTCCTCATCCTTCATCAGGGCGAGACCGAACCCGAAGAGATTGAGATAGTTAGAGCTGAAATCGAGCTGTCCAGTGTTCACTTTGAGATGAGGGGAGACATCGCTTATATTAATATCACCCATTTCTCGGAGCGCACCAATGAAGAGCTATCCTCCGCGCTACAGAGCCTAACCGAGAAAGCAGCTACGGGCATTATCCTTGATTTACGCAGCAATCCGGGCGGTATACTGCAAACGGTGGTTGATGTAGCCAGCCACTTTTTGAAGGAGGGCATAATCGTCAGTGTGGTAGATAATCAAGACAAACATGCTACTTCAGTAGTTAAATCCAATGGCGTAGTAACTGACCTGCCTCTAGTTGTTTTAGTAGATAGCTACAGTGCTAGCGGTAGCGAGGTATTGGCTGGAGCTCTGCAAGATCATGCTCGCGCCACCATCGCCGGCACCAAAACCTATGGTAAGGGCAGTGTCAATATCCTGCGTCAGCTTAAAGATGGCTCCGGGTTATACATTACCACTGCTCGCTGGCTCACCCCCAAAGGTCGGCTCATAGAGGGTGAAGGGATATACCCGGACTATGAGCTTGAGCTTAATGGAGAGGATGCCATTCTATGGGCTATAGATTACCTGAGGAGCAACAAATGAGGAGTGGGTGTTAATTTATTAATGAAAGCTAATAAAAATAAACAAATTAGTCATAATTTTCAAAAATGGCTTAAAAACTCTTGACAAATATCAAAAATAGTAGTATGATATAAGTTTACAGTTATGCCTCTCAAGATTTTGCCTTATTATATCTCTTCACTAGCCACAGAACTTATTTCAGAGTAGTGCCTGCAAGAGCATGGCAATTCCGTATGTCTATTTTAGGAGTAGAGCCAAATGACTTTTATGCCACCAACGCACACCGAAAAAAGGATATTTCCTGTCTCCAGAAAATCTTACGCCCGCTTACCTCATATACTTGATGTGCCCAATTTGATTAAGGTTCAATTAGACTCATTCCGCTGGTTTCAGGAAAAGGGACTAAAGCAATTGCTGGAGGAAGTATCTCCCATTGAAGACTTCACTGGCAAGAGACTGGAACTTAGCTTCATAGATTATGAATTCCGCCAGCCTCATCATACTGAGCAAGAGTGCCGCCAGCGAGATCTGACCTACTCAACCCCGCTATATGTCAGAGCACGACTGCTGATTAAAGAAACAGGGGAAATCCCAGAGGAAGACCTATTTTTCGGGGACATCCCACTGATGACAGCTAAGGGCACCTTTATTACCAGTGGCGCTGAACGGGTAGTAGTAAGCCAGTTAATCCGTTCCCCAGGTGTCTATTTCGCCATTGAGGAAGATGATGCTAGCGGCCGTGAGTTATGCAAAGCTAAGCTAATCCCTACCCGCGGGGCTTGGCTGGAATTTGAGACCAGTAACCGGGATGTAATCTCTGTCAAGATAGACAGTAAACGAAAGGTTTCTATTACTACACTACTACGGGCTATTGGCTACGGTAGCGACGAGCAATTGCTCAGCCTCTTCCCCAAGGAGGATAGCTCTCCGGAACACCAATTTATCAGGTCAACCATAGAGCGTGAACCCTGGATTAAGAATGAGTCCGAGGCTTTGCTCGACATCTATAAAAAATTGCGCCCTGGGGACCCTCCCAATATAGAAAATGCCCGAAAATCAATAAATAACCTGTTCTTTAATCCCCTGCGTTATAACCTCGGGGCCGTAGGTCGGTATATGCTTAACAAGCGACTAGAACATAATGTTTCAGAAAGTGAGCGAGCTCTTACCAAGAAAGATCTTGTAGAGATAGTTAGGCACATCATCATGGTTAATAATGGGAATGATACCCCTGACGATATTGACCATCTAGGCAACCGGCGAGTACGCACCGTCGGCGAGTTGATGCAAAATCAGTTTCGCATTGGATTATTGCGCCTGGAACGATTAGTCAGGGAGCGTATGAGCATTATTGCCATCGAGGCAGTTACTCCTAGCGCACTGGTCAACATTCGCCCTATAGTAGCAGCGATGATGGAGTTCTTCGGTGGCTCACAGCTATCACAATTTATGGATCAGACCAACCCATTGGCTGAGCTAACTCACAAGCGCCGCCTATCAGCCATGGGGCCAGGAGGTCTATCTCGCGAGCGTGCTGGATTTGATGTCCGTGACGTCCATTTTTCCCACTACGGTCGAATCTGCCCGATTGAAACACCCGAAGGACCTAACATCGGTCTCATCGGCTCTCTAGCTACTCACAGCCTGATTAACCAATATGGCTTTATTGAGACTCCATACCGCAAGGTTGTCAATGAGGTGAGCAATACGCATGACAAGCTACTGGGCAGAACAACCCGGGAGGCAGTAGTTGATGACAAGGGCAATGCCATAGCAGATGCTGGAGCTACTATTACCCCTCAACTTGCCACCAAGCTAACTCACCTATCTTCCAGAACCATAAAAGTAGTGCCCTTCGTCTCTGACGAGATCACCTACTTCTCAGCCGATAAAGAGGAGAAATTTACCATTGCCCAGGCTAACGCTCGGCTTGATCAAAACAACCAATTTGTAGACAATAAGATTGAAGCTAGGCTAGGTGACCACTACCTACTAGAGGCACCCGATAACATCCAATTAATGGATGTGTCACCTAAACAGATAGTCAGTGTTGCCACATCACTAATACCCTTCCTTGAGCATAATGATGCTAATCGTGCCCTGATGGGGGCTAATATGCAGCGGCAGGCTGTACCCTTACTTCGTCCGGAGGCACCCCTGGTAGCTACCGGTATGGAAATAGAAGCTACCAAGCATAGCGGACAGGTAATCTTTGCCCAAAATGCGGGAACAATAACCTCGGTTACCAACTCACAGATTGTAGTGGACAAGGACAATGGTGATAAGGACACATACCCCCTGATGAAATTCGTGCGCACTAATCAGGGGACTTGCATTAACCAGCACCCTACAGTGAACAAAGGGGACCGGGTAGAACCAGGCATGGTTTTGGCCGATAGTTCAGCTACTGAGCAGGGGGAGCTGGCTCTAGGACAGAATATACTGTGTGCCTTTATGAGCTGGAGAGGTTATAACTTTGAGGATGCAATCATCATTAGCAATCGCCTAGTTGAGATAGATAAGTTTACCTCCATTCACATTGAGAAGCATGAAGCAGAAGCCCGGGATACCAAATTAGGTCCTGAAGAAATCACCAAGGACATACCTAACGTTGGTGAGGAAAGTCTACGCGAGCTTGATGAAACTGGCATCATTCGGATTGGTGCCGAGGTAGGTCCAGACGATATACTGGTAGGTAAGATTACCCCAAAAGGGGAGACCGAGCTATCGGCTGAAGAAAAACTGCTACGAGCTATCTTCGGCGAAAAAGCCCGCGAGGTAAAGGATACCTCCCTACGAGTACCTCACGGTGAGCAGGGCAAAGTGATTAATGTGAGGGTCTTCTCTCGTGACGATGGCAGTGACCTACCCGCCGGGGTCAATCAATGGGTGCAGGTCTGGATTGCCCAGAAGCGAAGAGTTTCTGTAGGAGACAAACTAGCCGGACGACATGGCAACAAGGGGGTCATCGCCCTCATCGCACCCGTTGAGGACATGCCTTTCCTTCCCGATGGCACACCGGTAGATATTATCCTCAACCCTATAGGCGTCCCATCACGCATGAATCTTGGCCAAGTCCTAGAAACCCATCTCGGCTGGGCTGCCCAGATACTGGGCTTCAAAGTGCTTACCCCTGTCTTTGATGGTGCTGATGATACTGCTATTGAGGATGCCCTAGCCAGAGCCTGGGTAGCTCAAAAAGCGGGGGCGATTAATCCTAACCCTAATGGGAACCCCACCCTGCAACCAGAGGTGGCTAAGGCATGGCTTGAAGACCATGGCTACAGTGGAGACAGGGTATTCAGTGATGACCACCCCGGAGAGGCAAAGGAGATTTGCCTGCACTTATGGCTCGAAGACCTAGGCATAGCTAGTCGAGACCTTGATTCACAAGAATTAGAGCAAGCCGTGCAAAAGGTAAGCAGTGAAATGAGCCTCCCTCCACCCACCAGCGGCAAAGTTATACTTCACGACGGATACAACGGTGAGCCATTTGACCAGCCGGTAACCGTAGGTAATATCTATATAATGAAACTAATCCACCTCGTTGAAGATAAGGTTCATGCCCGCTCTACCGGACCCTACTCCCTGATTACCCAACAACCCCTGGGCGGCAAGGCTCAATTCGGGGGTCAGCGCTTTGGTGAGATGGAAGTATGGGCACTAGAAGCCTATGGTGCTGCCCACAACCTTCAGGAATTTCTGACCATTAAATCAGACGATGTGACTGGTCGTGCCAAAACCTATGAGGCTATAGTTAAGAATGAGGACATCCTCCAACCTGGCGTGCCCGAATCATTTAAGGTTCTGGTTAAGGAACTGCAAAGCTTAGGGCTTGCCATTGAGGTAATCAATGAAGAAGAAAAGGGGACCTTTGCTGAGGAAACTGTAAATGCCCCACAACTGGAGACAGAACTGGAAGTTGTTGAAGACTTAACGCAAAGAGAGGTTGAAGAAGAAAATGCTTGAAGTTAACGACTTTGATGCTGTTCGTATTTCCCTGGCTTCACCAGAGCAAATTAGGAGCTGGTCCTACGGTGAGGTAACTAAGCCAGAGACTATTAACTACCGCACCCTAAAACCAGAAAGGGATGGGCTTTTCTGTGAGCGAATCTTTGGTCCGACTAAAGACTTTGAATGTTACTGTGGCAAGTATAAACGGATACGCTACAAGGGGGTCATTTGCGATAAGTGTGGTGTCGAGGTAGCCCGGGCCAAGGTGCGTCGAGAACGTATGGGACACATTGAACTGGCGTGCCCGGTGAGTCATATCTGGTTTGCCAAGGGAATACCAAACCGATTAGGATTACTGCTTGACCTGTCACCACGGAGCTTGGAGCGTGTTCTATACTTCTCCCACTATATCATCATCTCTATAGATGAAGAGGCTCGCCAGGAAGCAATCAAACAACTTAAGGAGAACAGCTCTAACGAAATAGCTGCGCGCCAAAGCACACTGGAGACTAAAATCTCAGAGACAGAGCAAGAGCAGGCAACAGTAGAGGAAGTAAACCAGCTCCGGCGCAACTTCACTGAGGAAGAAACACAGCTTGAGGAGGAGCTTTCTGCAGATGTGGAGCAGCTGGAAGACCTCCAAAAAGGGACACTCCTCACTGAGAATCGCTATCACGAACTCAAACAGAAATATGGTCAGGTATTTGAGGCCGGGATGGGAGCCGAGGCTATCCTCCAAATTCTTAAGAATATTAACCTTGAGGAAATGCGTAATGAGTTACTTCAGGAAATCCATTCCACCTCAGGTCAACGCCACAAGAAAGCAAGCAAGCAGCTACAGGTAGTGGAGGCCTTTCGCCGCAGTGGCAATAAACCAGAGTGGATGATTATAACGGCATTACCGGTCTTACCCCCTGATCTTCGACCTATGGTTCAGCTAGACGGAGGCAGATTCGCCACCAGCGATCTTAATGACCTATATCGACGAGTCATTAACCGCAATAACCGATTACGCCACTTACTGGAAATGGGGGCCCCAGAGATTATCATCCGCAACGAGAAACGGATGCTCCAAGAAGCAGTTGATTCCCTTATTGACAATGGCAGAAGGGGACGAGCTGTCTCCGTTAGCGGTAATCATAAATTGAAATCACTATCAGACATGCTCCGGGGTAAGCAAGGACGCTTTCGTCAGAACCTGCTGGGCAAGCGAGTTGACTATAGCGGGCGCTCAGTCATCGTTGTTGGCCCAGAACTCAAGCTACACCAATGTGGTTTACCCAGACGGATGGCTCTGGAGCTATTTAAGCCCTTCATTATGCGCCATTTGGTGCAGCAAGGACTTGCCCACAACATTAAGAGTGCCCGACGGCTGGTGGAGAAAGCCAAGCCAGAAGTATATGACATACTAGAAGAAGTTACCAAGGAGCGGCCAGTATTGCTTAACCGAGCGCCTACCCTGCACCGACTTAGCATGCAGGCCTTTGAGCCAGTGCTCATCGATGGCAGCGCTATCCAGATCCACCCCTTGGTATGTGCTGCCTTCAATGCTGATTTTGATGGTGACCAGATAGCAGTTCACATCCCCCTGTCTAAGACGGCGGTCAGAGAAGCTAGAGAGATGATGCTCAGCACCCACAATATGCTGTTGCCAAGCTCTGGTGACCCAATAGTAGCCCCAACCCTAGATATGGTTCTCGGTTGCTACTACCTGACTACCTTCAAGCCCGGAGTTAAAGGGGAAGGCTCCACCTTCGGCAGTTTCGAAGAGGCAAAGCTTGTCTATGAACTTGGTGTAATTAACCTCAGGGCTGAGATTGAGGTCAGGGACCAAGCAAGAGGTGGACAAAGAGTTAAAACAAGTATCGGTCGCATCATCTTTAATGACGTTTTACCCTCGGAGTTAGGCTTCTTAAACAAAGTAATTGATAAGTCAGGACTAAAGGAGATAGTAACTGAATGTTATAAGCTACTGACTCATGAACAGACCGCTACCATGCTAGACAACATCAAGCAACTAGGCTTCCTCTATGCCACCAAATCAGGTACTACCATTGCGATGAACGATATTGCGGTTCCTCAGAGCAAATCCAAGCTACTGGAAGAGGCAGAGGAAAGGATTGTCATTACTGAAAAGCAGTATCATCGTGGCTTAATCACTGAGGATGAGAAGTATAATACCGCCATAAGCATATGGATGGAAACTACTGAGAAGATTACTGATGCTATCTCAGAGACTCTTGACCACTATGGTGGCATCTACATGATGGCAACATCAGGAGCAAAGGGCAATATTTCCCAGATTAAACAGATGGCAGGCATGCGGGGTTTAATGACTGACCCATCAGGTAAGATAATCGAATTTCCTATCAAGTCAAGCCTCCGTGAAGGACTCAGTGTTCTGGAATACTTCATCTCCACCCATGGTGCCCGCAAGGGACTAGCTGACACTGCCCTGAGAACATCAGATAGCGGTTACCTTACCAGGCGCCTCATTGATGTCGCCCAGGATGTTATCATTCTCCACGAGGACTGTGGCACTACTGACGGTCTATGGATATCCAAGCCACAGGAGGGCGAGCTACTACCACCACTGGCTGAGCGAATAACCGGCCGGTTGGCGGCCAGCAAAATAGTCGATCCCCACACCGGAGAAACCATTGTTGACCGCAATGAGAAAATTGATGAGCAGAAAACTAAAGAGATTATTGCTGCCGGGATAACCAGGGCCCACGTCAGGTCTCCCCTTACCTGCCAGGCTAGGGAGGGTGCTTGCCAACGGTGCTATGGCCAAGACCTCGCCCGTGGACATCTAATTGACCTCAATACTGCGGTAGGCATAATTGCCGCCCAGAGTATTGGCGAACCAGGCACCCAGCTAACTCTACGTACCTTCCATACCGGTGGTGTGGTCGGACTTGATATTACCAGTGGTCTGCCCAGAATAGGTGAACTCTTTGAGGCAAGAGCACCCAAGGGTCAAGCAATTATCTCAGAGATAGACGGGATAGCTGAAGTACTTCTTAATGAAGAAGGAAGAAGGATTCAGATTACTAGCTCCGAGGCATACCGCGATGAATATCCACTGCCCCATGGCTGGCAAGTTATGGCGGTCAACGGTCAATGGGTAGACATTGGAGCAGTGCTAGCCTGCCAGGCCCCGGAATCTGAAGCTACACCACAATCTACCGCCCTAACCACTGAAACTCAACCTATTATAGCTCGTGTAGCCGGTGAGGTAGCTATTGAAGATGAGCAGCTATCTATCAGCTACCAGGAGAAAGAGGAGCGAGAGTATACTATCCCAGCTGCCGCTCATATTCGTGTCCAAACTGGAGACCAAGTAAAGGCGGGGCAGCAACTTACTGAAGGCCCTACCAACCCACAAGATATCTTGCGTATTTTGGGCAAGGAAGCAGTCCAGCAATACCTAGTAGAAGAGGTGCAAAAAGTATACCGCTCCCAGGGAGTAAACATAAACGACAAGCATATCGAAATTATTGTCCACCAGATGCTGACCAAGATCCGTATTGATTCCTCAGGCGACATTGAACTAGTGCCGGGAGAACTGATAGACAGGTTCCATTATGAGGACATTAACGCCAAGGTACTGGCTGAAGGGGGGGAGCCAGCCACCGCCCACACCGTATTGCTGGGTATAACTAGAGCCTCACTAAGCACAGATAGCTGGTTAGCAGCTGCCTCCTTCCAGGAGACTACCAGAGTGCTCACCGAAGCCGCTCTCCAGGGCAAGATAGATAGACTCAACGGGCTTAAGGAAAATGTAATTATTGGCAAGCTGATTCCAGCCCGCTACCCGGTTTCTCAAGAGGTGCCAGAATTAGAAGTTGGTGAGGAAGTTGAACAAGAACTACCTATCTAGGAGACCTCTCTGCGTTAATAATAGGGT
>SDBV01010668.1_pt1 | contig 12016 bp, 13 predicted proteins | sample 2277081 | NCBI WGS metagenome assembly SDBV01 (sample SAMN10402039, study PRJNA504765) | marine sediment metagenome | isolation source: marine sediment core GS10_PC15, 223 cmbsf | place: Arctic Ocean: Southern Knipovich Ridge | collected 2010 | reverse complement strand
TTAAAAAAATACGAATTTTTTCGTTGATTATACGAAACTCTTCGTATAGTATACCTTTGTACAATCATAAAAAGATAATTGAAAGGGATTGAAATATGGCAAGGCACAAAGTATCAGGGCCGACCGATAAGGAGCTGGCAATTTTGGCGATCCTTTGGCATAACGGGCCCAGTACCGTTCGGCAGGTCAATGAAGTGATGAATAAGCAGCAAAGAACCGGTTACACAACAACGCTTAAACTTATGCAGATAATGACGGAAAAGGGGCTGGTGGTTCGGGACGATTCAAAGTTTCAGCATATATACAAACCAGCGGTCAGCGAAGAGAAAACACAAAAACAGGTAGTAGGCGACTTACTTGAAAAGGTATTCAGCGGTTCAGCGGAAAAACTGGTAATGAGGGCACTTTCAGCTAAGAAGGTTTCGGCTAAGGAACTTTCCAAAATACGAAAAATGCTCAAACGATACTTGCGAGCATAGACATTCTAGCAGGAAGAAACCATCTTGAATGCGGGGGGACGGTCGCCGGGGGCAAATGTCTCCGTTGCAAGGCACGAGGGTTGAAAAGAAAGGACTGGAATGTTCAAGACCCAGCACCGTGTCCGAGCAGGTTGATAATGGGAAAAAGCGCTCAATCAAAATTATATGCGAACCCTAACCTACAACCTGCTCTGGACGCTTATGATATGGGGTTTGTAACCCGAGCTGACATTCGCCGCTACTGCTATGTTATTTTAAATCGTGAGGGTAAAAATGATCGCACAAATTCCCGAATCAGCGAAAAAGCTTCTTCAGAAAACTAGACTTTGTAATTACTGCAATATAACTAGACCACTTTGGTGGCCCCTGCCTGATACTGCAAAAATGAAACGCGTTATGACTAAGCTACCTAATGGTACATACCGTTGTATGTGGTGTGCGCACAAAGAGGAGCATCCCCTTTAGATCGTATCAGGATCGTCAATTAGCTCGTAAACTAGTGAAACAGTAGTCTTTAAACCTGACGCTGCCGCACCGATGTTAACTTCAACATCATCACCAGCAGCTGCGTTAGTCACAAGCCAACCTTCTGCTCCAAAGTAAATACTCGACGGTGCGTGGCCTTGCAAACGAGTAGTGCTTGCTGGACATTCTAATGTCCACAAAGGCTGAACTACATCAGCATTGGACTCTGTAGTGACTTCCAGGTTATACAAAACCATTCGCTGCCCTGCAGCTACGACTACAATTATCTCATCTGCAGCTGCGTCTGCACTGATTGCAGATGTTACACTCTTTCTTCGACTTGCCATTTCAAATCTCCTTAATTTCCTCTGTGGCCTTTAACGGCCTGAATTCCCACCAGCTTCACGTTTTAATTCTTCAAGAATACTATCACGACGTGATGTATTTGAACGAATTCCATCACCAAACACACTTACAGGTGCGACTGGTGTTGGGAGAAATGGGGCCGCAAGTTCTCGTACCCGAGCTTCAGTTAAATTTGCCCCTTGTTCCGCAGTAAGGATTTCCGCAAAAGCCTCCCGAGGCACTCCAAGCCTATCCAGTAGAACAAATGCATCTTGTCGATTCAACGTTCCTTGTGTAAAGGACGTTGGCGAATCGAGTGCTGCTGCGGGGTTAAAGCCGCCACTTTGAATCAAATCACTTACCTGTTGCCCAGCTTTTACCTGGCCAGGAGACTTTTTAGGGTCATCTTGCCCACGTACCTGCGTTACCTGCTGCAGGATTTCATCAATACTAGCCATGTTATCTCCTTATACTTCCTGCCCGCATGGGCAAATTACGTTGCACGAAACGTGCATTTCGACCTTCAACGGTCTGTAGTGCAGCGATTGGCTCGCCGGACAACGATATCGGCTGCTGCTGCTGTTGTATTACGCGGAAAAACTCATCAAGCCATGCTTGAGGCAGGTCAATTTTCGACAGTCTTTCGCGCAATTCTGAAGGGTCTCGAAATTGCAAATGGTTCTCAATCACATCGCGCAAAATCTCCGGCATATGACGCTCAAGTGCAGTGCTTTTAGTTTGTTCACGTAAGGTTGAAAACGCTTCTTGAAGCTGTTGCTTTCGTGCAAACTGGTCTAAGGTAATATATTCCTCAGACGACACGTAGTCATCGATTTGAAGATCCTCAATTACCATACCCTGGTAGCTGTCCATAAAGCGGTCAAGTGTATCAATTCCAGTCGCAGCGCGAGCGTTAAGGCCAAAACGCTGAACCTCTGCTTGTAAGGGCGTAACGCTCTGTGCATTATTGGCCAAGGCTCGGTTCACACCACCAAAGCGGCCTTCTTCAAAGCCCTCTGCCGTTCGATACGGATTGCCGCGTTTTGGTAAAGCTCGAACCCCTACACCAGGAATCGCAGCAACGAGTTCGTTTAAAATCTTTGGCAGTGCCAAGTCTCCACCGTTAGGTAAAGGAATACGTGCTTGAGCGTCGGTGTCTAAGGGCGCGTTGTGTTCATCCATTACTGCACTCCAGATTGCTTTTGGAGTCTTTAACGGTGTACCAGCGATTCCTACCATGTCCTGCGCGTAGGTGAAAAGCTTCTGCACAAAGCGTTCAGGATTGTCTTCGATAAGGAAATTAAAGAACACTCCCGCACCAGTGTCGCCAATTCGACGCATACCTGACATCGCTTCTGCAATGTCTCTACCGTTTAAGGGCATTGGTTCAGCGTCTCCATGGAATCCCATAGCATTTGCCACCAGTAAAGCTGTGCTCATTGGATGGATTTGGCGCATATCGATATACGTCGGATTGCCATCTTCATCAGTACCGTTGCGAATCTGATACCACTTCGGCCCACCAAGGGTCTTACGCATGAACATTGCAGCAGAAAGGTAAGTCATGCCTTCGGTTAGATTTGCTACAACATTTACCATTTCCTCACCACCAGACCGGAATGCTAGCCGATTTGCCGGGTCTAGGAATTTGGCAATATGATATGGCATACGATCGTGTAGAAATTCCGTGCTCTGTGCCATAAAGCGCGGGAAGGGACTGACGAGGGCCAAGGCTGGAATATTATCATACGCCTTAAGCACACTCTGGCTGATCTTCCGCAACTGCTCTGGCCTCATAGCAAAGGTCAGGTCCAGTGCTTGGTTTACAGAGCCTGTAATATCTTCTACCATTTTGCCCATGTTGATATCAGGATATCGAGTTTCCATAAACTCAATCGCCCGTTCGTAGGCTAAGTCTTCTGGCGAAGATCCTGTTCTTACCTTAGCTGCTTGAGAAGCTCCAGTACCGCCTTCGACACCAGATTCTGCAAGGCTTCCTGTAGGCTTTACCGGAACTTTTGCTCTTGACGCAGCTCCAGCAGCTTCACTTGCTTCAGATTTAAACCGTTCTAAGGTTCTACCGAATTCATCAAAAAGCCCGTAGACTGTTGCCATATCGTCACTACCACGGGCCAGGGATCTTAGAGCATAGTCGCTACTAAAGACCATCTGACGCATGTATTTTTCCTGAAACCGATTGAACACTTGCAGGCCACGATTGATTCTCGCAAGGCCTTTAAGAGCACTTACACCGGACTCTAGTTGATGAGGGTCTAGGGTTAAGTGTTTTAGATTGTCTTCTTGCAGCCGTCCTTTTCCACTGCGCTCAGTCCGTGTAACAGCTTGTTTGGCCCCAGGAGTAAGGCCTCCTGCGGTTTGCGTCAAATCCTCTGCTGCTTCTTCAAACAAATTTCCTTGCCGCCCAAGCCTGCTACTGCCTTGTTCAATAAGATCATTCATGCCTCGGGAAAACTCATCAGCATTTTCCAACAGCTTCAATGTAGCTGCCCGATTGGTTTTACTGAATGCTGCAAAAGTCCCATGAACTCCTGCTGCAACATCGTCAACGAACCTATTCGTACCGACTGCAATTTTTGTAGCAAAGCTTCCTTCTGTACGACTAGCTAAGCTCAGACCATCTGCCATGGCCCAGGAGGCGATGCGAACAGGATTACGAATTGTAGTACTAAACGCATTCCGAACTGCAGTGGACAAGTTTGAAGTCATGAAGCTTCTCATTGTGCCAAAGAGTTCTTTCTGCACTCTTGTCGCAAGCCTCTTCGGCGCTACGAGGTTTGCAGGAGGCTTTATTCCCGCAGTCTGAAAAGCTCGTAAAATACTAGCATCAGCATCAGCAGTACGCTTTAATGCCATAAAGCTATCTACCAATGACGGCGCAACACCTAGGGTTCCGATGCCAATAAGAGCATCTACGACTGTGTCGAAAGCTGCAGCATTTTCTGGCGTAGAGGCAGCATCTCGCAGGAATTCAGAATTTGGCAAGAGCGTGGAAAAAGTACCAGCTAATGAACGTGCTGGGTCTCCTGCAGCAATAACACCACTCACAGGTGCCGTGGCGATGAGGTTGTTTAGCACCGAGCCAAGTCGCCCACTTGAGGGTCCGACTGATTGTCCTAAAGCCAACTCGCCTTGTATCGCACCAGTACGGAAAACACTTGGAGCGATTCTACCACCAAGGTAAAACGCACCAATATCTACTGCAAGCATACCTGCCATTGCTCCGGCCTTGGCTTGGAAGCCTTCTGGCGCAGGAGTGAGACTATCAATACGCTCACGTCCAGCCTGTAAACCACGTTCAAGAACATTGCCTTCATTTGCATCTACAGTGCTTACTACAGCATTGCGAAAAAGCCCTTCGCCCTCAACACTTCCGGTAAAGGTTCGATCTGTAGTCACTGCCCTTGCTAAGCCTGCAGCAATGGTTAACGTCCGCTGGGCGGCATTACTAACTGCCTGAATCCCAGGATCTTGGCCAATCTTTTCTCTAAGACCTCCAAAAAACCCTTGACCAGGGCGCTCGACTCCAGCATGCGCAGCCATTGCCGCAACTTCTTGAGGCGTAGGCTCATGGCCATTTTGCCTCAAATAATTAGCAACTAAGCGTCTAAGTTCTTCTTGAGGATCCATTAAGCTCCGATAAAGCGTTCAGGAAATGTACTTCTCATATATCCACCAATGATACTGTCAAGTTGTTTTTGCTCTGCCGGACTTCCAGGCTCTGCAGCAGGGAGTTGACTTGCAAACAGGTCTGGACTTTGGTCTGTATTTGCCCTTGCATTCGGATCAAATCCAGCGCCTTCGATTGCTCGATTAACTGCGCCACGGATATCTTCACCGCCTCTTTGCTGCAAATCAAGTTGCTCGTCTTCAAGCAAAGCATTTCGAATCGTATTAAACTGTCGCTCAAACTCTGCCGTAACTGCACTGCGAATAATACCAACATTCACCTCACGTCCTGCACCAAGGACTTCTGGTGTAGCTAAAAGCCGTTCAACTTCAGCATCAATTCCGTCTTGTAGCTTGATTCGATTTGCTTCATAACTATCCGTCCAGTCAATGCCAACACCAGCTTGGCCGATAGGACCAATTGCACCAGTACCATCTGGGCCGACACCAAAGGTCATGCTGCGAAAGGCATCAATAGCAGCACTAGAGGCCTCACCACGGACACCTTCGAGCAAAATCGTAAGACGCTGTTGTACTTCAACTGGATCGTCCCGGTCTAAGAAAGACGCATTGCCTTCTTCAGCGGCAAACTGTGCTGCAGCTTCATTCCGTTCATCAGGCGACAGGTTCGGGTCATTCATCCTTGCTGCTGCATCTTGAAGTGAAGTCCTACGCCTTGTATCTTCATTTCGATCAAAGTTTGACGCTGCTTCACGGAAGATAAATTCTCTCGTACGTAAGTCGAGTTCTTCGGTAGAAATACCTAGCTGTGAGGCAAAGTTTTCCTGCTGAGCAGTAAGTCCTGCGTTGAATTGTCGAATCTGCTCAAGTCTCTTAAGCTCATCTGATTGCGTATCGATATCAAAACGCCTTCCAGACTCCTCACGCCTTGCCCCAGCGTCTTTAATATCAAACCCAAGTCGATTCCGACCGAGCTTTAATTGCCCCTGGTCAACTGCAAGTAACGCATCCTGCCGAGCTTGAGCACGTTCACGCTCAGACCTGGCTGCAGCACGGCCAGCAATGTCTTCAGCGACACCAACAATGTCACCAAATAAGCTCCCACGATGAGTCATTAATTAGTCTCCTGTGTTCTCCATTTTTCAAACGCTCTATCCCGCTCTGCCTCATCCTTGGCCTGACGCAGCTCCAGTAGGAGAATATCATCACGGCGTCTTTGAGACTCTGTACGGTTCTGACTGTCTAGGAAGATGTTTGCTTGATTTAACGTATTGTTTAAGAATTCATCTTCTGCCTCAGCACGTTTAAAACCTAGATCCGCCTCACCGCTTTGAAGCCTATCAGCTCTGCGGTCTTTGGACTGTTCAATAAAGCCTGTTGGAATCGTACTTGCACTTAGGCCTCGACTGGCTACATCGGCTTCAATACCTGCACCACGTAGCTCAAACGCCCGAGCCTCACGGTTTTGCAATTGCTCCAAGCCTGCATTAAAGGTTTCGCTGTTAAACGCACTTCCGCCTTTGAGAGCATTAGCAATAAACTCTCCTAAGTCAAAATCTTCAGTAAGATTCGGTGCCGGAACTCCGCTTTCACGACCAGAGGAAACTCCAGTAGTAAAAATTTCTGGATCTTTTCCAGTTATTGGACCTTTTCCACCAGTAACACCGTCTGTCTCCACAATACGATCACCGTCTTCAACAATAGGCGGTGGACCTACCTGTCGTAAAGGATCAAAGCTCCCATCAGGGCTAGGCGCAGTGCCACGAGGGTCCAGGGCAGGCAATGTCAGCCTATTTCCTGGACTTGTAGCTAAAGTCCTATTCGCCGTATTATTCGGATCCAAAATCTTACTTGGTTTAATAAAAGCCATTAGAGTACCTGTCGTCTTTCTGTATTAAACCTATCACTTAAAGCTGAAAGGTTCGCATTACCACGTTCGCCAGAGATTCTTAAGAAATCGTCCAACTCATCACTGTCTCGATTTCGCTGGCCACGTTCGATACGACCTTCAATACCGCCAGCAATAGGCAAGGCGACTTCAGTTAAAAGTCTTCGAACATTCTCACCAGTGGTTTTACCACCGAGAATTTGGCCAATGAATTTCAAAAACCCTGAACCTTCTTGGACTCCAGCCTGAGCCCCTTGTGCAAGGCCAGCGATCTTTGCCAAGCCTGCTCCAGGAATTGCCTGAGTCGCTGCACCTTTTAAGGCAGAGCCAACGTTTTCACCACTTAAAATCCCACCGCCAGCACGTAATCCAGCGCCAACTCCAGTTCCAAGAACTGGAATCAAACTAGCAACAGGGGCTAACTTACTTGCAAGACCGCCGATCTTACTCAATCCAGAACCAATAGCGCTGAAAAGTCCCATCTTAGTCTTCTTTCTTTTCCTCTTCTTCCGAGCTAAACTCACCAGAATTTAGATCGAAGCTGACATTTTTTAATCCTTCGCGCTCTGCGATGAATTGAACAATGCCTTCTGCAGCCCTTTGAGCCGCTTGTACTGCATTAAATCGAGCCTTCAAGGGTTCAAGCTCAGTGTTTTCAATAATATATACTACCCTCATGCTGCTTCCTCCAATAGCGCTAAGCGCTGATTAAGTTCCTGCATTCCCTTTACTACTACTGCTAGCATAGCTCGGGAGTTAAAACCATATAGCTCCATTTCTGGTCCAATATCCCCGTCAGGTACACGAGCTATTGATTTTGGTGCGGCTTGGGGGAATCTTGGGGCTACATTTTGGGCCAAGAATCCTAGTTGTTCTCCACCTTCAGGGGCATACTTCCATCTAAAGTACGTTGGTACAATCTCCATAAGCAACGGCAGTACAGTTTGTACAAGAGGCCGCTTTCCAATCTTCAGTCGTTCATCTGACACACTTACGAGTTCTTTAGCGGCTCCCGTTTGTACGTCTGAAGAAGCTGTAAGATTTGGAACAATAACTCGACCATCTTGGTTACAAATTAAAACACTAACCGGTGCAACATCTGCTGAAGCTTTAAGCATAATTTGAACTTGATGTAAAGCGCTGCTACTGTCCCAAGTACCAGTACCAATGTTCTGAATTATACTTGCAAGTTCAAGAGCTTCACCGCTGCTGTCATCATCTGCCCAGAATTCAATAAGACCAATCAGTGATCCGTTAATAAGAGCACGATTAGGGCTTGAAAATGCGAACGTTGGGGCAGTTGCATTATGGATTATAAGTTGCGAGTCTGCACTGGGAGCTGCTGAAGTACCAATTATTACTTGACCTGCACCAGTAATCCGCACCCGTTCAGCGTTGTTGGTGCTAAACAGCATGTCAGTATTCTCATAATTCAGTAGCATCGCTTGTTCAGTGGTAGTGATGCCTATTTGAAAACCAGCAGCACCGGTGCCAGTCGTACCATTTTGGAATGTCAAATCTACTGAACCACTTGATAGTGTATCTGTTAACAATAGCCATTCATCTGGATTATCAACATTAATAGGACCTTTGAACTCAGCAACACCTGCAGAAGTAACTCTTATAACATTTTGACTTGCTGAAGTACCGGTTCCCGCCCTTATATCAAAATTAGCTCCACTAAACGCGAAGACTGTAGCACCAGCGCTACCTGTGAAAAACTTTCCTGTTTCACCTCCACCGGTTGATATAAAGCTATCACTGGTTGTTATATTTCCAGTTGCATCAAGCGTTGTAATGCCACTGAGTGCTCCCTGAAACACAAAGGTTCCACTAGGAAACGTACCCGCGCCGACTTCTTCAGCCGTGATGCCTGTGATAGCTCCAGTAACACCTAAAGTACCAGCAATTGTTACATCTTCACCAAATTGTACCAGACCTAAGCCTGTACGAATGGCAATGTTATTCGTAAGGGCAGAGTTGATGTCCTGAATGTCCAGTCCAACAGTGGTGGTTATGTTTGCACCAAGTGTCGTTGGGTCATGGATTTGAATCATCGAGACTTCAGCTAAAGTTCCACTGCCTATGATATTGGCGGCTGTAGCGTCTCCAATTTTTAGAAACTCAACCGTACAACTTGTTTTACTGTTTACGTTAAACTGTAATGCAAAATCCATACCGACAAGATTAATGCTGTTTGCGTCGAAGGTAACAATACCTCCAATGTGAATCATCGTAGCGTTATCTAGAGCTTTAGTTTGAATATCAACAATGCTAAGGGTAATTTGACTTTCACGTTGTGGAAAATTACCAATGTGCATTCTTTGCGTCTTGAACAAATCTGCACTGACTACATAAGAAGGATTGGTTCTAGTATCAGCAGCAGGCGGCACAGACGAAGTACTTTCAAGCAACACTGGAGCAAGGGCTTCTTGAAGTTGCTTTTGCTCTTCATCACTTAAACTACCATAACCGTAAAGTCGTGCCATTATCGCCTGTTAGTGTTAAAAGCTTCTAAGGTAATTCCATGAATAACTGGAATCACTGCTGAAGCATCAGTAATGCGCAAACGTAAACGCTTACCTTGTGTACTGTCATCTACACGATAGCTGCGAATTACAGTTCCAGATTCAGTAATAGCAGTGGAACTAAAACTTCCACCGTCACCACTAAAGCCTACTGTTACTGCACTGCCTGCAGGAAAATCGCCCTGCACCGCTACATGTCGCATGGTTTTAGTAATACCAGGCTTGCCAAAGACTATGGGCTTAAGATCAACAGTCATGGTGTAATTACTACCACCAGTACCGTCGCTCAGAACATCGTCCTTTGAGCCTGTATCCAAGTGACGAACAAAACCATCTGCGCATCCAGCAACGATCCACTCATCTCCAGTAGCATCTTCAAACGAACTAAGGCACGTAATAGCGAACGGATACGTAAACGGACCATTCCAGCTATTTTTGCGAATGTTGTAAGTAAAAACTGTCTGATTCCCAGTATCACTAGAAGCTTGTACCGCAAACCAAACTTCACGTCTTCCACGGTGCCAGCCGACCACGCTGTTAGCTACGGCAGAGGAACTATTGTCAAGGTTGTCGAAGTCAAATTCAACCTTCTGCCCAATCGCACGAACTTCCTGCTCATTACAAACCATCGGACCACGGTCAGAAAGGAAACAAACCATTCCTTCTACACGAGTTGTAGCAAACTGCCCTACGGCACCAACTTCGTTCGAAATGCCTTCAGTATCCTGATCAAGGCGAATATCTGTATGGCTGTAACCAGTAAAGCGGTGAATTGCATCGTCAGAGAAGATAAGTAAGCTAGACCCAATTGTCTCCATTGCTTCAATAGTATCACTTTGACCAAGGCCGACAAGAGTAGCTCCACCATCGGTGATTAGTGTACCAGTATCTGCGTCTTCAGGGTCTCCGAGTTTTGTAAAAGTCAGCTGATTCGGGAACACAGCTTCTGTGAAGAACATTCGCTGATGGTAATGTATCAGCTTGTCTGCAGCAGGTATAGAATTCGTCCCGTCAATCTGCGTCAAGGCAGCACCAGTGAACCTTCGTACCGTAATACCATCTGCGATGTAGAGATTAAATGCCGAACCACTTGTACTATTTCTCGCAGGTTTCATCTCAGTCTTAGCCGATGTGGAGAAGACAACTCCTCCTGTCGTGCTGAAGGCTCCAAAATCAGTCTTCTTCTGATGAACAACCCCACCAGCGATTGCAACAAGCCATAGGTTTGAGGCATCGACTCTAAATTGCGTAATACCGGTAATAGTATCTGCTCCACCAGCAGTAAGACTTGTAGCATGCATGCGCCGACTGCCTGTACGTTTTGCAATGCCCCCTGTTACAGCATTTACTCGCGCATTTGTACAATCTACAAGCTCATTGTCTTGTAAAGTATCAGGATTTGCAGTGCTGTTGCGACCGCCAGAGAAGTCGAAAAAGTGCTCCACCAGTCTAGGCTGGCCCATTAGGCTACCATTCGGACAAGAAAGTAGGCAGCTAGGCTGATTGCGGGGAGGAGGGCCACAATAGCCATAAGTGCGCGATTGCGCAACGAAGTATGAGCTTCGACTTTGGATAGTCTCGACTCAACCTGTAAAGAGGTGCTGCCTACTTTCTCAGATAAATCATCAATCTTATCATGCACTCGAATTATTGAGGCATGTTGGCGTTTTTGCATTTCCAGAACTAGGTCAATTTTCTCCACCTTACCCGCCCCAGTCCATTGTAGAAAAATTCCCACCCATGGTCAAAGGCCCTGGAGTTCTGCGCCGGAGATACCTTCGCAAGGCCTGCCAGGCACGGAACTCTAGAATCTCTAACTCTTTCACATCCTCTGCACTGCCCTTAGCCATCGCGTTAATAGCAACACGATAGATAAGCGCTTTTTCATGACCGTCAGGCCAGCTGATCGCAGCAGCATCTTGAAGGCCATCATATGATGCTGGATAGAAGCTGTAGCGAAGGTCAATGTCATCGCTTACAACGTTTAAAGGTGTAAACCAAAGCTGGTCTCCAATAAAGAAATACCGTCGCTCACCGCCGGTTAAGTGCGTGGAATTCGCTTGGTCTAAAAGATGATCCGATGCGTCTGCAGGACTGTATTCTTGTGAATCACGCAAGACCTTTTGTACTCGATAAAGCCTATTGGTCAATATATTCCCCGCCACCGAGGTATCTAAAAACCCCGGTGACGTAAGATTTCCAGTTGCTGTAATTATCTGTCGAAAACTATTGAGCCACATATGCTGATCGAGCATTTCCGACCAGCCCTCATCATAGACCGTTTCAGTTAAAAGATCTAGATTCGCTGCAGACCAGCGTGAAGCTGAAGCATCGTCCATCTGCTCTTGAATCAGTGTCCGTACAGCTGATTTTAGCACTTTACTTCTTCTTTCCCCTCATTACAGGGTTTTTGTCCTTTTCTACCTGTTCCTTAGCCTGTGATGCACTATGCTCGCCCATAGCTTTTACACTTTCGGAAAGTTCTTCAACCTGTGTTCGAAGCTCATTAGCTTCTTCGTTAACCTTCAAAGCCTTTGATTCCCATTCATTGATTGCAGAAACATCTTGTGCTACTTTTGTAGTAGTGTTAAGTTCAGGAACCTCAAAGGCCCTGCGTCCTGTATAAAATGGCACAACATGTTTATCAGTCGCAGAAGTACGCA
>SDBV01010667.1_pt1 | contig 12016 bp, 13 predicted proteins | sample 2277081 | NCBI WGS metagenome assembly SDBV01 (sample SAMN10402039, study PRJNA504765) | marine sediment metagenome | isolation source: marine sediment core GS10_PC15, 223 cmbsf | place: Arctic Ocean: Southern Knipovich Ridge | collected 2010 | reverse complement strand
GGTGTGAAGTGTTCAATGTTTTGATTCATTCAGGCTCCGGTGCTTTTTTAGCACTTGGGCTGATTATCTCTTGCGAGAAGACCCCTGTCAAGTCAAAATGGGTCAAAAGGTATAAACATGAAATTAAAACTTAATAAAGATTTACACGGAAAGAAAAAAGGAACTGTCATTGAGATAGCTGATCGTGATGGCTCGCCCCTAGACACTTTTTGGTATCGCAGACTTAAAGACGCAGAGATTGATAATTGCGTTGAAGTTGTAAGTGGTACTTATAGTAAAACAACTAAGAAGGAGAAGTTTAAAGATGACAGTCTTATCGAATCCGATAGTTAATATCACAAAAGCACCTGCGAGTGGGATTGTTTCAAATTTTCCTCAGCGTGTCCTTATGGTTGGTCAGCAAACTGGTTCTGTTTATACAACGGGAACTCTTATTGAGAATGTAAGTTCACTTGGCGGAACTGAGGTTGCTAACCTTGGTAAAGATTCACAACTTGCTCAAATGGTTCGTGAATTTAGAAATATCAATCAAGAAACACAGCTTGACTTTATTCCATTAGATGATAATGGAGGAGGTGTAGCAGCGTCTGGTAATGTAACTGTTACCGGAACCTCTACCGAAACTGGAACTTTCACTGTATATGTTGGATCTAAAAAGAACAATGCTTATGAGATTGCAGTAGCTTCTGGGGATACAGCAACTGCAATTGGTGATTTAATTGAAGCTGCAATTGATGCTGATGTTAATGCACCATTTAATTCTACAAATACAGGAGGCTCCGTTTCCATTGATGCTTTGAATGCAGGAACTCTTGCTAATGATTACGGAATTGAAGTCATTATAGATAATGATGCGATTGCTGGATTGACCTTTGCAACTACAGGATTTGCAAGTGGTGCAACAGATCCATCTCTTACAAATGTCTTTGATGTTGTTGGTGATAAAAGATATCAAACTGTTGTTTGGCCTTATAGTGGAGATCTTACAGAGCTTACTGATTTCTTAGATCCACGCTTTAATGCAGATAATAAAATCATTGATGGGATTGGTGTTATTTCTCTCACAGATACATTTTCAAATATTGAAACTGTTGCTGATGCTGAGAACTCACAAAGTTTAGCTATTCATGGAAATAAGGTTGTTGATGAAACCTTATATAAGGGGTCTGCTGTTTTTGAAATTGACTTCGTTATTGCTGCTGAATTTGGAGCATTGAGATCTTTCCGTCTTACAGATGACACAAATCTTTCAAGGCTTACAATTACACCAAATGGTGCTCGTGACGGAAGGGGTGGAACTCACATAGCTTCTTTCCCATATTTCAATACACCATTCTTTAATCTTGAAATAATTGAGACAGGAAAAGGTTTCCTAGATACAGAGGTAGATGATTTGCTTGATGCTGGTGTTTTTGTAATTGGTAACAATACAGCAAGAAATACAGTTATACTTGGACAGGTTAAAACAACATACAAGACAGACGTTGCGGGTAATCCTGATCCTTCTTTTGGTTTCATGAATGCTGTTGATACGATTTCAAACATTGCTGAGTTCTTCTTTAACAACTTCAAGAAAGACTTTGCTCAATATCGTTTGACAGTTGGTGATTTAGTTGCTGGTTATAATATGGCGAATGAGGATCTCATTCGTGCAACGTCAGTTAAATATTATACAATACTATCTGGTCAAGATTTTGTTTTAACACGAGCAGGAGATGACAACGTTCGTTTCTTCCGTGATAATTTGGTCGTTACACTTGATCTTGTTGCCGGTCTTGTAACAATAGAAGCACAAGTTCCAATCGTTGTGCAACTTCGTCAGATTAATGCAACATTGAAAATTGTATTTGATACAACAACTGCTTAAGAAAAGGAAATAAGATATGACACAAGCAATATATGCCCCAACGCTCGTTATAAATAATGTTCCTATTGCTTATGAGCCTAACTCACTTGAATTTGATGAAGGTAAGGGTGAGAGAAAACAGTCTCCACAAACGGCTGGAACAAATTCAGTAACTATGGTTTATAGTGAGGATGTGAGTACCAAAAAAGGTATGATTAAATTTGAGCTTAGATCAACCCCTGAAAATCTTGAACTTAAAGCTGGATGGGAAGATGCCAAAGATGAGAATGCTGTTACGATTACTCAAGACGCTGTTTCTAGAAGTTTCTTGCAAGCTGCCGTTATTAATAGTATTACAATTGGTACCGGTGTTGATGCAATGATGGAAATTAATATGGAGTCGTTGCCTGCAACACTTGGTTAATTGTTGATATTAACAGCAGGAGCAACGTATGTCTGAATTCAAAGAATCATTTGATTATACACTCAAAACACCTATTAAAATTCACACAAAAGAAGGAATGGAAGATTTTGCTCAAGAGCTTACTATTAAAGCTCCTGGGCCTCAAAATCATGTTGAGTATAATCTCTTAGACTCAACCTTTACGCGAGCTTTGTTACATAGTTCAAAATTATTTAAAAGTTTTGAAGGCACTACAAGCACTCAAGGTGATATGTTTGAGGAAGAAACAGAGGAGACTAAAGCAAATCAAATTACAACAATCTTAAAAGCTTCACTTGATGCTGAAGATATAATGAAGTGTTATAATGTATTGCCCATTTTATTAACATCAGGATCTGCACAAAACGCTATTTGTACATTAGATGGTGTAAAATTAACTAGACCCATGTATGATAAAATTGGATTAAAAGATAGAGAACATCTGTTAGGACTTTATTTTGGAAATTTTATTGCTGGTTCCCTACTAAGTTAAAAGAAGCTAGAATTGATATTTATGACGTTATAGCTAGATTGATGAGATTTTATAAGGGAGCCATAGGATATAAAGATTTTATAGAAATGTCATTCCCCGAAATTTTAAATTGGAATGTTCGTGCAAATAAAATCATCCGTGAAGAAAATAGGCAATCGGAATCCGCTTCACGAAAAAGGAGATAATTATGGCTTTTACGATTAGTTATATTGTTCAATTGAAAGACAAGTTTTCAAGGGCTGCTCGATCAATTCAAAAGTCTATGACTCGCCTTGAAAAGCGGGCTGTTTCATTAAGGAATAAGTTCTCTGGTCTTGCATCAACTTTCAAAGGACAGTTTATGGCTGTTTTTGGAGCTGTCGCAATAGGCCGAACTCTTCTCAATTTTGAAACGGCTATGAATAAGGTTAAAGCTGTATCCGGTGCAACTGGTATGCAGTTTGATAAGTTAAGAGAGCAGGCTAAGGATCTTGGAAAAGCAACTCAATTCTCAGCAAGTCAAGCCGCTGAAGCACAATCTTTTCTAGCAATGGCAGGATTTAGTGCTGAGAAAATTTTTGCAGCTATGCCTGATACTTTAAATCTAGCTGCATCAGCTAATATTGATCTAGCACAATCCGCAGATATCGTTTCAAATGTTATGGCTGGCTATGGAATGGAAGCTAATGAGTTGGAGGGTGCCGTTGATGTTCTTGCTAAAGCTTTCACAAGTGCTAATACAGATTTAAGTCAATTGGGGCAAGCGATGAAGTTTGCTGGTCCTGTTGCAAAAAGTGCTGGTGTTTCTTTTGAAGAGGCAACAGCCGTTCTGGCTTTATTTGGTAATGCCGGTATTCAGGCATCTATGGCTGGTACATCTTTACGTGGTGCTATCGTAAGACTTGTAAAGCCGACAGGAGAGATTAGTGGTGTGATTAAAAAATTGGGATTAAGAGTTAAAGATTCCAATGGAAAATTATTGCCTATGCTTGACATCGTAAGGCAACTTGAAAAGAGTGGTGCTGATACTGCTGATATGATGGGCCTTTTTGGATTACGTGCTGGCCCTGCAATGTCAGCTTTAGTAAGTCAAGGAAGTGATGCGCTTGAAAAAATGATTGTGAAGCTTAAGGATTCTGCTGGAACTGCCAAACGTATAGCAGAGACTCAAATGGAAGGATTGCCAGGAGCTTTTAAAAGACTTGTCTCAGGAGCTGAAAATGCAATAATTGCATTAGGAGATGCTGGGTTAACAGATGCTTTGGTTGTAGTTGCTGAGGCTTTAAGGGGAATTTTATTACTTGTTGGTACGGTTGCAAAAGCATTCGAAAGAATAACAGCTCCTATTAGATCATTTATGAAAGCTTTAAAGGAGGTTGGGGATATGTTTAATAAGCACGTGCGACCTATTTTAAAAATGATGGGGATAGATACTGAAAAGAAAAAACCCGCCGGCATCGGTATGGCAGAGGCGATGGAGTTTGCTCAAAGAGGTGATGTAGCTGAGCAATTTGCAGCATTTAAAGCTGGTGGAGGTAAGGAGTCAGAATTAATACAAAAGGTAAAAGAGAATGCTAAATTACGTCAGGATACTGCTAGTCTTGTTGCTAAAGTTGAAGGTAAGATTGAAGTATCCTCTGAAAAGGGTATTAATACAAAGAGTAGTTTTGATATATCCGGGATAGGTCCAAATGCAATGACTGTACCTGCCGGATAATAGGAGTGTGTTATGAGAATTTTTGATCAATTATATGAAGCTTCATTTCGGGGAGTACCATTTTTAATTGATTCGACTGCAAGTGTGAGCACTTCAGGAGGACGTAAAACCGTAACACATGAATATCCTAATTCTCCAAATAGATTAACAGAAGATCTAGGGTTTTTACCCAAAACATTTACGGTGACAGGTATAGTTCCTGATAATGGGAATTATATTGAGAACAGAGATAATATATTAAACGCTCTTGATCAAAAGGGTATAGGTCAATTTGTTCATCCATTTCTTGGGACTCGTGATGTTGTTAGTACAACTTATACATTGAATGAAACTCCATCTCGATTAGGTTTTGCTACTATATCAATGACTTTTGAAACTCAACAAGGTCAATTGAATCCTCTTGGAGATGAAGTTACTCAGTCAGGTGTTGCAGAAGATCAAAAAGATACTAATAATTCTGTCAAGTGTGATCTTTTAAGTAAATTTGATGTAGCTGCATCTAGTATAGAAACATATAATGCAACCAAAGATAAAGTTCTTGCTATTTCTAAACAGTTTGATGTTGCTCAGAAAAAAGTAGTTAATCGTGTTAATCAAATTCAAGGTCAAGTCTTAACAACAACTCAAAATATTGCAAATGAGATAAATGCTTGTCTTGAAGCTTTGGGGGCTATCCCCCAACAAATTACAGATTCGAGAGATCAAGTCTTGAGTGCACTTGCAGGAAACATACAAAACTTTACAGATAATGTTAATACAATTATTCAGGCTCCTGAAAATTTAGTTAATGGGATACAAACTTTGTTTGATGAATTACAAGTTGTGGCTGTTAATACAGTTGATCAATTTAGAATATTAGCTGACTTCTTTGACTTTGGAGATGATGATGTAGAATTTTCAGAGACTACTACTGATTTAAAACAACGTGCAGATAATTTAGATAGTCTCAATGATAACATCCAAATCAATTCTTTGGCTGCTGCCTTTACAACAGCGGTTCAAATTAATTTTAAAAATGAAAATGAACTTAATGAAGTTCAAGATATTCTTGAAACTCAATTCCAAAAGATAATTGATAAACCTATTAGTGTTAATACACGAGTTCTTTTAACTGAGCTTCGTAATACAGCTATTCTTTTTCTTAATGAACAAGCTCTTACGGTTGCTAAGATTATTGATATTAACACATCATTAATACCATCAAATGTTTTGGCATATAGATTTTATGGAGACACAACACGAGCTGAAGAAATTATTGATCTAAACAATATCTTTTCACCTGCATTTATTCAGGGAGATATTCAAATATTGAGTGAATAATATGAGTTTTAAATTAGAAATTAATGGCACACAATATGAAAACTTTATTGCAGGAAGTGCTTTCAAAACAATTGAGGCTTTAAGCGGAAAGTTTAGTGTAACTGCTACAGTAAAGCGTGGAGATAATTATCCTATTAAACGTGGAGATACGTGTCGTATTCTTATAAATGACGAATCTATCATTAATGGATTTGTTGAAATGATTTCAATTAGTGGAAGTTCATCTGATCATAAGATATTAATACAGGGTCGTGATAAAACTTCAGATATTATTGAAAGCTCTCTTTCTGGAAATCCTGAATTTTCTGCCCCTATAACTTTACAGCGTGTCATTCAAAATATTTTAGCTTCAGGAAATATCAATAATGTTGAGGTAATTCAAAATGCAGCGATTAAACCTTTTGGTCCAGGAGATCAAGTTAGTGGAGGCGTTGGTGAAAATATGTGGGATTTCATTAATAAGTATTGTGTAAAGCGTCAAGTTTTAGCCAACTCTGATGGGGATGGTAACCTTGTTATTTTTAGGGTGGGAGATGTTTTTTCAAGTGCACAAATTATCCATGAAGAAAATAACCCGAGAAGTAATGTAAAAACTTATTCATTTACAGATGATGATACAAGAAGGTTTAATACATATATTGTTAAGTCTCAGGCTAATCCTGTTGCTTTAGATTTATCTAATTCAGGTGCAACGGCCGCAGATATTGTAAATAATTCTGGGAGTGTTGTTGATACTGATATTCGCGAAAGCAAACAAATGACAATTGATTCCACAACTTCTGATAATTCATTAACAGCGGGTCAAACGGCGGCTTGGGAAGCTAATGTAAGAAGAGCAAAAGGCTTTACTTATTCTTGTACAGTGCAAGGATTCTTGGCTGATCCTAAGCTTGGTATTATTTGGAGAGCAAATAGGCTACATAGTGTTAAAGATGAATTTGCAAATTTAGATGCTATTATGTTGCTTAAATCAACAAGATTTAATATTGATATAGATGGTGGATCAACAACTGATCTTGAGTTTACATATCGTGATGCTTATTCACTTGAAGTATTACGAGATGCATTAGAAGTTAGAACAACAAAAACAGGTGGGAGTTTTGTAAACTAATGGGTATATGGAATAAGATTACAAATATGATTAAATATGGACGGGTATCAAAGTCGACCCCTGATGCTGGAAACTTTGCCAAAGGGCAAGTGGAATACCAAGGAAAGATTAAGGACGTTTTATTTGTATATCCTTATGGCTCTCATGGTATTCCGCCTGTTGATAGTCTTATTCTTCTTAATAATATTAAAGGTGCTGAAGAAAATCAGGCTGGCATTCCATTCAAACCGGATGTTCGGCCTAAGTTGGATGCTGAAGGTGAATATGTAGTCGGTAATTTTGAAATAGGAAGCATTATAAAGTTTCTCGAAAATGGTGATATTGAGATAACAGGGAAAAAGGATTTAAATGTTACTCTTGTAGGGAATGCAAATGTTACAGTACAGGGAACAACAACCTTAATATCTACTGGAAATGTATCAATAACCGCACCATTAACAACTATTAATGGGCCATTAACTGTTACAGGAATAATTACTGCTGGTGCATTAGCTGTGACAGGTGCTGCCGGTACATCAACATTAGCTGGCACGATTACAAACAATGCCACAATATCAGGCCCAGGAACAATAACATCTGTTGGTGTAACCTTAAACGCTCATGTTCATACAGGAGTAACTGTCGGACCAAGTAATACAGGAGGACCAATCTAATGGCAACAGTTGACAACCCAACAGATTTAAAGATTTCTAAACCTTTTAATAAACCTTATTATGATATTGCTCTTGCATCTGATGGTGATTTTGAATTGGTTGAAGGATTATCCACAGCTATTCAAATGTCTTTCTTTGGAGAACCGCGTGCAAATGAAAGTGAATCCCCTTCACCTGAGCAAAGACGCGGTTGGTGGGGTAATGAATTAAATCGTAATGAAGGGTATGAAATTGGAAGTAAATTATGGCTTTTACATCAAGCCAGAAATACACAAGAAACATTGAATTTTGCTATAAATTATGTTAGACAAGGATTTGCTTGGTTTATAGAAGATGAACTAGCTAAAAATGTTGAAGTTACAGCAACAAGAGTTTTAGAAGACAATAATATTGATATGAATATATCCATCTTTAGAAGTAATGATGAAATATTATCTGCAAGATTTCAACTATGGGAAAGAACGAATATTGATAATATATAGGAGTATGTTATGCCTTTAAATCTACCAGACAGTCAAGAGACTATATTTCAGAAGTTAGCGGCGGATGTACAGGCACGTTTACCAACTGCTAATCCATTTTTACGCAATAGCTATTTACGATCTTTAGAGGTTGGTTTTGCAGGTTCTTTATTTGAATTTTACATTCAACTACAAGAAGCAATCAATCAAATATTCTTTGATACAGCTGAAGGAGAATTTTTGGAAAGATGGGCTGCCATTTTTGGGGTTACAAGAAATCCCGCAACAAAAGCAGAAGGTAATATTACAGCAACCGGCACAGCAACCACAGTTATTCCATTAGGCACTATATACAATACTCAAGAGGGTGGAGAGTATGAAACCACAGCGGCTGCCACTATTTCAGCCACCACCCAATCAGTTACGTCTTTAGAACGTGTGGGGAGCACAGTGACAGCGACGTTCCCCTCAGATCATCTATTAGCCCCAAATGTCAGTGTTACTATCTCAGGAGCGGTTGAAACGGACTATAATGGTACATTTACAATTGCTACCACGCCAAGTGCCACGACTTTTACATATACAATTACAGCAACTCCTTCAACCCCAGCAACGGGTACTATCTTAGCTGATTCTACAACCGCCAATGTTTCTGTATTATCGACAGACTTTGGAGCTGATCAAAACGCAGCTGCTGGTGTTAAAATGACATTATCCACTCCTATTGCAGGTGCAGATAATGATGCATTTGTTCAATTTGGAGAAATTGCTGGTGGTACTGATTTAGAAAGCGATGAGGATTTAAGGACACGCTTTCTTGAGAGAGTTCAAAACCCTGTTTCATTATTTAATGTTGCTGCGATCATAGCTCAAGCAAAAACGGTATCTGGGGTCACTCGTGTATTTGTGAGGAATGTTGATAATCTTGATCAAACAATTTCTGTAACTTCAATCAATAGAAGTGGTTCTCTTGCAACCTTAGTTAGTGCCACAAGCCATGGTCTTGAGGATGGACAACTCATGGAAGTGAGTGGTGCTGATCAAATAGAATATAATGTGGAAGAAAAGATTATTGTTATTGATAGTACAACTTTTGCATATGTTGTGTTAGGAACGCCTGCTACTCCTGCTACAGGTACAATTATAATTGATGTTTCTATTACGAGTCCAGGTCAAGTCCGTATATTCTTTGTGCGTGACAATGACGGAACTGGAACAGCGATTATTCCAACAGGAACAGAAATAACAGATGTAAAGAATGCTATACTTCAGATTAAGCCTGCACATACTTCTGATAGCGATGTCATTGTACAGGCACCTGTTGCAAGTTTACAGCCGTTTGTATTTACTGTTTTAACCCCAAACACACAAGATATGCAGGATGCTCTTACATTAAATCTTGAACAGTTCTTTGGCGAAGTTCCTGAAGTAGGTCAAGACATTTTAGAAGATAGATATAAGGCTGTTATTTCTGCTACGATTGATTCTTCGGGTGCAACTGTAACAGCATTTACTTTGTCATCTCCTTCTGGTGACATTACAGTAGCAGCAGATGAATTGGCAATTTTAGGAACAATAACATTCCCATAATGAGGTAAAAATGGCTTGTGTATTACATAATTTAGATGATCATCAATGTGTTTTAGCTACTCAGCTTCCAAATGATTTATTGTTTCAAGCAAAGAATATTCCAGAATCCACACTATATAAACTTTTGGAAGCTAATGCTGTTTCTCTACAAGATGTTGAACGTAATATATGTGAGATGATCGAACAGTGGGACCCAACAAAAACTGAGGATTTCTTATCTGAATGGGAAAGTGCTGTTGGTATTCCTGATGACTGTATTACGGTTCTTAGCACCCCAGAAGATCGTCGTGATATGATTTTATTAAAGCTCACTGCACTTGGTGTCTCTACTGCTGCTGATTTTATTGCTCTTGCAAGTCGAATTGGATTTTGTATTGAAATTGTTCCCGGTGCGGATGCTTTAGCTTTTCCCTATACATTTCCTTTGATTTTTGTAGATAGTAATATGACTGCACGATATACAATGATTGTAAAGGCAGAGTTAAGCAAACAGCCAAATGTCTTTCCTTTTATTTTTCCGATTCTCTTTACTGATGGAGAGCAAACTAATATATTAGAATGTTTATTTAGGAAACTTATTCCTGCAAATGTGAGAGTTCTCTTTCAATATACGCTTCCTGACTGTTAGTGCTTTTTTAGCACTAACGCATCTACATGTTTGAATGTCGTTGATCTGTATACTATTCTTTCAGAGAAAAAATAAGGAATTTTCTCATGCAAGATATACCTACAAAGTCAACAGGCGACACTCTTACAGCGGCAGAATTTAATAATCTCCCAGATGAATTGGAAAATTTAATCACAACGGGTGATATTGCGTTGTCGGGTGGTGACCTTGAACAAGCTGCAAAATCGGTAGCTGTCTATGCTGCTGGTTCTACATTTTATACAGATTCAGGTGCTGCAAATGCTTATGTTTTATCTCCTATTGGTTCACGTAAATCCCCACCATCTTATACGGATGGGATGGAAATTCGATTTAGAGCAGCAAATGTTAATACTGGCGTTGCCGCTACAGTTAATGTAAATAGTCTAGGTGTTCAAAGTTTGAATGCAGCAGATGGATCTAGTGATCCTGGAGCTGGTGATATTGATATAACTGGAGATGCTGTCTTTCGTTATGATGGTACTAATTTTATACAAGTATTAACAAGTTCAATTACTCAAGGAGCTATTACAGGAGATGCTCCACAGAGATATATTAATGGTCTTGTAATGTCTAATGATGGTGGAGATACAGCTCATGATATTGCGACTACTTCTGGTGTAGCTCGTGATAATGCTGATACTCAAACATTATCTTCTGGCTCTTCCTTTACCAAAAGAATTGATGCTAATTGGGTGGCTGGTTCAGGTAATGGCGGATTTCCTTCTGCACTTACACTTTCTGCTTCTACCTGGTATCATTACTTTATTATTGGAACTACGGGGGGCACCGTTGACTTTGGATTTGATACCTCATTAACAGCTACGAATCTTTTAACTGATGCAGTTGGATTTACTAAATTCCGTCGAATTGGATCTGTTTTAACGAATGGATCTAGTAATATTATAGGATTTTTACAGGTTGGTGATGGTTTCTATTGGAATGCTCCTCCTCGGGATGTGAATGTTGCGAGCAGTTTAACTTCAACATCTGTGAGTTTTGGTTTATCTGTACCAACAGGTATAATCGTTATATCAAAATTAAATGTTTTTGCAGAGGGTGCTGTTGGCCATCCTCAAAATTATTTGAGTGTTTATTTAAGAAGTCCTGATGTTAATGACATAGCTGCATCCGTAACTGCTGCACCTTTAGGAACAATGTCTGCATTTAGAGATGATGGGGCTGGAGTATTTTCTACTGGAGTATATGCTGAAATTTTAACCAACACATCCAGTCAAGTGCGAGCTTCTCAAAATACTGCGACAGCTTTATTAAATTTTAGAATTGCTACAGTTGGGTGGCAGGATTCACGAGGAAAGGATATTTAATATGGCATGGATTTTTGATAATGAGGATGGGACTTATAATATCTGCGAATGGGCACCTGAAGATACGACAGGTTGGATTGAGGTTGATGAGAATGATGATCGTCTTAATTCTCCAGCAGGTGGCCAAAGTGAAATAAGTATGATGGGATTTTCCAAGTTTGCTTATGACAAAAGAAAAGAAGGAAAAACCGCAACTCAAATTTTTGATGAGTGGATCACTTATATGGATACTTTTAATTAAAGGAGACTAAAATGGCAATACCAAATTTTAATGGCTTTATGCTACAAAACGATACAACGAATACAGATGGAGTTGTTCTAGAGGCCGACGGCTCAGATAAAACGTTTGCTGTATGGGGAACTTTTGATGGTGCTTCAGCAACGCTTCAAGCAAGTCCTGATGGTGGAGTAACTTTCATTACTTTAACAA
>SDBV01010666.1_pt1 | contig 12016 bp, 8 predicted proteins | sample 2277081 | NCBI WGS metagenome assembly SDBV01 (sample SAMN10402039, study PRJNA504765) | marine sediment metagenome | isolation source: marine sediment core GS10_PC15, 223 cmbsf | place: Arctic Ocean: Southern Knipovich Ridge | collected 2010 | reverse complement strand
CGGGGTCGGAGGCGGTGAGCTTGGTTTCGTTGTCAAACGTCCCCGCCCACGCCGGGGGGGCGATGCCCAGGATCAGCCAGCAAACTACTGCAATCGTGGCCTTCGTTTTCAGAGCGTTCATGGGTCATCCCTTTCACACAGCCAAGTGAGCTATTCGATGGGCGGTCCAAACTTCGCCAACGGATGGACTGATAAAAGCGCCGCGCCGTTGAGCCCATTCCATCAGCTCCAATCTCGAATCGCGGAATCGGTTACCGAAACAACCCACGGCGTCAATTTACCAGTTTAATGTGTTTTGTCAAGCAATTCCGTCACCTCACAACCAAAATCAGGAAAATCGGCGCGTTGGGGGGGAAACGGCCTGGATTCATCCATTAGAGGGGGAATGGGACGACACGCGCGCAGGCCGAAGAACAATTGCTCCCCAACTACGAGGCTCCAGAAGCCCGCAAGGGCCAGCCAGACCCGCAGCCCCGTAGCACCATTGAGCGGCTGATGGCGCTGTACGAAGCCTGGGGCAAGCCCGACGAGGCAGCCCAGTGGCGGGCGAAGCTGCCCCAGAAGACCTCGCCGCAGCAATAGTATCACCTCGGAGCGGGGTTGCTGATCCACGTGCCCCAGAGGTGGAATTCAGGCCCCAAAGCGGCCGCGCAATCGGGATCGCCCGCGGTGAGAACGGCCGTCGCCGGCCCGTGGTCTGCTATCCGCCGTCCGCCACTTCCTGTCCGCTGGCGGCCGGCTGGGCGGAATCGGCCGGGGCGGGCAGGGCCTGTGATTCGGTCTGGATCTGCTGCAATTGTTGGGGAGGGACGACCACGCCGCAACTGACGATGAACTGAAACGCCTGCTCGATGGTGATGTTCAGGTCGATGGTCTCACTCTTTCGGACGGTGACCGTGAAGCCGGTCACGGGCATAGGGGAAGTGGGCATCAACACCGACAGGATGGGCTCGTTGGCCGCCGCGCGGATATCCAGCATGCTCTCGCCGGTGACCAGCCCCAGCGACCAGATGCCTCTGCGGGGATACTCGACGGCTACCACCCGCGTATATTCGATCTCAGACTCGGTGAACAGGAAGTCGCTGACCTGTTTGACCGAAGAATAAACGTTTCGCACCAGCGGGAGTCGGTGGATTCCCCGTTCAAAGCGGTGCACGAAGAAGCGTCCGATGCCGGCCGCCATGAACTTGCCCAGCAGATACAACAAGAGGATGAACAGTGCCAGGAAGAAGGGGATGATGAAGTGCGGTTTGAGATACTTCCCCTCGACGAAGCGACGGTAGCAGGCCAAACCGCGCTGGGGTAAGGGCTCGCTTCCGGGGTTCTCCAGAACCCGGTCATATACCTCCTTTGGGATCAGCGTGAGGTAGCCGTTGTCGTCCAGTAGCCGAAACTTGCGGCCGTCGACCAGAATTACGTTGTCATCCACGCTTGGGTATGGGAGCCGAAACTCGCGGTCGTGGAACACGATCGCAGGGTCCTCTGGATCCTCCGGCAAGACTTCCAGGTTGGGCGGTAGATCTTTGGCATAGATGATCTCGGGCCGCTCCCATATCCAGAGGAGCCCTTCGCGAGCCAAGGCCGTGACCGGCTCCAGGACGTAATGTTGGGTGGTGTTGATCACCCAAAGGAAGATCAGGATCGTCAGCAGGGGTGGGAACACTACCCCCAATCCGCGGAGGACCGCCTGGCGGAAGGGATGCTTGGCAGCTTTGTTGTGATTCGAGTTGTCGATGGCGGTGGCCATACTGTGTATTGTTCTCCTCCGCCGTTGACGGGCAAGGGGCCGTGCTCCGGGCAGCAACCACCTAATTCTAGGTCGAATCGGTGCCGTGCGCTCGGGCAATCACAGCCACGGCAACCGTCGCGGCCCCCGCCTGCTTGAGCATCCGGGACGCCTCGCTGCAGGTGGCCCCGGTGGTCAGTGTATCATCGACCAGCAGCACTCGGCTTCCCTCAACGTAATAGCCGGACCGCACGGCAAAGGCGCGGCGGACGTTCCGGAACCGCGCTGGTGGCGTTAAGCCCTTTTGAGGAAAGGTGTTACGACGTCGCACCAGCATCCGCCGGCGGACAGGAACACCCAAGTGTCGCCCCAGGCGGCCGGCCACAATCTCTGCACTGTTGGACCCCAGTTGCAGCCGCCGCATCCAAAACAGGGGTATCGGCACGATCAGGTCCGCCTTGAATTCGCCCAATTCTCGGCCGCGGCGTTCGGCCAAAAGCCGACCCATGGCCATCGAAAGGGCATTGTCGGCGCGCCGTTTCATCCGCTGCACAACACGATTCGGTCCCTCATGGTAACCACCCAGTGTGATGACCGTATCAAACTTCAGAGGGGCTTTTCGGCACCATGAGCAATTCCCCTCCGGCTGACCGGCGGCACCGCAGGCGGGACAACAGGGCCAATTCTCGGGCCCCAGCACCCGGCAACAGTCCGCGCATAGGAGCAGATCATCTTGAATATGCGGCAAATCGGCATCGCAGTATACGCACCGGGGCGGAAACAACAAGTTCAACCCGGCCACCGAAAAGCGGGCGGTACTGCGGCGGAAATTGCGAACCAAACTGGCCACTGGACCATCTTCTCTGGGTAAGCAGCGAGGCACCGGCGGGGCGGTGTGCGAACCGGACGTTTTTTCTGCCCGTATGCATCATACCGCCCCTCGGCACTGGGGGGCAGCCGTGAGCGGTGGTGCGTGTGGCTAGAATCCTTGGGGCGGCCGGGGGCGGTGGCCAAACCCCTTGACTTGCAGTGGCGAGTTACCTATGCTGCTGCCTCGAACATCCGGACATCATGGGTCAGAAAGTGTCGAAATCCGTGCCCCACCTGGGAGTCTTGAGCCGGCGAGCACATTGGGCCGGAGGCGAGCCGATCGCCAACCTGCTGATGGCCAAGACACTGGCCCAGCCGGAACTGGTCTCGCTGGCCGCAGGCTTCGTCGATCAGCAGACCTTGCCGGTTGAGCCTGCCCGCCAAGCCTTGGACGCCATCTGGGCGGATCCCGCACAGGTCCGAGCCGGGTTGCAGTACGGCACCACCATCGGCTACCCGCCGCTGAGAGAGGCGGTGCTGGATCGGATGCTCGAGGCCGACGGCCGCAGCGCCGGAGAGTTGAACGTCTCGGTCGATCAGGTGGTGATAACCGCCGGCAGCAACCAACTGCTTTTTCTGGTGAGCGATACCCTGCTCGACGCCGGTGATGTGGTGATCTGCGGTGCCCCAAGCTACTTCGTGTATTTGGGAACCCTGGGAAATCTGGGTGCACGAGCCATCGGCGTCGAGATCGACCAGCACGGCTTGGTCCCCGAGGCCGTCGAGGACGAGTTGGCCCGGCTGCAATCCGCTGGAGAGTTGGGCCGCGTGAAGGTGATCTACGCAACTACCTATAGCGACAACCCCAGCGGTGTAACCTTGCCCGCCGACCGGCGGGCCGCCTTGGTGGAGATCGCCCAGCGCTGGTCTCGAGAAGGCAAGATCTACGTGATCGAAGACGCCGCCTACCGGGAGCTTCGCTACTACGGCGAAGACGTTGCCAGCCTTCGGTCGTTCGACACCGAGGGGGAGACGGTGATCCACGCGGGGACGTTTTCCAAGTCGTTCTCGCCGGGGATCCGTGTGGGCTGGGGCATTCTGCCGCCGGAGCTGGTCAAGCCGGTTCTGTCGCAGAAGGGGAACGTCGACTTCGGTTCGCCCAACTTCAATCAGCACCTCATGGCCCGGGTGCTCCGGATGGGTCTTTTCGACCCGCACGTCCAGCGGCTCTGCGACAGCTACCGCGAGAAGATCGATGCCACCTTGGACGCGACCGACGAGTTGCTCTCTGGGATCGAGGGGATCGAGTGGGTCCGCCCGGCCGGCGGGTTGTACGTCTGGCTGCGTCTGCCGGAAGAGATCGACACGGGGCTTTCGGGTCCCTTGTTCGACCGGGCCGTGGGGGAAGGCGTGCTCTACGTACCCGGGGAATACTGTTATCCCAACCACGGCCAACGGCCGAGGAAGAACATGATCCGATTGAGCTTCGGGATCCCCTCGTGCGAGAGCATTCGCGGGGGAATCGAGGCGCTGGCCCGGGCAATCCGCCAGGTGTTGTGATGAAGATCATCGATCGCTACCTGCTGCAACAATTCATCAAGACTTTCGTGATCTGTTACCTCAGCCTGACGGGGCTGTACATCGTCTTCGATGCGTTTACCCATCTGGATGAGTTTCTCAGCTACACCGAGCGTGAAGGCGGGTTGCTGTGGCTGATGGGTTCGTTCTATGCATACCAGTCGATCCTGTTCTTCGAGTTCACCAGCGGATTGCTCTCGCTGGTGGCGGCCATGTTCACACTGGCCTGGATCCAGCGCCACAACGAGTTGACGGCGCTGATGTCGGCGGGTATTTCTCGGGTTCGCGTGGTAGTGCCGGTGATCTGTGCGGCGGTGGTGATCTCCCTGCTGGCGATGGCCAATCGCGAGCTGGTGATTCCCAGGATTAGCGACGAACTGTCGCGACGATCCAGCGATCTGATGCGCGATCACGCTCAGCAGTTGCAGCCGCTATACGACAACCAGACGGAAGTGCTGATTCGCGGAAAGGCGGCCTACGGTGATCGGCAGCGGATCGAGAAGCCCGATTTCCTGTTGCCGCCCGGGGAGTTGGGCAGGTACGGCCCCAAACTGGCGGCCAAAAACGCATTCTACAAGCCGCCGGAAGCAGGCCGGCCGGGGGGATACCTGCTGGTGAACGTCGAGCAGCCCAGGGAACTCGACAGCCAACCATCCTTGCGGCTGGGAGACCGGCTTGTACTGATCACACCGCGCGACGCCGACTGGCTCGAGCCCGGCCAGTGTTTCTTGGTCAGCGACGTGAGTTTCGGGCAGTTGACCGACGATCAAGCCTTTCGCAAGTTCTCGTCGACGCCCCAGTTGATCGCGGGGCTTCGGAACCGGAGTCGGGACTTCGGAGCAGACGTTCGCGTGGCGATCCACTCGAGGATGGTCCAGCCGTTTCTGGACCTGACGCTATTGTTCCTGGGCCTGCCGCTGGTCGTCTCGCGCGAAAACCGGAACGTCTTTCTGGCGATAGGGATGTGTATCGCCGTGGTGACCCTGTTTCTGCTGGTGGTAATCGGTTTCCAGTACTTGGGCTCGCTCTATCTGGTCGACCCTGCCCTGGCGGCCTGGGCACCGCTGATGGTGTTCGTTCCGCCGGCCGTGTGGCAGGGAGAGTCGATGTGGCGGTAGAAGAGGCGCGCCGAGCGCCCTCTGAAGAAGACCATCCGGCATAAGCCCGGCGGCCTCGACATCGATCCTTGCCGATGCCCAAGAACCAGTTTAGAGAAATCCTCAGGGGGCCAATCGGCCTTCAATTCCCCACGGATTCAGGCCAACCACGGATTATCGTGGGGCTACCCAACATCAGAATCCGTCCCAGGCCCCTCCCCCAGCGCTCCCTGTCGCGGAACTGGTCTTGGATTCCTTTGCGGCGTTCGCCGGCTGGGACCGGTCGCCGCCGGTCGGTCCGGTCGCCCGGGCAACCTGGCTGCTCGCGTCGGCCTTGGCGACTTCGCTACTCGCCTCCGGCCGCTCCAGACACTCGGCCGGTGTAATCACCCCGTCGTTGTTCAGGTCGTGCCAGGCAAACTCGGCCACCTCCGCGGCGGTCCAATAGCCCGGCGACTGGAACTCGGCCATGGCAACCTGGCCGTCGGCGTTGATGTCTTTGCGGGCAAACCAGTCGGGCAACCCTTCGGGCAGTCGTTCGGTGGGCGTGCGCAAGCGATAGGACTTGGGCTGATCGGAGTCGTTGGAACCGGAGCCGGAACTGTTCGATCCTGACGAGCTGTTGGAGCTGTTGGAGTTGGAACGGCGGCCGCCTGCGAAACCTCCCCGGCTGAACTGTCCCAGCCTGCCGGCCAACTCGTCTCGGCTTACCGTGCCGTCGTGGTTGCGGTCGGCCTCCTTGAATTCACCCCACCTCGTATTCCACTCGTCTTTTTCCAGCTTGCCGTTCTTGTTCTTGTCGGCCTGCCGCATCATGGCCTCGGCATAACGGCGGTACCTTTCGTCTACCTCGCCTCCGGAGGAGGATCCCCGGGACGCTGCACCTCGCGAGGATGAATCTCGGGACGAGCGCCTCGAATCGCGGGACCGCTCCGGGGGCTTTGTTGCCTTGCCGGGAGAATCGACCTCCGGCCGCTCGCCGAAGTTCAGCACGCGAGCCAGTTCCAACTCGAAGCCGAAAGCGGCGACCAGCGGCTCAACAGCGGCCTTCTTCTTGTCGCCAGAACCTCCGGAGTTACTGCCTCCTTCCAACTGGGCCCGCTGCTTGTCCATTCCCTTCTCGAGCTTGCTGATGGACATGGGAAACTTCGGCTCGATCCCCGCCCTTCGGGCCATCATCTCGACGAAGAATCTCCTTCGGCCATCGACCTCGCTCTCCTCGACCCGGCCATCGTGATCGGTGTCCATTCCCTGCAGGAAGCGTTTGAATCTCTCCTGGCCGTCATCGCCGCCGAAGGGTCCCCGATAACCGACGCCCGATGAGCCGGAGCCCTCGCGCGAAGGCGATCCCCCGCGCCCTCGGAAACCTCCCATAGGACCTCCCGGACCGCGGGATCCGCCCTCGCCGCCACCGGGTCCGCGAAAACCTCCGCCAGGGCCTCCCGGGCCGCGAAAACCTCCCTCCGAGCCTCCCGGACCGCGAAAACCTCCGCGAAAACCTCCCTCCGAGCCTCCCGGCCCGCGAAAACCTCCGCGAAAACCTCCCTCCGAGCCTCCCGGACCGCGAAAACGATCCTCAGAACTGCCCGGGCCGCGGTAATCACCACCGGGACCTCTCGACCCGCCGGGTCGCTGCCCGAAAACGGGGGCCACGGCAGCCACCATGACGGCCACCGACAATAGGGCAACCGCAACCGAGAACTTTATGCTTCTTCGCATCTGGGTCCCCTTTTCGGGAATGGATACGCAAGCCCCCGTTTCCCCAATCCATTTTACTGGAAGGCGGGGATTTGCCAAACGCCAAGCCTGGTTTATCTCCGAGTGGATTGTCCGTTGAGAATAGACCTATGGACTTAAACCCCGGGCAGGCCTCCAGGTTTCGCCCCCGTCTGAGGTGGGGGGCGGAACCCAAGGCCAGTCCCGGGGTTTATAAGGGGAAGTCCCGGCGACAGCGAAGCCGTCCGACGGCGGTATTGTTTTCGGTTTTCGGTCCTTTTCAAGAGGAGGAGTCGTGATGAATCGAGTCAGAAGTGCCATGATCTTGGGGCTGGCAGTCCTTGCAACTGCGAGTATTGCCGTTGCCCAGCCGCCAGGCGGTGGGTCCGGGAGAGGACCCGGAGGAGGAAGGGGGCCCGGAGGAAGTTCGTTCTTTAGGGGCATGGGATTCGGAGGTGGCATGGACGTGCTCGGGGTGGCCAACGACCCGGCCGTGCAGAAGAAACTTGGAATTGAGGCCAAGAAGTCGGCGCTGGAAGAGTTGGCCACCACGACCCGGGAGGCGACTCGGGACGTCATGCGAGAGCTGTTCGCCGGGATGGGGAACTTCAGGGATATGACCCCCGAAGAGCAGACAAAGGCCCGCGAGAAGATGAGTGCGGCCCGCGAGAAGATGAGTGCGGCCCGCGAGAAGACCCAGCAGGCGACCGCTGAAAAAGTCAAGGGTTTGTTGGGCGAAGCGAAGTACAATCAACTGGTCGAGGTCCAGGCAGGGCTGACGCTGACCCGGACCGGCCCCACGGCGGTGCTCGAACCAAGTATCGCCGCACTGCTGAAGCTGACCGACGACCAGAAGGCCAAGATCAAGAAGATCGTCGATGAGTACACTGCGGCCAGAACCAAGCTGTTCGGTGGGTTCAGAGGCGGCCGGGGCGGCGGCGCACGCGGCGGGGCCGCAGTGCAGGGCCCGCAGGTGATCTTTGTGGCCGGCGCCCCCGGCGGTGGCCAGGGGCCGGACTTTGACAAGATCCGTGAGCAAATGGCCGAACTGCGAAAGACCGCCAACGGCGCGATCAGCAAGATTCTCACGGCGGAGCAGAAGGCCAAGATCAAGGCCCTGATGGCTGCCGTTGAGGGCCTGGAACTCCAGCGGCGTGGGCGAGGCGGATTCGGCGGCAGGCCGGGGGGTGGCGGCCAGGGCGGCAGAGAGGGCCGACGACCGGGCGGTGGCCGGGGCGGCAGGCGGCCTGGTGGGGGAGGTCCTGACGCATAGCCAGCCCACTTCCGCTGCGACCCGCATTGCCCCTGCCAGCGGGGGGCTGCAATGGAAGTTAGTGTCCTGTAATTGAGTCATGGTTCCACTCCGGGACCGGTCGGGGACTGATCCCGGGGTGGATGGTTTTATGTGTGAACTGCCTCAGCGCCCTAGGCGCAAGGGGCTCTAGTATTTATGCTGGATGGTGGGTGTGTGTCAGCCGTTCCGGCAAGAAGCCGGCCCGGCTTGTGGGCACCCGTTCCCACCTACGATCATGGCGACATAGGTTGCCTTCCCTCCGAAAGAGCCCGGGACCATGGAAGCAGGCGAAATCCTCGTGAGAAAAGGGCTTCTCGACCAGAGACAGTTGGAACTGTCGCGTGGGTCCCAGTCCGACGGTATGCGCCTGGACCAGGCAGCGGTGAACTTGGGGTTCATCACCGAGGAGGCTGCTCTTAAGGCCCTGGGCGAGGAGGTGGGCTTGGAGTTCGTCGACCTTGTCGAGACGGAATTGGATCTCTCGCTGCTGGGCAACTTCCCGCAAAAGTTCATCCACCGCGAGATGCTCTTCCCGGTGCGCCAAAACAACGGCACCCTGGTGGTGGCTACCAACGACCCCTTCAACCTCTACCCGCTGGACGAGTTGAGCGTGGCCACGGGACAGACGATCGTTCCGGTGTTGGCCAAGCGCGCGGAGATTGCCGGTCTGATCAAGACCCACCTGGGCGTGGGCAGCGAGACGGTAGAGGGGCTGCTGGCCCAGGCGGTGGACGACCGCGTGGAGTTGTTGGAACAGGTGGAGAGCGACGGTTCCGAGCTTTCGGAGATGGCCCAGGAGCCGTCGGTGGTGCGGCTGGTGAACGAGATCCTCCTGGAGGCGATCGACCTGCGGGCCAGCGACGTACACATCGAATCGCATGCATCGGGGTTGCACATTCGCTACCGGATCGACGGCGTGTTGCACCCTCAGCCGGTGCCTCCGGAGATCAGCCGGTTCCAGGCCGCCATCATCAGCCGCCTGAAGATCATGGCACACTTGAACATCGCCGAACGCCGTCTGCCGCAGGACGGGCGGATCGAGCTGAGAGTGGCCGGGCGCGAGGTGGACGTGCGCGTATCGGTGATACCCATGATCCACGGCGAGGGGATCGTGTTGCGCCTGCTGGACAAGGGGGGCATGGATTTCGCGCTCTCGAAGCTGGGGATGAGCGAGGAGCTGTACGCCTCCTTCCAGGAGCTGATCCGGTTGCCCCACGGGATCGTGCTGGTGACCGGTCCGACCGGCTCGGGTAAGTCGACCACCCTCTACAGTTCGCTGCTGGAGATCCGCAGCGGCGCAACCAAGATCATCACCACCGAGGACCCGGTCGAGTATCAACTGGAGGGCATCAATCAGATCCAAGTGCATCCGAAGATCGGGCTGACATTCGGCAACACGCTGCGGCACATCTTGCGGCACGACCCGGACATCGTGCTGGTGGGCGAAATCCGCGACCTGGAAACGGCGGAGAACGCGATCCAGGCTTCGCTGACCGGTCACCTGGTCTTCAGCACCCTGCACACCAACGACGCGGCCGGCGCGTACATGCGGCTCACCGACATGGGCATGGAGCCGTTTCTGGTCTCCAGCACGGTCGAGGCCGTAATGGCCCAGCGGTTGGTCCGCACCCTCTGTCCGAAGTGCAGGCAGACCTACCAGCCGGGCTCCAGCGAGCTGCCCGACGATTTCCCCTTCGATCGCTTGGAGGGTAACGGTTCGCTTTACCGGGCGACAGGGTGCCGGGAGTGCCGGGAGTTGGGATACCTGGGCCGAGTGGGCCTGTTCGAGTTGCTGGTCACCACCGAGAAGATCCGGCAACTCGCCCACGACAGGGCCAGCACCTGGGTGATCCAGCAGGAGGCGGTCCGCGAAGGCATGCGCACGCTGCGGGAGGACGGCTGGCGAAAGGTCCTGGCGGGTCGTACCACGGTCGATGAAGTGGTGAGGGTGACCAAAGGAAATACGTTGGAAATGAAGTTTGACTGATCGCCAATGACGGAGAGCGAATGCCCGGCGCCGAGCGATCAGTGCGTTTGTCGGGCAGGTTGCTCTTAGCAGCAGCTTGTTTGTCATCTTGTGTGTCGCGTCATTTGTGATTTACGGCCATGCCTGAGTTCAGCTACGTTGCCCGAAACAACGGCGGAGAGAAGGTCTCCGGCAGCATCTCGGCGGACGGACGCCGCGAGGCCCTGGCGGCCCTGTCGGGACAGGCGTTGTTCCCCATCGAGGTAACGGCCGATTCGCCGGTGGTGGAGGATCATCGGGTCCGCCGCGTGCCGGCCCAGTTGTTGGCCAACACCTACGGACAGATGGCCGATCTATTGCGCAGCGGAGTGCCGCTGTTGCGGTCGCTGGAGGTGTTGCAGAAGCAGACCTCGCACGCGGGTCTGACGCACGTGCTGGGACAGATGCACCGCCAGATCGAGGACGGAGCCACCATGGCCGAGGCCATGGCCCGTTTCGAGCGGATCTTCGGCGAGATGACCGTCAGCATGATCCGCGCCGGCGGCGAAGGCGGATTCCTGGAAGAGGCCTTCATGCGGGTGGCCGAGTTTACCGAGGCCCAGGAAGATCTCAAGAAGCGCACCATCGGCGCCCTGGTCTATCCGGTCTTTCTGGCCGTCGTGGGGGTGGTGGTGGTGACCGTGCTGATCGTGTTCTTCGTGCCCAGGTTCGAGTCGCTTTTCGACCGGCTCAAGGAGCGAGGCGAGTTACCCGCGGTGACCATCGGCCTGCTGTGGCTCAGCGACAAGATGTGGCGCTGGGGTTGGCTGGTAGTGTTGGCGGCCATCGGGGGCGGCTGGTACGCGCGTACCTGGCTGGCCACCGACTCCGGACGGTATTGGTGGGACCGCGTGCGGCTGAAGATGCCCCTGGTCGGGCCGATCTTCCTCGGCCTGGCGGTGGCCAGATTCTGCCGCGTGTTGGGGACCTTGCTGCGAAACGGCGTACCCATTCTTCGTTCGCTGGAGAGTTCCAGCGAGGCCACGGGCAACCGGGTCCTGGCGGAGGCGATTCAGAAGGCCAGCGAGAACATCTCCGCGGGCCAGCCTCTGGCGAAGCCGCTGGGCGTCAGCGGGAAGTTCCCGCCGCTCGTGGTGGAGATGATCGCAGTGGCCGAGCAGTCGAACACGTTGGAGAAGGTGCTGTTGGAGATTGCCGACGCCCTGGAACGCCGCACATGGCGCCGCCTGGATCTGGCCCTGCGGCTGATCGAGCCGATGCTGCTGTTGATCCTCGCCGGAGCCGTGCTGGTGGTGGTGATTGCCCTGTTGTTGCCCGTGTTGAGGATGGGCACCACGATGTGATTTTACCCCGCGGCCCTTGGCCGTGCATTGACATAAAGCCGCGACCGTTGGTCGCGCAAAAACGGGCCGCCGGCGGCCTTCGCCCCTGAGCCGGCTTACAATGGAACTATCCGCCTCCCACTAATAAACAGGAGATTTTCCATGACCGTTTCCCATTCCCGCCGCCGCCGTGGCGGCTTCACCTTGATCGAAGTGTTGCTGGTGCTGGTGATCCTGGTCACACTGGCCTCGTTGGCGGTGACCGCCTACGACGGCATCCAAGACCGGGCCAACACCAACGCGGCCACCGTGCAGATCGGGTTGTTCAAGGACCAGTTGGCGCTCTACAAGCTGGGCGTGAAGAACTATCCTAGCACCGACCAGGGATTGGATGCGCTGGTGCAGGCCCCGGCCGATCTGGTCAATCAGAACAGTTGGGCCGGACCGTATATGGAAGGCGGCCAGGTGCCCAACGATCCCTGGGGCAATCCGTATCAATACGAGTCG
>SDBV01010665.1_pt1 | contig 12018 bp, 9 predicted proteins | sample 2277081 | NCBI WGS metagenome assembly SDBV01 (sample SAMN10402039, study PRJNA504765) | marine sediment metagenome | isolation source: marine sediment core GS10_PC15, 223 cmbsf | place: Arctic Ocean: Southern Knipovich Ridge | collected 2010 | reverse complement strand
GCTCGAGCTGGTGGTCTTCGGGGAGGCAGGCGGCGAACGGCTCCCGGATGGGAGATTGTTCGTCGTTGGCGACTCCAAGCGGAGCATCTATCGCTTTCGCGGTGCGCAGGTCGAGGTCTTCGAGGATCTCTGCCGCCGCCTGGGCCCCCGCCGTTGGGAGAACCTCGACCGCTCGTTCCGCACGCACCCGCCCGGGATCGCGTTCGTCAACCACCTTTTCGGGAGGATGATGGGCGCCGAGTACGAACCGATCTCCGCCCACCGACGCGCCTGCCCGCCGGGGCCCTCCGTGGAGATCCCCCTGGCCGCCGGAGCCGACGCCCACCCGATCTCCGACGCCCGGCACGCCCCATCCCCCCAGGGGCGCCTCACTGCTCAGCGCATCGCGGAGATGGTCGCCGACGACGAACGCCTTGTCCGGGACCGGGACGCAGGCGACTGGCGGGCGGCGCGATACGGCGATATCGCGATCCTCTTCGCGCGGATGACCAACTGACTGGAGTACGAGCGCCAGCTCGCACTTCGCGGCGTCCCTTACTACGTCGTCGGGGGGACGGGCTTCTTCAGGCAGCAGGAAGTCTTCGACGTGCTCAACGCCCTGCGATGCATCGACAATCCGTACGACGACGTGGCGTTCTTCGGCGTCCTGCGGAGCGGCCTCATCGGGCTCGACGACAACGCCCTCATGCGCATCGCCGACGCCCTTGATCCGCCCTACTTCCCGGGGTTGATGGAGACGGCGAACGGGGGACGATCCAAAGGCCCACAGGCCGCGCTCGCGGGGCTTTCGGAGGATGAGCGCGACGCAATCCAGTTCGCCGTCGGGATGCTGGGCGACCTGCACCGGCGGAAAGACGCCCTCGGAATCGACGCGATCATCGGCCGCATCCTGGAAGCGACGGGGTACGAGGCGATGCTCCTGTCGCAGTTCCAGGGGAAGAGGATGGCGGGGAACGTTCGGATGCTGACCGAGCAGGCGCGGTCGGCCGTCGCGGGCGGGGCATCGCTCGCCGAGTTCATCGCCCAGACCGGAGAGCAGGTCCTCTCCGAGTCGCGGTACGAGCAGGCGGCGGTCTCCGGTGAGAGCGAGAACGTGGTCAGGCTGATGACGATCCACAAGGCCAAGGGCCTGGAGTTTCCCGTGGTGTTCGTTCCCGACCTGAACGCCGGGCGCCGAAGAGCGGGCGGCGTACTGCTCGACCGGTCCGACTGGGGGCTGACCTACGGGTTGCGAAGCGACCGGGACGATCGCCGCGACGGGGACTGCGAGACGCCGCTGTCGTATCGCCTGGCGAGGCGGCGCGAGGATGCGGACGAGCAGGCGGAGGATGTGCGGAAGCTTTACGTGGCGGCGACGCGGGCAGAGGACCACCTCGTCTTCGTCGGGGCGGACTGGCGCACCCGGGAAGGTCTGCTCCGGGAGGGGGACAGCTACCTGCGAAAGATGGACGAGGCGCTCGGGATAACCGACGCCCTCGACGCCGGGTCCAAGACGATCCCCTACGACGATGACCGATACTCCGCAGTCGTGCGGAGTCTCGCTCCGTCGCCCGCGCCCCGGGGCCGGGAGAGCGTTCCAAGGGGTGAGAGGCTGCTCGCAGAGGCGACAACCGGTGCCCAGCTCGCTGGGGCGATCGTCGCCTCCGCTTCGCCCGCCTCGCCGCCGGCGCTTCTCGGTCCGCTGCCCACGGCCGACGGGCGGGTGGAGCTGGCGGTGACCGCACTGAGCGAGTTCGAGCACTGCCCGATGCTCTATCGCTGGCGATACGAGTTGCGAATCCCCGGGCAGGTGGAGACGGGCGGCGCCGCCGGGGGAGCAGGTGCTTCGCTCGACCCGGCCACCATGGGCACGCTCTATCACCGCTGCATGGAACTGCTCGATTTCGCCCGCCCGCAAACGGCGGGAGAGCTGGTCCGGCGCGCAGTAGGCGAGCTGGGGCTGCAAGAGTCCGCGGACGTGGCGGAGATCGAAGGCGAGCTGGAGGACATGGTCGCCACGTTGCGCGCCCATCCGCTCGGAAAGGCGCTGGAAGGCGCCAAGCGAACGCTCCGCGAGCTGGACTTCATAATGCGCAGCGGACCGGCGATGCTCCGCGGACAGATCGACCTGCTCTATCAAGACGCCGATGGGCGGTGGTGCGTGGTGGATTACAAGTCGGACCGCGTCTCCGCCGATAACCTCCCCGACCACGCCAGGCGATACGAGCTGCAACTGCTCACCTATGCATCCGCGGCCGCTCGCTATCTCGACGAGTTACCTACCGTCGCGACGCTCTATTTTCTCCGCCCCGGAACCACGCACGCCTTCCCGATCGGCGCCGACGCGCTCTCGGCCACCCAAGCGCGGATCGCCGAACTAGCCGCCCAGCTCGTCGCGGCCAGGCGCAGCGGGCAGTTCGAGCGCAGGCAATCGGCCGCCTGCGACTTCTGCCCCTACGGGAAGCTCTGCGTGAAGCTCCGGTCGAATTGACGGCGAAGATGCTTTCCGCACCCTCTCTGGAATGATATAGTCGAAGCGTCATAGAGATCATTCACGTCATGTGAGAAAGGCGGCGACATCATGATCATTCACATCGTTCGCGCGGTCTACCTGCTGGTCGTCCTAGCCTTCACCACCTCTTACGCGTTCTCGCTCCCCGTTTACCACAAGGGTCCGCAATACGTGACTGCGTACATCCTCATCCCGATGCTCGGAGCCTTCGCCCTGGTGATGGTGGACATGTTCTGGCGGCGCAAGCACCTCCAGGTGCTGAGCGGACTGTTCTTCGGACTGCTCGCGGGGCTGGTGATAGCGTACGTCATCGGCGTGATCGTCGATCTGGTCGGAAACGTGTTCCTTGGCCCGCACAGCGGACTGGAGACGGTCGCGGTGGCTCCGGAGGAGGAACAACGGGACGCCAACGGGATCGCCGACACACGCCCCGCGGACCGCAAGTTCACGCGGAGGTTAGAGGTCGCCAAAGCCCAGACCCCCGTGCGGGATTTGCTCAAAGTGCTGCTGGGGGTCTCGGCGGTCTTTCTGTGCGTCTCGTTCGTCCTTCAGACCAAGGACGATTTCCGCTTCGTCGTACCCTACGTGGAATTCGCCAAGCAGACCAAGGGCGCCCGCCCGATGCTGCTCGACACATCCGTGATCATCGACGGGCGGATCTCGGACATCGCCGACACGAGGATCCTGGAGTCCCAGATCGTCGTTCCCCGGTTCATACTGGGGGAACTGCAGGCGATCGCCGACTCGGACGACAAGCTGAAGCGCAACCGCGGGCGGCGGGGGTTGGACATGCTCAACCGCCTGCGCGAGAGCAGCAAGATCGACCTGCAGGTACTCGACGTGCACGTCCCTCCGGTGGACGAGGCCCCCGAGGTGGATTCGAAGCTGGTGGCGCTGGCGAAGCACCTCGACGGGCGGATCATCACCAACGATTACAACCTGAACAAGATCGCCCGCCTCCGCGGAGTCGACGTGATCAACATCAACGACCTGGCCAACGCCCTCAAACCCATCGTCCTGCCCGGGGAGACGATGAAGGTCAAGGTCATCAAGCCCGGGGAAGAGGTAGGCCAGGGCATCGGGTACCTCGAGGACGGGACGATGGTGGTCGTCGAGCAGGGCCGCGACAAGACTGGACAGGAGGTGACCCTCGCCGTCACAAGCGTTCTGCAGACCTCGGCGGGAAGGATGATATTCGGGCGGCTCGACACGGGAGCCCCCCCCCCCCCTCGCCGGAGAAAGACCTGACGCACGATCCGCCTCCCGCGCGCCCGTCCGCATTCCGGGAGCGGCCGAGGCTGAGGCGGAGTTGCGAATCCACCCCAGGGACGCTGAGCAGGACTATCCGCCCCTGTGAGGTTGTGGGGCCCGAGTGATCCTCTCCTCACTCTCCCGTGGTCCCTGAGTGTCGTTCCGTCTTTCCCACAATGAGCTTAGCGTTCTTTTGGATAGAGTCCTTACCTTAGAATCGTCGATGCTTGTCAAGAGGACTGTCCGGTTTCTCTTGCGTCCAGGGGCAAGTGAGGCTAATGTCCTTCTGAGTTGTTCAGCATCCCGATTCGACAGACAGGCTTGAGAGCACCGGAGCCGATCGATGGCAGAAACGATTGAATCATTCGTGGCGAAGCTGCAGGCCGAGGGGGTGGAGGCCGGCAGGCAGGCAGGCGAGAAACTCCTCGCAGAGGCCAAGCAACAGGCCGAGCAGATCGTCCAGGACGCCAAGGAGCAGGCGGAGAAGCATCTTACCGACGCCACGGCCGAGGGCGAGAAAGTGCTGGCGCGCTCGAAGGCCGAGCTGGAGCTGGCCGCGCGCGACGTGGTGCTTCGCCTGCGGTCGGCGCTGGGGCGGGCGCTGGAGGTGATCGTCGCCGCCGAGATCAAGAAGGAGCTGTCCGACAGCGATTTCGTCTCGCGAACGCTGCACGACCTGGTCCTAACGTACGCCGCCGCAGATGCCGAACACAAACAGACCATGAATATCAACGTCTCGCCCGAGCTGCAGGAGCAGTTGGCCGACTGGGCACTGGAGATGATGCATAAGCATGCCCAGGAAACCGGAATGAGCATCGATCTACAGGGAACACTGGAGACTGCGGGGTTCGAGTACAGCGGGTCAGGGGCGACGGTGGAGGTGACGCTTCGGTCGGTGACGGAGTCGATATGCGAGCTTGTCGGTCCGCGGCTTCGCGAGATCATGGACAAGGCCGTCGGCGATCTGAAATCCGACGAGGAGGACGAGGATTGCCCAAACCCCGAACCGACGCCCGCCGGGGAGTCGAAATAGGTCCGGAATGAAAGGGCAGAACTACTATTTCGTCACCGCCCTGCCCCCTTTGGATAAGTTGGGCAGCGAACCGCCGACGACCGGGCGGGGGCTGCTCGAGCGCATCGCCGAGAACGACACGGGGAGATCGGCGGTCGAAGCGCTGCTGCTGGGTGGCGACCTGGTCCAGCGAGAGGCGCTGCTGGGGGGTGAAGTCGAGCAGGCGACGCCCGTCGTGCTCACCGAAGCGCAGGTCCGCGACGAACAACCGCTGCCCCCCTACCTCACCGCCGGGCAGGACGAGGCGGACCGGCGGAGGGTGGCGGTGGACGCCGTCTGGGAGTGCTACTTTCGCCACGCCGCTTCGGTCGCCGAGGAAACCCGCAACGCCTTTCTCGGTGAGTGGGTGGGTTATGAGGTGGCGCTTCGCAACGCACTCGCGACCCGCCGGGCCAAGACGCTCGACCTCGAAGCAAGCGACTACCTCGTCGCCACGGACCTCGCCTCCGACCAGGACCTCTCGCTACTGGTCAGCGAGTGGTCGGCGGCGCCGGACCCGCTCACCGGGCTCCGACTGCTCGACCGCGGACGCTGGGAATGGTTATGCGAGCACGACCGCTGGTTCACCTTCGCCGACGACGAACTTGCCGCTTACGCCGCCAAGCTGGTTCTCCTGGAAAGATGGGGCGCCATGGGCAAGCAGCCCCGACCGGAACCGACCGACAGGACGCCGCTGACGAAAGCATGAGGAATCAAACGTGACCGGAAGAATCGTTGCAGTATTCGGAAACATGATAATCGCCGAGACTCGCGGGCGGGTGGTGCAGAACTCGGTCGGCTACTGCTGCCGGGAGGACGGCGCCAAACTGCTCAGCGAGGTGATCCGCATTCGCGGGCGGTTGGCGGACCTCCAGGTGTTCGAGGAGACACGCGGGCTGAAGGTCGGGGACGAGGTCGAGTTCCGCGACGAGATGCTCTCGGTCGTACTCGGTCCGGGTCTGCTGGGGCAGATCTACGACGGGCTCCAGAACCCCCTGCACGAACTGGCCGAAAAGGTCGGGTTCTTCCTCGAACCGGGCAACTATATTCACGGGCTGGACCTGTCCCACCAATGGAAATTCACCCCCACCGCCAAGGCGGGCGATACCGTCCGGGCGGGCGACGCCCTGGGTACCGTCCCGGAGGGGATCTTCACCCACCAGATCATGGTCCCGTTCGCCTGGGAAGGCGAGTTCAAGGTTGCAAGCGTCGTCGAGGGCGCCGAGTACACCGTCGATACCGAGATCGCCGTCCTGACCGACGGCGATGGTGGGCAGCGCCCCGTGACGATGCAGCAGACCTGGCCCGTCAAGCGGCCGCTCATGGTAGGCCGCCGCCGACTCATGCCCGATACCCCCCTCGTCACCCGCGTGCGGATCATAGATTCGATGTTCCCCGTCGTCCGCGGGGGGACCTACTGCATTCCGGGTCCCTTCGGGGCCGGAAAGACCGTCCTCCAGCAGATCACCTCCCGCCACGCCGAGGTGGACATCGTCATAGTGGCCGCATGCGGAGAGCGCGCCGGAGAAGTCGTAGAGACGATCCGCGAGTTTCCCAAGCTGGAGGACCCCCACACCGGGCGAAGCCTCATGGAGCGGACGATCATCATCTGCAACACCTCGGCGATGCCCGTGGCCGCGCGAGAGGCATCCGTCTACACGGGCGCCACGCTCGGGGAGTACTATCGCCAGATGGGCCTGAACGTGCTCGTCCTGGCCGATTCCACCTCGCGCTGGGCGCAGGCGATGCGTGAGGTATCGGGGAGGCTCGAGGAGATTCCCGGCGAGGAGGCCTTCCCCGCCTACCTCGAAAGCCGCATCGCCAATTTCTACGAGCGCGCCGGGGTCCTGGAGCTTAACGACGGGCGGACGGCGTCGATGACGATCGGGGGGACGATCAGCCCGTCCGGGGGCAACTTCGAAGACCCCGTCACACAGGGGACGCTCAAGGTGGTGGGAGCGTTTCACGGGCTGTCGCGCGCCCGCTCCGACGCCCGCCGGTATCCGTCCGTCGACCCGTTGGATTCCTGGAGCAAGTACGTCGGGATCATCGAACCGGAGAAGGTGCTCTTCGCCCGGGGCGTCCTCCGCCGCGGTGACGAGGTAAGGCAGATGATGACCGTCGTCGGAGAGGAGGGGACGAGCATCGAGGACTTCGTGATCATGCTCAAGGCGGAGTTCTTCGACAGTTGCTACCTCCAGCAGGACGCGTTCGACAAGGTTGATGGGGCCACGCCCAAGGAGAGGCAGCAGTTCGTCTTCGACAGGGTCCTGGAAGTCCTGAAGGCTGAGATCGCTCCGGAGTCGAAGGATGAGGCGAGGCGGATGGTCTTCGAGGTGCGGGACCTGTTCAGAAACTGGAACTACGCCGCTACCGACAGCGAAGAGTACAAGGACATCCTGGGGCGGATCGAGGCGTTCCTGAGCGGGAAGCAGCAGGAAGAGAAGGCGGAAGTGCAGGGATGAGAAAATACTACGACAATATCACGCGAATCGCCGGTAACGTGGTGACGGTGACGGCGTCCGACGTGGGCTACGACGAGCTGGCGACGATAACGACCGCGCGCGGATCGTCGTTGGCGCAGGTGATCCGGCTTGAAGGCGACCAGGTGTCCCTCCAGGTGTTCGCCGGGACGCAGGGGGTTTCCACCGGCGACCGCGTCCGGTTCCTGGACCGCCCGATGCAGGTCCCGTTCTCGGATGCGCTGCTCGGGCGCATCTTCGACGGATCGGGCCGCCCGCGCGACGACCGCCCGGAGGTGGTGGCCGAACCCGTCGAGATCGGCGGACCCGCCGTCAACCCCGTCAAGCGCCGTCCCCCGGATCAGATGATCAACACCGGCATCCCGATGATCGACATCTTCAACTCGCTGGTCGAGTCTCAGAAGCTGCCCATATTCTCCGTCCCCGGTGAGCCCTACAACGAGCTCCTCGCCCGAGTGGGCCTTCAGGCTGAGGCCGACATCATCATCCTCGGGGGGATGGGGCTCCGGCACGACGACTACCTGAAGTTCCGCAGGACGTTCGAGGAGGGCGGGGTGCTTGGGCGGACGATCATGTTCGTCCACACCGCCGCCGACCCCGTCGTCGAATGCCTCCTCGTCCCAGATCTCTGCCTCGCCGTTGGCGAGAGCTTCGCCCTCCAGGGCAAGCGCGTGCTGGCGCTGCTGACGGACATGACCGCGTTCGCCGACGCCCTGAAGGAGATCGCCATCACGATGGAGCAGATCCCCTCCAACCGGGGTTACCCCGGAGACCTTTACACGCAGATGGCGAGGCGATACGAGAAGGCGGTGGACTTCGACGGGGCCGGGTCCATGACCGTCCTCGCTTGCGTCACCATGCCCGGCGACGACGACACCCACCCCGTCCCCGACAACACCGGATACATCACCGAGGGTCAGTTTTATCTCCGCAACGGACGGATCGAGCCCTTCGGATCGCTCTCGCGCCTCAAACAGCAGGTCAACGGTAATACGCGGGACGACCACCGGGCGATCATGAACGCCTGTATCCAGCTCTACGCCGAGTGCCGCGAGAGCCGAGAGAAACGCGACATGGGCTTCGAGATGTCCGACTGGGACAAGCAACTGCTCAAGTACGGGCGGATGTTCGAGAAGGAGATCATGGACCTGGCGGTCAACATCCCGCTGTTCGACGCGCTCGACCGGTGCTGGAAGATTCTCTCTCAGTGCTTCGAACCGCAGGAGACCGGCATCCGAAAGAGCATCATAGACGCCCATTGGCCCGGGTCGATCGCGAAAGAATCCGATCCCGACCCCGAACCTGCGAAAGCGACCGCGTGAGATCCCCGCGAACGGCGCGAACCTCCCTTACAGTCCTCTTTCGGGGCGCTGCGGTTCGTGCAGATCGCGACGAGTGAAGATCGACTAATGGCGAGAAAGATTCGGTTGACACGCCCGGAGTTGAAGCGTCGGCGGGACATGCTGGTCCGCTTCGAGCGATATCTGCCCATGCTCAAGCTCAAGCAGCAGCAGTTGCAGATGACGCTGCGCGGGGTGGTCGCCGATATGCGCACCGTCAGAGAGGCGCTCAAAGAGGCCCAACGCAAGTTCGACGCCTACAGCGATATCCTCAGCGACACAGCCGGCCTCAACGTCCGCCAACTCGCCCAGTGCGAGCGCACACGCACGGAGACCGTCAACGTCGCCGGGGTCCGCGCCCCGGTCTTCCAGGGAGTGGATTTCCCGCAGGTCTCCTACAGCCTCTTCGCCACCCCCCCGTGGGTGGACCAGGCCCTCGCCGACTTGCGAGAGGTCTCCCGCCACCAGGCCGAGCTCGACGTGCTCACCGAGCGCTACCGCCTGCTCCACAACGAACTGGTGAAGGTCGTCCAGCGCGTGAACCTGTTCGAGAAGGTCAAGATCCCCGAGTGCAGAGAGGTGATCCGCGTGATCCGCATAAGGCTGGGCGATGAGATGACCGCCGCGGTCGGGCGCGCCAAGATCGCAAAGGCGAAGCTCGCCGAAAGCGAGGCCGCCATCTACGATAAAACGTCGGAAGAGCCCGCCCCCGAGAGAGAAGCCGGATGATCGTCTCGATGCGAAAGATCTTCGTCGCGGCGCGCAGAGGCGACCGCGATCGCCTGCTGGACTCGCTCCGCGATCTGGGTGCGGTGCACGTCCAGCCCGTCGATCCCACCGGGGCCGTTGCGACCGCGGAGACTCTGGGGCACATCGACCACCTGGGACGGGCGATCCAGATACTCGAGGCCACGGAACCGGAGGGCTCCAGACCGGACCTTCCCCCGGTGGAGGCCGCCGAGGAGGTTCTGCAAATCCAACACGGCGCGGCTGAGGGGCGCGCCCGCCTGGGCGAACTGCACCGCCAGATCGAGCAACTGGAGATGTGGGGCGACGTGCGGAGAGAGCAGTTCGACCTGCTCCGCCGCAGCGGGCTCGATCTGCGGTTCTACTCCGCCAGCCTCGATCAGGTGAGCGAGTTCCGCGGCGAGCTAGTGCAGGTGCTCTCCGAGCTGGCCAAGGATCGGTGCATCATCGCGGTCGTCCTTCGCGAAGGCGCCGAGGTGCCGCCCCCCCCCGACGACGCCATACCCATCGAGCTGCCCGAGCGCGACCGCCCCGCGATTCGGGAGGAGGCCCGCGGGATCGACGAGAAGCTCAAGAAGGGCGCCGAGCGCCTGAAGGAGCTGGCGAACCTCGCCGAGGAAATGGCCGAGGCGCGCGAAGAACTCCACGCCGGCGCCGATTACACCGTCGCGCAGCGCAGCGGATTGAGCAACGACGACCTATTCGCACTCCAGGGGTGGATACCCGCTGATCGCACGGACACGCTCGCCGACGACCTCGCGGCCGACGGTCTGGACGCCGCCCACCAGATTCGGGAACCGGAGGATGATGAGGAACCGCCCACCCTCATTCGCTATCCCCGGTGGGTGAAGCCCATCAAGGGCCTGTTCGACATCCTGGGCACCACTCCGGGCTACAGGGAATACGACCTGTCCCCGTTCTTCATGATCGCTCTTCCCGTCTTCACCGCCATGATCCTGGGCGACGCGGGGTACGGGCTGATATTCATCCTCTTCGCCACCCTGTTCTATCGCAAGCTGGTCGCAAAGGCCGGAAGACCGGCGATCCACCTGCTGCTGGTGTTCGGATTCGTCACGCTGGGGTGGGGAATCCTGACGGGCAATTACTTCGGTGTCACCCCGACCGACGTGATGTACGCGGGAGGACAGAATTCGCTGACGGAGATGCGAAACTCCTCGGGCTTCTTACCGGCGATGGGCAACCTGATGGTCGCGCTGGGAGTGCTCTGGCGCCCGGACCCGGAGACAGCCCGCAACGTCATCATCAAGCTGAGCTTCATCTTCGGATCCATCCACCTGGTCGTGGCGCACCTGCGACAGGCGCTGGGCCTGGCGCCGAACCTGAGATTCCTGAAGGAGGTGGGCTGGTCGGCGTTCCTCATCGGGATGCTCGGGGTGGTCTGGATGCTGTTCTTCCCGGACGAGATCTGGATGCCGCAGATCGTGATGATGCTTCTCCTGGCGGGCGGGTTCGGGCTCGTAGTACTGTTCAGTCATCCCAGCAGGAACCCGTTGAAGATGATCGGGCTCGGGCTGATCTCCAACGTCCTCCCAGTGATCAGCACCTTTTCGGACACGATAAGCTACATCCGCCTCATGGCGGTGGGGTTGGCGAGCTACTACATCGCCAGCGCCTTCAACGGCTTGGCTTGGCAGGTAGTCCAGGCGTCCGCCTGGCTGCTGCCCGCAGGTGTGTTGATCGTAGTCTTCGCACATTCGCTGAACATCGCGCTGGGCGTCATTGCGATCTTTGCGCATGGCGTTCGCTTGAACATGTTGGAATTCTCGAGCAACGCGGGAGTGCAGTGGCAGGGCTCACCGTACGCCCCGTTCGCGAAAAGACTCAGCCCGGCGAGCTGATCCGGGCTTCAGACATTAAGGAGAATACGAATGGAATGGCTCGGTCAACTGGGATTCGCCTTACCGATGGGACTCGGGGCGATCGGGAGCGCCTTGGGCGTCGGCCTGGCCGGTCGCGCCGCGGCCGGAGCGTGGGCCAAGGAAGCCCGCGCCGGCGAACGCCTGAACTTCCTGTACATCGCCTTGACGGGCATGCCCCTGTCACAGACCATTTACGGTTTCATCCTGATGGTGGCGATGCTGAAGGGATACGTCTACTCCCCCGAGCAGATGGCCACGAACGCGGGAGCCATCTTCAGCATCGGGCTGGCCTGCGGGTTGGGCGAGCTTGTCAGCGCGTGGATGCAGGGTGCAATCGGTGCGGCGGGCATCCGGGCAATGTCGGAGGGTGAGGGCAAACCGTTCACCTTCTCCATCATCGCGATGGGCATCGCCGAGACGGTCGGTCTGTTCTCCTGCTTCTTCATGTTCCTCATGAAGCCACCATTAATGTGAGAATCGTCTGCGTGAGACATCCACCCTGCGCGTTGCACACAAGTGGTGGTGGAAGGACACAACGCCCACGTGCGGAACAAGGCGTGGGCGTTTTCCTACGATTTTCCCCGCAGCTACGCCGCGATGAGCACGACCCACGCGATCGCATAGATCACCAGCAGCTTCTGGACGAACGGGGCCGCTCGCGTCCACGGCCCGCCCAACCAGAAGTTGCTCGCATACTGTAGAAAATGCGTCCCCGCTAGTATCACCAGCACCAGCGTCGCCGGTGCGCAGACCGCGGGGCACCGCCTGTCCAGGA
>SDBV01010664.1_pt1 | contig 12018 bp, 8 predicted proteins | sample 2277081 | NCBI WGS metagenome assembly SDBV01 (sample SAMN10402039, study PRJNA504765) | marine sediment metagenome | isolation source: marine sediment core GS10_PC15, 223 cmbsf | place: Arctic Ocean: Southern Knipovich Ridge | collected 2010 | reverse complement strand
GGCATGCGGGGCTGGCCTAAGGCTTCGGGCAGGCTCGACACGTCTAATGTGATACAACTGCTCTTTTTCATAGCAAAGCCCACTATCGATCATAGCTTTGAGATCGACAACATCACCGCCGCGGGCAAAGCAAAGATGATCGACGCCGGGAAGCTCTTTCCCATGATCGACGAGTTCGGCCAGTTCATCCACGACGACTGGCCCGGAAAGACACATTCGGTTGCCGAACTCAAGAAGCATCGCCGGGACGAATCGAAAGATATCGCGGCTCATCCCGGTCCTTCCGACCGCAATAGATACGGCGGCTGGACGAAAGGTCCGCAGTTGGAGGCGACGGGCTTTTTCCGCGTTGAGAAATACAAGGACAAGTGGTGGCTGGTCGACCCGGAGGGGCGTTTGTTCTGGTCCCACGGGATTGATTGTGTGCATTCACGCACATCGACGCCCATCAGCGATCGGGAACATTATTATGCCGCCCTGCCGAAAGATGGATCGCCGCTTGCAGAGTTCTACGGTACTGGAAGCTGGGCGCCGCATGGCTATTACAAGGACCATACGCCTTACAAGAGCTTCGATTTCGGTCGGGCCAATCACCTGCGAAAGTACGGGCCCAACTGGGAAACGGCCTTTGCCGAAATCACACACCGGCGGCTGAAAAGCTGGGGTATGAATACGATCGCCAACTGGTCGGATTCGCGGGTTTATCTGATGCGCAAGACGCCGTATACCGGTACGCTAAGCGCCAAGGCGCGCAGAATCGAAGGATCACAGGGTTACTGGACGAAATTCTCCGACGTGTTCGATGAGAGCTTCCGAATAAATATTCGCAAACGAGTCGCTGCCGAGAAGGGCAAGTCCCTGAACGATCCCTGGTGCATCGGTTACTTCGTGGATAACGAATTAGGCTGGGGCGATGAGGTTTCATTGGCAATTGGTGCATTGGCGAGCCCCGCCGATCAGCCGGCCAAGAAGGTGTTCGTCGATGATCTCAAAGCCAGGTACAAAACCATCGATAAACTCAACGCCATCTGGGGAACAGAACACAGTTCATGGGATGCACTGCTGAAGAGCCGGGAAACGCCGGACAAGAAAAAGGCGTGGGACGATCTGACGACGTTCTACACGAAAATTGCCGAAACGTACTTCAAAACGATCCGCGACGAGATCAAGGCCGCTGCGCCCAATCACCTTTATATGGGGTGTCGTTTTGCCTGGGTAAATGACCGTGCCGCTCATGCCGCGGCAAAGTACTGCGATATTGTATGCTATAACCGGTACAGCTATTCGGTCGCGGATGACCGTCTTCCGGACAATATCGATATGCCGATCATCATCGGGGAGTTTCACTTTGGTGCGCTGGACAGGGGGATGTTCCACACCGGTCTGAAGGCGACGGCCGACCAGAACGAGCGTGCGGCTACGTACAAAAGCTATGTCGAAGGGGCGCTGCGCAATCCGCACATCGTGGGCACGCACTGGTTCCAGTACAAGAGTCAGGCGACAACGGGTCGGGGCGACGGTGAGAACTACCAGATCGGCTTCGTCGACGTTTGCGGAACGCCCTATCCCGAAATAGTCGAAGCCGCCCGGCAGGTCGGATATGACATGTACAACTACCGAATGAACCGGTAAGGTGGCTCTTGGCCAACCGCCGTACTATTCGAGAGGCCAGAAGACCCTGTCGCCGCCTTTTTCTTTTCGGCCCCAAGCATCGTCGGGGTTCTGCTTTCCGGCGTCGTCGTCAAAATCATCAGCCAAACTGTACAGCACAAAATCGCCGTTGCGTTTGGCATAGGTCAGCAAACCTTCACCGTAGGGATCGTCGGGCAGTTCTTTGAGATAACCCTCTGCCTTGAGTTGCTCCAGGCTCTCCGGCAATGCGCCTTTGTCAAGCTCCCATCGCTTCAACGCCAGAATCGTCAGCAGCGCGTCATGTTGCGCCTTGCCCCGGTATCTTATTTCGGAGACGCGTTCAATTGCCGGGGTGATCCACCATATAAAGGCGTATCGCTGCTTGTTGTAAGCTGCCAGAACGTCTTCGGCGGTTTCGATATTTCCTGCGCGTTTCTCCCAGGGACTCATCTTGACGATCTCTTCCATGTGGTCGTACAGTTTGTTGCCCACGGCAAGCGTTTTATTGCGGCCGGCGTGAATGATCACCATACCGACATGCTCCAGTTCGGCATCGCTTTCTCCGAGTTGAAGTAACATCTTAGGGATGATATGCCCGCCACCAGGACCGCCCTTTGTAAACGTGTGCTGCACGAGGTCCTCGAACATCAATCGCTCGGACTCCACCGTCATCTGCGGAAAACCGTCCTTGAAAATCGCCGCAAGCTCCTGCCGAACCCTCGCCATTTCCTCCGACGACAACTCATCCTTTGCCACCATCACAACCATCTGCTCAAGCCCCAATCGCACTATCGCCTGTCCCACCAACTGCTCGATCAGCGTCCCCTTGTTGTAGTACCAGTGAAGCCCCACTCGAATAAGCGTAAGACATGTTTGGGTTGCCTCTTCGGGTTTGTTCTCATGTATCTGTTTTTCGCTTCGCCATATGCCCAATCGCGCCAGATCGCGTATCTCGCTAAGATGCGGCAGCAAAACCGCAAGCAGCATCGGATGACTTTCCTCGTCACCCACCCTATACTCACGATAGCAATAGGCCTCCCTGCTTGCTTCCACATAATGCCCCCATGCCTCCTCGTTGCGATCAATCCATTCGATGATCGCCGCCTGCTCCTCCGACCCCAATTCGCCGTAAGGACGGTAGTTCGTTCTTCCCGCGGTCCTGCCCACAATTCTGCTCAGTCTTTCCTTGTCGGTTTGTCCGGCATCTTCCATGTAGCCAAAATCGTTTTCTGCCTCCGTAATGCCCCGGCTCTTGTCCACTTCCTCCGGCTCGACATAGAGCTTGATAGCTTTCTCATAGTCCGGCCAGGCATTTTCACCCGCCACCGCCACCGGCCTTGTCATCTCGTTGAGTCTCACCAGATAATCCACACTCAGCGTAGGCTTGCCCGTCAAAAACCAGATGCCATACAGAACGATAAACAAGATAAGACCGCACAATGTGTATACGCTTGTCAAAAGCACCTTCTGCCACAAAGGGCGACAACGTTTCTTTCCTCGCTTAATGAGTTTTCCAAGCATTTTTATATCTCCAAAATTTTCCATTAGTTCTCGTGCAGATTCCTCTTTCCCCTCATCACCGGCGGATTCGCCCATTGCATCGACAAAATGATGTCCGATTTCTTCGGCGACCTCTAATCGCACCTGCCGGTTGGCGCCCACCCCCTTGATCAGGGAGCCTATGTAATCCACCAGTATCCGCGGCAGATTCTCGCAGGTTGAGTCTTTCATTTCACTGTCCCTTCCGGATAGGATCTTTCATAACTTAACGGAATGGACACTTACGCCGGACTAAGACCGGGCTTTAGCATCCCGAAGACCATCGCGACTCCCTGCTGTAGTTGCCGCCACTGTTCTTTCTGACGAGCCAACTGGTCCTTGCCCTCGCTCGTGATCGAATAATAGCGACGTCTTCGCTTGCTTTCGTTTTCTTCCCACTCGGCCTGGACGAACCCTTTGGCTTCGAGGTTGTACAGCAGGGGATACAGCGTCCCTTTGCCTAACGAAAGGATATTGCCGCTTCGCTGTTCGATCGCTTCGCTCAGTTCGTAGCCGTACATCCGCCCGCGCGAGAGAGTCTCCAGAACCACCACCGGCGCGACACCTTTCAACAGTTCACGTTCAAACTTCATTACTGAAACCTCCACAATAATATTACGCCTCATATAGCTTCCTTTACATATTATGTATCACATACTATGTAAAGTCAAGTAAATTTCCAAAAAAAATTGCTGCTTTTACATATATTTTGATGACATCGCATTGAAATACCAGTTTCCGGCTTTTGGAACTCTTTTCCTTGGCCCTTGCAATGGAACCGACTGGTGATAAAATACTACGTTTGCTGAATCCGGGCGATAGACCTGTAATAAGCGAGGCTTTATAGAGAACATGGCGGGCATTACCGACAAAAGAATACCGCTCTCGAGGATTCAGAGACTCATCGGGGACCTGATGCTTCAGTCCAAGCGTCAGAAACCACATTGCTATCTCGAAAGCAAGGCCGACCTGACGGACCTGGTTGCTTTTCGAAAGGCGTACTGCAAAAGGATGCACTTGCGCATCACGACCAACGACTTTTTCTTTTGTGCGATAGCCCGGGCAGTCAAAGAGTATCCTCTCATGGCGGGACAGCCGGATCCCGGTGGCGATTTCTTCCGGCTCAGCAAGCACATCGGCATCGGTTTTGCCGTGTCGGCGCCCCAGGGGCTGGTGGTTCCCGTGATCAAGGAGGTCGAAAACAAGACTCTTACCGAGATCGCCCGGGAAAGCGGTCGCCTGCTGAAAAAAGCCCGCGCCAACAAACTGACGCCCGACGATTTTCACGGCGATACGATCTTGCTGAGCGGGCTGGGCATGTACGGTATAAATTCATTCCTGGCTATCGCGCCGCCGGGGGCGACGGCAATCATTTCCATGGGCAAGTTCGTCGATAGCCTGGTTTGCATTGACGGGCATATGATGGTTCGCAGGAAAATGTCCTTATCGTTAGCTGTTGATCGACGCGTGGTCGATGAATTCTACGCTGCCCAATTTCTCAGGTGCATCATCACGCAGCTCGAAGACCCGGCCGGGCTGGCCGAATAGACACCGGCGGCGTCTTGAATGCGGGCGAACCCGGTGAGCCTGCGACAGGGCTATAACAACGGATATACAAGGCTTGATTGATCACCGTGCCTTTTGTACAATAGGCCGTATCCATAAGGTGGGCAGAATATGACACGTTGTAATTAATAGGAGACAGGCTATGTACGTAAAGAGATATGTTGCAGTATTTGCAGTGATCACGTTACTGATCGGAGTGGGCGCGTGCATCGAAGAAGATCGGAAACCGGCCGCATCCGAAAATGTGCTCTCGGCCCAGCCGAAAGTTGTCGAGCCCCAACAACAGGGCGAAGTCATTGTCAGCTACGGCGACAAAGAGTTGACCGCCAGGCAGATCGAGTTTCTCCAGGCCGGCGCCAACGACGAACTTATACGGAAGATTGCAGACTGGTGGGTCGAGCTGCAATTGTTGGACGAAGAGGCAAGGCGACGGGGCATCTACAAAAGGGAGATAGCCATGTTCCGTGCCCATGTCCAGGTACAAAAGATCCACGCCGACATGCTCAGGCAGGAGACAGCCGATGCGGTCGTTATTTCCGACGAAGATATTTCACAATACTATGAGCAGCGAAAGAAAATCGATTCCCGTCTCAAGGTGCTTCCCAAATTCACGTTTTCACATATTGTGGTCAAGAGTATTGAGCAGGCCCGCGAAATCAGGACAAAAATCGAAGGCGGCGCCGATATCAACGAACTGGCCAAACAGCTTTCTCTTGCCCCCGACGCCAAAAATGGCGGCAAAGTAACCGGCATGGCACAGAATATGGTCCAGATGCGATACGGCTCGGCTCTGGTCAACTCGCTTAAGGAGGCGTCGGCGGGCGATATCATCGGCCCGGTCGGCGGACAAAAAGGCACGTTTGAAGTTGCCAGGCTCGACAGCAAAACAGAAGAACAGATCAAGCCGTTTGAAGAAGTCAAAGACACCATCCGAAAAACCATGGAAAACGAGGCAAAGGGGCGTGCGCTGGAGGAACTGCTCGAGTCCTTGAGAGAAAAGGCGGCCGGGCAGATCCGCAGGTCGGCACGTATCGCTGATAATGAAGCGACTGAGAAAAAACAGTGACAAAAAATTTTCTGTAAAAACAAAAAAAAATGTTGACACGTGCGCGCAAAGGCACATAATTGCATTATGTTGAGTTGGATATGAAGAGACATTTGAATTTAAGTCTTTTCAAAACGAAGGCTGCCTTTGATCATCCACGGGGCAGCCTTTTTTATTTCGCATCACTGAGTTGTAGGGTGGGCTCTTAGCCCACCAGTAATTACTCACTTACATCATAACACCGGAGTGTATCGTGATGGCGAATGTAGAGCCGGCCGTCGAGGAGTACCGGGTGAGCCCAGGCATCTTTGTATCTCCCGGTCTCTATTGAGAAACTTCCCATTACTTCGAAACCATCCGTATCCGCCTTCAAGAGGGCGATAGTGCCTTTCTCGTCGAGGCAGTAGAGTCGGCTGTCGGCATAGATTGCCGCTCCGGTGGTGAGGCTCTTGAGTTCGTATTTTATTTTGCCCGTCTGCCAGTCGAGGGCGAACCACCACTTTGAAGTCTTGTAGCCGGCGGCGAAAAACGTACCGTCAACAAACACACCACAACCGGTTACCGTATCCAGAGGGCATGTCCAGATGTGCCGTGCCGCAACGCCTCCAGCATCGGCGCTTAGCCGGTAAAGCCTGCCAAGATCGGTATAAGGTGTCACGAAGTACACGCTGCCCGAACCATACACGGGGGTCGAAATATTCGTGCCGAAACGGTTTTTCAACGGGACTGTCCAGAGCAACTCGCCTGTGTCGGCATCGACGCCAAAGCCATGCGCCGACGAACAATTCGTGATCGTCTGGCATCCGGCATGTCGAAAAAGGATCGGTGAACAGTGTGAGGTGCGATCGCCCTCAAGTGGCGGGGTCGTCCAGACGGTCTTGCCGTCTTGCTTGTCCAGCGCGGCCATAAGGGCTTTCTTGCCACCAGGCGTAACGATCACATGTCCGCCGTCGACCAGCAGGCATTCGCTCAATGCCCACCTGATGTTCTTTGCGTCGAACCGGTCCAGGATATCGACCGCCCAAAGTTCTTTGCCGGACGCTGCGTCCACACACGCGACGCGCCCATGTGCGTTCATGTTGTACAACCGGCCTTGCGAAAACGCGCAAGTGGCGCGTGCTCCCGGATAGGGCCCCTTCCATGCTTTTCCGTTGGCGATCTTCCACAGACCGCTTCCGTTGCTGTCGAGGGCAAACACGATCAGGTCACTGCCCACGTCGCCGGTTACATAGAGCCGCCCGCCTGTAACGATAGGTGATGACCATCCCCTGCCCAGGCCGTCAACCTTCCAGAGAAGTTTCGGTCCGCCTTCCGGCCAGCAGGGCAGCAGACCTTTCTCCTCGGAGACGCCGTCGCGACGTGGACCGCGCCACTGCGGCCAACCCGGCTCGGGCGAGGCAATCAGCCCGTCGGCGCCGGTCTTGTCGGATGACGGTGTGGGCACGGCAATTGCCGACGCCGTCAAAAGGCACAGTATCACAAGACGCCATGTATTTGCCATTGAAAGGCTCTGATTCGTACGACATCCGGGTCTGGATTTGAGGAGAGTGTTCATAATCGACTATTATCCATTAATCCATGTCAGGAATCAACCGCAAAAAATACGGTCCGAATGTATGTGTATGTGAGTTGACAATTGAAGGCTGCTGTAATAAGATAACAGCGCATTTGTGAGATAAATCCGGGGCGGTTCCTGCGAGCCCCAAAAAGGATCAGTTAAAGGAGGTTTCAGATGAGACAGAACTTTCGTGTAATTGGCCCGTTATTTGTATTCCTGCTGATAATCTGTCCGCTTCTGCAGGCGAAGATTCCTGAGCCAACCATTGAGCCCCTGGTTCGGGTGGTGGATCTGGATGTGGGTCAGACGCAGGAGGCGACGCTGCACAACGGACAGAAGGTGAAAGTTACGCTTCTTGATTTGAAGGAGAAGCGGGACTCGGTCCGTAACGCCGTTCGCAGAGCCGAGGTAAAGGTCAGGGTCAACGGCAAGGTTGTGAGCCTTGTGTCCTCGACGTATCATCTTCCGGTGACGGTTGGGGATGTTCAGATCGACTGTCCGGTTACCAAAGGTTATCTTGCCAAGAGCAGCAAGTCCAATGCGTGGGGCCTGCTCAAAGATGCCCGCCTTCGATTGTGGCCTGCGGACTCGCCGTTGATTCGACCGGGGACGTTTGCGTATCCGGCTCGGGCTAAATGGTTTTCAAGCGATACTCAGATGGCCAATGTACCCTGCTATGTCGATGGTGGGGAACTGCCGAGCAATAAGAACATCTATTATCATTACGGGCTCGACTTCGGCGGCTCGGAAGGGATGGTCCAGGCACTTGCCGCGACCGACGGATTAGTGGTTTCCGCGGCCGGGCACACCCTTGACGGCTACAAAGACACACCGGTCAGTCCTCGATACGATGTCGTCTGTGTGCTGGATGCCAGGGGCTGGTTTTACCGGTACAGTCATCTGCAGATGATCGCTACGCCGGTGATTCCGGGCAAGCGGGTGAAGATGGGTCAGCGAATCGGGCTGTTGGGCAAGGAAGGCGGCAGCGGCGGGTGGTCTCATCTGCATTTTGATATCAAGTGCCGTCAGCCTTCGGGGATGTGGGGGACGCAGAACGGCTATGCGTTTATCTGGCAGGTATACCAACAGCAGTTTGCGCCGGAGATTATCGCCTGCGCCCGGCCTCATCATCTGGTGTATACCGGCGAAGAACTCCAGGTGGATGGATCGAAGAGCTGGAGCAAAACGGGCAGGATAAAAAGCTACGAGTGGACATTCTGCGACGGAACCAAGGCAAACGGCAGCAGGATTAAACGCGTATATGATCGCCCGGGCGAGTACAGCGAGATCTTGAAGGTTACCGATTCGGCGGGAAATGTCGCGTATGATTTTGCGGTGGTGCAGGTGATCGACCGGGACAATCCCAATCGCGTGCCGCCTGCGATCCATGCCAACTATTATCCCACGTTCGGCCTGCGGGCGGGCGATGAGGTAACCTTCAAGGTGCGGTCATTTGGAACACAGCATGGCGGGGAGGTATGGGATTTCGGCGACGGAACCGCACCGGTAAGCGTCCGGTCCGACGGCAACGCCAATGTGCACGATCCACAGGGCTATGCGGTCGCGCGACATCGATATCGCAAGGCTGGTGATTATATCGTTACGGTGAAACGCAGCAACGAACACGGCCACACCGCCGTCGGGCATCTGCATGTGCGCGTAGGGCCGTAATTGATGATCCGTGCCAGATGAACGTGATTGTTGCAATTCAAAGATTAGTCTGATATCATAGCCGCTCGAATAGCACAAGATCGTTAAATGGATAATCTCAGGTGGATTTACAGTTCGATTGAAGACAGGTGAAAAGTGAGAAAATTCTTTATTGGCATTACGGTTATCGTGTTTATAATGAGTCCGGTTTCAGGCTCAATCGCCGCGCCGCAGGAGGATGTGGCCAATGAGACAGGCCCGACGATTGTATTGGACTACGGAAACACCAAAGGCAGGGCGAATTCCGCCAGGGACTTTATGTATTTTGTGCCCATAGTGTCGCCCACCCTCATCGAGTGTCAAACGAGCAGAGCCAACACACAGACGGCGCGACTGATCTCTTTTAGAAAAGAACTTGTCGATGACGGCTTCCTTGTACAGTGCGAATTCGAGATGAAGGGCAAGGGCTACCACAAGAACAGATATCTGCCGGCATCAATGATCGACAAGTACTCCGTCAATTGCAAGGGCAAGACTCTCAAGAACATGTTGGACTATATCGTGGTGGAAGGGGGAGGTTACGGCAGCATTGAAGTGTCCGGCAATATCGTCAACGGCACAGAAGTGGTCAATGATGTCAAGATTCACTTCAACGGCAGAGGTTGCAAAAGCCCGGTTCGTATAGGGCTGTACAATGTCAAACGCGCCAACGGCAAGTTCGATTATGCCGACAGATGCCATGAGATGATCGTGCGAGTAAACACCCTGGCGTTCAAACGAAGCGACGAAGATGCGAAGATGGGGGTGGTTGTCGCCTCGATCACCAAGGCCAGGAAGAAAGAAGGTCTGTGGGCTCGTTTCGTAGGCGCTGTAGCCAACTTGTTCATACCGCCGGTGGAGATAGACCCGGTAGGCAACAGGGCCATGCTGGATTTTGGCCATGCCCTCTGCAAGCAGGAAAAGCTTTTCACCTTCCCGAAAGCAAAGAACCTTGTGGACAGCTCACACGAGATGGCCAACAAGACTTCAGATGCCGGTGACGTCCCCAGGCGGAATCAGGCCGGTTTACAGGGTAAATGACAACTGCAAAAAAGGAGAAGAGATCATGAAGCGAAGAGAGTTTCTGGCGGCCTCGTGTGTCGCCGGCGCCGCGGGGCTGAGCAGGATGGCGGCGGCCGCCGACAAATCGGCCGGCGCAAAGCAATACCTTGAGCTGCGACACTATCAACTGGCGTCGGCGGAGAAGCAAAAGGCTTTTGACGCTTTTCTGGCAAAGACCGCAATTCCGGCCCTGAATCGGCTGGGGATCGCGCCGGTGGGCGTGTTCAGGATGGCCCAGGACGAAGATGCCAATCTCTGGGTGCTCATACCGCATAATTCGCTGGAATCGGTTGCCACCGCCAATACGAAAATGTTGGCTGATAAGCAGTATCAAAAGGCCGGCAAAGCCGTTCTTAATTGCCCGATGAATGATCCCGCTTACGAGCGTGTCGCCAGCTCACTGTTTCTGGCGTTTGACAAGTGTCCCAAGGTCGAAGTGCCGTCAAAAAAGGACAGTCGCCTGTTCCAGTTACGGATTTACGAAAGCCACAATACAACCAAGGCCAAGCGGAAAATCGAAATGTTCAACAAAGGCGGCGAGATCGCGTTGTTTAGACGCACAGGACTAAACCCCGTCTTTTTCGGAGAATCCATCATCGGCGGCAAGATCCCGAATCTCACGTATATGGTGGGCTTTGACGACACCGACGCCCAGAAGAAAGCATGGGGCACATTCGGCGCTCACCCGGAATGGAAGAAAATGAGTTCCGACCCATACTATAAGGATACCGTTTCGAATATCACCAATCTGGTATTAAGGCCCACGGCAGCATCGCAGATCTGACACTCATTTGCCCGGGTAGATAGCGTTTTTTTGAGCAGGGAGAAGCGATGGCGAAGTGCGAAAATTCCACGAGATTGCTTTTGTTGACCGGATGCTGTCTGGCGGTTGCGGTTTGTGCCTGGGCCGAGGCGCCGAAGGTGACCGCCGTGCCGGAGTCGGTCAAGTGCGATCCGTTCTATAAAAAGTATGTCGATTGCGGCGGCCTGCCCATTCTCAGTTCCGAAAGAGTGGATGACAAGGCGCTTTTGCGGGCGAACGAACTGATTAGTCGGATGTTGGCCGACCGGATCGATATTTGGCGTGCTCTTGTCCAAGCCAATGTTCGTTACGTGATTATCGGGGCAAACGAGAATACCACCGACATCCCCGAATACAGCTACATGAAGCCCAAGGACTATATCAACGAGCGGTCGCGCGGCTTTGGCGGGCGGATAACCAGTTGCGGCGAGGAGAATCTGCTGTGCTACGCGATAGATCGCTACGACGACGAGAACATCCTGATACACGAGTTCGCCCACGTGATTGCCGGCTACGGACTCAAACGCGTCGACAAAGAGTTTGGCAAGACACTGAGTAAACTCTACGACAAAGCCATGGCCAGCGGGCTTTGGAAAAACACTTATGCCGGGTCGAATCGCGCCGAATACTGGGCAGAGGGTGTACAATCGTTCTACGACGCCAACCGTCAGAACAACTGGAATCACAACCACATCGATACTCGCCGCGAACTACAGGCTTATGACCCTGACCTGGCGAAACTGATTGCAGATACATTCCGGCATACCTCAAAAACGGATTGGCGATATGAACCTGTAGCGAAACAACCGCAGGTTACCGCGCCGCCGTCATCGTTGAAGTGCGATCCGTTTTTCACCAAATATGTCCGGGCGAGGGGCTTTGCCATCTTAGGTTCCATGACCGTTTCCGACGAGGCGATGTTAGAGGCGAACTATCTGATTCGACACATGTTTGCCTATCGTCACGATATTCTAAAGCCCATGATTGAGGCGGGCGTGCGTCTTGTCGTTTCCGGTTCGAAGGAGGATTGGTCGGACATCCCCGGCTACCGCGAATTGGATATGGCAAAATATCTCGAAAGGGCTCGACAAGGGGATACTTCCATACAGCCGGGCAGGATGCTGG
>SDBV01010663.1_pt1 | contig 12019 bp, 6 predicted proteins | sample 2277081 | NCBI WGS metagenome assembly SDBV01 (sample SAMN10402039, study PRJNA504765) | marine sediment metagenome | isolation source: marine sediment core GS10_PC15, 223 cmbsf | place: Arctic Ocean: Southern Knipovich Ridge | collected 2010 | reverse complement strand
GCATGCGGCGACGGGCCTTGGAGCGCTTGATGCGCTTCTCGGCGCTGGGCTTCAGAAAATATGAATTACGCTTGATATCCTTCAGGATACCGGCTTTCTCATACTTCTTCTTGAACCGCCGCAACGCCCTCTCCAGGGGCTCGTCTTTCCTGACGGTCACTTCTACCATCCGGTCTTTGTCACCTCCTTTACGTACGTGAAAACCAGTTTTCTAAAGCGCGTGAAATTAGGGTATCTTCCTCGTGAAAACAACGCTGACGTGGCAACTCGGTTGAAGTCCTCAACGGCTTGCCCGGCGTAATGATAGTGTAGCCGGGTCAGCCATCAGCCCTCAGCAACGGACAACGGGCCAGGGACAACGGACAATCGACAGCAAGCCTCAAGCCTCCAGCCCCCAGTCCCAAGACCCTAGTCCACGGCATCCGGCAGTGTCCCGTCCCGCTTCCGGATGGCGGATATTTCCATTTTGTGCTGCGGTAAAACACGAATGCCCCACCATTACAGCGGGGCATTCTTCGTGCCTGACTTGCTTTGCTTTCAGATATTCCTAGAGGTCAAGCCGCAGGGCAAAGACTTGGTTGTCATTGAAGAACTCGGTTGCGATGAAAGCATAGTCGATGCTCAGGCCAATCCCGGTTAACGGCTTTAGATTGAGGCTGGCGCCGAAGGAATACGACGCGAAGATGTTCGTCATCTCGACCTGATCAATATCCCCCCCAATATCCACCTGGATTTCCTCCGAAGCCTTCGCTGCCATCATATTGGCGAACCTGACACTTGCCAGGTTACCAATGTTGAACTGCGCCAGCATCCGGTATTCATCCTGAGCGGAACTGTTGTTTTCAAATGTCAAGCCCAAATCCAGGGAACCGGGACCAAGGTTCAGCCGGTAGCTGGCACCGAGGTCCATGGCAAATGGCATATCAAACGCCGCCGCTTCAACCTTGTACCATTCCGTCGCCCGGTCACTGCCTGTCACAGTGGCTTCGACCCACAACCCGGGACCGCCATAGGCCATGGTAGGGCCAAAGTTCTTCAACACTACACCAATCGAGAGGCCGGGGACGTTGAGGAACGTATGATATTGAATGCCGGCATCAATTGTGATACCCGTGGCACCGATACCGGTGAAACTCTCATTCAGATAATTCAGGTTCAGCCCAATGCTGGTGCGGTCCGTCAGGAGCCTGGAATAGGTCGCCCCGATCACAAAGACAGAGGGCTCAAATATCTGGCCGGTTCCATCGGGGTTGAATACATCGGTCACCTCGATTTCGCCAATGTCGAAGGTCCTGGCCGAAACCGCCAGGGAACCGAAGCCCCCCATCTTCAGCCCGACCCCCATGAAGTTAATACCGATGTCGGCGATATAACTCCGGCGGGAGAATATCGCGCTGATGTTGGTCTCCGCCCGCGACAACCCGGCGGGATTCCAGTAGACGGCGTCCATACCCAGGGCGTTAGCGGTGGCGCCGCCACCCGAGAGGTAACGCGCCCCTTGTGGTATCAGGAGCTGTGAAGCGCCGGCCGTGCCATTGCGCGCTCCCTGACCCCACACAAAGGAGGTCATTACCACTGCCAGGACCAGCGCCGTTCGGAATTTTCTGCTGTTGATTACCGCCATGACTTTCTCCTCTACTTGCGGTGATTACGATTAAGTCTTTCCCAGAAATTTAGTACACATCAAGGATCTGTACTTCCTGAACAATTGCCAACTTTAGGATCTTGGTCTTGTCAACACCATCTACCTCGATAAAAGCGATGTAGATACCGCTCGCCACCGGATAGCCGGCCTGGTTCAGCAGGTTCCACTCGGCGTATTGGGTGCCATCCGTCTCGGGCTTGATGATTGTCCTCACCATGATGCCCCCCAGATTGAAGACCCGGATGGTCACCTCACGATCGGTGGGCAGGTGGTTGAACCGCATCCATTTGGCCGCGCGGCTGCGCTCCAGCACCTGGTATCCGTAATACGGATTGGGGAAGACGTTGATGTTCTCAATATCGTCGGCTGCCAGCTCGTCAGACGTCGTAGCCGTTGTACTCCAAGTGAAAGTATCACTGGTCCCTGCGGCAACAGCCGGATATAATTGCAGCGTGAATTCCGCTTCCAGCCAAGGATGGGTGCCCCTGGCTCCCGGCCAGAAGGCATATAGCACATCTGCCTCCAGCGCATTGTTGGCATCGTCGTAACTTACGCCTCCATCGTAATCACTGGCATGGATGAAGGTGTAATTGAGGGCACCATCAGCCGTGAATTCCGTACCATTCCAGCCCATATCCCACAACATGTTGTGTTCGTTATGGGGAGTGGTATCGTCATCCCATTCGACAAACGAGACGTTCAGCTGGCGCACATGCTCACCAGCGGCGTCAATTTCCCAGGCTGTAAACGGCATTTCACCTATGCCGGCATAGGCATAACCAGGGCGGGTGTAGACCGCACCTTCGGCGGCGTAGCCGTTGGCATCAACATCTGCCTGATCTTGGAAGACCAATTCCACAGGTACGTAGTCAGATCCGGTAACGGTCATCGGACCCCAGAAGTTCTCACCGAGGTCAGCTCCGCCGAACAATTGAGCACCACCCCAGTCCGTACCGGAAATCCAGCGGGTTCCCTGGTAGTCCCAGTCAGCGAGAGCGGTTTCAGGCGGGTTGAAGACCATCACCTGGATACCATCGAGGATGGGGGCATCCGGAGCCTCCCCCCCCGGTGTATAGGTCTTGTCCGGATGATCCTGGTTCTTGATGGCCAGCGTGCTATTCTTCTCCAGGTTCCAGCCCCAGGAGTAGGATGGACTGCCATCATCCAGGGTATCGGCTGCCGTCACCGAGTCCATATGGGCTCCCGTAGAATCAGTGTAGTAACTGTAGTAGACTTCCCAGTCCGCATCGTCCAATGCCGACGGATCAAGCACCTGAACTTCTACATAGGCTGTGGAAGTGCCGGCACCATGTACGGTAGAGATCATGTCCGTGGCTTCGTCCGAATAGGTCGCTCCCGGTTCGGGCTCCTGCGGAAACACGCTGATGACGGTCATACCGGATTCCAGGGATTTGAACGGAGACCCGAGAGCCTCGGCACCCGGCAGGAAGGAATAGGCGCTGACCCCGAAGAAATAGGCTATATCGTTGGAAATGGGTCGGTTACGCAGCCTGTCTCGTTCGATCACGATGTAGCGCTTCAATTCTACGTCCTTACCGGTCTGGGCGGGGAGATCCAGGACCTGCCCCGTTTCGGGGTCGACCGTCTTTTCAAGAATGGTCGTTATGCCATTGGGGAGATCATACGTTATAATCTTAATCCCCTCTGACGGCGTTGCCGCCGCTGAGGGCAGCTGATAGACGTTGTAGCCCTCAAACGCGAAACCCGAGTACACGGGCTCCTCTGTGGCCGCCAGGGCAGTATTGTCAGTACCCCAGTTCAGGCTGATGTAACCATCGCCACCGAACATTTCCACCTTCGGCATTGTCGGCGCGCTCGGGAGGACAAAGTTATTATCATAAGCATACTGAGCAAAAAGGTCATAGTACTTCAAGACAGTCACCGAGGAGAGGTTATCGCCGCCCATGGCGCCGATAAGCGCCACGACTATGTCCTGCGTATCGCCCAGGGCCATCTCGAAGGGGCCCGTGCTCATCACCAGCCGGCGGTCACCGGGCGGCAGCGAGAGGCCGTCAATCCAGCCCTCGCCGGTTACCGGGTCTCCCGAATGGACGAACTTGGTGGCTTCACCGGTGATGTAGTCCGTGAACGGTTCCTGCGCCGGATACGCGGGGTCCGGCAGGAAGCCTTCCATCAGGTTGAAGTACTGGAGTGACCCATTATACACGTATTGGTCCGGGTCTTCGATGCCCGAACCGGCGCCGAAGAAGGTAAACGAGGACATCCCCAGGGTGTCCCCCGCCGCCGTGATCGGACCCTGCAGGAAGTCGTACCCGCCGGCCGCTACCGGTAGACCGTAGTCACCATAGGAGATGGCGTCCAGGGTATTGGCGTTATAGACATAACCGAGCGACAGCAGCGTATCGCACCCGACGTAGTCATCCGAATAGTCCCCCAGGTCGGGGTCGGACCAGTTGACGAAGTACACGGTGTCGAGCTTACACGTCTCTGAGGCGCCAGGGACACCAGTGTAGATCATGCGGAATCGCTTGAAGATGATATTCCCCAGCGGGTTGTCGGCGGCAAAGGCATAGGCCCAGATAGTGAACTGCAGCTCGACGCCGGTAGAAGGCGATCCGTAGGAGTCGGTGGAGACCTGCGTTCCGTCAGCCCGGGGCAGATCGTTCGCCACCGTCCAGACGGTCATATCCGCCCCCGGGTAACCGGCGATGTCGACAGCAGGGTCGTACACACCGTCGCCATCCACATCATCGAAAGGCGCGCCCTGGTCGGCCGGCCAGTTCGCCCAGTCATACTCGTATCCGTCATACGTCTCCTGTATCATGGCGTCCGTCACATCTTCGGCGGGAATGGCTTCAAAGGTGGCCGCGTCACGGGTGAGATCCGCCGTTTTATAATCCCGGCGGACCCGCCACACCTGGGCATCAGTAAAGTCTGCGGGGCCGGTAACCTCGCCGGCCTCATTATACAGCACCTTGCCGGCCTTGAGCCCGTGGGCATGGGTCGCGCCGTTTACCCTTACCCTGGGCCAAGCTCCAGCGGTCGATGAGTCATCAGTGACTTTCGCGCCGTAGAGATAGCCTTCTTGGAACATCATACCCGGCCCGCCGATGGGATATTCCGATGAGGCGCAGCCGCAGCCGGACCAATCGGGGGGGAACGCGCCGTGCTTCGTCACCCAGAGGTTGATATTGTTGATACTCATCGTCGTCGTCACAGACCCTTCCCCCAGAGACTTGCTCAGCCGGAGTCCTGATGAGGTGGCGCCGGGCTTTTCCGCCGCGGAAGAGGTTGAGACGAGCAGGAGCACCGCCAATACGGCGCCTGAAATGCTAAATCTGGCTTTCATGGTTTCTCTCCATTTAAACACGTGTTGGGTAAATGCCGACTCATCTAAGTTTTCCTGTTATCGGGTGATGAGAATCAACCACTAAAACCCCACCGCGAGACCAACCTTGATCTGCCGCGGCCGACCGAACAGGTCAAAGCCCTGATCCATCATATAGTGCTGGCGGTTGTCCATGTTGACGGACCGATACAATTCCTCGTAGACCGCGCCCTGGCCCTTAACGATGAGCTCGCTGAGCGCCGGATCGCTCAGGAACCCGTCGTCGTGGGCGTTGCCGGTCCGGTTGTATACGTTGACCACATGCATCCTGTTGAACAGGTTGGATATGATCACGTAAGCCTGGAGCGAAACCCCGCCCACCTTGAACGCCTTGTCCGCCTTCAGGTCGGTGTTGAATATCCAGGGTGTCGTGGAGGAACCGATGGGCTCTGCTGGCTTCCGGTTGCGGGCGTCACCATCAGTCAGGAGGGCACCCTCTTCGGGGGAGCGCTGCCCCATACTGCCCGTAGATTTAGTGAACGGATGGCCGCTGTTGAAGGTGAAGAGGAGGTTCACTCCGCTGTTGGCAAAGATAATACCCCCTTCATTTTCGCCTAAGCGCACATCGATGTTCAAAGCGCCACTATGCCTTTGCCCGTAATACAGGGGGGTGACCAGAGATGGGCGCTGGATGCCACCGAAGTTCAGGTTGCTGGTACTGCTGTTGGGGAAGGAGTTGGTCCCGCGGGCATCCATCCAGGTGTAGCTGACTAAGCCCTGGAAGGGTCCGACCCGCCGCGTATTGAGGGTGAACTCCAGGCCGCTGACCGTGGTAAAGTCGCCGTTGTTATAGAGGACGTACCGAGCGGCTCCGTGGCTGGCGTCCGGTTCCACTTCGCGCCACTCCACCACCAGCTGCCCGGTGGAGTAGCGGGCGAAGGCCGTCACATCAAAGGATGCCGCCTCACCCAGCTGTTGGGTGTAGCCCACCTCGTACTGGGTCGTGATGATGGGGTCCCGGTCGAACCCCACACTGGGATTATCATTGAAAAACGCCCCGGCCATGAGCAGCGCCACGTCGGCGCGGGCCGAGTAAAGCATGGACACATCCGGGAACTGGGCGAACTTCCCGTACTGGAGATGGAAGACCGACTTGTCCGTCAGCGGAAAGGCCAACCCCAGACGGGGCTGAAGGATGGAACGCGTCTCCGATTCTCCCAGCGAGTCCGGATCGAGGGTATACTCGCCCTCGTTATAAGGCGGATCCATTTCACCTCCGCCGGTTTTCAGAGCCAGGTCGTCCATATTATACTGGTCCATACGAAGCCCGGCATTGATGATGATGTCGTTCATCTCGATCTTATCGTTGAGATAGAACGACAGGTTCCACGGATTGCGGGGACCGTCGGGGTGGTCCTCATCCGTTATCTCCACGCCGAATTCGTCATATCCGACACCGTAGGACCTGGTCCTGCGCAGCATGCGGGCGGCTACCGAATCCCTTTCTGTCAGATTATTCCAGAGGGCCGGCGCGGCATCCATTTCCTGCAGGACGCTCGTGAAACCGTCGCGGGCGCCAAATTCATACGTCCGGTAGGTCCAGCGGCGCCAGTCAAAGCCCAGCTTGAGCTCGTGGGCGCCCACCTGGCTCACCAGGCCACCATCGAAGCCGAGGTAGGACTGCTCACCTTTGAAGTAGTCCGTCATGCGGTCGCCGGGACGGTAGAATTTGAAGGCGCCCAGGTTGTAATTCGTGGGCTGCGTCCATTTTCTCTCGTATACCCAGAGGGGATTCCCGTCCGCGTCCTTCGGGCCTGTCTCGGCAACCAGAGCCGAATCGTCCCAGGCGAGCAGGTCTTCCACCGTCTCATGGGCGAAGTTGGGATCATACTGCTCGTAGGACCGGCTGAAGGTGTTGGCATTGATATTGACCAGTGTCTTAGGCGAGATAAAAAAGGTGCCCTTCACGTTAACGAGGCTCGATGTCACGTCGTATTTGGGCAAACGACCCGTGTTAAACATGTTCATGATAGCAACATCATTGAGCGTGGTCGAGCTCGCGGAGTGATAGCCCCCGACCCGGATCACCAGCGGATTGAAGTCCAGGAGCAGGGTTCCGTTGAAGTTGTTGGCTTCAGACCGCCGGACACCCAGGTCGCGACCCGGAACTTCTCCATCTTCCCACGACACCGCGACGGAGTCCCCGGAGGGGGTCAGACCGGCGATCAGGTCCACGATGGGCTTTCCTTCGTTGATGGTGGCACCGGTCCAGAACTGGGGGCTGTAGTCATCGGTGCTCAGCATCTGGTAGGCCCCAAAGAATCGGATCCTGTTGGTGAGCAGCGGGCCACCCAGGAGGACCGTGATATCCTGCGTTCCGTACTCATAGGACTCGTCACTGCCCAGGACACCATCCAGCGCGCCGCCGATACCCGGCGCAAAGGCATCCGTCTCATACAGGACCTTGCCGCTGAAGGTGCTGCCGCCGGTCTTCAGCTTCTGCTGGACGATGCCGGAGTTGGCGCCCCCCAGGTCGGCGCCGTAGCCGCCGGACTGGATCGAAATCTCTTCCAGGGCCTCAGGGATAACCGTTCCCATATTGAAGCCCACACCGCCCCCGACGTTCTGCGCGGCGGTGGTAGAACTACCGCTCTGAATATTGTCTGCATTGCTACCATGGGTGAGGCCAGGCATGCGCTCCATACCGATAGCCCGGGTGGTGGCGCCTTCAATCTCGTAGCCGACCTCATCAACCCGGCCGCCACGAATGTGGATCTGGCCATCCTGGACAATAACACCAGCCTGGATATTGAAGAAGTCGGTGACATTGCGGGTAGCAAGATTTTCAATCTGGTCGGCGGCTATGCTGCGGATGGCATTGGTCGCGCTGGGATTGATAAGGGGACGCTCGGCCACTACTTCGACCACACCAAGCTCGATTGCCTCTGAAGTGAGCGCGAAGTCTGCCGTGGTGGTCAGCCGGCTGGACACGCGCACGTTCGAAATACGCATGGGCCGGTAGCCGATGAATTCGCCCCGTACGGTGTATAAACCGACCGGTACGCCCAGGACGATGTAGTTGCCCCTAGCGTCCGCTGCCGCACCAAACGAGGTACCTTCCACCAGGACGTTGGCGCCGGCCAAGGGTTCGCCGGTGGCCTCGTCCGTAGCCGTACCTGCAATTTTCCCTACATCCTGACTGAAAAGGAAAACGGGAATGAGCAAGATGACAGTTGTCTGTAGTATCCGTTTCATGGTTACTCCTGCTTCTTTTATGATGTTGTTAATTCTAAATGATTTAATCGATTGAGGCAAGCTATAAGCCCCCTGCCTTCAATCCCGCGGACAAAAATATTCACTACAACATACCCCCAAGAGGGCATTTCGGAAGAGACAATAATCCTTCCCCTCCCTTCACAGTACTGGGAAATCACCGAAAGATTTTTCCATTTATATATTTGACTGACTAGCTTGAGGTGATATTACCAACTAACGATCTAAGAACAAAGAAAAAATTTGGGGGAAGAATCAAGCCACCACAATCACCGGGTTTCAGCAATTACGCTTCAACAGCTTAACGCTTTCACCGCTAAGCAGGCTCTCCTTGCCGAAGCGTTCCCGGATATCATCCACGGCGGCGGCGCGGCGGAAGGCCGCTGTCTGGACAATACCTTTCTCGGTGATATCAAAGGCCCAGGCCAGAGCCACGGCGATGGGGAATCCAACCAGTAGCACTACGATGATGGTGGTGCCGACCCACTCAGGGATGCGGAGGTAGTCAAAGGCGCCATCGATGATCTGAATGATGATGAAAGCCACCCCAGCATACACCACGGCTACCCGGAAGACCCGGCGGCGCTTGAGCTCTTGCAGAAAGACGGATGGTTTACGCACTAACCCCTCGTATGGATGACTTAGATGATCAGGTAGCCAAAATTAGTCAAATGAGATCGAAATACAACAGAAATTGGCCCACGCGACTTATATCGCCACTCCTCCGCCAATCAACTTGATGAGCGGAACCCGTCTACGGCTCTGACCTACGCCGAGCAAGCTCGAAACTTGAAACTTGAAACTTGAAACTTGAAACTTATCGCTTCACCCTCAGTCCCTTGTCCTCGTGGACGAAGATCCAGGCAGCCAGTTTGCCCACGTTCAGCGGCTCATCTACCGACCAGTATTCATGGTCATGCTCAAAGCGGGAACTGGTCTCGCCCGGGGGTATCTCGCCGGTCTCCGCCAGGATCACCTGCGCCCGGGACTGCCATTTCTTGATGTTGGCCTCCCGCAGGTCCACCCAGCCGGCTTTGGCCCAGGTATCCACGTCCCTGGCTGTGATAGGAGTTTCGGTGCGGCCCAGGGAAGGGGGGATTTCCACCAGCGGTCCACGCAGGAGCCGCTGGCCGCTGCCCATGAGAATGGGAATGCCGATGGAAATGATTTTGCTGCGCACATCGGGGTGCCCGGCTACCCGTTTTTCGAGTTCCCGCGTGAGCTCGCGCGTATCGGACTCGGCCACCGCCCGGATTGACCCCCGCACCTGGCGCAGGAGGTCGGCCTCGTGGAGCAGCTTGGAGAGGCGCGGCGGGCCCAGCAGCTCGAAGGCCACGCTGTCCACTCCGTGCTTCTCAGCCAGGGCACGCATACGCTTCAGAGCCAGTTCCCGCATGGAGCCTGCCCGGTAGGTGGGGCCCATGATGGCGTTGTCCAGAGCGTTGATGATGTCGTGGCCGGTATTGTCGCCCTTGATCTCCAGGATCACGTTGGTGGCGATCTCCTCAGGGGTGACAAATTCCATCTGCCCGATGGTGGTGATGCACTCAAACTCCGCCAGGGAAAAAGTGCCGTTCTCCCCGGTATCTATATAGACACTCTCCAGGTTTTGGCCCAGGGAGCGCCAGTTGCCGCTGTCCTGGAAGCGGAAGGTGCCGTCCAGCACCACGGCCTCCTCAGGGGCGCAGTCCACCAGCTCGATGGGCTGCCCCTGTTTCCTGATAACGCCGTAGTCGATGCCCTTCCAGGCGATGGCGGCCGCCGGCTTGATCTCCTTGGTGATAGGCGCGTCCGGCGTGCGGCCCATGAGAAACAGCAGCATGGTATGAGCGCCCGCCAGCGCCGACTTGGACAGCAGCACCCGGGAGGGCTTCTCTTCACTGTGAGTGTAGGGAATGTTCAGCCCCATGCCCCCCGTGCCGCTGGTGCCGATCTTGATGTATACCTTGGTATCGTTCTGGATCATACTGGCATACAGGATCTGGATGTGCCGGATGATCTGGGGGGTGTAGAGGGTCGCCATGAGTTTTTCCACCTCGGCCAGGAATCCCCCGGTGAGGCTATCCTGGTCACAGGCCGCGGCCAGCTCTTTCTTTACCATATAATAGCTTTGATAGACATCCTGGTAGGCTAGCCCGCTGACTGAGTTCACCGAGTCAATAATGATATGGGGCCGGTGGTGGTTGATGATCTGGCGCAGGGTGGAGTGCTCCATAATGTCGTCGTCCAGCGGCTCCATGACATCGGCGATGAGGAGAGCCCGGTGCCCGGGATTGTTGAGGATTTCATCCCTGGTAAGGTCCTTCAGGCTGTCCCGGACGAAGATGTTGCCCCACACCGGCGTGAACAGCTGGTCGGGGGCCTCCTGTTTCATCTGGCTGACGGCGGCTCGGGCTTCATCTTCCGTCATGGAGGCGATGATCATCTCCGCCGGCTTCTCTTCAGCCAGCTTGCGGTTCACCGCCATGCCTACCATGCCGTAGCCGCCCAGGATCAGGACTTTGCGGTTACGAATATCCATATGCTATATCCTTTCGAATGGTTCGTTATGTATCACTTGAATTCCAGGCTTGTTTGCTGGCTGTTGCCGAAAGATGGATGCTTGCTGTAATACAGGACCGCCGCCAGGCCCAGGGCGATGGAGTTGAGACGGGTGACGGGTGTGTCGGAGCGGCTAAGGAGGACGATAGGCGCCGTGGCCCCCAGCACCACGCCGCCGCCGCTGGCTCCTCCCAGCGACATGAGGGCCTTGACCATGAAGTTGGTAGCGGTGATGTTTGGGCCCAGAAAAATATCCGTCTTACCGGCGATTTCCGAGGGGATACCCTTGCTGTCCGCCGCCTCGGCCGACAGGGCCACGTCCAGAGCCAGGGGACCTTCCAGCACGCAGCGGCCGAACCGGCCCTTATCCGCCTCCTGGACCAGGGTCAGCGCCAGGCGCGTTTCCGGCAGCTTCTCCGTCACGTTCTCCACCAGGGCCAGGGCCGCCACCCGGGGAAGGGGCGTGTCCAGGGCCCGGCTCAGCTCCAGGGCGTTGTCGAGCATATCCCGGAGCACGGGCAGGGGCTGCTCTATATTGACCCCGCCGTCGGTGAAAAGCATCAGGCGCGGATATTGGGGCGACTCCACCGCTGCCACGTGACTCAGTATACGTCCGCCAGCCGGCGGATGGGCGGAGGCGTTATCCTCCACCTCAGGTGCACGGTCCACCGGCCGCAACAACCCCGTTTCCCGGTTAAGGACGGCCCGGAGGAGCTCAGCAGTGAGGGTTTTGCCTTTCATCAGCAGGTGGGCCTCCCCCGAACGCACCAGCTCCACCGCCCGCGTCGCGGTAAGGCCGGGTTGGGTATCCTCTATGGCAAAGGCATCCGGGTCCAGCTCCTGCCTGGACAGCAGCAGGTCCAGTTTTTCCCGCTGACCCACCAGAACAGGCTGAATCCATTTGCGGGCCGCCGCCTCAACCAGCGCGGCCAGGACAGTCTCGTCCTCCGGGGCCGAAACGGCAATGGTGAGGGGCGGAATCTTCTCCAGCCGGCGGTAGAGCATCTCGAACGAGGTGACCTGTCCGGTCCGCCGGCCGGTGGAACGGGTGGGTTCAGACATACTCTCTCGCCGTCTCCTCCCCGTCGATGATCCGCCAGGCCCCCTGAGCCAGGGCCTCCAGCTCCAGGGAGCCGGGAATGACGATGACCGGGGCGATGAAGTCCACCCTGGCGGTCACATCCCTGCAGAACCTTTCGGCTTTGGCCATACCCCCGGTCAGAATTATGGCATCGACCTCGCCTTTCAGC
>SDBV01010662.1_pt1 | contig 12019 bp, 6 predicted proteins | sample 2277081 | NCBI WGS metagenome assembly SDBV01 (sample SAMN10402039, study PRJNA504765) | marine sediment metagenome | isolation source: marine sediment core GS10_PC15, 223 cmbsf | place: Arctic Ocean: Southern Knipovich Ridge | collected 2010 | reverse complement strand
GCTGGCCAAGGTGGAGTCGGTGTTCCAGACGGACGCAGTCCCGGTCGCGACGCTCAAGTCGGTGACCGTGGTTGACGCAACGACGGACGTGGACGACACCACCGAAATCATCAACGACTCCGGCACCGGCCAGATGACTGCCCACCCGTTCACGGACGGGGAGCTGATTCAGGTGAGCATCGACACGGGCGCCCTGCCGGGCGGCCTCACGATTGACACCGACTACTACGTCGAAGTGGAGACCGCGAACAGTATCAGCCTGCACCTCACTCGGGCCGCGGCCATTGCCAAGGCTGCGCCGATCGACCTGACAGACGCCGTGGGTACGTTCACGATTGCCCGCCAAACCTCGGACGCCTTCCTCGTGATCGACCCGGTGTTCGCGCCGGACGTGACGGTCCTCGACCGCGTCAACGTCAAGCAGCACCTGTCGACCGACCCGGGCGTGACCGCCCGCAAGATCGCCACGGTGACCTTCCAGCACGAGATCCGTGGCAACGGCGTGACCACCGGCCTGGACGCGCCCATGCTGGGCGTCCTGCTGCGTGGCTGCGGCATGAGCGAGACCCGCTTCGGCGAGGCGGGCAGCACCGAGGAGACCATCCTTGACGACACCGCCCTGCCGGTGAATGAGCCGACCGGCGTGTTCGACTACACAAAGACGACGGGCTACGTGGGCACCGAGCCCCGCACCGTTGTGATCGTGGCCGAGGGTTCCGGCGGATCGGGAACGCTGTTCAGCGTGTTCTCGCCGGCTGTGGGTTCCGTCCAGGCCGCGACCAGCGTCGCTGGGCAGGCCCTGACCGACAACGCCACGTTCGCGCTGCCGGAGTCGGCCGTGATCACGATCGGGAACCCCGGCGTGACGACCAACTTCGTGGCGGGCGACACCTACGTGATCCACCTTTCGCCGGCCGGGCACTTCTACGAGCCCGTGTCGGACGCCTTCGACAGCCTGACGATCTACGTGTACTACGATGGCCTGCTGCACAAGCTGACGGGCTGCCGTGGCACGTTCACCGCAGAGGCGGCGGCCGGGGAGTTCGGCACGTTCTCGTTCACGTTCACCGGGGACTTCATCAACGCCACCGACGTGGCAATCCCCACGAACGCCGTTTTCGAGACGATCGTCCCGAACCAGACCGAGCTGGCGGCCGTGTCGGCCTACGGCGGGCAGGACATCGTCGAGCCGATCGTGGCTGCAGACGTGGGAGAGATCAACCTCTGCGCGCAGTCCGTATCGGTGGACATCGGCAACGAAGTGGTGCCGCGGGAGTGCATCAACGCGGAGAACTCGCTGGAAGGCGGGATCATCACGAGCCGCAATCCGACCGCCGCGTTCAACCCGGAGACCGAGCTGGAGGCCACCCACCCGTTCTGGGCGAACCTGTCGGCCGCAGAGCGGATCATCTTCGACTGGCGCCAGGGTCGGGAGCAGGGTAACATCGTCGCCTTCACGTCCATCTACGCCCAGTACACGAACGTGACGTACGCCAACCGGAACGAGATCCGGGCGTACGATGTGACGCTGCGACTCGCGACGGACTCGACGACGGGGAACGACGAGCTGCGGATCGTATTCAGTTAGGACACCCGATGCTGGGGGGATGTGGACAGGAGGGGCCACACCCCCGCATCGGTGCTAGAATGACCGCAACCAAGGAGGGAGATTCCAATGGCACTCGTAGGAGTAAGGATCGGGGCACAGCGCACGGTGCAGCTACCCCATGACCCGGCGTTCGGAACGCCGGAGGCAACCACGTTCACCATCGGCACGCTGAGCGCGCGGGTGCTGGCGTTCATCAAGGACAACGCCTCGGAGTTCTCGGGAGACCCGAGCAACCCGGAGAACGTCCGGGCCGTGTTCCACGGCAACAAGGCTTCCTTCGCGACGGTGCAGTACGGCCTTCGGGGTTGGAGCAACTTCGCGGACGTGTCCGGCGCGGACATCAAGTTCGAGACGACGGCCAAGACCGTAGCCGGCATCGACCTGCGAGCGGTGTCGGACAACTCGATGGAGTCGCTGAGTCTGGAGGACATCCGGGTTCTGGCGCAGCTCATCGAGGAGGACAACGTGCCGACGGCCGAAGAGGGAAAAACCTCCGACTCGTGACCCTGGCTATGGCCCTGCTGCCGGAGAGGGACTGCCTGACCTGTACGAAGCAGATCCAATGGGGTTGCGAGACCGACGCGATGATCCCGCTGAACATGGACGGCGAGGAGCTGTACCGCTGCCCCCGTCGGCCGTGGCTGGATAATCCCCAGCTCTACAACGAGCTGTTCGACTACTACAACTGGATGGAGAAGGGCTACCTGCCCGACCCGGGGACGTACGACGATCAGGGGGTGAAGTTCCGGCCATTCATGGGGATCATCCGCACGGCGCTGCACGACGCCCAGAAGGCCACCCACGAGCGGCAGGTCGCCCGTCAGCACACCGCTGCGGCGGTGGTCGACAAACCGTCTTCAGCAAAGCCCGGGGGCTACCGTCAGCACACGCCTCGGCACAAGCCGCCGTCCGGGCGCTGAGGCACGATCGGGCCCACCCCGACCTCCCCACCCAGACCCTGCGAGATCGTCGCTCCTGGGCCGATTCTGAGGCCGAGCGAGCCGGCAAGAGCCGAGCTACAGTACAGACTCCACGGAACAGCCGGGATGGGCTCAGTGGAGGGGTGCCTTGGATCGCGAGCTGAAATTCATTCTCCGCTTCCAGAACGCGTCGTCTGCCGATATGCAGGCGCTGATCGCGCAGCTCAAGCGCATGGGCGTCGAGGCCGGGAAGACGGAGAAGAAGTTCCGCAGATTCAGCGAGCGGCTCAAGGCTGCAGGGGAGCGGGTAAAGAAGTTCGGCGCGTCGCTGGTTCAGGCCGGTAATCGCCTGCGCGAGGCCGGGTCGACTCTGTCCCTGGCGATCTCCGGCCCCATCCTGGCCGGTCTGTTCGTGGTGACCAAGGCGACGGCAGCCTGGGAGACGGCCTTGACCGGGGTGGCCAAGACGGTTGACGCAGAAAAGTCCGTGATCGCTGCCCTTGGTGACGAGTTCGTCAAGCTCTCGGAGCGGATCCCGGTATCGTCGATCGAGCTGGCGAAGGTCGGTGAGCTGGCTGGACAGTTGGGCATCGCAGTCCCGAACATCATTCAATTCACCGAGGTGATCGCCAAGGTCGGCGTGACCACGAACCTGTCGACCGAGCAGGCGGCCCTGGGTTTCGCCCGGTTCATCAACGTCGTCGGAACCGCGGAAACCGACGTAGATCGCATCGGCGCCGCGATTGTCGACTTGGGTAACAACTTCGCCACCCTGGAGGATGGCATCCTTGAGGTCGCCAATCGGCTGGCTTCGGCAGGTCGAATTGTCGGCCTGACCGAGGGCGAAATCCTTGGCCTGTCTGCCGCCCTCAAGTCGGTAGGCATTGAGTCGCAGGCCGGCGGTACCGCCCTGTCGAAGACCCTTTTCAAGTTCAAGGAGGCGATCGACGGGCAGACGGCGTCGGTCAGAATCTTCGCTAAGGCGGCCGGTCTGTCCGTTCTGGAGTTCTCGGAGCTGTTCCGTAAGGACGCGGCCGGCGCCCTGCAGGTGTTCATCGAGGGCCTCGACCGAATCGACGAGTCCGGCGGCAACGTCACGAAGACCCTTGACGAACTGGGGCTGGCCGACGTGCGGCAGATCCGGGCCCTGCTGTCCCTGGCCAAGGCTGGCACCCTTCTGGGCGACGCGTTTGAGCGAGGCAACCGGGCCTTCGAAGAGAACATCGCCCTGAACGAGGAGGCCGAGAAATTCTTCGCCACCCTGACGAATCGGTTCAAGCTGCTGCGGAACCAGCTATCCAATACGTTCGCGATCTTCGGAGATGCGCTGCGTCCGGCCATCGAAGCGGTTCTGGACTCGCTGTTCCGGTTCTCGAAATTCCTGCGTCGGGTGGCCAAGGACTTCAGCGATCTGCCCGCGTCGGTGCGGAAGACGGTCGGGGCGGTCGCCTTGATACTCGCCGCCCTCGGTCCTCTCGTATTCATACTGGGTACGGTCATTACGTTGATCGGTTTCGCAGCTCAGGGGTTGGGCACGACCTTCGTAGTAGGGTTGAAGCTCGCCACGAAGGCGGTGCGTGGGTTCTCCATCGCGCTACTGACCAACCCGATCGGCCTGATCGCGGTGGGCATCGCCTTGGCGGTCGCGGCGCTGGTGATCTTCCGTGACGAGGTCGTGGAGCTTGAGGGAACGACCGCTCGGGTGCGGGACTTCGTTGGAGGGACGTTCGACGCCCTTGCGAAGCGAATAGGCGAGGTCAGCGAGACGATCAAGATGGCCCTCAACGCCATCACGACCAGCATCGGTACGCTGTTTGGCGGGATCTTCAAGGGCATTCTCTCGCAGGCTGACACGTTCGCCGAGCTACTGATAGATGTGATCAGCTTCGCGGTGAACGGGGCCATCAAGCGGTTCCAGCTCCTGGCGGTGCTAGTGAAGACGCAGTTCGCAATCATCACGACGGTGATCAGCAACGCGCTTGGCATCGTGAAGGATACTATCGCGGGCATTGTGGAGTTCCTGTCGCCGTTGGGCAGCGTGTTCAAGTCGGTGTTCAGTGGCATCGGGACCAGAATCGCCAACGTGTTCGGCAAACTGTCGGACAGGGCAGGCGAGTTCTTCGGCATCGTGAAGCAGGGGCTGGAAGACCTCGACACGGGGGTTGCTGCTGCGGAGCTGCGGAAGCTGGATGAGGCTCTGGGCAGAAGCGCCGAAGGAGGAAATATACTGGCTCGGCTGTTTAAGGGCGTGCCTGACATTGTGGCCGACAGCCTTGATGAGTTGACGGCCATCGCGAAGAGTGACCCGGCCGGAGAGTTCTTCGCGGAGGTATTCGCGAACGCCGGAGAGCGGTTCGTCGCAAGCCAGGAAGCGACCGGTGAGGAGGGTGGAGAAGCCCTGGCCAAGGGGCTCGCGAAGGCTAAGGAGAAGATCAAGAAGGAGGGCACCGCCGCGGCGACGGGGTACAACGCGGAGTTCCTTGAGGGAATCGGGAAGGGTTTCGACGCGTTCGTTGAGGCGGCCCAGGACGGCGTCGCCGCAGGTGAGGAGGTCTTCACCACGTTCGCCGAGGGCCTGACCGAGACGATACAGGAGTTCGTGAAGACCGGGAAGCTGTCGTTCAAGGAGCTGGGCCAGTCCATCCTCGACGAGCTGGCGAATCAGGCCATCAGGCGGGCCCTCGCGTCGCTTTTCCAGTTCGGCGCGGCGGCCGGATCGAACCTCTTCGGAGGCGGCACCCAGCAGACGGGTGGCAACGACGGTGGGATCGTGCAGTCCATTGTCGGAGGCGTTGGTAACCTCTTCGCGGGCGGGGGCAGCGGTGCAAGCAGCGGCGGAAGCACCGGAGGCGCTGCTCTTGGAAATATCGGATCGCTCGCTGGGATTGGATTCGGGCTCGCCAGCCTCTTCGGGAGTAGGGGAGGCACGACCTCGGGCCGTGGTAAGGCGCAGACCGGCATCGCGCCGGCGGGCCTATTCCTCGGCGCCCGCAGATTCCAGGGCGGTGGTCTGACCGGGCCGGATACCATCCCCGCGCTACTCTCCAAGAACGAGGCTGTAGTCCCGCTGAGCGGGGGCGCGATCCCGGTGGACCTGGGCGGGCCCGGAGGCGCCGGACAGAACATCACGGTCAATGTGAACATGCGAGTGCTGACGCCCGACCCGAACACGTTCCGGGAGAACATGGGGGCCCTCGTGGCGGCGGCATCTCTGGAGAGTCAGAAGGCATTTGAGCGCAACCGGTAAACGCAGACGTCTGCGCGTAAGGAGACGCGATGAGCGCACAGTTCGATGAGACACGGTTCCCGGTCAAGATCGCTTTCGGGTTTGAGGGCGGCCCGAGGTTCTTTACGGCCATCACCAGCACGAGCGGCGGCGCTGAGCAGCGGAACGCCAACTGGAGCCTCGCGCGGGCGCAGTACCGGTCGGCCCACAAGCTCAAGGACCAGGAGGAGTTGGACGAGCTGCTGGCGTTCTTCTACGCCCGGCGCGGGAAGCAGGTCGGGTTCCGGTTCAAGGACCACGTTGACTACTGCTCAGATATGGAGGGGTACGTCACGATCATCGCGACGGTGCTTGAGGACGCCCTGCCGGCCGCAGGCGTGCTCACGGCCCAGGGGCTGGGCGCGGGGGCTGTGATCACCCGCTCGGACATCTCGGTGACGGATGGCGTGGGCGTGATCACGATCGCGACCGTCGCAGGCTCCTTCTCGGGCTATGTGGTGGGACGCAGCGTGATCATGGCCGGCTGGACGACGACGGCCACGGCCCTGAACGCCGTGACGTTCGAGATCCAGTCGATCGCGGACGACGCCCTGAGCATGGTCCTGATCGACACGACCGGGGTGGGCGTGGGAAAGAGCGCGGGAGACACCGTGACCGTCACGGTCAACGCCTTCCCGCTGCTGAAGACCTATTCGGCCATCGCGGGCACGGACTACATTCGCAACATCACGAAGCCGGTCTCTTCGGCCGCTGTGCGGGTGTACCTCGACGCGGTTGAGGAAACGAACGTCACGATCAACACGGCGACGGGGGTGGTGACGTTCGATGCCACGTTCGAGCCGACCCTGGCCGAGATCGTGACAGCGGATTACCTGTTCGACGTGCCGGTGCGTTTCGACATCGACGAGTTCTCGGCGAGTCTGGAGCACTTCAACCTGAGCGACTGGGACGGGATCCGGCTAGTCGAGGTGCGGGAGCTGTAGATGAAGGTATTCACGAAGGGCATGACGGAGCACATCAATCAGGCGGCGCTGAACCTCGCGGGCATGTGGAAGATCACCCGTGCGGACGGGGTGATTTTCACGTTCACCGACCACGATCAGGACATCGTGTACAACGGCCGGCGGTACAAGGCCGACTCCGGGTTCAACCGATCCTCCATCTCGGCCAAGGCCGACCTGAGCGTGGACCACATGGACCTCCAGGGCATCCTCAAGACCGGAGACATCGTGGCCCAGGACATCCGGGCGGGGCGGTTCGACGGCGCGGAGGTCGAGATTTTCCTCATCAATCACCGAGAGGCCGCCGATCCGCCGGGGATCTACCCGCGCGCCATCCTGTCGGGCGCGTCGTTCAACGTGGCTCTGAACCGAATCCAGCTAGTGACGCCGGGTTCCTCGTGGGTGGCTTTGGGTTTCAAGGCGGGCGACACGATCTCGATTGACAACCCGACCGAGGGCGGCACGCAGCCCCTCAATGAGGGCGACTTCGTGATCGACTCGATCCTGACCACGACCATCACGGACGACACGATTGATCTGGCCACGGCGCCGCCGGCGGTAGTGGCCGAGACCGGGACGCCGACGACTATGCGGATTGACAGCTCCAAGAGCGGGCGGGGCATGGGGATCATCAAGCTGCGCCGGGGCTGTCTCGGGGAGATCAGAATCCTCGACGACGTCTATGAGGCCGAGATCCGCGGTATGACGCAGACGCTCACCCGCGCCCTGGGAGAGGTGACGCAGCCGCTGTGCCGGGTGGACCTGTACTCCACGAGGTGCGGGCTGGTGTCGAGCGGCACGAACACTGTGGACGCTATCGCCTTCAAGGAGAGTGACACGGTGGTGTCCGTTGACGACGGGAACCGGGTCATCACGGTGGACGGGGGGACGTTGACCCGGCCGGACGGAGACTTCGACCAGGGTCTGCTGACGTGGACGGGCGGGTTGAACAGCGGGCTCTCGTTCGAGGTGAAGGTGTGGGACGCCGTGGCCCGCACGATCGAGCTGTTCCTGCCGGCGCCGTACACGATCGTGGCGGCCGACGCCTTCGACATCTTTCAGGGCTGCGGCAAGACGTTCGCTGTGGACTGCGTGGCCCGGTTCGACAACGGGGACAACTTCCGCGGGGAGCCCCTGATCCCCGGGAATGACCTCTTTTTCAAGACGCCTGATGCGAAGTTGAGCACCGAAGTATGACGACGCGTGAAGAAATCGTTGCCGAGGCCCGGACGTGGCTGGGAGTCAAGTTCCGCCACCAGGGACGGAACCGAGCGGGGATCGACTGCGCGGGGCTCATCGAGATCGTGGGCCAGAAGTTCGGGCTTGTGGGTCAGCAGCCCTGGCTGAACTACGACCGGCTGCCCGACGAGAATAAACTGATCGAGACGGTGCGGGCGCACCTGGACGAGAAGCCGCTTGTTGACTGGCTCCCGGGCGACTGCGTAGTGATGCGCGATCTCGACATCCTGTGGCCGATGCACATGGCCATGCTGTACGAGTACCGGCCGGGTGTGCGTCTGCCGGTCGCGGTGATTCACTCAAACGCCCGCCGCAAGCGGGTGGTGGAGCACCGGATGCCGCCCTTCTGGACGCAGAAAATCACGAAGTGCTTTCAGTACCGCGGACTGGAGGACTAAATGGCTGGTGCAGTAGTAGCCGTTCTCGGTTCGGCGACGTTTGCCACCGTGATTCAGGTCGCGGCGCTGGCGACCCAGATCGCTCTGACCCTGACGGCCAAGGGGCCGAAGACGGAAGGGCCGCGCCTGGGCGACACGCGACGGCCGGGTTCGGAATACGGCCGACCGATTCCGTTTGGCTACGGCACGGTGCGGATCGCCGCGAACCTGATCTGGGCGACTGACCTGATCGAGAAGCGAACCAAGCGCAAGACCGGCGGCGGAAAGGGCGGCGGGGGTGGTGGCTCGACCACGGACTACACGTACTTCGGGAACTTCGCGATGCTGTTCGGAGAGGGCCCGGGCCTCGTGCGGCGGATCTTCGCCGACTCTAAGGTGATCTACGACGTCACCGACCCCAACGGCACGATCCACAAGCAGCCGAATGTGACCGTGCGGGTCTATTTCGGCGACGAGACCCAACTGCCCGATGTGCTGATAGAGGCCGAGGAGGGTATTGATCAGGCCCCGGCCAACCGCGGCATGATCTATATGGTGTTCGAGGAATACCCGTTGAAGGACTTCGGGAACCGGATTCCGATGATCGAGGCCGAGGTGGCGTTTGGAACGCCGATCGTTCCGACCCCGGTCACGATCACGGGCTCAGTCGATCACAACGCGTTCGACGCCGTGGTGCACGAGACTACCAGGGTGATCTACTACATCGAGGGGGTCACGGGGACCAAGCGCATCTGCCGGCTCGACCTCGACACGAACGCGGTGACGTCCTGTACGATTTTCAATCCTTACGCCGGGAGTCTGGGTCTGACCGGGGACTTTCTCCCGGAGTCGATACAGTCCAGTAGCTTCGACGGCAAGGTGTTCGTCTGGGGCAAGGACACCGGGGCACCGGGAACCGACCGTCATCTGGTCCGCATCCATCCGCGCACGCTTGAGTTTCTCCAGCCCGGCCGGGCGAACACGAATTACGCGGGGCGTGGCATGAATCAGACTTTCGGCTCCGACGAGATCGACGGGGTAAGCCAGTCGTTCGCGTGGCAGGGGGCGACCAGTGTGTTTCAGTTGACGATCATGTACACGCTGGGCGACGACGGGGCTGGCGGCTTCACCGGCTCGTTCATCCAGATGTACGACCGGAATTTGCCGACGAACTCGATTGTGCTGGGCGCTGGAGATACGAACGCCCACACGTTCAATGACACCCTCGGCACGAACGTCGTGAAAATCTTCTCGTCCTGCATCACGCGGAACGGCGAGCTGTGGATGTGTGGCTTCGACAACGCCGACCCGGCGGGGGCCCGCGGGCTGTTGTTCCGGCTCGAACTAATCGAGCGTTCGCAGGCTGGCGCCGTTGCCTTCTTGCTGCAGTTTGCAATTCTTCTTGCGAGTTTGGTGGTGCCCGTGCTGGCGGCTCTGGCGGCCATCCCGATCGACCAGTCGGCTATGACCGTGCTTTTTGGGACGCCTACGCAGTACGACATCTTCGTCAGTGACAACGTCGTGGAGCCTCGGGCAATGGGATACGACTGGATCACGGACACCATCTGCATCTTCGGGTCGGTGGACTCCAGCGACGATGCGACGTGGATCCGGTGGGATCATAACCAGAAGAAGTCGGTGTTCACGCGGGTGATGGACAACACCGACCCGGTCGAGACGGAAGTGATCCCGGGTACCTCGGACTGGCAGAAGATGATTCGCAACATGCAGCAGGGCACGTTCCGCGGGGAGTTCCTGCTGATCAACGACTCCAAGGGCCAGTGGTTCCGGCTGCGGGCGCAGGACTTCTCGTTCGTTGAGGAGTTTGGCGATACAGTGATCACCGGTGGGTTTGGGTACACGCGTGGAGTCTTCGACCACGCGTCGAACAGCGTGATTATCTGGCCCGATCGTACGGGAGGCGATCTCGCGACGCGGATTTTCTACGAGGCGAACGACGTCACGGGCGTCTTCCTCAACGTCGTGCTGGACGACCTGATGTTGCGGGTCGGGCTGTCGGTAAGCGATTATGATCTGGACACGGCGTTCGCGACACAGTCCGTGAACGGCTACGTGGTTGGACGGCAGTCGCCCTTGCGCGGGATCCTCGACCCGTTGCTATTCCAGTTTCGGTTTGACATCCACGAGAGCGACTTCCAGCTCAAGTTCCGCACGAAGGGTCGTGCCTCGATTCGTACGATCACCGAGGGAGAGCTGGGAGCCAAGGCAGGAAGTAATACGCAAGGAGAGGAGCAGAAATTCATCGAGGAGCGGCTACAGGAGGCCGAGCTACCGGTGCGCGTGGACGTGACGTACTCAGACCTTGCCCGCGACTATCAGGAGGGCTCGCAGTACGCGAGCCGGATCAAGAATCCGAACCCGGCGGTGCAGTCGAGCCAGATCGTCTCAGTGTCATTGCCCATCGTGCTGACCGCCTCGCAGGCCCGGCAGGGCGCGGAGTCGCAGCTATACACGAACTGGCTGCAGCGCAACTCATACCGGTACACGCTGGGGGCCGAGCACCTGGATCTCGACCCGACCGACTCGGTAGATGTGAGCCGGGCCGACGGCACCCAGTTCCCCATGAGCATTCGGGAGCAGGGCGTAGGCGAGGGCTTCCTGAGCCAGATGCAGTGCCGGGCCGAGAACATTGCCGTGTACTCGTCGCTGGCGCCGTCCTTCTCGCCGGCGACCCTGGCCAACGAGATCAACCCGGTGGGGCCGACGGAGCTGTTCCTCTTCGACATCCCGCTACTGCGGGACCGGGATGGGGGGCAGGGCATCTCTCTGACTTCGGGTCGCTATGTAGCGTTCGGGGCCTACAAGGAGGCGTGGGACGGGGCCGTCTGCCAGACCAGTCTCGATGGCCGGGCGTGGGTCAATTACGCCATCGCGGACAACGCCGCGCCCTGGGGGTACACGAAGACCGATATGCCGGCCTTGCCCCTGACGGGCGACCCGCTGACCCACCCGATCCAGATTACGGGGTGGGACTTCGACACTGCGTTGGAGGTGGACATCGTTCAGGGCATCGACGAGTTCGCCAGCCTGAGTGAGCAGGACGTGCTCAACGGCGGCAACGTCATGATCATCGGGGAGCACAATCTGGGGGGCAACATCTTCGACCCGGAGGTAGAGATCGCTCAGTTCGTGACCGTGACGGTGCCCGTGGACAACGGCGACGGCAGCGGAACCGTGATTCTGACCCAACTGAATCGCGGGCGCCGGGGCTCAGAGAATGCGGCCGTAGAGGGCAACGCAATCGGTTCGCGGGTGGTGTTCGTCGGGATCGACAGCCTTGTACGAAAGCCGGCAAGTCTCGCCCTTGAGGTCGGAGCCTTTCGGTACTTCCGGGTGGCCTCTAACGGGCAGGTAATCGAGGCGGCCCCCCAGATCACCACCTTCCTCAATGCCAGTGACGTTCGCTGCTATGCCCCGATCAACGTCGACCCCGACAGCCCGAGCGGGGCTCCTCGGGGCGACGTGGTCTTCACCCTCACCCGCCGAGCCCGGATTCAGGGGAATGACGACTTCCTTGACGGGGTGACGAACATCCCTTTGGATGAGTTTGGGGAGGGCTTCTCCCTGCTCCTGTACGGGAAGGGCAGCGCCGTCCTGACGCAGGAGCTCCAGACCGACGTGCGTGG
>SDBV01010661.1_pt1 | contig 12019 bp, 10 predicted proteins | sample 2277081 | NCBI WGS metagenome assembly SDBV01 (sample SAMN10402039, study PRJNA504765) | marine sediment metagenome | isolation source: marine sediment core GS10_PC15, 223 cmbsf | place: Arctic Ocean: Southern Knipovich Ridge | collected 2010 | reverse complement strand
GTCATCACCGGCGGCGGACGAGGCATTGGAGCGGCCCTCGCCCGCTCGCTTACGGACGCCGGTGCGGCCGTCGTCGTCGCCGCGCGCACGGAGAGCCAGATCGAAGCTCTGGCCGCAGAGCTTCGCGAGGGCGGGGCTCGGGCCTGGGCAGTCGGCTGCGACGTGGCCGATGCTGAAAGCGTGCAAGCTTTGGCAAAGGCATCGGGCGAGCTCCTGGGCACGGTCGATATACTCCTCAACAACGCCGGAATCGCCGGCTCCGCCGCTCTCGGCAAGCTGACGCTGGCAGAGTGGAATCAGCTGTTCGCCGTCAACGCGACCGGCACTTTCCTCTGCACCCAGGCCCTCACACCCGGCATGGTGGAGCGGGGTTGGGGACGCGTCATCAACGTGGCGTCTGTAGCCGGCTTGACGGGAGCTCGCTACATCGCGGCCTACTCCGCATCCAAACATGCCGTCCTCGGCTTCACCCGCAGTATCGCGGACGAGTTAGCGGGCCGCGGCGTAACGGTGAACGCCCTCTGCCCCGGTTTCGTGGACACCGAGATGACGCAGGAATCGATGCGGCGTATCATGTCGCAGACGGGCCTGTCCGCAGAGGACGCGATGGCGGCGATGCTGGCGACGACAAATCAAGAACGACTTATCACCCCAGAGGAAGTGGCGGGAACGGCGCTCTGGCTGTGCGGCCCAACGGCCGCCGGGGTGAACGGACAGGCGATTGTGATCGATGGCGGAGGTTTTAGAGCTTGAGCTTCAAGATCATCAATCCGCGGGCGCTGGGTGAGCCCAGCGGCTGGAACAACGGGATGCTGGCAGAGTCGGGCGGCCGTCTGCTCTTCGTAGCCGGACAGGATGCGAGCGACGGTTCGGGAAAGGTGACGGAATCCGGCTTTGTCGAGCAGTTCGGCCTGATTCTGGAGAAGATCCTCGCGGTTGTAACAGGCGCGGGGGGCGGACCGGAGGATGTCGGTAGATTGACGATCTACGTGACCGACCTCGACGCGTATCGCGCCTGCCGGAAGCCGCTGGGCGTGACGTACCGGCGGCTGATGGGCCGTCACTATCCGGCGATGGCGCTCGTGGAAGTGAACCGGCTCGTCGACCCGAGGGCGCTGCTCGAGGTCGAAGCCACGGCCGTTATCTCGTAGGAGACCAGACTTTGCCGATGAACCCCAAGAGCTTCCTGTACGACCTGGACGAGAACACCGCGGTTGCGACCATCACCCTCAACCGCCCCGAGCGCCTCAATGCCCTCACCTTCGAGGTCTATTCCGAATTGCGCGACACGTTTCAGGCGCTCGATATAGAGCCCGGCGTGCGCGCGATCATCATCACGGGCGCCGGCCGCGGCTTCTGTTCGGGAGGCGACGTCGAGGACATCATCGGCGCGCTGTTCGAGTACGATTACGATGGTCTGCTCGAATTCACCGCGATGACCTGCGATCTCATCCTCGCCATCCGCCAGTGCGGTCGCCCGGTCGTGGCGGCGCTGAATGGGACGGTTGCCGGCGCAGGTGCCGTGATCGCGACGGCTTGCGACGTGCGAATCGCCTCCGACGCGGCGAAGATCGCGTTCCTGTTCACGAAGGTCGGACTTTCCGGGGCTGACATGGGGGCGTCCTGGCTGTTGCCGCGTATCATCGGGTTCGGGCGCGCCACGGAGCTCCTGATGAGCGGTGACTTCATCGACGCGCAGGAAGCCTACCGCATCGGCCTCTACAATCGCGTGGTGTCCCAAGAAACGGTGATGGATGAAGCCCGCGCCTTCGCCGCGAAGCTCGCCGCCGGACCCTCATACGCCCTGGCCGTTACAAAGGATGCCCTCAATAAAGAGACCGTTATGGAGCTACCGGCGGCGTTGGAAGCGGAAGCGGAGGCTCAAGCCGTGTGCATGCAAGACCCGAACTTCCGAGAAGCGTATGAAGCGTTCCAAGCCAAACGCGCACCCCGGTTCGGGTAACGGGCTCATGCCCGAAACTCAAACGATCAAGGCCTTCCTCGACGAGCGCCACATCGAGCTCGCCGCCCTTGTCGAAGGGTTCGCCGAGCGTGAGATCGCGGTACTGCCTGAGCCGAAGGATGACAACAGCGCTCGGGCCCAGGCACTGAAGATCATGCGGAACCTGGGAAGTGCGGGCTGGTTCGCCCCGATCACCGAGCAAGACCTGCGCGCCTGCTGCCTGGTACGTGAAGCGCTGGCCGCTGCATCACCTCTGGCCGATGCCGTCTTCGCTCTCCAGGCACTCGGCTCCACCCCGATCATCATCGCGGGTAGCACCGAGCTCCGAGAACGCTGGCTCCCCGCGATGGCCGACGGCGACGCCATGGCAGCTTTTGCCATGACCGAGCCGGAATCGGGTTCTGACGTGGGCTCGATGCAAACGACCGCTTCACGAAACGGGACCGAATACATCCTTAACGGCTTGAAGACGCTCATCTCCAACGCCGGAATCGCCGATTTCTACACCTTGTTCGCCGTGACCGACCCAGCGCGTGGAAGCCGCGGAATCTCCTGTTTCGCCATACCCGCCGACCTGGACGGTCTGAACTTCGTCAGAGCACAGGTGCTCAGCTCGCCACACCCGTTGGGCGAAATCCAGCTCGCAGACTGCCACGTGCCTGCTTCCTGTATGGTCGGCGCCGAAGGCGAAGGCTTCAAGCTGGGGATGGCGACGCTGGATCGTCTGAGAGCGACGGTGGGCGCCGCGGCTTGCGGCATCGCCCAGCGGGCCCTGAGAGAAGCGCTGACCCACTCCGTCAAACGCACTCAGTTCGGCAAACCCCTGTCGGACTTCCAGCTGACACAACAGAAACTCGCCCGCATGGCGACGGATCTAGCCGCCGCGCGCCTCCTCGTCTACCGGGCGGCCTGGGAGAAAGATCGCGGCGCGGACCGCGTAACCGTCGAGTCCGCCATGGCGAAAGCCTTCGCTACCGAAGCGGCGCAACGCATCGTCGATGATGCGATTCAGATCATCGGCGGCCGCGGACTCCTGGCCGATCACCCGGTGGACAGGTTGTATCGTTCGATCCGCTCGCTTCGCATCTATGAAGGGACGACAGAGATACAGCAGCTGATAATCGCGGGCCAAATGATCAAGACAGAGAAAGAGAGTACGACCTAACTGTGAGAATAGTCAGCGTCGGCGGAGGACCGGCAGGCCTCTATTTCGCCATCCTCATGAAGAAAGCAGACCCCGCCAACAACATCACGGTCTACGAGCAGAATCGGCCTGGCGACACTTTCGGCTTCGGCGTCGTTTTTTCCGACGCGACGCTGGACAAACTGGCCACTGCCGACGCGGAGACGTACGATGAGATCACTCGCCATTTCGCACACTGGGACGACATCGAAATCCATTATTGCGGCCAGGTTCTCACTTCTACCGGGCACGGCTTCAGCGGTCTGGCGCGCAGCACTCTGTTGAGAATCCTCTATCACCGCTGTGATGAGCTGGGTATCGAGATCCAGTTCGAGACCGAGGTCAAAGACTTGAGCCGGTTCTCCGACGCCGACCTCATCCTCGCCGCCGACGGCGTCAACAGCATGATTCGCGAAAGGTATGAAGACCACTTCAAGCCGCAGATCGACTACAGGCCGAATCGATTCGTCTGGATGGGGACCAGGCGCGCCTTCCCCGCCTTCACGTTCTATTTCAAGCACGATGAACATGGCTTGTGGCGCGTACACGCCTACCAGTACGACAAAGGTCAGTCCACTTTCATCGTCGAGACGACCGAGGAGACGTGGCGCGCCGCCGGACTGGAGAACGCGGACGAGGACGCTACGCTACGCTTTTGCGAAGAACTCTTCAAGGCTGAGCTCGAGGGTCATCCGCTACTCAAGAACCGGTCCGTCTGGCGAAGCTTCCCAACGATCAAGAACGAGCGCTGGAGTCATGAGAACATCGTGCTGGTGGGCGACGCGGCGCACACCGCCCACTTCTCGGTAGGCTCCGGGACCAAACTTGCAATGGAGGACGGGATCGCGCTCCGCGACGCTCTGCTCACTCACGGCGACATCTCCGCCGCGCTGGATGCCTACGAAGAAGAGCTTCGCCCTTCGGTGGAGAGCCTCCAGCGAGCGGCGCAGGCAAGTCTCCAGTGGTTCGAGGACACCGAACGGTACATGGAGATGGAGCCCATTCAATTCGCCTTCACGCTCCTGACTCGCAGTCTTCGCATCACGCACGAGGAGTTGCGGACCCGAGATCCAGAGTTCATCGCGGAAGTCGATGCCTGGGTCGCGGCCAAGGCGAGCGAGCAAAGCGGAGCGGATCTGTCGAGGGAGCCGGCACTGCCGCCCATGTTCACACCATTCAAGCTTAGGGAGATGCGGCTCGTGAACCGGGTTGCCGTTTCGCCGATGTGCCAGTATTCCGCGGAGGATGGTACGCCGAACGACTGGCATCTGGTACACCTGGGTAGCCGGGCGGTTGGTGGAGCCGGTCTGGTCTTCGCGGAGATGACCGACGTGAGCCGTGAGGCGCGTATATCGCCCGGCTGCACCGGCATGTACAAGGCAGAGCACGTCCCGGCTTGGAAGCGGATCGTCGACTTCGTCCACTCGAACAGCGAAGCCAGGATCGCCATCCAGCTCGGACACGCCGGCCGCAAAGGCTCCACGCAGCGTATGTGGGAGGCTGCGGACGAGCCGCTCGTAGAGGAGAACTGGCCGATCATCTCCGCTTCGCCGATCCCCTGGTTCTCACACAGCCAGACGCCGAAGCAGATGAGCCGTGCCGATATGGACGAAGTGCGTGACGATTTCGTGCGCGCCGCCGAGATGTCGGAGGAGGCCGGGTTCGACCTGCTCGAGATTCACTTCGCCCACGGCTATCTCCTCGCGAGCTTCATATCACCGCTAACGAACACCCGGGAGGATGAATACGGCGGCTCGCTGGAAAACCGCATGCGCTTCCCCCTCGAGGTATTCGACGCCGTACGCGCCGTGTGGCCCCAGCAGAGCCCGATGTCGGTGCGCATCTCCGCCGTCGATTGGGCGCCGGGTGGCCTGCAGCCTGCTGATGCGGTGGAGGTGGCGCGCCTGCTGAAGAGGCACGATTGCGATATCACCGATGTCTCGGCCGGGCAGACCGTCCCCTATGGGCAGCCGGTCTACGGACGCCTGTTCCAGACACCTTTCAGCGATCGCATCCGCCACGAAGTTGGGATTCATACGATGGCGGTGGGCAACATCTCATCTTTCATGGACGTAAACACGATCATCGCCGCAGGACGAGCCGACCTCTGCCTGCTGGCGCGCGCTCACCTCTGGGATCCCTACTGGACGCGACACGCGGCCTACGAGCTGGACCATCCGCTTCCCTGGCCGAACCAGTACGAGAGCGTCAACGTCTACACGCCACGCTTAAAGTAGCGCGCCGCCCGCGCCGCCCGCGCCGCCCTAGGCCGGGTCTCCGCGCACGCGCAGCACGGCTCTTACCAGATCGGGCAATGATTCGGCTTGCATTTTTTGCATCACACGCGCGCGGTGAATCTCGATAGTGCGCTCGCTTAGACCCAGTTCGGCAGCGATCGCCTTGTTGGTCTTTCCATCGACCACGATCTCCATCACCTGCCGCTCGCGTGGCGTGAGCGAAGCGATCCGAGCCTCTACATCACCGCGTACCGCCGACTCGTTGCGGGCGATGGCGTTCTGCTTCAGCGCCTGCTCAATCTTCTTGATTAGATCTTGATCGCGAAAAGGCTTCTGTATGAAATCGATTGCTCCGCCCTTCACGGCGTCAACGGCGCTCGGGACGTCACCGTGAGCCGTGATGAAGATGATCGGTAGGCTCGAGCCACGCTCAATCAGCTCTTCCTGCAAATCGAGACCGTTCATCCCCGGCATCCGCAAGTCGAGTATCAGACAACCCGGCTTCTCCGATCTATAACTCCTCAAGAACGCATCGGCCGACGCGTACGTTTCGGCGCGCTGGCCTATTGCGCGCATCAGCATGTCAAGCGACTTGCGCACACCGGAATCGTCATCGACTACAAAAATCGTTGGTTCAATCTGCTTCATCACCGGCTCCATCTTGAATGGGGATCGTAAAGCTGAACGTGGTCCCCGGCCCGCTGTTAGGGGTGAACCACATTCTACCGCCGTGCGAGGAAACGATCGAGCGGCCGATCGATAGCCCCATGCCCATCCCCGTCTCCTTCGTAGTGAAAAAAGGCTCGAATACCTGATCTGCGGACTCCTGGCTGATGCCCGTGCCCGAATCGATGACGGAGACCTCTATATGGGATGGATCCTTCCGGACCGTACGCACCTCGATCTCGCTCGGTCGCCCGTTCGATCCCGCGCTCGCCTCAATGCCGTTCCGTATCAGGTTCAGGATAACTTGCTGAAGCTGCACTCCATCGGCAATGACCGGTGGTAGCTCTTCCTCCAAGACGAGTTTGACGTTGACCCCTTGCAGTCGGGCGTCCAGTTCGGCCAGCCCCGCCACCTGCCGGACCAGGTAATTGATATCGCACGGCATCCGGTCCGTTTCGCCCCGGCGCGCCAGCGCTTGCATGCGGTGGATGATCTCTCCACCACGAATCGCCTCGCTGGCAATCTGATCGAGAGTGGAGAGAACGTCGCTGGTCTCGTGGATACCCATCCGTAACATCCGGGCGGAGGCCTGGGCATAGGTGGCGATCGCCGTAAGCGGCTGGTTGACTTCATGGGCGATACCGGCGGCCATCTCGCCCAACGTGCTGATTCGAGTGACGTGCGCCAGACGTTCTCTTTGCTGCCTCGCCTCATTCTCGGCCCGGATCCGTTCTGTGTTGTCGACAACTTGAGAGACCGTCCGCATCGGCTGATCGACACGCTCGGGGATCTGAACCGTGTGGACCGTGGCCTCGATGACACCTCCGTCAGCGCGTACGTAGCGCTTCGCAAGCGAGCGCGGCCTGTTCGGCTCGTCGGCCGCTATCGACCGGAGCAGAGCCAGGCTCTTCTCGAGGTCGTCCGGGTGCGTGATATCCATGAAGCTCGACTGCAGAAGCTCATCTTCGGTGTAGCCAAGCATCTCACACATGGCCTGGTTCACCCTCAGGAAGCGGCCGTCAGCGTCCGAGGTGACCAGCCCGAGCGGCGCGTTCTCGAAGGTGAGCCGATATTCTTCCTCCCGGTGACGCACAAGCTCGGCTGTGCGGCGGTGCTCGACGATCTCCGCCTCCAGCGCCTCCTGAGCCTCGCGAAACTCGATCGCCACCCCAGCCAGGCGCGCCACCGCCACGATGAGCGAGCGTTGATCTTCGCCGGGACGGCGCTTATCCCGATAATACATAGCAAACGTTCCCAGTACCCTTCCACCGGATGAGATGATCGGTTGCGACCAGCAGGATCGGAGACCGTGGTCGAGCGCCAGGTCGCGATAGGTGGCCCAGAGGGGATCGCGAGCGATGTCCTCGACGATGACGGGAGTGCCACAATAGGCCGACGTCCCACAGGAACCCACCGCGGGTCCGATCGCGATGCCATCGATCGCGGCCACATAATCTTCCGGAAGCGAAGGAGCGGCGGCGTGATGGAGCAATACTCCCTCCCGGTCGAGGAGTAGCACCGACCCGAGCGTCTCCGGGTATTCCTCCTCGATCAAGCGAACCAGTGCCGTGAGCACCTCATCTAAAGGGGTGCCCTGCGTGAGCAGCTGGAGGATGTGAGAATGACCAGCCAGCAGTCGCTCGAGTCGGCGGTGGCGGGTAAGGTCGATGATCTGAAGCAAGCGCTCGTCGCTCTCTTCCGCCGCCGAGCCCGCCGGATCGCCAATTCGGCCTAGCAGGGCGCGGACCTCCTCGATCAACTGCCGCTTCGACATATCTTCGTACGACATTTGGGATGCCTCCCCCGAAAAGAATCGTATGTCCGAAGATGAGTCCCCCGGCGCCGGGCACGCTAGGGGTTGGAGTTATTGAGTTCAAAGAGGAACAGGAGCCTGCGCAGAGTCTTACTTCGTGGAGTATGCTCGCTGCCAGACGAGCCTGAAAAAACCGGCGCCGTGACAAGAATCTTGTCTAGTGGGGACTCATCTTCTGTCTATATCTGCTCCAACACGTTCGATGTGATCTCTATGATGTTCCCGAACGGATCCTGACTAAGCGTCACCTTCACGCCCGCTCGATTCGCCAGAAACACATCCACTGCCGCTCTGGATGCGGTGGATTGCTGTGGCTTCTCGTCTGCCGCCAGCTCATCATCTCGGAAGATCACGATGATCTTGCCTGCCGTGCCGGCATCGATCAGCTCTCGCGCCACGGCCCGGGAGAGGTGAGCCATTTCTCCGACTCGTTCAGCTTCTTCCTCCGGCGCGCCTGCAGTGAGAACGAGCAGGTCGCTGCGGGAGTACGCTCGCTTGGTGGCGCGAATCAGCTTGCCGGCAGCGCCTTCCTCGTAAGCGTCGGCCTGCACCACTTCCACCCGACAACCCGTCGCCCTCAGCGCCGCTGCCGCGCGATCCGCCGCCTCGAGGTCGGCATCCGCCAGCATCACGCTGGCTCCCGACTCCGCAAGCTGGGCCGCGATGCCACGCCCGATCGAGGTCGAGCCGCCGGTCACCAGGGCCGCCTTCCCCGACAGGTCCACGCCGCCCCTTGTGTCGGCATGGGCCACTGGCTTGATCATCGTTCGCGCCTCCCTACGTATCGGTCTCTTGTGACCTACGCATTATGGGGCACGAGGCCAGCAAATTCTATCGTGGAAAGTACGTACTTGGTCGAAACCCCTTTTCTGTCCTATTATCCGCCTGACATCACCAAGAAAGGAGCGGCAATGTCCGAGATAACCGGGGGCGTGGTCATCAGGGAGGCGTTGAGGACCAAGTTTGGCTTTCTGTTCGTCTCCTTGGTCCTCACTCTGGCTTTGCCACCGCTTCTTCCGGACGGGCCTCTGATCAGCTTCCTGTTCAGCGGGCTGGTGACGGCCGTACTGCTCTCCGGCCTCTATGCGGTCAGCATCGACAGACGGACCTTCCTGGCCGGCCTCTTCGTGGTGATTCCGGCCGTGCCGATGATGTGGGTGGCTCGGGCTACCGGCAGCACTCCGCTCCAGCTCGTCGGCGAAGCCTTCGTCGCCGCCTTCATGATCTTTCTGGCCTGGAACATCTTGCTGCACATCTTGCGGGCTCAGCGAGTGAACGCGGACCTCGTCTTCGCCGCCATCTGCATCTACATGCTCATCGGCTTCGGCTGCGCTTTTGGGTACTCGATCATGGAGCTGAGTGGCGGCCAGGTGCTGAGCCTTCCCGACGTCTTCGACTCGACGCGCAGAGAGGGGCTGACGCTCTACTATAGCTTTGTCACGCTGACGACACTCGGCTACGGTGATATCACTCCTGTGAGCGACGGCGCAAAGGTGCTGGCCGTACTGGAGGCGATCACGGGCCAGCTGATCCTCGTGGTGCTGGTGGCGCGCTTGGTTGGCCTCCAGATCGCCCACGAGAAGGCCGCCGCGTAAGGACGGCCCATCAGCATGAGCCCCGGCCGCTTGCGCTGAGCGAGGGGCGGTTTGACGCTCGCCTTGAGCCCCGGCTAGATTCCCCGCTCATTTCGCCCACTTGGTTCTGAGAATACTGGGAGGTCCAGCTCATGTTACTACGAGCCGTAGGTGCAAGCCTTGTCGCCCTGGCGCTCTCCAGCGCGCCGGCGCTCTACGCGCAGAGTTCCCTTTCCGAGGACGACTTGAGCGCGATTCGGACGCTGCTGGAGGTCGATTTCACCGAGCGCTCGGCTGGAGGCGACTTTGCCGATTTCATGAAACTGTTCGAGGAAGATGCCGTCTTTCTGCCGGCCGGCGAGCCCGCCATTCACGGCGCGGCCGACATGCTCGAGTGGCTGGAGCGCAATTGGGGACCGCTACCCATCGAGGAGCACGAGCAGAAAGCCGTCCAGGTCGACGGGCGCGGAGATCTCGCCTACGCCAGAGGACGCTACCGGATCGTGGTGAAGATCGAGGGGACGGGCACCCGGATACACGATCAGGGGAAGTTTCTGGTGATCCTCAAGAAGCAGGCGAGCGGTGACTGGCTGCTCAGCGAGATCATGTATAGCAGGGACACGGAAAGACCACACGTCGAAGGCAACGATGAGTAGTGAGGGATGAAGTTGGAGTGGATTGGCCGATTCATGAATGGGTCAATCCACTCGAACTTCACCACTCATGAGTCATGAATCCCGCCGTATAGCCAACCCTATGGCCCTTCGCGACTGTCTAACCTCCTGTCACAGACGAGCGTCGTTTCCCATTCTCTGAACAGCGAAGGGGGAGTACTATGGTCGGCGAACTTCTCCACGATCTGCGCTTTGCTGTACGCGTGCTCGCCAGGCGGCCGGGCTTTACGATCGTCGCCGTCGCGACGCTCGCCCTGGGGATCGGCGCGAACACCGCCGTCTTCAGTGTAGTCAACAGCATCCTCGTGCGCCCCCTACCATTCGCGCATTCGAACGAGCTGGTGTCGGTCTGGCCCAACCGCTTCCTCTCGTACCGTGAGCTGGAAGCCTTCAGGGAACGCGCGCGCTCCATGCAAGACTTCGGTGGGGTCGTGCTCAGCTGGAACGCGGCGCTCACCGGTGAGGGGGATCCCGCCCAGCTGATCGGCTCCCGCACGACGGTCAACCTCTTCAGGCTCCTCGGCGTTCCGGCCGCTCTGGGACGGACATTCGCTCCACAAGATGGCGCGCTCGGAGCCGAACCGGTGGTTGTCCTCAGCCACGACGTCTGGCGGGCTCGCTTCGGCACCGACCCGGCTGCGATTGGGCGGCGGATCATGCTGGACGGCATCGCCCATACGGTAATCGGGGTGATGCCCCCCGGTTTCGAGCTGGGCCAAAACAACACCGAGATCTGGCAGCCTTTGATTGAGGATCCGGAGGAATGGTACTACCGCGGGGGCGGCATGCTGGCGATCGCCAGGCTTGCCGCCGGGGCCTCGGTTCACGGTGCGAACGACGAATTCCGCACGCTGTTGCGGGACAAGTACGGCTGCTCCGTAGCGGGCGGGCAGAACGAACTCAAGGGCAAGGCCTGCCGCATCTCGCACCTGGGTTACGTGGACCTGCTGGACACCGTCGGGCTCATCGCGGCCATGGAGTACACGTTGGCGGCGATGGGCGCGGAAGTCGAGATCGGCGCGGGCTTGGCCGCTGCGGCCGAGAAGCTGAAGGATTGGCAGTAGGAGACTGGCGATGAAAGTCCTCGTAGCGGATAAACTCAGCGGCGCCGGCCTAAAGTGGCTGGACAGCCAGACCGACGTCGACGTCGATTACCAGCCGGGCCTGGGGGCGGACGAACTGGCCAAGATCGTCGGCGAATATGACGGCATGATCATCCGCTCCGGCGCCAAGATCACCGCCGAGGTGCTCGACAATCCCGGCCGGCTGCAATGTATCGCCCGCGCCGGCGTCGGCGTGGACAACGTCGACGTTCCCGTGGCCACGGCCAAGGGCATCATCGTCATGAACACGCCCGGCGGGAACACCATCTCCACAGCCGAACTCACCTGGGCGCTCATGCTGGCCATGTCGCGGAAGATCGTCCCGGCCAGCGTGTCCCTCAGCGGCGGCGCCTGGGAGCGGAAGCAATTCGAAGGCACGCAAATGGCGGGCAAGACGCTCGGCGTGATCGGCATGGGTCGGATCGGTTCGGCCGTCGCCAAGCGGGCGCTGGCGATGGAGATGCGGGTCGTCGCGTACGATCCGTACTTCGGTGGCGAGTGCCCGGAAGGCACGTTCGAGCTCGTCAAGACGCTCGAAGAACTGTGCAAGCGCAGCGACTACATCACCGTCCACGTCACCAAGAGCCCGGAGACGACCGGGATGATCGGCGCGGATCAGATCGCGGCCATGAAGGACGGCGTTCGCATCGTCAACGCCGCCCGCGGCGGGATCGTCGATCTCGACGCCGTGCTCGCGGGAATCGAGGCCGGCAAGATCGCAGGCGCCGCCATCGACGTCTGGCCCAACGAGCCGCCGTCATCCCAGACGGAGAAGAAGCTCATCGCCCACGAGCGCGTCCTGGGCG
>SDBV01010660.1_pt1 | contig 12021 bp, 12 predicted proteins | sample 2277081 | NCBI WGS metagenome assembly SDBV01 (sample SAMN10402039, study PRJNA504765) | marine sediment metagenome | isolation source: marine sediment core GS10_PC15, 223 cmbsf | place: Arctic Ocean: Southern Knipovich Ridge | collected 2010 | reverse complement strand
TGCATATGAAACTCAACTGGCAAGTTATCACCATCACCAGTATTAAATGTATAGTAGAAATCAATATCATTATTTGCATCATCAGAGGCGACTTCATGATAAGTCCCGTCATGTGTCGCCGTTACCACATAGGTTAGTGTTTGTTCTCCGCCGTTAGGCTCGTCTATATTGATTCCCGTCGCCGTTGTCGATACTGAAACACCTCCTGCAATTGTGGATAACTGTAATTGTGTTGCTGGAGCATTATCATTAGCGTAACCAGTACCATCATAAGTATTTTCAAGATTGGCGGCGGCTGTAGCAGAAACAGTTCTCGCTTCCATCTCTGCATTTGTTGGACCATCATATGAATTTAATGCCGTTGATGGTTCGCCAACCATGTCTGTATTTGTTGTTGTAGTTGTTACTAAAGTAACCACCGCTATGGCATCATAAACAGGATCGAAATTATTAAGATTGCCAATCTCACTATCAATAGTATCGAGCTTACCATCTATAGCCGCCAGATCGCCATCGCCGGATGCTTGTGTTAAATCATCTATAGCAGCTACTCGTTGGTTAATACTATGTGCTGTCGGGCCTCCAGGTATAGCTGTATTAAGTGCAAGATCAACTTCGACATTTATCTCAGCAAGATAATTCGCTGCTGTAGTTGCTTCTGTTATTGCATTATCTGCGATAAGAACTTTATCCGAAGACGAGTCCCAAGGTGTCGCATTAAGCACTTGCTGAACATCAACAACCACTTCGCTGTCAGTTAAATCGTACCAGCTATCGTATTCGTCATCATCCCAAAAAACCAACCAGTTGACCATCGCCTCCCCTGAGTTCGCCTGGGTCCTGGCTTCTATCTCAGAATTCGTCGGGGGGTCATAAGCGGTAAGTGCAGCAGTAGCGGCCGTAGTTGCACCGAACAATCCGTCAAAAATAGTTGCCGAGTAAACCTCGAATGACTTGCTCCATGTAACAAAGTCATCGTTGTCCGGGTCAGAAATAGATATATTGAGACGACCGACAAAGTTAATGTTTGCAGCCGCTAATTCAAACGTCCACATTCCGTCAGCTTCATGCACAAGGTCGTTGACGCTTCCTCCGTCTGCTGTTGGGTTTATCTCAGCGGCCATTGTAACCGTTGAAGCATCATAGGCGATAGTGAAAAGACGAACGTGAAGATCACCAATAGTTGTTAATGACTCCACCGGGTCGCCGGATGTATCGAGAAGGTCCACCATAATCTCAGTAGCCGTATTTGTTCGTAGAGGCTGACCAGCATTTGCAATAACACTTCCAATTAGTATTAGGAGAAATATAAACTTTCTCATGTTTACGTTCCTATCCAATAAATTCCTGTAGGTGGTGTAGTTGTTGCTTGATTACCAGTAAGCGGGGCATCCTGTTGATAATTGATACCATAATCTAAGCCCGCATCGACTCCGGTCCCTGCATATTCATAAATTGCTACATGATACGTTATGGAATGAACCAAACCCGTAATTGTGACAGATGAACCAGAACTACGGTATATAACAAAATTTCCACTGCCGAGTTGTGCTCCCGACTGAAAAACTGTATTTGCAGAATGCTCAGTCCCATCAACTACAGGCGAATCAACAGCACCACCAGCTTTCACAACAACAATTCGTCCGATACCATTGCCGTCGTCCCAAGAAATTGTCATGCCCGTATTACCAATAGAACTAAAGACAATATTAGTCGGTTGATTTGTAGGCTCTGTATAGAATGACCCTTCGTCAGTTAAAACAGAGCCTTGGTCATTAGTTGCATAACCCTTATAGTAAATTTTCGTTCCGGCATTTAGACCAGTACGGCCATGTGTAAATACCCCAGTTGTGTGCCCCCCCTCGTCTACCGGATTATCAGTTATGATTACTGACGACGAAGTATCCCACACCGTCCCGTTAGCGATGATAGCCGAACCACCCGATGTAGTAACATTTGCTCCAAGCGTTGCGGTCGTTGTAGTTATCGCCGTTACTGTTGGTGATGTTATCTGTGGCGTGTCAGGGGTATCCCCAAACTCATAAGCTCCCATTGAAGGCGGACTTGCCCAAGAATTCCCTGCTTTATCTTTTGTAAAATCAAAACCTGGAAACCATGGTGAACCCCCAGTAATTCCTAAATTAGAAAGCAAAGTTGTGATATCTTTACCAGTGCTAATTATTGGACTATCATTAGCAATAGTGTAATCCCAATTGTCATCGTCAGTAAATATATCGTCAAGAGAATAACCAGTTCCATCTATAGAATTTTCTTCTAATAACCATCCTTGACCAGCTGATTGTCTCCAATTAAAGCCTGTCCATAAATTATATGTCATATCTGCAACATTATCTTCATCCCATGTTCCACATCCATGTAAAACATTGTTTACTATATAATATTGTGGAGTTGGAGTACCAGTTCTTAGATTCAACGCATTTGCAGCATCCCTATAAGAGTCGAGAATAACATTATTGAGATAGCAGAAAACACCATTAACTGTTCCAGTATTCATTGCTGTTGCCGATGTACTTACATTCGCGAATATCACAAAATCTGTATTATTACTCGATGTATATAAAGCTTCATGTAACTCGTTACGTGCGATTAACATTTTTTCACAATCAATATAAGCGGTTATTCCATTTCCATGCACCCCGCTTGAGCCATATACAATATTATCGATCATTTGACCGGTATTTACAGCATACATTGATATATTAGTTGAATCAGTATAATTTACTGTACAGTTGCTAATTTGAGCAACTATAGCATAATTTATTCTTGCTCCCCGGTCTCCTGTTCGATTCACGATACAATTATCAATTAGAGAATTATCGGTGTAAACAAAATAAATGCCAGTACTGCCAGTGTCTTCAACAGTACAATTCTGAACTGTGAGATCGGTTATATGATTTTGGGGATTACCAATAAACAAAACTGCATAATCGAAATATTCACGTATAGTTAATCCATCGATTATAACATAATCTTTGTTCAAATTGTGGAAACCGATTGATTCTGATGGTACTGTTATATTTGAAGCCAGATTATCAGTATTTATAGGCCACAAATAAAATGTATAATATCCATCAACGGGAGTTGGGTCAAAACCAAACTCGCCAGAAGAATCGAGAATATGAGGATGATTAACCAATGAATATTTATCTTTTTCGATGATAATTCCGGCCAATGGTACACTAAATGTTACATTAGTTGAACTTTGATCACTATCTGAAATAACTCGTCGCACAACAAAACTGTTTATTTGGTGCGACCACACATCTATCCATGCACCATTCCAATAATCATCAGCTTGCGTTAATACATCAGAATCTACAAGAAAGTCTGTTTCGTTATATGCTTCTGCCTCCAAAGGATAATACAAATCTGTATTGTGACCATAACCCACATCTGCATCTGGATCACGAGCAATTCTACTAATAACACTGTCTTCATATAAAAAGAATTTGTAAACATCCGCTGGTAAATTATCTTCATGGATTGTAGTTTTATAAATGCTGGCATAATTAGGATTAACAACTGATTGAAATGTAAGCCACGCATCATCAGATTCACATTGAGTCCACTCTGTTATAGAAGCTCCGCCGGATACAATAACTTCTTCATCTGAATATGCCTTAATTGTAATCGGATTACCATCAGTTCCACTATTAGCTATAGTTATAGATTCATAATATGTTCCTGCACGAATAAAAAGAGTATCCCCAGCAGACAATTGACTTTCACCATAATCAATAGTCAACCAGGGGTTACCAATAGAACCCACTCCAGTGTCATCATTGCCATTAGTTGCAACATAATAATCCGCCGCAAAGACAAATGATGCACAAAACAAAAATGCAAATATGAAACGCACTATTATTGTCTCCTAATAATGACTACATTGCCACCCGTCTGCGTCTGTTTCAATTGTGCTGCCCCCGCTGTAGTATAACCATCTACGGGCGTGCCGCCCTCATCGCTCAAAGTCGGCATCCCGCCGTCGATCATACCTGCGTCGACCACGGTAAAATCATCATTGGCGGCATCGGTCCAAAGATTAGTCTCCGTGTCCGACCATAACGTATTTTGTGAATTTGCCCCCGTTAGCATTGACGAACGGGTTGCATCGGCGTTTGTGAAATTCCAATCAGCATCAGACAGATAAATTACACCAGAGGTATTCAGGATTGGGAAGTCAGCATTGATATCTGCGACCCAGAACAAATTATTATAAACTGAAATGCCAACATCTCGGAGAGCGTTTGCACCAATACATGAAGTAGTTTGGTTGTAGAACGAACAATTAACAACCTTGCCCCATGGGCCTGAACTATCGTACCATATACCAGTTTCACCTCCATCGCAAATACAATTACTAATTGTACCTTGAGGCAATCTGGCGAACACTGCATAAGTTGACGACGCCTCAATATAACAGCGATCCAGAGTAAAATACGTCCCGACCAAACGCATCCCCTCAGCAACCGAACCCGTGCTCATACAGTCAACCAATTCATACCAGCTCATCCTATTGACCGCATCGCCATCATAATTAAAGCCGCGATACCCGTTTGTTGCCTTGCAATTATAAAAATTTATTGCAACTTGTGCTGTGCCGTTTGCAATTTGAAAACAGTCCTCGCCAGCAGTGGCCGCATCGCCAGTTATGTTGACGTGAATGTTCTTGAAGATAACGGATGAAATATCGTCGACTTGAAACAATGGGCTGCCTGGTCCCATGTTAGCAGTATCTATAGTAATCACGGCAAGTGTACCATCATCAACATAACTGGTATTTGTTCCGATGAGCCGCTTGAATGTGCCTGTCAATGCACCACCTCCGACATCCAATAATATCTTGCCAGTAGCAGTATCAGACCCCGCAATTAAGATATCGACATCCTGTGCAGCAGCAGAGCCAATAGTTGTATCATCCAGGACATCCTGCAACTCGTAAGTGCCATCGACAATCGGTACGGCCCCGCCGACAACAATATTACAGGAAGTACCGTCTATCCACTCAAGCGGATAAATATCAATCGTATCAGGGTCACCAGATATATCGACTACGGCTATCCTATTACGACCAGCAGCCTCAGAGCCATTGGAATTAGTGAAGTTAACATATACGCCAATCCAATCCGAAGACGCCACGCCGTCAGGGATATCTATTTGTACAAATCCGCTACCACCTTCACGCATTGTTACTCCGATGTCGGTGAACAAATTGGCACCATTGCCATTATGGGCATCTACTACTGTCGCCTGGCCTGGATCAAGAAAACAAGCATTGCTGGGATCAGCAGACGAACCACCGACAAGGCCAACGACATCTGCAAAAGCTATCGAGCAACACAACAGGAATGCCAAAACACTAATCAATCGCATTAGGATCTACCTCCCCATAAAGCAATAGCAGCAACTGTCTTGCGATATCCTTGGCATATTGAGTATCCAATCCAACAGCATCAGGATAAGCATTGTTCAATTGTTGCTTAAGCAATACCATCCGGTCCCGTGTCCGTCGCTCAATAGCATCATTCAAGAGCATTATCTTTATGCCCGGCCAATACTGTGCAAACTCAGCAATTTCATTAAGATCAGTCAGGCCGGTTACTGTGAGTATCTGCTGCTTGGTCGCGTTCACAATCTGCGAGACTGTGTATTCCTGATTAGCAGCGAAGTTGCGGGCCTTCTTAACATAAACACGTTGACCAAGAGCATGAACCGGTTGCGTTGGTGGCCAAAACACCACGCTATAAAACAACAACATAAATATCAAGCTAAGTTTTTTCATTTTTTTGCCTCTTGATGAATAATTTTCAAAATTTCTTGTTTCAATTGTCTTGCTGGTTGTTCCAAAAACTTTGCTTGCTGATTTACACCTCTACTACGAAATCTTTTATTTTTTGAATTAGCAATTTGTTTTGCATATTTTTCATTGAAAGCAGCACCATGAGCAGCTTCTAAATCCTCATGGACGTATACAGCATATCCGGCAGTATACCCAACAATAATATCTGTCTTAAATCCACTTCCACCTACATTACGGGTAAAAGCAGAAGCCTTTAAAGGTCCCTTATCAACTGGTACTATTTTTTGGCTTTCTCGTTGTAACAGCAATCCACCTCTCTTTAATCCACGAGCAACTCCACGAGCAATCTGAGCATCAATTCTTTTCAGATTCTTTATAATCTCATCTATTCCAGATATGCTTGCTAATTTAGCCATAATTTATAAATAACACGTCCTTAAAGTTTCTCTATTTCTTAAAGTCGGTAACTTTTCAAATCTTCTAATTTCCCAAGCATTATCATTTTCTTTTGGAATATCCTCATCAGTAATATCCGTCAATTCACCTAACATTAATATACCACCAATATCAACATCTTGCCCAACATAAACTCTCGCATTAGATATTTGTCGAGTTCCTTGAGAATCTAAAAATTCAACTGTTATCTCTTCCCATCGACAATTTATCTCAACCGGGTCTGTATATTGCGGTTGTCCATAATCATCATAATCAACAACTCCTGCACTATCCGCACCTAATAAAGCCCAATAGACAGCCTTTTGACCATAGGTTATCATTCGTGCAATTAAACTCATATCATCAGTATTCCTTCACCCATTTTTCCGTTTCTTTATTCCTCGTAAGTTATTAAAACTGTGATTGCTTTACTTAACAAATTTCCACTGTTTGATGGGTGAAGCATTACAGATACATTAGTATCACTTATAAAGAAGTAATATTCTAATTCTGCTGTGTCAGTGAAAGCTGGAGGAATATTATTGCTTGTTCCCTGAATTAAAACTTGACATCCTATAATTTTAGCTCTTATTAATCCATGAGCTATATCTGTTTGGTCGTTTTCAGTAGCACCAGTTGTGTCAGTAAGCTTCTTCATCTTAATAGATGGAGCACCAGAACCCAATACTGTGAATCCCACATGATTAACTTTACCATCTCCAAGAATGGTAAATTTATCAGTAGTGCCATTTTGAACTGCTAAGATTGTTTCGGCATTTGCTAAATCTGCGACTCCCATTGTAAGGTTGAATTTGTGTGCTCGTAGCACCACGGCTGGTATACTATCAGTAGGATTACCGGAACCTATAACTCCTCGAAACCGCAATCCAGTAGCATTGCCGTCAGACACTCCTACAATATCCAGCCCTCCAAGGTCAGCTGATATTTTACGAAGGAAACCGTAGGTATCAACTTCCGTGAGATCCTCTAGAGAGTGACCAACATCACTTGACTTAAATGCGAGTATTTCATCATCATTACCATCTTGATTGATAGTTAGTCCTTTAACCATCTTGGTGTTGGCAGTATCGTTTATAAATACTCCGCCGTCTTGATCAATTCTCATAGCCACAGATAGCGAATCATCTGTGGCAGCAGTATAAAAATCTAAATGCCCTCCACCACCAGCTGGGATATATGGTTCAATCCCTGCAACTATCATACTATCAGCCCTACCAAACGCGAGTCCTTTTTGTTTGCCTGATAGCGAATCAGGGTCAAGCAGAAGAAGAAGGAACTTTCCATCTTCAATACCCACATCATCTTCATCAATACCTAAAACACTTATATGACTACCAGTTTCATTACCCAAAAATAAAACATTATTATTTCCTTGTGCATATCCGAAAAAACCCCTCCTTACCCCACCTGCTGTATACCACGATTGATAAATATCATCACCTGCAACATCTTGTTTGAAAGTTAAAGCAGCTCCATCAGCATGTATCATAATTTGTTTGGGGCCACCCCCAACATCACCTAATTGTAAATTAACAGCAGGACTATCCGTCCCTATTCCTAATCGTTTGTTTATATCATCCCAGAAAAGTTCTGTATCTTCAGTGCAAGTCCATTTAGTAACACTACTGTCCCAGAAAAGCATTTCGCCATCAAGGCTGGCTGGTTCTACTGTTGCAGATATAGTAGTATAGATGCTTCCTCTTTGAGCAAAAACCGATACATATATCCAAAATATAATCATTATCATTATTAATGTATATCGTTTCACTTCATATCTCCTTATTTCCTTTTTAATTGATTAGTTACTCTATAAATCCTGTGGCAATTCACTTAAACCTGCACCGTTATAACTAACTCGTTTACCAATGTGTAAAGTATTAGAATCTGCCGGAGTGGCCGCATTGTAAAACAATACATCATATGATCCTACTGGTAATGCCGATGGAAAAGTAACAGGATGACCACCAATAATTGCAGAGTGGATCAGTATAATAGCTGAATTGGCCCAAGGCGTCGAGGAAGAAAAAGCTCCTGTACTCCGATTCCATACTGCAGCATCCCCAAAACGCACTATTCGCATATACCAATTAGAGCTTGTTCTATAAAAAATAAATTGATTCATAATAATTTATCCACCAATCGCTTAACACTTTTTCAATTCGTTACTGTCCTGTTAACAAAATTAGACTCATATATTACCATCTTTTAATAATAAAGATTTCACATCCTTTGCGATATCTTCTACGGTTTTTGTCATCTGTTTTATATGCACGTCTACCGACTTTTGAAAGGCGTTATCCTCAACAACATCAATCGCAATCCCAATAGTATTCTGTGTAATGCTTTTTGTGTTTGCTTGTATAGCTACAGTATTTGCTTGTATAGCCTCATTAGATGCCTTAATAGTTTTATGAATACTTCCACCACCAAAAACAACAGTAACAATAATAAAAACAGGACTTACCCAACGCCACCATTCAATCTTATTTTCTTTTGCCATTTGTAAATTCCTTAATCATCATCAGCAGTAGGTTTTGGAGTTCCAACCCAAGTAAAGTTTAACCGTTTAGCTTCTCCCTTTTTGATTTGTTCATTTAATTTTCCTAATCCTCCATGATAATCTAAACGCATAGCCGTCTGTCCATAATGAGAAGTATCAAATCCTAAATCAACTTTAGATTGCACTTTTTCCTGAACTGAGCCTGCTCTCTCCATTTCTGCTCTCATATCCTTAACTGTATAAAAATGAGCAGATAACCAAGTTTCGATAATAACTAATTCAGCAGTAGTATAATCATCAGTTAAATCAGTACAGCACTGAGTAACTAGCATGTTTGCAGCAGTTATAAAAGGAGTCAATGTAATGCCTGTATAGACTTCTATAATTCCTTCTACTAAAGCTAACGTGGTTCTTGCCATTTATATTATACCTTTGATCTCTCAGACCAAAATTCTTTTACACCTACTTTTGGAAATAAATCTAAAGAGCTATTATCAGTAATATTTTTTATCTCTCTATTTGGAAATTTAGATCCTAAATCAGTTACTAATCGTTGAAATCCCTTAATAAATCTTGGATATATATTTTTATTAGGTTTATCTAAAAGCTCATTATGCCAATTAGATCTTCCATTTTTTGATAAGTGCATATCAAAACCTAAAAGAAAAACTCTTTTTGCACCTAATAACAATGCTAAATTTACAGCACCTGCACCAGTATTATTATTCCAGCAAAGAGTATCGAGAGATAATCCTCTTTGCTGCCTTCCCATTATCCAAAGCCAAGGGGTTTTATCTTTTTGAAGCTGAGGGACATTAGTAAAAACCGCACCTTTGAATTGCTCTAATCTCTCTTTATGTGCAGTCCACCATTTCTTATCACCAAAGAAACAGATTTTACAAATTTCCTCCCCATATTGATAAGCATTATTACAACCGATAGTCAATTCAGATTTTAGAAGATTAAAATCAAAGGGTTCTAAAGAATGGCCGCCACCAATAATAAAAACATCTTGATCCAGCCATTTAGCTTCTGGAGTCCATCGAGGCATTTATTCCCCCTCGTCTTCCTCTTCATCACCTTCATCTTCTTCTACTTCTTCTAAATCTGCTAAAAATTCATTAACATTCTTTCTCCGAAGTTTTGATTCATTCAAAACCTCTTCCTCATCTTCGGTTGTATCTACGATCTGACACCAATGTTTTTTAACATAAACTTTGACTTCCTTTTCTTCTGCTAAAGGAAATTCAGAAGTGATATCTTCACCAAATTTAGGATGAATAGTAGGTGAGGAAGCTGTAGTATCTTCCTCACCCTTATCATCCGCCGCCTCTGGCAACGGAATATTTGGTGCTTCATCTGGAACAATCACATCATCCGGATGAACTTTTGTAAACTTACATCGCTTGGGATTACCTTTACAAAACTTTACTATTAAATCCCGATGCGATTCAAAAGTCTCTCCAGGTTTAATAGTATGCTGATTTCCCTGTTTATCAACTTCAACATGAGCACCACAGGGTTGCTTATTATATTCTTTTTCTAATTTGTACAAAGTCACTGCATTATCCTTTCCAAAATAATTGTAATTTGCTTTTGCTTATTAAAACAAAACTAATTAAACAGTACCGTAAACGATTCCAGTTCTACCGTTTATGTCAGCCCGCAATTGAGGAACCATAATCGCCATCGTCTTAAAGTTAAGCTGCATACCAGCCTGAGACTCCCACTGAAGAGTAATAATATCCATTCCCATAACTTCACGCACAACGTCCGAAGTCATCTGAACCAATACTATATCATAAGTTCCAGTAAAGTGATCAAGGGTCCTGATATCCTGTAAACCATTGATTTTCATTACACGCTCTCGGATAGTCTGATCACCGTTGGCTTTGAAATCATCATCCAGGAATTGATCCCAAGCAGAAGCAACATACAAAACCCAAGGTCCATAATGAAGTGCATTATGACTTTGCTGTTTCATAGCCATCACATCAGCAAGGAATGTAGCTCCCTGACCAATAGCTCCGGTAGGTGTAGTAATAGTACGAGTTAATATGCTTGGAAAATCAGTATAGCCATAAATCGTACCATTTGCCCATTTATATTGATCTGCAACAGTACTAACACCAAGCAGAAGTTTTTCAGCTTCCTCTGCAACCCTACGTGATGCTAAAGCTGCATGAGTTGTATCTAACGGTGAACCGCCATTGCGACTTGCCAATATCTGACGAAGGCTATAACTCCAATCTTTGTGAATAATAGGCAGGGGTAAGTATGAAGGCTCAAACACTGGTCTATCATTAGCACCCTCTGCCAATCCATCCATATCAACATCTGCTGGATCAATGTCCCCAACTGTTTCTGTCTGTAAAACAGTTTTCCCCATACCAGCACCAATTGAGAGCGTCAGTCCCGCTGCTCGTAAATCTGCAACTGCCCGCAATCTCTCTTTAGCTGCCTGCACAACAACCTCATCAATTTGCAACCAATCATCTCGACGTAAAGTAGCGGTTGTATTTTGGATAGGAATTGCAATTCTTTTACCATTCTTAATTTGTGCAATATAAGAACAACCGTCCTCTCCTATCCATGGACGTAAAACGTTATAATCACCATTACAAGCCAACAATTTACTGGCCACGTTTCCCGACATTGTACTGTTAAGAACATCAAAACTAACAGCAGCATCATCATCGTTCATAGGCATGATAAAAACCTTTCAATTAAATCTTTTTCTTTTTATTTTTTACCAAAAACAATCAGCTTATTTTCTATTACTTATGCAACACGAACACGGAATCTGGTATCCTCTGTATCAGAGCCTGTTAAGTCAGCCGTCTCCATCATATAACCAATAATCCAATCAGCGTCCGCACCGCTCGCATCGGCTAACGCTATGAGAAGTCCAGCACCATTACTCATAACAGGATCACCAATCTCTAAATCCTGTTCGTCCGCAATTAAAGCGTAAACTTCAGAACCTTGCGGAAACTGATAACAAGTAACAATTGAATCATCTTCATAAATTGTCTCTGCATTCTTTCCTTGCAAAGCATCCTCAGCAGCAAACAATGCTAAGTTCTTCCCTCCCACTACGGAATGAGGAGCCACCTCATCATTGGCATCTATATCAATTAACATGCCAGGATAGATAAGTGCGGAATTAGCTTTATGTTCCGTATGCCGAAATGGCCCTTTCGCGTGTACTCTATTAGCTGAACTCATAATTATTAACCTTTCT
>SDBV01010659.1_pt1 | contig 12022 bp, 10 predicted proteins | sample 2277081 | NCBI WGS metagenome assembly SDBV01 (sample SAMN10402039, study PRJNA504765) | marine sediment metagenome | isolation source: marine sediment core GS10_PC15, 223 cmbsf | place: Arctic Ocean: Southern Knipovich Ridge | collected 2010 | reverse complement strand
TGAAGCTTTGTGTCTTGTTAGTAAAAAGTTTGCGTATTCAATTGTCCTCTGCGGGATGAGTAAGAACACCACCTACTTTGTGCCTGAGGATGGGCACTTGGGCTTTTAACCGATTTGGGTTACGCCCAATTGATTTAGAAGCGGAGTTGGCCGTTGATGTAGAAGGCTTTTTCGTCTCCGAAGCGCCCTTCTGCTGTAATAGCCGCTTTTTCGCAATCTACAAGAGAGACTCCAACTACATATCCCAAATGTTTGCTGGGCTCTAGATCCCGAATTTCAAGGTCTGTCTGGTTGTCAATACTGACAAATGGGAGGAAGTTATCTGCATCCACCATTCCATTTGCCCACTTAATTGCTAGATAGGGGACTAGCATGTGGATCCTGTGTGAGATCCCTACACCCACTTGCCACTCTTCGTATTTCAGGCTCACATCATTGGCTGGAAACTCGCTAACAACCGCCGCCTCTGTGATTCTTGCGATATGAGGCTTTGTCCGGAAGTACTGTCCTTCAATACCAAGTACGGTACACCCACATTCCCAAATCGTCCCACGAGCACCTATGCTCCAGGAAAATTCGGTACCTGTTTCAATCACAAGGGGGAAATTTTCTGTGAAAGCAGGAACGATCACAAAAGCGGTCACATCCGTTTCGATGCGGATGTTGCTTGCTCCTAAAGTGACGAAAATATCGAATCTGTCCCACAGGTTGGCAGCGAGGTAGCCTGCATTGGTATAAATCTCAGTATGGTCGATGTCGGCTCCATGGGAGTTCTGTTTGACCTCGAGGTGACGGTTGAAAACATAATCCCCATAGAATCCCACACGAAAACTCAAAGCATCACACCAGCTGATGCAAGGATCGCAAGGGTCTCCACAGTGCCCTTCAAAGAGGAGTCCATCACATAATAAGGAAGCCTCAAAAGGGCTGCCTACAGGAAGGGCATAAAGTGACCCGCAGGTCAGAATTGTGAGAATGGATATAGAGATTTTTTTCATGTTCGCCTCGGTGATGTCAAGTTCTAGTTCTTATTTCGCAACATAGCAAAACTCTTCTTTAGAGGCAATTGCTAGAACCAAGTGTCAATTTTTTTTGGAGTCGAATTTTTCTGCTAAAGGAGGTATACTTGGGAATTCTTTAAAAAATCAAAATCTTGCTGTGCCTCAGTTAACTTTTCCCATTACCTATGCCGGAGCCTCGGATGTAGGGCTGATCCGTGAACAAAACGAAGATGTGTGGGGAGCTCTTCCGGAAAAGGGACTGTTCCTGCTTGCTGATGGGATGGGAGGACAGGCAGCAGGAGAGATTGCTGCGAAAATGGCAGTTGATACTCTACAAGAATTGGTCGAAGAGTGGACTCCTCCAGCCGACATTACGGAGGAGGGATTTTGTTCTTTTTTTACCGTTTCTATTCAGCATACGAATCGATTGATCTACCAAGCGGCAGAGAAAGAGGTTTCATGGCGGGGGATGGGAACAACGTTGACCCTGCTTTACCTGTACCAAGATCGTGCTTTGATCGCTCATGTGGGGGATAGCCGTGTCTATCTCTTGCGCAGTGGAGAACTTAGATCGCTTACCAAAGACCACTCTCTTCTTTCAGAGCTTTTCTCTCTTGGTGTTATTGAAAATGAAGAGGCTAAAGGATTTCCCTATAAACATATTCTGACAAAAGCTCTAGGGACAAGCGAAACAATCGATCCAACTCTCTCCACACTTAGATTGGAAAGTGGAGATCTTTTTCTTCTCTGCTCTGATGGATTGACCAATATGCTTTCAGATCATGAAAGCGAAGATTTATTAAGAAAAAACCGCCCCCTAAATACACGTGCTCAGGATCTTGTTGATCTAGCAAATGTGAAGGGAGGGATTGACAATACAACTGTCATATTAGTCCAAGTTGACCATGATTTACCTCGATAATAATGCCACGACCTTTCTCGATCCTCAAGTAGCTGAGACTCTAGAGGCTTTTCTCCAGAATCCTCTTGGCAACCCCTCGAGCATCCATCGAGTTGGCCAAAGGGCCAAAGGGGTTCTGTTTGCCTCTCTTGGACAAGTTGCAGCCCACTTTGGGGTCTCACCGCGAGAACTTGTTTTTACATCTGGTGCCACAGAAGGGCTGAATACTCTGATCCGATCACTCCCACAAAACGGCCACCTGATTACCTCTTCTCTTGAGCATGTCGCCATTTTAGAAGCTGCTAAACAGTTCCAAGGGTCTGTAACTTTCCTCGATCCACTAGAGGGGAGAGGGGCGATCACTAAAGAGCAAGTGGAAAGGGCCATCCAATCATCTACTTCCCTCATTCTTTTGAGCAGCACCAATAATGAAACGGGGATTGAGACAGACATAGAGGCGATAGGAGAGATCGCTCTCCAAAACCAGATCCCTTTCGCAGTTGACGCCGTTGCAACTCTAGGGAAAAAGCCCTTCAAACTCCCTCCTGGAGTAGGAGCAGCTTGCTTCAGCGGCCATAAAATCCACGCTCCTCAAGGGATCGGGGTGGTTGTTGTACGAAAAGGTTTTCCTTGGCACCCCCTCATCTTAGGAGGTCCCCAGCAAGGAGAAAAGCGGGGAGGGACAGAGAATCTCCTTGGGATTGTGGGTTTTGCCAAAGCTTTGGAACTTGCTCACGACCACCTTGCAAGAGCTCCCCAACAGATGGAGGAGCTCCGGAATCTACTAGAGGAGGGGCTTTTGAAAAATCTCCCAGACCTCGTTATCCACGGAAAAGAGGAGAGGCGGATCGGGAACATTTCGAATATTGGCTTTGTTGGAGTGGAAGGGGAGACGCTTTTGATGCAGCTCGATCTCAAAGGGATCTGCGTGAGTCATGGCTCGGCTTGTTCTTCTGGGACAATGGCGACTTCTCGCGTTCTCCAAAATATGGGGATGCCTGGCTCTGTAGCTCGTAGCTCGCTCCGGTTTTCCTTGAGTAGGTTCACAACTCTTGAGGAGATCGAAGCGACCATCTCCGAGGTGACAACCCTCGTCACCTCCCTCCGCTCTCTTTCCCACATTCCCGTGTAGTCCAGAGTATGTGTTGGCAAGGGCTTTTCAAAAAAATATAAACGCAAAGGGAACCAGGCTCGTTCGTGCCCGCTACTGGGAAATAACGAGAACGGAAGCCACGAAGAATCCGGCCTCCTCCTCGTAAGAGGAGTAAGCCATAGATGGGGGAAGGGAAGAGTGAACTTTATCGAACTCAGGTTGGTTTAGGTGTCGAGGGTTTTGATGTGGACGGTTTTGGCATCGAGGAGGGTCGTCTCTTCTGCTGTGATTTCGAAGGAGTCTACAATGACCGCATCACCAGGCTCGGGAGGGTGCTCTAGGAGAGTGGTGAGAAGCTCAGCCAATGTTTCCACTCCGTGAGAAGGGAGCTTGACTCCGAATTGTCGATTGAAATCGACAATTTTGGTGGAGCCTGGGAAGGTTCTTTCAATAACAGGAATTTTCTTCGGACTCTCTACACCCTCTTGTTTTCCAAAGATCTCTTCTAAAATGGCATCTAAAGTCAAAATACCGACAGCAGATCCGTTTGGATCTAAAACGACAGCTACTGTCTGCTGGTTTTGTCGGAATTGGGCTAGAATCGAGAGGAGTTTTGTCGATGAAGGGAGAAACCAAGGAGAGCGGGAGTGCTCTTTGAGAGAGGACGTGGTCGTTTTCCGGAGGTAGTCTCTTGCAAAAGCAATTCCTACAACGTTTTCTCGTTTCTGGTGATAAAGAGGGACAAAAGATTGTGAAGTACTATGGAGAAAATGGCGTAATTGGGTGATTGTGCTTTGCATGGGGATCATCGGAAACTGCTGCAGCGGAATCATCGCGTCATATGCACTCTTATTCCTCAAAGAGAAGATATTTGATACAACGATGTTGAACTCATCTTCTTCTTCGTGGCTTTCAAGGACCTGTTTGAGCTCATCCCTACTGACGAACACCTCGAGTCCTTCATCTTTTTTTCCAATGATTCGGGATAAAAGACGATTTACTGCTCCGATGATCCAGATAAAGGGGGTGAGGATTTTTTCAGTTGCGTAAAGGAAAGGGATCCCCCACATCACAACCTGCAAAGAGAAGCGTCTTGCTGCAAAAAGAGGAGCGAGTTCACCAAAAATCACGACGAGAAAGACTTGGGTCAGAGGGGCCCAATCGGGATTGAGATGGAGCGCTTTATACACTTCCCGAGAACTTTGGGAACCAACTTGCAGCGCGATATTTACACCCAACATGATGGTTCCAAATAACCTGGAAGGTCTTTCTAGAAGTGATTGGAGCCAAATCGCCCTCTTTACCCCTTTACTCACATAGTATTGCAGTCGGATTCGATCAAACGAAACAGCAGCCATTTCCATCATCGAATAGAACCCTTGTACTCCGATACACAAGAGAGTCAAGATGATCCAAAGATAGGGAGAACTCATCGCTCCTCTCCTTCCAAATTCCGGATATAGACTCTACGGATTCGGTTAGGGTCGGCGGCAAGTACATGGAAAAGAAAAGATCTCCAGACGTACTTGTGACCACTTTTGGGGATCGTGCCAATCTGTTCAGTCAACCAACCCCCTAGAGTAGCCATATTGCTTTCTGAAGGGAGTGAAACTCCAAAAATTGTTGCAAATTCACTGAGTTCCAACTTGCCACTTGCGATGATGACATTTTTGCCAGCCAGAGTATAGCGAGTCTTCTCGTCACGCCTGTCAACGATTTCTCCTACTACAACCTCAAAAAGGTCTTCTTTTGTAATCAAACCAGAAATCGATCCGTACTCATCAACTACAATCCCAATCTCTTCCCCCTTTTCAAAGAAATTCCGAAGTAGAGCGCGTGCTGAGATGGTTTCCGGGACAAAAAGTGGCTTGCGCAGAAAGGGGAGTAGATCCTCTCCTTGAGAGATCTTAGGTTGTTGTGAAAAAAACATCGGGGCAGAAAGGATCCCAATGATGTTTTGGAGATCTCCGCTGTGTACGGGAATTTTCGAACACTCCTTCTCCACAAATAGCTTTGTGAGTTCTTCTAAAGGAGCTTCGATATTGTAGCTCAAGATCTCTTCTCTTGGGTGCATCCGCTCTTTGACAGTATAATCGGTAAGGGAGAGGTAGCCTTCGATGAGTTTTCCTTCCTCTTTTGAAAGGACTTTAAGTGACTCAGAGCTCTTCAAGGCGTGCTTCAGCTCCTCTTTAGAAATCTCGGGTTCCTTTTTGAAAAAAAAGAAGATGAGACGAGAGAGGTAGGTGGTGATCTTGACCATTGCCTGCCGAAGAGGTCCCAGAAACTTTTGGAGGGGCCCTATCAGGGGAGCTATCCGGTAAGCAATCCGGGTGTTGTAGGAGAGGGCCAATGTTTTAGGGAAGAGTTCACCAAAAAAGAGAGTGATTAAAAGGGGGACTCCAACTTTAAGCCAAAAAGTCGATTCGACTCCAAAGAGATTGGCCGAGGTGTTTTGGATGAGGAGATTGGCTCCGATATCACAAAAAAGGAGAGTCACGAGGAGGTCTCGAGGGCGAGAGAGGAGAGAAGCTGCGAGTTGCTTTCGTGTATCGGGATCATGTTTGTATCGGTTCCTCTCACTCGGAGAGAGGGAAAAGAGACTGATTTGAGATAGCGAGAAGAATCCCGAAAGGAGGGTAAAGAGACAAAGGAGAAGTATGAGTAGTGTCTGCGTCATGGGGCTTTCTTGGGAAATAGAACTTTGGTCTCTTTTTCTGAGATAACCCCAAGTTTTTTTCGAAGAGTGAGCTCTATAGATTCGGGATCTTGCCTACTCCTGATTGCGAGTTTGACCTCTTCTTTTCTTTCTTGCTCAATCTCTATCGACTCGGTGATTATGGAAAACTTTTCTCTGAGCCGCCTCTCCTCTCGATCACGTCTTTGAATAGCTACATCATATGCAAAGTAGACAACCAAGAAAAAGAGAATAAGCCACCAAGACTTAAGTATCAGCTCTTCATAAAGGCGAGATCTAGGCTTAATGGGAAGGGTCATACAAAAGGAACGGTAATTCCTCTTTGTTTTTGGTATTTCCCGCCTCTATCCGAGTAGGAGACGCAACACTCAGTAGCTGCTTCAAGGAAGATGACTTGCGCGATCCCTTCATTTGCATAGACTTTTGCTGGCAGGGGACTTGTATTAGAAATCTCTAGAGTGATGTGTCCTTCCCACTCGGGTTCAAGAGGGGTTACATTTACGATCATTCCGCATCTAGCGTAGGTTGATTTTCCAAGGCAGATCGTGAGGATATTCCTTGGAATCCGGAAGTATTCGACACTTCTTGCGAGAGCAAAAGAGTTGGGGGGGATGATACACTCAGGACCTTGGATATCGACAAAGGCGTCTTCAGTAAAATTTTTGGGATCTACAAGTGTGTTATAGACATTAGTAAAAACTTTGAATTCATCTGCAAGTAGAATGTCGTATCCGTAACTCGATAGGCCATAACTGATAATTTTCTCACCCTCATCCGAAAAGCGGACCAGCTCGGGGTGAAAAGGAGTGATCATCTTCTCTTCTTCGGCCATTTTCTTGATCCAGAGATCTTCTTTGATGCTCATAAACGTTTACCTCTAGTAGGTAACCTGAGTTCGGTTTGGATCTCAGGTTATGAAATTTCTACTTCTACCACTTAAGGTATAGCCTTCCATTCTCTTTTTTGCTAGTCTCTTTACTGTATGGACCAATCTTCTCACGTTGAATCTTCATTTGCTGAGGAAGACCCTGGGCTCGATCTCCCTCTTCGCCCTAAAACTCTTTCCGATTTTGTGGGGCAGGAAGAGGTTTGCAAGCGGTTAGAAGTTTTCATGGGAGCTGCCAAAAAACGGGGAGAGCCACTCGGGCATGCTCTTTTTTCTGGCCCTCCAGGTCTTGGAAAAACGACCCTTGCCAATATCATCGCCAAGACAATGGGAACTTCCATCGTCGTCTCGTCGGGCCCCCTACTTGAAAAACCGAGCGATTTAGCAGGCATTTTGACCAATCTTCAAGAGGGAGATGTCTTCTTTATCGACGAAATCCATCGTCTCCCTCGCAATGTGGAGGAGTATCTCTACCCTGCCATGGAGGACTTTGTCCTCAACCTGATGATCGATAGTGGCCCCAATGCCCGCTCTGTTCAGGTGAATCTAAGCTGGTTTACTCTTATTGGAGCTACGACACGGTCGGGACTTCTGACCTCTCCTATGCGTTCTCGCTTCCCTTTTACTTGTAGGCTTCAGTATTATACTCCAGATACTTTGGAAAAAATTTTGTCCCGGTCAGCTTCTCTTCTCTCTTTTATTGTCGACAACCAAGGAGTGAAAGAAATTGCGACAAGAGCAAGGGGTACTCCCCGTATTGCCAACAACTTGCTCCGATGGGTAAGAGACTATGCGCAGATGCACCCCTCTCCAACAGTCGATCGAGATCTTGTGCAGAAAGCTCTTGCCATGCTCGCGATCGATCACAGAGGATTAGACGAGATGGACAAAAAGATTCTCTCTGTTTTAATCGACCACTACAAGGGGGGGCCGGTGGGCTTGAGCACTCTTGCAGTTGCTGTTGGAGAAGAGAGGCAAACCTTAGAAGAGGTTTACGAGCCTTTTTTAATTTTGGAAGGATTTATTCAAAGAACACCCAGAGGGCGAATGGCCACCGAGCTGGCCTACCGCCATTTAGGAAAAGAAACACTTTTATCAAGCGAGGAATCATCATGAAGCTTATCACCAATATCGCCATCGGACTATTGAGCTACACATCTTTAAACGTGTCTGCCTATGCCAATCCAAACTCGTCTCTTCACGCCCCTGCAACCCCGCAAGGACCTAGTATCCAAGTTTTACTTGCTCAGGATGTCCCTTCGGCTCTTTTGGAGGTTAAAGGCAACTACCGTGTCGTAGAAGGAGAGGGGGCTTCCCCATTGAGCTCTGGGAATTCTGGCAAACGATTTGTCGTCCATGCAATCAACGGAGGGCTCCGTTGGGGAGAAGAGTACCCAGGAGTCAAGCAAATCTCAGTTCTCTCGCAGAACCAGGATACCTGTGTCTACGTAAATGGGATCCAGTACAAGGGAGCGATTACAGTTCTTCGGGGTACAAACAACCGAGTCACACTTGTCAATGCAGTTCCGATTGAAGAATTCATGAAGTCGACACTTGCCATCCGATTTTCTGAAAAAGGGTCTAATGAGGCGATGGCCGCTATGGTGATTGCTGCTCGCACTGAAGCTTATAACCTGGTACAAAGGAGTCTTGGGAGCTCTCTTCCCTGGAATACCACTGCTGAAAAAGCCCACTACTATGGATATGGGGTTACAGGCCAAAACAATCAGGTCGATGCTCTTGTGGATGAGACCCGCTTTATGGTCTTGAGCTCTTCAACAGACACAACTCTGACGAAGCTCCCCCTCTCTCTTGCCAAAGCAGAGAAGCTTGCGGAGGCGGGTTGCGATGCGAAGAAGATTCTGACCACAGCATTCCCAAGCACTCAGATCTCTCTCACCATCCCTGCTTCTTCTTTAGCTTTGAAATAGTGAAATAAGGTGAGAAAAAACTACTAGGCATCGTGCCTTACAGAAGGAAGCTCGGAGGCTTTGAGGATGAGAGACGAATAGGGGGCTAGGGTGAAGGTTTGCTTCTGGATTTTGCGGGCGCTTTTTTCTGAGACGATGTCTTTGGGAGAGGGGAGAGGAGTGTAGACATATTGGTACCAAGGGGAGTCGTGCCAGGGGAGATGGACTGATACCTCATGGTGGAATGCATTGCAGGCAATATAGAGAGAGTAGTGGTTGAGCGAGTCGACGAGGGTCATTGCGATCAGGCGGTTTTTCTCGTTCCAGTCGGGATTGAGCGGCTCGATTCCATGCCACACAACATCCTGGTTTTTTAGGAATCGGAAGCGTGATAAGATCGGGTGGGCTTTTCGGAAGGCGATCATCTTCTGGAAGAAACGAAACATTTTGCGGTTTTTTGCTAGAGTGTCCCATTGGAACCAGTTGAAGCGAGAGTCGTGTCCCCAAGTGTTGTTGTTTCCCTTCTTTGTGTGTCCATACTCATCTCCCATCAAGAGCATCGGGACTCCTTGTGAAACAAGTAGGGCAACGAGGAAGTTTTTCCGTTGTCTCTCTCTTAGTTGGAGGACTTTTGGATCGTCTGTTTCTCCTTCCACTCCACAATTCCAGCTCTCGTTGTCATTGGCTCCATCTCGATTCTCTTCTCCATTTTCAAGATTGTGCTTGGAGTTGTAGGAGACAAGATCGGCTAGAGAAAATCCATCATGGGCCGTGATGAAATTGATGCTACAGGTGGGTGTGAGCCATTTTCCGTAGAGGTCTTCCGATCCACTTAGGCGAGTGGCAAAATTGCCCACCTCTCCATCGGTTCCTTTCAAAAACCTCCGCACGTTGTCTCTATATTTCCCATTCCATTCAGACCAGACCCCTCTTCCTGGAAATGAACCAACCTGGTAGAGCCCTCCTGCATCCCAAGGCTCAGCGATGAGTTTGGTATTAGCAAGGATAGGGTCATTGGTGATTGCCTCAAGAATAGGAGGAAATTCCAGCGGGATGCCGTCATGAGTACGGGCAAAAATAGAAGCTAGGTCAAAGCGGAATCCATCGACATGCATCTCTGTTACCCAGTAGCGGAGGCTATCGCGAATCAAGTCGACAACCACTTGGTGGTTGGTGTTCATCGTGTTTCCACACCCCGTGAAGTTGTAGTACTCTCCATTGGGGGCTAGAAGGTAGTAAATCGAATTTCCAAACCCTTTGAATGAGAATTGGGGACCTCGCTCGTCCCCTTCTCCTGTGTGGTTGTAGACGACGTCCAAGATGATCTCGATTCCATTTCTGTGGAGTTCTTTCACAAGCGTTTTGAACTCTTGGATCACAGAATCAGGATTTGTCCCATAACGGACCATGGGGGAGAAAAAATTTTGCGTAGAATATCCCCAGTAGTTGAAAAGAGGCTCTCCTGTTTCGGGATTTTCGAAAACACTGCTTCGCTCGTTGAACTCGTAAATGGGCAGGAGCTCTATTGCATTGACCCCAAGGGCTTTTAGGTGAGGGATTTTTTCGATGATCCCCAAAAAGGTCCCTCGGTGTTTGGCTCTACTCGAAGGATCTTGGGTAAATCCTCGTGCGTGCATCTCGTAGATCACAAGATCTTTCAGCGGAAGATTGGGGGGGGCATCCTCTTCCCAGTCAAAAGGATTGAGGGGGTAGATGACCCCTCTATCGATTAATGGGGGGTCTTTCGGTTTGGATTGTCCCCAATTTGGTCTGCTGACCACAAGTCTTGCATATGGATCGAGCAGGATCTGCCGATTGTCAAAGGTCTCTCCTGCTAACGGATCATAGGGGCCATCGACTCGGTACCCGTAGTGATCGGATAAGGGGATATCGTAGAGATAGATGTGCCACACATCGCCCGTTCGATTGGTTTTTGGATCGAGGAGAATTTCAGCATACGGTGCATTTTTCCCGGGCTGAAAAAGACAAAGAGAAACGACCCGTGCCCTTTTGGAAAAAACGGCAAAGTTGATCCCATTCTTGTAGGGAGTTGCCCCATAGGGTCGTGGCCATCCTCGACTCGTCTTGATCTCCATACATCTTGCATAGCAAGCACGCTCCCTATTCACAAGTTTTTTCTTGTCACCTTCCTCACTTAGCCCCGTAGCTGGTCAAGAGTTGGATGATTTGCTTGTTTTGCTTGATTGTAGCTATATCCAGGGGGGAGCGCGCCCGATGATCTTTGAGATTTGGGTTCGCTCCAAATTCTAAAAGAGCTTTAATATTTATTTTATATCTTGCCTTTCTTGCATAGTTTGCATATCCTAAATAATCATGTAGAGCTGTCCTTCCAGTTTGAGGGTGTTGAAAATCTACATTTGCTCCATGTGATAAGAGAGTGGTAATGATATTCGCATTTCGATTTTTATCAAAATATTTATCATAGTCAGCATATCTTGCTGCTACCAAAGGTGTTTCCCCGAACTTATTGAGAACATTAGGACTGGCTCCAGATTTTAAAAGAACTTTAATTGTCATAAGATCACCAAATTGAGTAAAATGGCCTAGTAGAGTATTTGATCCATACGAATGATTTGGGTCAGCCCCATAGTCAATCAACACCTGCATTTCTTTGGAATAGCTTGGAGGTTGGTAGGAGTAGATACCCCACTGTCGCCACGGTGGGATAAATAGATCACAGTGGGGATGGAATCCAAAAGATATTAAGGCAGTTATTTGAAATCTATCAAGTCTCAAATGCCAATTTTTGGCATAGAATTCGCTCATTTTTTTTGAAATTTGTTTTGTTTGCTTAACTGTGAATAGATTGATGTTTCGAAGTGTGGCTTCCCAATCAACATATTTCCTAAACATTCCGGCTCCTCTCCATACGACAGATTCTTTTGAGATACAACTATCTTTCACAAAGAGATGGACCTGCCGACACAGGGATTCCAGGAACTGTTTTGGGGAAACGAAGTCAGTTTTTTTGTATCCGTAGCTCTTGGCACACTCTATCTCAAAGTCTTTTACCTTTTTATTCCACGTCTTGTTAACTTGGGATAACCTGCAAAGCTCTCTAATTGATAAGAATTTGCAAATATGTCCGGTCACAAGAGTATCAAAAGACTCGAAGAGTGGGGTTGCGATGCGTTGGTAGGTCTCCTGGATTTGTTTCTCTTTCTTAGATATGCCCCAAAAGAATCTGATAAATAGGCAGAGGGACTTTGTCTTTTGGATGTACCTGTCTTGAATATTTTTCGCCTTTTTGATTAAATCACTGTGAAGATCATTTTGATCTCCATTCCCTGTACTGCCAGAAGCCGGCAGGTTTTCTTGGATTACTTTTTCGATATCTTTGAGTGTGCTGAGAGCAGACCCATTTTCAGGTTTATTCTCACTCTCATGAAGCAAGAATTGGTTATTCTGAATGGTGATATGAGTATATAAAATAGAAACCAAATCATTCTCCTTTAGTTGTATAAGATTGTAAAATATTGTCGGATTAAATTCAATAATTAAGTTTATATAAATGA
>SDBV01010658.1_pt1 | contig 12022 bp, 14 predicted proteins | sample 2277081 | NCBI WGS metagenome assembly SDBV01 (sample SAMN10402039, study PRJNA504765) | marine sediment metagenome | isolation source: marine sediment core GS10_PC15, 223 cmbsf | place: Arctic Ocean: Southern Knipovich Ridge | collected 2010 | reverse complement strand
ATCCAATCCAGCTTCGGAGGCCGGGGAATCGAACCCATTGAAGGTTGCTAATTTCTAAGCCAACGCTAAGTTAATACTTCGAGCCCAACGCGTCAAACCCTGCGCGCTGGGCGCTGAAACCCTTGTTGGGGCGCGAATGACCGCCAACCTCGCCAGTCTGCCGAAACGCGGCCGCCCCTCGCGGCGCGAGCCGATCTTCGAATCCGCGCTGCGGCTGTTTCGCGAGCGCGGGTTCCACGCGACCTCGATCAACGAGATCGGCGCCGATGCGGACGTGACGGGACCCGCGATCTACGCCCACTTCGCGAGCAAGGGCGGGCTGCTCGCGGAGGCGATCCGCGAGGGCTGTCGCCGGATTGCAAGCGCCCTCAATGAAGCCCTCGCCGCGGACGACCTCAGCACCGACGAGGCGCTCGAAGAACTCGTCCGCGTCTACGTGCGCGTGGCGCTCGAAAATGCCGACATGACCGCCTGCTACGTGCTCGAACTGCGGCACGTCCACGCCGAACAACGCGGCCCGCTGCAGCGCGCTGCACGGGGCTTGTGCGATTTGTGGCGCGAGAAGTTGACCGCGGTGCGCCCCGAACTCGGGCGCGAACAGGCGGACACCATGGTGCAGATGGCAATCTTCTCGATCGTCTCGCTCTGCATGATGCCAAGCCGCATCGATCAGGAATCCCTCGTCGAACTCGCGTCTCAACAGGTGATGCACGGCCTGCTCGGCAGCGATCCGATCCCGACCCGTGTTTGAGCAAAGGCAACATTTCGGGCGGGTGCGCGGCCCCATTGCGTTAGGCCCGGGATTCGAGAACTTCAGCTTCGGGCCCGGATCCGAAAAACTTGCCTTCGAGCCGGGATTCGAGAATTTTGCACTCGGAGCCAGATCCCAGAACGAGTAGGAGGGGAAACATGCACAGCGCAGTCATCGTCGATGCCGTCCGAACACCGTCCGGAAAGAGGGACGGAAAACTCAAGGACTGGCACCCCGCGTCGCTGGGCGCCCACGTACTCCAGGCGCTCGCGGCGCGCAACCCGATCGACGTCGAGATGATCGACGACGTGATCTTCGGCTGCGTGATGCAGGTCGGACCGCAAACACTCAACGTCGCACGCAACGCGGTCCTCACGGCGGGTTGGCCGGAGACCGTTCCCGCCACGACCGTCGACCGGCAGTGCGGAAGTTCCCAGCAGGCCATCCACTTCGCCGCGCAGGGCGTGATGTCCGGTGCCTACGATGCGGTCGTCGCGGGCGGTGTCGAGGTCATGTCCCAGGTTCCGCTCGGAGCGTCACTCATCAAGGATCTGGGGTTCCCGTTTCCGCCCAGCATGCTGGAACGCTACGCGGAGACCGGGCTCCCGCACCAGGGAATCGGCGCGGAGATGATCGCGGACGAGTGGGGTTTTTCGCGCTCCGACCTCGACGCGTTCGGCGCGCTCTCGCAACAGCGCGCGGCGCGCGCAACCGACGAGGGGCGCTTCGAACGCGAAATCGTCGCTGTTCCGGTCGTGACCGAAGACGGTGAGGAGGCGATGCGAGTCGACGAGGGCATCCGCCCCGGGACGACCGCAGAAAAGCTCGCGAACCTCAAACCCGCGTTCAAAGAGGACGGCAAGCACACCGCGGGAAATTCGTCCCAGATCGCCGACGGCGCGTCCGCTCTGCTGATCATGAACGAGGAGAAGGCGAAGGCGCTCGGCCTGCGGCCGCGGGCACGCTTTCGGAGTTTTGCGCTCGCGGGCACGGATCCGGTCACGATGCTCAAGGGCCCGATTCCCGCGACCCGCAAGATCCTCGAGAAGAGCGGCCTGTCGATCGGCGACATCGATCTCATCGAGATCAACGAGGCCTTTGCTTCGGTCGTGCTCGCGTGGCAAAAGGAGACCGGAGCCGACATGAATCGCGTCAACGTCAACGGCGGCGCGATCGCGCTGGGTCATCCCCTGGGCGCGTCGGGTTCCAAGCTCATGTCTACACTGTTGTGTGAGTTGGAGCGAACAGAAGGTCGCTACGGAATGCAGCTCATGTGCGAAGGAGGCGGCCTCGCAAACGCAACCATCATCGAAAGGATATAGATCGTGGAACTGAACGGCGCTTCGGCAATCATCACGGGCGGCGCATCGGGTATCGGCGAGGCGAGCGCTCGACGGCTCAGCGCGCTCGGGGCTCGCTGCGTCATCGTCGACCTCGACGAGGGCAAGGGCAAGGAACTCGCAACCGCGCTTGGGGGTGAGTTCGCGAAGGCAGACGTCTCCAACGCCGACGAGGTGCAGGCGGCGATCGATGCCGCGATGGCGCTCGGCCCGCTTCGCGTGCTCGTCAATTCGGCAGGCATCGGCTCCATCGGTCGCACCGTCGACCGAGAAGGCAAGGCATTCGACCTCGACGCGTTCGAGCGGGTGCTCCGGATCAATCTGACCGGATCGTTCAACTGCCTGCGACTTGCAGCGGCCGCGATGGCCAAGACGGATCCGGTCGATTCAGATGGGCAGCGCGGCGTCATCGTGAACATGGCGTCCGCGGCGGCCTTCGACGGCCAGACGGGCCAGGCCGCCTACTCGGCGTCGAAGGGCGGAGTCGTCGGGATGACGTTGCCGATCGCGCGCGATCTGCGCGCAATCGGCGTGCGGGTCAACACGATCGCTCCGGGGTTGATCGACACGCCGATCTACGGCGAGGGAGAGGGCTCTGAGAAGTTCAAGACGCACCTCGCGCAGAATGTGCTGTTTCCGAAGCGACTCGGTTACGCGGAAGAGATCGCATCGATGGTCGTCGAACTCGTCACCAACGATTATATGAACGCCGAGGTCGTTCGCGTCGATGGCGGCGTCCGCCTCCCGCCCAAGTAAAGGAGACCCCCAGTGGCCGATGAACTTCTCAGCGAAGTCCGCGGGCGAGTGCTGCTCATCACCTTGAACCGACCCGATGCGCGAAACGCGGTGAACTCCGCGCTCGCGCAGGGCCTGCTCGCGGCCGTCGAACGCCTCGACGAAGACAAGGGCCTGACGGCGGGAGTCCTGACCGGCGCGGGCCGCGGCTTCTGCTCGGGCATGGATCTCAAGGCCTTCGCGCAGGACGGCTTTCCGCGCGGCTTCGAGCAGCTTCTGACCCGCGAAAGCGCCAAACCGATGATCGCCGCGATCGAGGGCTTCGCGCTCGCGGGCGGCCTCGAGATTGCGCTGGCCTGCGATCTGCTCGTCGCGGCCCGCGGCGCCAAGCTCGGCATTCCCGAGGTCAGCGTCGGTCTGTTTGCGGCGGGCGGCGCGCTGCTGCGCCTACCCCGCTACCTGCCGTACGGAGTCGCGATGGAGATGGCGCTCACCGCGAAACCGATCCTCGCCGAACAGGCGCACGAGTACGGCCTCGTGTCGCGCCTCTGCGAGCCCGGCGAAGCCGCCGATCGCGCGCTCGAACTCGCGGAACTCATCTCGAGAAACGCACCGCTCGCGGTGGCGGTGTCGAAGCAACTGATTCGCGCGACCCAGGGCCGAACCGAAGCAGAACTCTGGGAACTCCAAAAGCCGCTCGGCGCGAAGGTGCTCAACTCGCAAGACGCCAAGGAAGGGCCGTTGGCGTTCATCCAGAAGCGCGCACCGAACTGGCAGGGCGAATAGCGCCGGGATCGAATTTTCACGCGGACCTGGTTGCCCGGGTACGGGCGCGCTAGGCGAGCGCTGCTTCGACGATCTTGCGCGCCCAGCCGTAGTCGGGTTTTCCGTTGGCTGCGCGGCGGACCTCATCGACGAGCACGATCTGCTTCGGAATCTTGTAGGATGCGAGCTTTGCGCGCACGAACTCGCGCAGCGCAGCTTCGTCCGTTTTGCTACCTGCGCGCAACGATGCAACAGCGGTCACGCGCTGTCCGTAATCGGCGTCGTCCACACCGACCACGAGGCAATCGATCACGTCCGGATGCTGCTTGACGGTCACCTCCACCTCTTCGGGATAGACCTTCTCCCCCGCGGTGTTGATGCAGCCGGAGCCTCGGCCAAGCAATGTGAGGCTGCCGTCGGCCTCGACGAACGCCCAGTCACCCGGAAACGAGTAGCGGACGCCATCGATCGTCTTGAAAGTGGCACGGGACTTGACGTCGTCCTTGAAGTAGCCGAGCGGAACCACCCCACTCACAGCGACCATGCCCGACTTACCGGAGCCGGGCATCACTTCGCGGCCGTCTTCGGTGAAGACCTTCGTGGTCGGTATCATCGCAAAGCTCGCGGTCGCGCCGACGTTGCCACGCGTCGTGATCTGCGTGCCGACGCCCCCCTCGGTGCTGCCGAGCACATCGATGAGGATCAGGTCGTGCCAGTCGAGAAACTGCTGCTTGACTTCCGACGTCCACATGGCGCCCGACGACACCACCGACCCAAGCTCCGAGAGATCGTATGGCCGACCCGCGTCCCGAGCTTCCTCGAGCGCCCGGAGCATCGGCTTCGCGAACGAATCGCCCACGATCACGATCTGTCGCGCCTTTTCGCGCTCTATCAGCTGCCACAGTTCGTGAGCGTCGAATGAACTCCCCTTCAGGGTAGCCACCGATCCTCCGACGCAGTGGGATACCATCGCGCTGAGCCACATTCCCGTCGTGTGCATGAGCGGGCAGACTGGGATCGAAACGATGGATTCGCTATCGCGCCAGAGTTCGTCGCCGGATTCGGAAATCTCACCGATCTCGGGAGGGACGCCGAGGCCGAGCAAGGCGAAGCCGATGTTGACGAAATGCTGCACCAGCGCGTCAATGTCGTACATCACGCCCTTGGGCATGCCCGTCGTCCCGCCGGTATAGACCATGTAGACGCCGCCCTCGGAGCGTCGAATACGGGGGGCGGGCTCGTGGCCATCGATGAGCGACTCGTAGGCAACGGCACCTGGGGTGGCATCACCACCGGCGCCGACTTCGATCCAGAGCTTGACATTCGGAGCGCGGTCCATCACGCGCGCAACACGTTCGCCGAGGCTCGTGTGAAAAACGAGAATTTCAGAGTCGGAGTTGTCGAGCAGGTAGAGGAGCTCGTCGTCGAGATAGCGATAGTTGATGTTGACGGGAACCGCGCGCAGCTTGAAGGCCGCGAACTGGGATTCCAGGTACTCGTTGCTGTTGTAGAGGTAGAGGCCAACCTTCGAGTCGGTCTTCAAACCGGCCGCTGCGAACGCGGAGGCGAGCCGCGCGGCGCGATCGTCGTACGCCTGCCAGGTGCGCCGGCTTTCCCCGCAGACCAGCGCCTCGCGGTCACCGATGGCATCCGCGAACGACTCCCAGAGCGTCGCTAGGTGCGCCTCCACGAAACGTTCCTCCTTCTGTCGGCTCTGGATTCGCCCCCGAACCGCAGCCCGCTCGAATCAGAACGCGGCTTCATCGAGTTCCATCAGATCGAGCGCACTCGCCTCGACGATCTTCCGCGTCGCGGAAATGTGTGGAAGTACGTTCTTGCAAAAGAAACGCGCCGACGCGACCTTGCCCTCGTAGTAGGACTTTTCGCTGCCGCTCGCCTCGGCTCCCTTCTCGATGGCGAGCGCGGCGTGCTCGACGAGAAGCCACGCGATCACGGTCTCGCTCAGGGTAAAGAGCACGTGGTTGGCCTGGAGGCCCCCGTGGTAGATGCTCTCCTGAATCTTCCCCATCAACGCGCCGAAGATCCCCTGCACGTCTCCGACCGCGGTCAGCAGCGCTTTGCGCTCGTCAGAGAGCGCATCTCCACTTTCGGTTTCCCGCGCGGTGGCCGCGATCTCCTCCATGAGCGCAAGCAGGGTGGCCCCACCGTCCCGCGCGATCTTGCGAAAGAGCAGGTCGAGCGCTTGGATGTGCGTGGTGCCTTCGTAGAGCGAGTCGATCTTCTGGTCGCGAATGTACTGCTCCATCGGATAGTCCATCACGTATCCCGAGCCACCAAAGACCTGCAACGCCACGGAGAGCAACTCGTAAGCCTTCTCCGAGCCGTAGCCCTTGATGAGCGGCAGCAGGAGGTCGTTGCGCTGGTCGAGCCGAGTGACCTCTTCATCGTTGCCCTCGGCTTTGAGCAACATGACCTCGTCCTGGATCTTTGCGGCGTAGAACACGAGCGCGCGCATTCCCTCGGCGTGAGACTTCAGGCACATGAGTTGCCGGCGAACGTCGGGATGTTCGATGATGCGCACCCGCGGCGAGTCCTTGTCGCGCGCTCTGGCGAGGTCCGGGCCCTGCACGCGCTCTTTCGCGTACGTGAGCGCATTGAGGTACGCGGTCGAGAGCGTCGAGGCGCTCTTCACACCGATGCTCATACGGGCCTGCTCGATGACCATGAACATCTGGCGAATGCCATCGTGGACACCGCCGACGAGCAAACCGCGGCAGGGCTCGTCGGCGCCGAGCGTCAGCTCGCAAGTGGCGGATGCCTTGATGCCCATCTTGTGTTCCACACCCGTGGCGACGATGCCGTTGCGCTCCCCGAGGCTGCCATCGTCGTTCACCCAGAACTTGGGAACGATGAACATACTCAGACCCTTGGTGCTCGCCGCGGCACCCTCGGGTCGGGCGAGAACGAGGTGGACGATGTTCTCTGTGGCATCGTAATCACCGTTGGTGATGAAACTCTTTACGCCCTCGAGTTCGTAGAGGTCCCCTTCGATCTGTCTGGCCTTGGCGCGACCCGCGCCGACGTCACTTCCCGCATCGGGCTCGGTGAGCACCATGCTGCCACCCCAGTGCCGCTCGATCATGTTCTCCACGTAGAGCTTCTTCTGCTCGCTCGTCCCCAGCGCGTCGATCACGCGCGCGAGGAAGGTGCCAAACTGGTAAAAGGCGATCGGGGGATTCGCGCCAGAGACCATCTCCAAGCCCGCCAAGCACACCGTCGGCGGCCCCCCGAAGCCGCCGAGACGCTCGGGCACCTGGAGCCGATCCCAGTCGTTCTCGTACCAGGCAGCCATCGACTTCGTCAATCCTTCGGGCAGGGTCACGTTGCCCTTCCCATCGAACGCGACGCCTTCCTGGTCAGCGGACGCGAAGCTCTCCGCCAACTCGTTTTCACAGATGTTCCGCAAACCCCGGAGGGTCTCGCGCGCGGTGTCCTCGTCCATCGACTTGAACTCGCCCCGGCCGAGCGTGGTGTCCTGGATCTTCAGATACTCGAAGAGGTTGAACTCGATGTCGCGAAGATTGCTCTGATAGTGGAACTTAGCCATTGGATTACTCCATCTCGGCACTTGGATCGCTGTTCCGTCAGCTTCGAGTCAACCGCCTCCGTGGCGAATCGTCAAGTCAATTCCTTTCGCGTTGATGGCCGGCCCTCGCCGCCATCAACGGGGTGACGCAGATCCCCAATAGTTGAAAGCAGCTGGACGCCAACCCGGGAGATACATCGTGTCCAGCGCATCGATCTCGAAACCGCCGGCTCGGATCAGTTCGGGAATCGCGCGATTGAGGTGGCAGCCACCGGCCATTCGCTTCCAGATCGGATTCACCCGATCCTGCCAACGCCGAACCCCCGCGTCAGGTGCGGCCCCGTGTTCGCAGAAGATCAGCTTTCCGCCCGGGCGCAAGACCCGCGCCATTCCGCGAAGCGCGGGCTGCGTTTCGGGGATCGTGCACAGTGTGTAGGTGACCAACACGGTATCAACGCTATTTGCATCGAGCGGGATCTCCTCGCTCGGAAGATCGATGAATTCGAATTGGAACGGCAACGAGCGAGCCGCACCCGCCGCCAACCGGCGCATTTCTGCGGACGGCTCGAGGCCCCAGAGCCTGGTGACGCGGCCCGGGTCGTAGAACGGAAGGTTGAGCCCAGACCCAACGCCGATCTCCAGCACTTCACCGCTGGCAAGCGGTACGACTTTTGTGCGCTGTCGCATGTTGGGTTTCAGGCTGCAGGTGAAGTGGACGACGTGCGGGAGAATGTATTTGGAGTAGATGCCCATGTACGATCAACCCAACGCGGCTTCGATGTCTGCTTCGAGCTGTTCGGGCTTCGTCGTGGAGCCGTACCGCTCGACGACTTCGCCTTCACGGTTGACGAGGAACTTGGTGAAATTCCATTTGATCGGCTCGCTGCCCAGCACTCCGCGCGCTTCGCTCTTCAGGTACCGGTACAGCGGATGCGCACCCTTGCCGTTCACATCGATCTTTTCGAAGATCGGGAACGTGACGCCGTAGTTCACGCTGCAGAACTCGGCAATCTCTGCAGAGTTTCCGGGCTCCTGTTTGCCAAACTGGTTGCACGGAAAACCGAGTATCTCCAGGCCGCGCGCCTTGAACTTGTCGTAGAGCTGCTCCAATCCGCGGTACTGGGGTGTGAAGCCACATCGGCTCGCAGTGTTGACGATCAACAGGTTCTTTCCCCGGTACTCGCTCAACTTCACGGGGTCACCGTTCAAAAGATTGACTTCGAAATCGTATACGCCACCCATGATCTGAATCCCTCCGACCGCTTGCGGAGACGGTTCGCGCGTTCGCTGGCCCGACTCACGCGGGTGTCGACCCGCGCGCAATCAACGAGAGTCTACACCCTGCTCGTCTGGCCCACTCATTGCATCGGCGAGCATCCGGCCCGCGCGTTCGAAATCATCATCCGTTACCGTAATTGGGGAACCGTACACGAGGGTAATCTTCGACCACGGCAGGGGAATGGCCTTCCGGTCCCAGCCGGTGCGAATCGCCCGGCTCGCCGACAGGCGAAGCGGCAGGATCGGAACCCCGCTATCGCGCGACAGATGGAGAACGCCCTTCTTGAGAACCCGGCACGGACCGTGCGGGCCATCTGGCGAGATCGCCGTGGAACTGCCGCCGCGCAGTCGCGCGACGAGCTCGCGAGCGGCCTCGCGGCCCTCCTCGCCCCCGGAACCGAGTAGAAATTGAATGCCCGCCAGGCGCAGCGCGACATGCACGGGTTTCATGTAGGCATCGGGGTGTTGCAGCCAGACGTGGCGCCGATGCGATCGCACGAAGGCGGCGAAGTAGAGAAACCACGACTCGTGCCAGAGGCTGTAAATGTAGTTTTCGCGGCCGATGAAATGCTGTTCGCCCTCGAAACGAACGCGGCAGGTGAGGATGAGAAGATTCCACGCGCACCAAAAACCGATTCCGGCGATCCAGGAATAGGCGAGCCAAAACGGGCGCCACAAGGCGGGAACGTTGTCGACCCGGTATGCCATAAAAAGACAACCTCACGTTCGAAAGATCTGAAGGATTTCGATGTTTCGATCCGGCAACGGCGCGTTGGCCTCCGGCCAAAGCTCTTGCGGCGTCGCCCAACCCCATTCAGGGATCGCTCTCCTATAACCAACGGCGGGTCTCTTGCCGGTAGTTCAAATACGATTCGCCGAATTTCCGTTCGAGGTAGTTTTCTTCCTTTTCGATCACGAACTTGTTCGCAATCCAAACGAAGGCCAGCACGCTCGAGAGCATCCAGCAGTTGTTGAACACGAGCGCGATCCCGGCCGCTGCGATTGCGAATCCCAGGTAGATCGGGTTGCGAGAATAGCGATAGGGGCCTTGCGTGATGATGCTGGATGTGGCTCGCCAGGGCTCGATACGGGTCTGCGCCCTCTTGAATTGCCAGGCGCAATAGCCGTTCAAGCCGAGGCCGAGCAGGATCAGCGCGCCGGCAAGCACAACGCGCGGCCCAACCCAACGGGTCGCAGGTAAGATGAGCCAGCTCCGGCCCCAATCCAGACCCCAGCCCGCAATCAGGCAGGCCACGATCAGAATGGGTGGTGGAATTCGCACCTGCGCGCTGTCGGGCTCGACCGACATCAGACTCCGCCGACGAAAGGCCGTCCGCCGCAGGCGGCTTGCGAAGAAAAGCGGCCCGCGGGCGAATGCTGCGGATTCGCTTGCGGCGTCGGATGACGCGAAACTCGCGTCATCCTCCTAGTAGTCGCCCAGGGACTCTCCGAGAGGCCGAAGGAACGTCGCCTCGAAGGGCTCGGTCCAGAGAAACGCAACGACATCCTCGTCGTAACCGCTTATCAGTGTCAGGGGATAGAAGGCGAAAAACGGCAGGCCGAGTACGAAGCGCGAGAAATAGAAGGGAAAACGAATGGGCACGACGTCAAAAATCTTGGTCGCGAGATCGGGACCGGACTCGGCTGCGGTTTCAAGTTCTGCCTCTTCCTCGGCGTAGGAATCGGGCTCGATGCCATCGGCGTGCACGGGCGGTGCGAGCAATAGCAGGGCTGCGGCCACCCCGAACCATGGCAGGGTGCGGCGAATGCGGCGAATCATCGGGTTTCTCCTCTTGGATCCTGGGCTGCGAATCGACCGCGGGGCACCCATCGGTCCCCTATTCGAGCTGCCTCGCGCTGAGCATATCACGATTTTGGCGACCGTCCCGGGGTCCGAGCCGGGTCTCCAGGGGGCTCGCTGGTTCAGCTGGCCGGGCCTCCGCGGGCCCGCTCCGCCTGAGCTGGTGAATTCTTCGGATTCGCTTGCGGCGACGGGGCCTATTCGAACCCGTCTGGCCGACCCGAAGCGCCCGAAGCCTCGTCGTCGCGCTTGTGCCGCTCGTTCCAGAGCGCCCGCTTTTGATCGCGCGAGAGCCAGACAAACGTACACAGGTGCGCGGTGAGGGCGCCCGCGAGCAGGAAGACGGCCAGCAGGGCCAGGGATTTCGCGCTGTAGAGCAGCCCGATCTCCACCTGTAGCGCGTACACGACGAGAAGTTCACCGCAAACACAGGCGAGAATGCAGAAGTAGGCGGCCATCCGCGCGTAGCGGCGATCGACGGCGCGCCCATAGTGGCCGACCGCGAAGCCACAAGCAGCGCCGATCCCGATCGCGAGCGCCTGAAAGCCGAAACTCGTCGACAGCGAGACGATCGCCCAGACCATCGCCCCTGCCGTCGCGACCACCGCACCCGCGAGCATCGCGAACCCCGGCCTTTGTCGATCGACGAGATGCTGGGCGAGCAGTGGATCGACCCGCTTGCGGGGTCGCCATTGAATCTCGCGCTGCTTCTTTTCGAGTCGATGACGTTTGGAAGGTCGCATCTCGTTACCGAACGGGCGGGGCGCTCATCGGCCCAGCTGATTCTGCGCGACGGCAGCGCCATCGCGGCGTAGGGCCGCGACCCCCTCCCCGCTCGGGGCCTTGCGATCGAAGTACTCGATATCCATGGCGAAATCCCTCCGGCTCGGCGGGGACCATATCGTCTCCTGCGGGGCGCCGGCCACCCGCAGACCCCCTCACGAGCGCGCAGAATCTTTCGCATCCGCACGGTTTTGCTCAAGGAACCGGCGCCGAACGCCGAAGGGTGAACCTCGCGCGGGCAGCGAAGCTCGAGCCCGCGAGGAGGAGATCGCCATGGCAACTCGCCCGCTCGCGTTTGGTGTGAGACTGCGTGACAAAAATACGGGCCGGACGGTCCGCGTGCTACAGGATCAGCGGAATCCGCACCACTACCGAGTCGAGGACTCGCGCAGGGGTGGCAAGACCCAGCAGCGCGAGCACGCCTCGCTCGCGGGCGCGCTGAGCGACCTCGCCTCGAGTTGGCGCAAGCGCCTCCACTGATCGGTGCCGCGGTTCAAGGCGCCTTCGCCGCGGACCAATGCGACGGCAATGCGCGCAGCAACTCGCGTGGTTCTTTGCCTCGCCGTACTGCTGGCCGTACCAGCCTCGGCGGAGAGTCTCGAAGATCTACTCACCCGATCTGAAGCCGCCTACGCGAAGGGCCAGCTCGACGAGGCCGTTGCGATTCTCAAAGCGCGGCTGGCAAAACCCGGGCCCGACGACAACCTCGTCCCCGTCCACGGCACGCTCGGAGATCTCTACCTGGAGATGGGCGATGCCAATAAAGCGCTCGAACATTTCGACTGGATTGCAGCAGAGCACCCCAACTACGCGCGCGCGCACTACAAGCGCGGGCTCGCGCTCGAGCAGTCCACTCGGTTCGTAGAAGCGATCGATGCCTACGCGCTCGCGGGCGAAAAATATTACGACGAAGCCGAAATTCGCGGCCGCATCGGGTTCAACTACATGCTCCTCGCGAAAAACCCCGAAACACCGGGCCCCGAGCGACCGCGTTACGGAGAGCTGGCCCGCAAGTCCCTGGC